>Ga0134124_10004843_pt1 | contig 10829 bp, 11 predicted proteins | sample KB304_FD_96880 | JGI IMG/M metagenome (GOLD analysis project Ga0134124, IMG submission 96880) | Terrestrial soil microbial communities without Nitrogen fertilizer from Kellogg Biological Station, Michigan, USA - KB3-0-4 | ecosystem: Environmental > Terrestrial > Soil > Unclassified ... | reverse complement strand
GGACGACAGAAAGGTCACACAGAAAGCTACCGTGGCCGCGAGTATACAGTTGATTTGTTGCCCAAGGTGAAACTGGAGATTGTCCTGCCGGATGATCGCGTGGAAGCCACTGTGAGCGCAATCCTGAAGGGAGCTTCTTCCGGGAAAATCGGCGACGGAAAGATATTTCTATCGAAGATTGATGAGGCCGTTCGCATCCGCAATCAGGAGCGCGGGGCCGCAGCACTGTAAAATTCTGCGAATCTTTTTAATGTCCACCGTGCTGAAGTCGGCTTTCGGTGCGGTGGTTTCTGCCTATACATAAGTATTATTAATACCCACCAAAAAAAGTATTCATTAGACTAACTTCCACGACCAAGGTAGGTTCATCGGCATTGCGAACCATTTTGCGGTTACGATGAACTGTATACCTCCGGAAAACAGGGCTACCACGCTCCCGACTTGGAGTTGGTTCCTACTGTTGGTGCTGATGGTGTGTTTTTCTTATAGAACTGTTCAGAAAAAGTCTGCCGATTCTCATGGGCAACATAGTGCTCATCACACTGCGGCCGTCGCGTTAACCGGCAATCCGGATGTGATCGTTTCTCACCCCCGGTCCCATAGTTCAGTCGGAGTTTCTTCTCACAAAAGCAATTTAAAGCTATTCATTCTCAATAGTGCCAGATCATCGAAGTTATGTGACCATGAATTTCTATTCATCGGCAATGATCTGCATCACTACCCGCTAAATTCATCAACAGGTTGCGGCCGTTCCCCACCAATTCTGAGCATTTAACAAATCAAAAGTTTGGGTGTATAAGGGCGGGTAAAATCAGTCGCCTTATGCCCCTGCAAATCTGGGTGTCAAATCGCTAACGCAAACACCTCGCTCCGATTTACAAAACGGGCGAGGTCAGGAGAAATGGAATGACAGGTTGCGCATGGTTGAAAGCAGGTTTGTGTGCGTTGGTGGCGGCGCCTTTCATAAGTGGGCTGCCAATGTGGGCACAGCCTACGCCGGATCTGGCAGCACTCGATGCTGCCGTTAAGTCGGCACAAAGTTCGGGGGACAACGCCTGGATGCTGACTAGTTCTGCCCTTGTATTGATGATGACTGGACCCGGCCTCGCGTTGTTTTACGGCGGCCTTGTGCGCAAGAAGAACATTCTCGCGACCATGATGCAGAGTTTTGCCATGATGGCGCTCATCACCGTGCTGTGGGCAGTCGTTGGCTACAGTCTGGCATTTGGAGAGGGTTCTGTTTTCATCGGCGGTCTGCGATACCTTTTCTTAAGTGGCGTGGATACTGCGCCCAATGGTGATTATGCTGCAACCATTCCGCAGCTCACTTTCATGGTGTATCAGCTTATGTTCGCCATCATTACGCCTGCATTGATCACTGGTGCATTTGCAGAGCGTATGAAGTTCAGCGCCATGCTTTTGTTCATGACGCTCTGGGCACTGTTCGTGTATTTCCCCATGGCTCACATGGTATGGGGCAAAGGCGGATTGCTAAATGCCTTTCTCGGTGGAAAGATCCCGTGCTTCGATTTTGCTGGAGGCACAGTTGTGCACATTACGTCCGGAGTTTCTGCGTTGGTTTGCGCTTTGTACCTGGGCAAACGCGTCGGGTTCCCAAGCCTTCCCATGAAACCTCACAGCATGGTGCTCAGTTTTATTGGAGCAAGTCTGTTGTGGGTGGGGTGGTTTGGTTTCAATGCTGGTAGCGCGTTAGGTTCTTCAGGCCTGGCTTCTAGTGCTTTTGTTGCAACTCATTTTGCTGCCGCGGCAGCGGCTTTGAGCTGGACGCTGGCGGAATGGATAAAAGTAGGTAAACCCAGCATTCTTGGCGGCATTTCGGGTTGCGTGGCTGGTCTTGTGGCGATCACTCCTGCATCAGGATTCGTAAAACCAATGCCCGCCTTGCTAATCGGATTTTCGGCAGGTTTCTTCTGCTTCCTCATGGTCACCTGGGTCAAAGCGAAATTTGGCTACGACGATTCCCTGGATGCATTCGGTGTTCACGGTGCAGGTGGAACTCTGGGTGCGCTGCTGACCGGGGTATTCGCAACCAATGCGATTAACAACGCACTAAAAGATTCCTCAGGAAATCCAGCAGCGCTCGGATGGGTGGACGGCAACGCTGGACAAGTCGTCAATCAGGCAATTGGTTGTGTCATCGCGTGGGGACTTGCGATCGTTGGCACTCTGATCATTCTGAAAGTTTGCGACTTGTTAATTGGTCTGCGCGTAACTGAAGATGAGGAAGAGGAAGGTCTGGATCTGTCGTTGCATGGTGAAGAAGGCTACGTCATGGAGTAATAGACAGAATGAATCGAAGAAATCTAAAAACGCGATGACAGAAAGGACCAAATGACAAAAGTCGAAGCAATCATTCAGCCAGCGAAGCTTCAGGCCGTCAAAGATGCTCTGGTGGAATTAGGGATTGAAGGAATGACAGTTTCTGACGTGCGTGGCCACGGCCGCCAGAAAGGACACACAGAGCAATACCGCGGCCGTGAGTACACGGTTGATCTACTTCCCAAAGTGAAGCTTGAAATTGTGTTGCCCGATGACCGTGTGGAAGCGACGATAAATGGAATTTTGAGAACTGCTTCTAGCGGGAAGATCGGCGACGGCAAAATATTTTTGTACAAAGTAGATGAGGCAATCCGCATTCGCAATCAGGAACGGGGTGCCTCAGCACTTTAAAAGATCGACAAAAACAAATGAGTTTTCGAGATCACTGCGCGGGAAAGAAAAGCCAGCGCGGCGGCTTTTCATACACCAAAAGTATTACTAATACCCTCCAAAAAAACTATCAATTGGACTATCCCATACAACCAAGGTAGTTTGTGTCGGCATTCGGCTTCGTTGCTGTTTTGTGACATGCAGGGAAGCTTGGAGAATGCCGGGTCTTCTTGAGTCTGCCATTGTCGAAAATTCAAGTGGGACTGATTAGTAGTTGGCGGAGGTGATTCCAATGCCAGCGTCTGATGACGGCGAAGCGAAGGATTTCACTTCGTCGCGGTTTAAAAACTCGACGGTAAGGAGCAAACGGATGGCTGCTAACGCGAAACAGGGAACGTATTTGGGGACGACACTCACGGGCTTTACCAGCTTTGTGGCTGGGCTGTACACGGGCGGTGGAATCGGCATCGTGGTCGCAATTGTAGGGGCAGCATTGCTGGTCGTTTCAGCAGCTGGATTCCACAAAATCAAAACTGCATAGAGATCAACGGAGAAAATCACATGAAACTTGTCGGACTTTTGATGGCGGTCGTTGGCTGGTTGATTCCGCTGATTGGGCTCACCATGACTTCCAACGGCAGCAACGGAGCACGGTTGACCCTTTGCATCCTAGGAATCGCAATTTCGTGTGTGGGTATTTTCTATGTACTGAATCAGACCCACCAGAAAGAAGCGGTTTGGAAACGATAGAGCCTAGCGGTTTTTGCGTTAATACCGAGAACGCTTTAACAAGAGATCGCGTTCAACCTTTCAAGGAGGTATGCAATGAAAAGTTTTGCATGGCTTAGACCATGTTTGTTGGCGACGGCATTGCTCATATCTGGCCTGCCAGGCTGGGCACAAAGCCCGGCTGCGGCCACTCCAGCTCCACCGGCGGGGGATGCTTCCCTGGGAGTGAGCGGTCCATCCGCAGAAGACCTCGCCGCAGGTGATCCAAGCGGGACGAAGACGGGAACCGCAAATGATGTGGCCAAAGCGGATGCCGCCAAAGGCGTAACACTCACCGATCTTGTCAACCAAGCCGGTCAAAACCGGATCGGTATCAACTTCACCTGGACGTTGGTTTGCGGCTTCCTGGTCATGTTTATGCAGGCAGGTTTCGCAATCGTTGAAACCGGCCTTACGCGCGCTAAGAATGCCAACCACACCATGATGATGAACTTTATGGTTTACGGCTTCGGCTTATTCGCCTACTGGGTATGCGGATTCGCAATCCAGATGGGCAGCGCAGCGGGAACTACGATGTTAGGCGGTGCCGCTCCTTTGAACAGTGAATACGCAATTCATTTTTTAGGGAAAGATTGGGGCCTGTTCGGTATGACCGGATTCTTCTTAAGTGGTCATACTTATGACGTCGGCGTCATGGTGCTGTTCTTGTTCCAGATGGTGTTTATGGACACCGCACTTACCATCGTGACCGGTTCGGTCGCCGAGCGCTGGAAGTATGTTGCCTTCTGTGTATCGTCGGTCGTATTAGGCGGACTGACTTATCCGCTGTTTGCCCACTGGGCGTGGGGCGGTGGCTGGCTCTACAAGCTGGGGGCGAACTTCGGATTGGGCGCGGGCTACGCTGACTTCGCAGGATCAGGGGTGGTGCACTCCGTGGGCGCGATGACCGCGCTCGCAGGTGCGCTGATCATTGGCCCTCGCATCGGCAAATACAATCGCGACGGTTCTGCAAATGCAATTCCTGGGCACGACATCCTTGTTGTTCTGACGGGTTGCTTCATCCTGGCATTCGGTTGGTTCGGATTCAATCCGGGCAGCACTCTTGGTGCTTCAGGCGCTTTGCGGATCAGCACCGTTGCAGTAGATACGATGTTGGCTGGTTGTACGGGCTCTTTTGCCGCGATCCTCTATATGTGGATCAAGTATGGGAAGCCGGACGCATCCATGGCAGGCAACGGCTTGCTTGCCGGGCTGGTTGCCATCACGGCTCCGAGTGGTTACGTCAACACTCGTGATGCCTGCATCATTGGCTTTGTCGGTGGCTTGCTGGTTTGCATGAGTGTTGAATTTATCGATCGCGTGTTGCGTATCGATGATCCCGTCGGTGCTACTTCCGTCCACGGCGCAGGTGGATTGTTCGGCGTTCTCTCTGTAGGTCTTTTCGCTGACGGCACCAATGGCGTACGTGGATTGTTCTATGGAGACCCCGGTCAACTTGTAGCCCAATTGATCGGTATCGCTACATTGCTTGGTTTCGTTTTCCCATTCACCTATGCAGTGAACTGGCTGATCGAAGTCATCATCGGTCAACGTGTTTCGGCTGAAGACGAACTGGAAGGTCTCGATATCCCAGAAATGGGAGCATTGTGTTATCCCGAGTTTGTCTTGAAACCGGACGGCCGGACGATTGGCGCGGTGGCGGCCGATTAACCGGAAGGAAATCATCAACATGACAGAACAAGTTTTGTCCTTCAAACAGCAAGACTCCAACGAGCTGGGAATTGCTTTGCAACTCCCAGCTCACCTGTCGTTGTCCAAAGAAGCGGTTCAAACCTTTCACCAGGGACTCGCGCGACTGCAGGCGGCCGAGCCCTCGGCAGCAATAGAGTTATTTACACGTACAGTCGAGTTGGCCCCAAACTTTCCTGAAGCGCGTACCTGTTTGGGTCTTGCCTATGCGTTGACCTACAACATCTATCCGGCATTCGATCAGTTAGAAATTGCAGGCAAACTGGATCCCGAAAATTTTGCCGCACACTTTACGCTCGCCAAACTCAACTTCAAGATGCGGATTCCACAAAAAGGATACGACGCAGCAAAACAGGCGTTGAAATGTGTCATCACGATCGAGCAGCGCAAAATGTTGGCAGAACTGCTGAAAGAAGAACGCGCGCGCGAGCGTAATGGCATTGCGCGTCCAGCCTTCAACAAACCATACAGCAGGGCCGGACTTTTCGTCGTAGGAAGCGGCTTCGCAGCGGCAATCTTGGCATTGTTGCTTCACGTGCGCTGGTAATCGAACGAGGAGAAATTATGAAAACAATTTTTGAATGTTTCAAACAAAACCGACAAGTTTGGGCATGGGCCGCAATCGTATGTATGTTCTTGATCTTCATCGGACACGCGCCTGTTCTTCCCATCTTCACCGGCGGCTTGCTAGCCGTCGTCATTACTTCTTTGCGGGCTCTGGGCAGCAATCAGAAAAAGCCCTGGCAGACTGGATCGTAACGATAGTCACTCGAACGCCTAAACGTTCGCATTACCTGCCTGACTTTATTCCACCATGCAAGCAACTAGGCCAATTGCGGAGGCAGCCGAAAAGAGAATGGGTGTCAAACTCGAGACTCCGCTAACTCGCCCTGCGCTTGAGCTAGTCCAAGGGGGAGAAGAAGATGTAGGCGTGGTAATGCTCCCCGGCAAAGCATTCTTTCTCGGATGTACCATCGCTGCTGCGATCATTTTCTTCTTAGGCCGTGCGATCGAAATGCCGGTATGGCTGCTGGGCTGTGAAGTCATGGCCACGATTCTCGCGCTTTTTCTGCTTGGCTCTCTCAAGTATCAAGTCCACAAGAATCCGCTGACCTACGGCATGGTCCTGATCACTCTTGCCACATTCTGCCGTCTAAAAACTTCAGTCTGGCACGTTGAAATTGCGCAAAGCGGTTGGTGGTCCTGGACGAGGTACCATCTTCTTTCCTATCGCGGTCTCGACGATCTCATTCATGCCGACACCATGCTGTTCATTTTGGGCCTCACTCTCTTTGTTTCTGTCATTGCTCAGACTCGTTTATTAGAGGGAATTACGTTCTTCCTTTTGCGCCGTTATCAAGGCGCGATCCTGCCTACGATTACTTCTGTGACCGCTGTGGTAGCTGTTGCCTCAGGCATCCTCGACGGCGTTTCCATGATTGGTCTGACCATTCGTACGCTGGTCATCGTCATGTTGCTGGCCGCTCAACCGACGCCCGCGATCCGCTACGCGATCATGATCTGCACCACAGTCACCACGATCTGCGGAATCTGGTTGGCCTATGGCGAACCTCCAAATCTGATCATGAAGGCAAATTTGTACCCGCACTTGGGAAATGCCTTCTTCCTTATATATTGCGGGCCCATTGCGTTTGCTAGCTACGTCGTGGTGGCCCGACATCTGAGAAAGTACCTCATTGATCGGAGAATCGACCTTGAGAACATGGACTTGATCGATGCGCACGCCGAGGATGTCCGTTTTCTACAGGCGTCGCGTCACGGCGAGGTGCTTACCTCAGTAGAGTTCATTGAAAATGTGGTTCCCGACTTGCACGGGCGCGAAGATCGAATCTTGAGTCGCCTGCGGGGTGGTGACTCTCTCGGAAATACTTTGGTGCGAGAGGAAGTCCCTGCGCCTTCGCGAAGAAAACTTTTGGGTCTTTTCGTGAGCGAGGACTTGGCTGATTCGCTAGATCGTCATTACGTTTTGCAAGTGCAAGGGGACCATGAGGGGGCACTGCGTGCGCAAGAATCGGTGGCAGCTGCTCTGTCCGCCTCTGGTGATGCTCGACGCCGTGCTCAAAGAATCGGCGCGCTTGCTTTGATTCCATTCATCGCGTTGTTAGTTCTCCATGGAATTCACCACGAAGTCCCGCTTTTCTTGGCGTCGTTTTCTGCATTCGCAGTTGCGGTTTTTGGTATCGCCAAAATTTCGAAAATGCGCACATTGGCCATGCAAGAAGCCAAAGTAGAGTACGCGGAGTACTACTTCTTATTTCCCTTGTTTCTTTCCATCACGCTGTTGACCAATGCCGGCTTTTTCGATGAAATGCAGGCCTTGATCCATCATGGGATCGAGGTCCTCGGCAGATCGCATGTGGCCATCGCACAATTTCTGGGATGCACATTTCTGTCCGCAATTCTCGACAACAATGTGGTCGCAGATTTTGCCTCCCGCGCTCTCCATCATCTGGATCCTTCTACGCTTTCTCTCTTGGCTATGGCGCAGATTGCTGGCTATGCGCTCGGAGGATGCTGGACTCACATCGGTTGCGCGCAGTCGGTTGTCGCCTACGCTTTCATACAGCGGGATGTGGATCAGCGCTATACTCCGCTGGAATGGATCAAAGAAATGACTCCGCTGATCGTGGAAATGTTGGCCGTGATCACTGTTCTGATTTACGCCGAAAGTTATCTGCTGAAGTGGCTATAGCACAGACTGGAGTTCTCTGAGGGTAAAACCTATAATCTGCCGAATTTCGAGGACAAAAATAATGACCAAACTAGAAGCGATTATTCAGCCTGCCAAGCTCGAAGTGGTAAAAGAGGCCCTTCTCGAACTTGGAATAGAGGGCATGACTATCTCCGATGTCCGCGGACACGGCCGTCAGAAAGGGCACACAGAACAATATCGCGGGCGTGAATATACGGTTGATTTGCTACCTAAGGTCAAATTGGAAATCGTGCTCGCGGATGATCGCGTCGAACCTACGGTGGGCGCCATCCTGAAGAGCGCGGCGACTGGCAAAATCGGCGATGGAAAAATCTTTCTGACCAAGATCGATGAAGCAATCCGCATCCGCAATCAGGAGCGCGGTGCGACCGCTCTTTAACTGCCGGTAATTCACCTTTGATAAAATCAAGACGTGAGTACTGCGTACTCGCGTCTTTTTATCTAGAGGTAACGGTAACTGCCACCACGTCTAACACGTCGTACGATCCTTAAAATTGGGGCAACTGCGGCCGTTACAGTCGCTGCCGCAGATGCAGCGATTTTTGAGCCAGATTATCCGCGGCTCGTTGAAGTTTCTCTTCCGCTGAAACGTCTGCCTGAACCCTGGAGCGGATTGCGTATCGCTCAGCTTAGCGATTTCCATTTCGATAACTATTTTTCTATCGCGCCTCTACGCAAAGCTGTCGAAGTTATTAATAAGGTCGAGCCTGATCTGGTAGTGCTGACCGGAGATTTTGTTACCGCGCCCATGTTCTCCGGAGACAGGAAAAAGGCGGCATCTCCGATTGAACCTTGCACCGAAATTCTTTCCCAACTCCGCTCCCGCCTCGGAGTCTATGCATGCATGGGCAATCATGATGGAGCGACCGACTCCAGGCGAATTACAGATACGCTTCACGCAAAGGGTATTGCGGTACTCAGCAACCGGGCGATTCCGTTTGAGAAGGACGGGTGCCGGTTGTGGCTGGCTGGGATCGACGACGTAATAGAAGGTAGTGCGGATCTGAGCGCGACTTTGAAAGATATTCCGAACAACGAGGTTGTAATTCTGTTGGCCCACGAGCCAGATTACGCGACCCACACCGCAAAATTTCCCGTAGACGTACAGCTTTCGGGTCATACGCACGGCGGACAAGTTCGCATTCCCTTCCTTGGAGCGCCGGTGTTACCGGAATTGGGGGTAATGTTCCCAATGGGACTCTATCAAGTAGGAAACCTAATTCTCTACACAAATGTTGGAATTGGTACCGTGCGACTTCCTGTGCGCTTCTTCTGTCCGGCGGAAATCACCCTATTTACGCTGCAAACAGGGGCAGGGCATGCAAAAGTTGAGAAATGATCAGCTGCGCAGCCTTACCACCCCGGCCGCACTGGCCGATGCTATCTCTGTCACAACAGCTTTACCTTGCTTAAATTTTGCTGCGGCCTGTTTCTGCGCATCGATGATTTGATCAGGAGTCATTACTTCGGCTAGTTTTCTCTTGGCCGCGGCAATTTCATCTTTCATTTCGGTACTGGTTCTCTCTGACACCAAATACCACATGTATGCAGAAATCGGATCGCGCGAAACGCCTTTTCCTTGCCAATACATCCAGGCCAGCGTTGCCTGTGCCGTGGGCACGCCCTGTTCAGCGGCAACTAAAGAATTGGCGAGAACCTGCTCTTCATTCGTTTCATCGGTTACGATAGCTTTTCCATCTGCTGCTTTAGCACTTCCCGGTTGAGTAAGCGTGAGGAACAAGAGCTCGAGGCGGCTCGAAACTCCCAATTTGTCGAAGACACGGAAAAGATAATTCTTGATCGTGTGCTGACTTAGGCCGAGACGTTTCGCAATCTCACGATTCGTCAGGCCTTCCGCCAGGCATTGGACGACTTCCAATTCGCGCTTAGAAAGAAGATCAAGACCGTTGGCCCCGACTGCCCGCACGGTGGGAGCAGCGGCTAATGCATCAATCGCAAAACCTACTTGTTCAGTATTCGCCCAGATTTGTCCTTCATGCACGCGATGAACACACTTGGAGAGATTTTCAAGAGACTCATGTCTCGTGAAAAGCCCGCGAGCTCCCGCGCGAAACGCTTCAATGACCACGTCGCGTTTTGCGGAATCCAGCAAAACAATCGACCGGATTTCCGAACGCATGGTTTTTAACTGACGCAAAACTTCAATGCCATGCAAAGGTTGTTCGTCGAGGTTACACCCGACTATTGCTACATCCACTTGTTGCGATTTTGCAGCTTCAATTAAATCGCGGGAGTGGGAAGCCGCGCCGATCAACTCTAAAAGGGGGTCGCGCTTCAACGCATCTGCCAAGAGCTGAGCATGGATCCGCGTGTTGTCCACTACCAGAACGCGAATAGTTTCGTTCCCGCGAATTTGATCGCCTTGCATTTGTTATTTCTCCACGCAGGCCCGTATTTCCTGCTGGTCAAAACCAATCATTATTAAGGATGAAAACTCGTGAGAAGGGATGAGCGAGAAATTGCACAACATAGTGGGCTACCAATCCGTGCGATATTACCGCACACAACTGTAAGGTAGCAAACCGCATAGGTGAAGGAATTTGCACAGTATGTTGTTAATTCTTGCTATACTCTCAACCGGAGATCACTTTGATTCATGAGTGGTGTTACTCCACCCTGCTAAAGTTAACATAAGTTGTTTAAATATAAACAGATATAAATTTCTCCACAGTCCACTGCACCAAGTATTAGAACGATTATAGAGTAATTAGTACTAAGCCTTAATGTACCTTTATAATACCCATTATTCTCTATCTGCTATAGAGTACTTTTAGCCGGGATTGAGTACCACTTGCAGGCCCTTGCATGCGCCTGTAATCTGCACATTGTCATACGGGCTTTCGTAACTTGTTTTCCCTCCCTCGGCCCGGTGAATAACCTCCCCACATTTAGTCGCTTATCTATTTCAGGGTCTAGCTGTGCATGT
>Ga0134124_10004840_pt1 | contig 10830 bp, 16 predicted proteins | sample KB304_FD_96880 | JGI IMG/M metagenome (GOLD analysis project Ga0134124, IMG submission 96880) | Terrestrial soil microbial communities without Nitrogen fertilizer from Kellogg Biological Station, Michigan, USA - KB3-0-4 | ecosystem: Environmental > Terrestrial > Soil > Unclassified ... | reverse complement strand
TGCGGCACCTCTTTGAAGGCGACGCTCGCGAAAGCGCAGACTTGCAGATTGCAGAAGGGATGCCTCAGCCAAGGCGGCTAGAGATGCCCGTAACGAGTGATTCCGAGTTGTACTTGCGCCTAGGCGTGACCGATGGTCTGCAAACGATGGCTCGCACGAGGAACATTACGGAGTTGTGCAGCAAACCCACGCAGACCCGAGTCGGAGTGCGATTAAGAGCGATTCAGGAGAATAGTTAGGTATACTAATGAAAATGGGAACTCCACAAAAACTAGATTGGGTCAGAGAGCGGAACGCCTGTTCGGTAAGGGCCGTATTTTATTCGCTTAAGCAGGACGTTCAGGAAGATGCGCGTAAGCGCAATGAACAACTCCCTGCGAGCAACCATTATAGGTTTGATGTAACCAGCCACGAAACCGCATTTACAGTGATTACGATGAGCAATGACCGTCCGAAATCAGTCGTGTTTCGTCTCAGAGATAAAGTGATATCTGTTGAGGATGGCCACGGAACTATTATTTTTGAGGCAGGGATTACGCTGAATGACCAGGGGCGTTGCTTGCTTCAGGTAGATGGCAAAGAGTGCGAATCATGGCAGGTGCGAAGGAAAGCCCTAGAGGAGTTGTTTTTCTGTACATTCGTTGACCTCCCTTAGCGGTGCTAAACTAGCTTCTCCTCTACCGACCCTAATCCTTGGAGTTGGTCATTTTTCTGAGGCGTTCGCAGTATCGCCGGAAGTCGAATGTTTCGACGGACATTGCCATAGCGAGATTCTAGCTCTTTCCAGCCGTGGGGAAGCGTTTACCTCAAAGAGAAGGGCAAGCTTTTTCGACTCCGTATCGAGGCTCTTGACGATGGGTTTCTGGCAGGCCTCTTCATCGCTGAACCACAACAAGAGCATCTCGGATTGGATTCAGGTTCGCTCGAACATTAATCACTTCAACTTCGCAACGGCAATCTGGATTCTGGCAACGAAAACGCGTCCCAGCGGTCATGTCACAGTCACGCAGCCCTCCAATAATGAAGCCGTGACTTTGACCCAATATTTACGAAAATTGCCGAAAGTAAGCTGTTTGCTTTGGATTACAACCATTTGAGCGAAGACGTGTTGCCGCCTTTGCTAGACCGGCTCTCATCTAACGAGCAGGAAAAAGACCCTCCCCAGCCCTAAGGGGGATTTGTGAGGAAGGAACCCAAGGCCACTAAGCCAGGGCTTGTCCAAAAGGTGATTCCGCCTTACGTACCGGATGCGCCCGAGAAGGTTGAAATTTCAATTCCGTCCGCAGACGACCTTTATCGCGAAATACGCATTGAAAACACATTAACCGACGAGCGGGGAGACAAGGTTAAGCTGAAACCGGGCGCTGACGTTGAAGTAACGGTAGAAGCCGATATAACTGCGACTGAGCCTAAAGAGACTTCGAAAACAAGCCTCCCTGAGAAAACGAAAGGCAAAAAGCGGTGATCCCCACTACCTCTTCGAGGCTATGAGGATTGCCTGCCGAACATGAAGGTCTAGGACAGTCCCCGCGGGCGCTGCATAGCTACGTCTGAAACTACCGTTTCCTGCTTCGTGCCTGGATTACCTGGAGATTCCTGCAATTGCAGACGACGACCGTATAAGACGGTTTGAGCGAATGCGGCACTTCTTGCGTTCAGCGAAGGGTGTATCTCGGTCAATGCTCTCTCGTATGCTTGCCTCCAAATGTAATTCGCTGCGTTCTTGCCCTTCTCAAAATCAGAAAGGATTTGTTCGACCGTTTCCTGAAATGTTCATTCCGGTCCTCTCAGCTACTTGCAGTCCGGGCAAACATGGCCGAATCAGAGGCCGGTGGCGATACACAGAACGCCTTACCAACGGAAATAGAGCCGCGTATCCCACACGGTGCCCAACTCTGACTAAAGTGCCGTTTTCCATCCATTTTCCAATTGAGCCTACGGAAAATCGCCCAAAATGCCGCCATTCCAGCTTTTTGTGAGTTTTACCGCAAGCTTCCCAAGCTTCTCGCTGACGCCGTCCGTGAGCCCTCCGTGTTGGAACCAGGAATCGAGTAGCCGAAACTAATAACGCAGGGAAGGACGAGTCATGGAGCAGCAATACAATCTCCCACAAAGGTCCTATCGCGGGGCAGCCGGTGCTGCTTTCGAGCGAGTCCGTGCTCAACCTGCAAAGATTGATTTTTGCCGGCTCTCCCCTGTCCGAAGTTCTCACCAAGATCGCTCAGTTGGTTGAATCGCAATCCGAAGGCATGCTTTGCACGATCTGGCTTTCCGGCGAGGAGGGAAACGAACTCCATTGCGCCGCGGCGCTCAGTCTTCCGGGATTTAGAGCCGACGTAGGGATCGTGGGCGTTGGTCCGAAAGGCATCCCGCGGCACGGCGCTTTATCGTCCACCCTCTCAACGATCAAGCGCTATCGGGCGGACTCGGGCACTGGTGGGTGAGCTCAGCTTCCATCGTTCTTGACAGCGGACCATGGTCTGTAACTTCTGACAGTCGGAGTCGGTGCCTCCTGGTGAGAGCGTATTCATGATATGCGTACGGGCAGTTGAGATGGACACGTGCAGCAATGGCAGCGAGCCCTCGGAAGTTTTGGGAGAGCAACCGTTTGTGGCGTCTTGGGCGAGATCATTAACTATCACGTTTCTGGCGGTTGCACTTGGAACGGCCTGGCGATCTCAAGAACCATCGTATCCGGCGGAATCAATAGCGGACGCCGCACGGAACGCTCGGGAGCATAAATCAAATTCCACGAAGCATCCGAAAATCACCACGAACGACGACTTAAGCGTGCAGAATTCGATGCTCAGCGCTTCAGTATCTCCTCTACAGTCCTCATCAGCAAGCGCGGCCGAAATACCAAAACCACAGATGGCAGAATGCGATAATCCCGCTGCCGAGAGACTCAAAACGGACCTGCTTGTCGCCCAAGAGGAGCAGTACCAGATCCGCCGCGAACTTTGGTACCAGCCCAAGGTCATCTCCGGCTCCAATCTTGATTTGAAGAATTTCAAGCCCGGCTACTCGGGGCTTCACGTTGGCGCTCCACCCCTGCTGGAAACGCAACCGCCGATCTCTGCGCGATTGAAGGAAGTCGATCTCGAGGAAAAGATTGCGTCTCTGAAAAGAGCCTTACGAATTGCTTGCGACGCCCCTGAAGACGCTGAAACCCAGATTAGGCTCGATTCCGCAGAGCAGGAGCTGGACGTATTGCAGCGCCAACTCGTTCTGGACCAGGACACTTACTATTCCAAGCCCAATTACGCCGGAGACGCTGCGGGCAAAGCCAGGCTCGACGCCAAACTTCAGCAGACCCAGAACCTGAAGTCAGAGATCGAACGGTTGAAGGGCAAGCTTGCTGCGTCGAGGGCGAATCAATTCTTAAAGTAAGCGTTCGTGCGCACGGGGCACCCGCGTTGCTCCCCTAAGGGGGTTGTTAAACACCTAATTGATCTAGCTAGGTGGCATGCCGGGCTAGTGGGCGATAAGTTTGAATGCATAGGTCAAAGGAGGAGCGCTTGGTGCACAAAAGCTGAACTCAGCGGACGCTGATTCAGAGACACCAGTGAGGCTCCCCATGCAAGGCATGTATTACATCGGACTGGATGTTTACAAGAGGACGATCAACTGGCCAGTGAATACGGACGCTACGGCTACGGCGGGATCGCCGCGCTGTTGAGGGGGAACCGAATGCGTCCGAAGACCGATGGCATTCTTCAATCCTCGTTGTACGTTAACGATTTGCCGCGCTCAGTTCGCTTCTACGAGGACACTTTTGGGTTTCTCGTCATCCGCAACTTCGGTGAACGTGGTTGCGCGATGCACGCAGGTACACGGCAGGTGCTGCTGCTGTTCAAGAAGGGGACGTCGCGCGCGATTAAATCGCCTCACGACGGGGACGGCGAGTTACATGTCGCGTCCGCTATCCCATCCGCCGAATTGGTCAATTGGGAATCGTGGCTCCAAACGAGAGGAATCGCAGTCGAAGAGAAGCGGACGTGGGAGTTGGGAAGGTTGTAGCATTTACTTTCGAGACCCGGACCGCCATTTGATCGAACTCACCACGCCGGCCACATGGTCTGTTAATTGAGTGCGTCACTCTCGCTGATTCTGCCCCGCGTTCATCACCGATCTCAAGGATTGAGTGGGGCACTTCGTTCTGAGAGCTTGCGTCCTGGGCGGATTGTTAGGTTTGGCCACGCGGTTTGGACGTGAGCCGGTGGAGCAATGGCGGCAGCACGTCGTTGCTGAGATGGTTGATGACAGTTCGTTCTGATTTCATCGAGCAAAGCGAATTTGAGCATTGGAGAGTAATGTCATGGAATCGGGATAAGTGTCGGAACGGGACAAAATTCGCTACGAAAACATATTCTGCGACTCGCACGCTTCCGTCCAGACGCCTAATCTTGCATTTACCATGCCTCTCCTCTCGTCTCATGAAAGGCGGACCATCAACTTCGAAACCTAAAATTTGACCACCCGGAAGAAACGCGTCAATGGTGAACTCTCTCATGTTTGTTTCCGAAATACCAAATAAACCTAAGGCTTTCGGACTTGCGGCAACAAAACGGTGGTCACCGTTCATGACAACAATTGCATCGGGAAAGCTTGCTAATAACTTCCGCAAGTCATTTTCCCTATCGCGAAGTACCTCCTTCAGTCTTCGTGGCTTTTCGGCGACACTCCTTCCCAGCCTTGTGAGCGTGTTCTGTGCTCGCTGAAGTTGTACCGCCATTTGCTCCAACGCGATAATCAATCCCGACTTGAATTTGGCGATTTGCATAACGAGGTGCCCGTCGTCTCGCGGAGATCATTCAGTCCAAACGGTCTTTCGGGCCGGGCGTTACGTAGAACATGTACGCAATCAGACCAAAACAGGTCAGTCCGAGGAATACGGCTGCAATGAGGGTCAGCATCCTAGAGCCCCGACAGAATCATCCGGAACAAGGTCTGGTGAAAAGCGGGGTCGTAGGAATTGCCCGGCCTAAACTACGACCCCGCCCGCACTACTCGGAGGCAATCAAGTAAAGGTAGCCCACCAGCCCGGGCGCGTGAACTGTGTGATTTGACAGGGGTGACTCTTGGTCGAAAGCTGATCCATCTGCGGCGGCAGCACATCCTCACTGTTGTGGTCGATAAACTGGCTGACGGTGTAGAAGGTTTTCCGGCAAGCCGACATCCCGGCTGCACAACCTTGGCGATTGCGCAGCTTCGAGATCAGGCAATAACCGCCTCTAACCAAACAAAGTTGTGCCTTCAGGGGCTTCAGGGCTTTGCGAAGAACTCCGTGACTGGAAACTGGCCAGGGCCTGGGCTTCATCCTTAAAGCTAGGGATCACTTCGAGCAGGTGCAGTGCCCTGAAAACGTCCAGCACATGACCGCCCGGACACAGCAATCCCAGGATGCCACCCTGACGCTTGAGGGAACCATGTGTCCGAGCGATGATGCTGACTCCGGAACTGTCAATCTGCGATAGGTTCCCTAGATTGAGCAGCAACCTGCTCTTGCCTTTGCCGATCAAGTCGCGTAGTTGCTTGCTGAGTAGCTCGCCATCCTCGCCAGTAGTCAATTTTCCCTGAAGGTCCAGTATGGCGACATCGCGGGATTCCCGGACTGAGACTTGAAGGCCCACAAAGCCTCCTCTGTGACGTTCGATGATCGAGGGCTGAGGGTCTGGTGCGTAGGATTATAGCCTCGTGTCATTCAAATGGCGTGCGTACACTTGGTAAATTCAGCCTCAAACAACTCCTGGTTGGTCCGATTACCGCGGGGGACAATTTGCAATACTGCTGATTGGCTTGCCAAAGACAGCTGAACCACATGCGGCCCCAAGCCCCGCCGACGTGAGATCACTCATTTCGTCCCGACCTGGCGCGCATAGCCCCCGTTCGCATTCATAACGAAGATCCGTGTCCCCTGAGCCCGCGTCGCCGTGTAAAGGATTTTCCGGTCGTCCGCGGACCAAACCGGGTGACCGAACTCGTCACAATCTTCCGTAAGCAGCGTCACATCCTTGCCATCAGTGCTCATCGCATAGATGGCCCACTTGCCGCCCCGATCAGACTTGAAGACAATCTTCTTTCCATCGTGTGACCAGACACCTGTCTTGTTGTTGTGTGTGTTATCGGTCAGCAGCTCCCGCTTTGATCCGTCAGCGTTCATCACATACAGCTGGTCGCTTCCCGAAATACTCGAGTAAAACAATATCTTTCGTCCGTCACGCGACCATCGCGGCATCTGATCGTTGGCCCTGCTGCGCGACAAGGGGCGCTGGTTCCTGCCATCGATGTCCATAACGTAAATCTGCCAGTGAACCTTCTCGAGGTCGGGACCCTCGTTCACCATATACAAGATCTTTTTGCCGTCGGGTGACATCAGTGGCACTCCAGTGAAGCCCGCGTTATTGGTGAGCCGTTTCTGGTCAGAGCCATCGGCATTCATAACGAAAATCTGCGGCATCGGCGTCTCGCGCGGCGATTGGAAGTAGATCCTCTTTCCATCGGGTGACCATTCAGGATGGGCATCCCGCCCCGGTGCGGACGTGAGTCGCTTGAGGTGCGACCCATCCACATCCATTACGTAGATCTCGATGTCGCCATCGCGGTCGGACATGAAGGCAATCCGTTTGCCATCGGACGTAGGCGACGGACTCTCGTCGGTGTAATTCGCTTGCCCAAGTGCTGGGCCAAGACCTATCGCCACAAAGAATGCGATATGAACGAGCTGCCAATGCACGTTCCGCATGGATGTTTAGACGAATGAGCTATACCTTCCGCTCTTTTTACTTTTGGTCCAATCCACGGGGTGAATATGTTCACGATGAGTCGAGGGGTTTTCGGTGCGACAGCAGAATCGATAACTTGCGAGCCGCAGTCTGAACGGCTACTGAGATCGGTGCTTGATGTACATCCAGTTCAATATACTTGGCATCGTCCATGAGGGCGCTCGTTGTTGTAGGTGATGATGCGAACGATCAAAACCTACTCCAAACGGGCGCCGTTTATAATGCGTTTACCAGGCACTAGAGTGTAATCGTGTTGCTAGAAACGGTGAAATGAGGTAGAAGGACGTGCTGCCTCAGTCTTCGTAGGCACAGGGACCTTAAGATCTGTGCAACTATTCCGCAAGCGGTGTGTTCCTATAAACAAGACATGCAAATGGGGTAGCACCTGTTGTCATCAAGTCGCATTCTCATAGCTGATGATTACGAAAGCTGGCGATGCCAAGTCCGCTTGCTGCTCCAGGCGCGGCCTGAATGGCAAGTCATCGCCGAGGCTGCAGATGGACCGGAAGCCATTCAGAAGGCCGAAGAATTGAAGCCGGACTTGATTGTCCTGGACATCGGTCTCCCGAAGTTGAATGGAATCGAAGCCGCCCGGCAGATACGACAGCTCTCCCCCAGCTCCAAAATAGTCTTCTTAAGTCAGAACAACGATCTCGATGTCGTGCGGGCAGCTTTGGGCGCTGGCGGCCTGGGTTACGTTTATAAGACAGACGCCCGAAGTGATCTTTTGCCTGCTATTCAAGCTGTTCTGCTAGGTAAACAATTTGTCAGCAGCTGCTTAAAAGGCTACGAATTCACCGACACCTCAGGAGAAAAAGCCCCTCACCGCCATGAGGTACAATTCTATTCTGATGACGCAGTTTTGCTAGACACCTTTGCTCGTTTTATTGCTGTTGCCCTCAAGGCCGGTGATACGGCTATCGTTGTCGCTACGGAGTCTCACCGGGAGACTCTTGCGTTGAGATTGACGACAAAGGGGTTGGATGTTGATGCCGCCACTCAACAGGGGACATACATTTCATTGGATGCTGCCGACACAGTCTCAACACTCATGGTCAAAGACATGCCTGACCCGGCTCGAGTTTTCGAGGTTGTGGGTGGTATCCTCGCGGCAGCCGCCAAAGCGGCGAAGCGAAAGAATTGTCGCGTTGTGGCTTGTGGGGAATGTTCGCCTCTCTTGTGGGCGCAAGGCAAGCCGGACGCCGCGATTCGGCTTGAACAACTCTGGGGCGAGGTGTGCAAGATCTTCGACGTGGATATCCTATGCGGGTATGCGTTGAGCAGCTTTCACGGCGAGGAAGACGAGCACGTTTTCCAAAGAATCTGCGCGGAACACTCAGCCGTTTATTCTCGCTGAGCTAGTAAGACTCAATTCCAAGTTACTCTGCCGCAGCAGCATCGCGTTTCGCGAGAAAGCGCAGTTCAGCTTCAGGCCCAGCGAATTCCGCGGTGGCACAATCCAAACTTACAACAAACCTTCTTAGCTTCCGTCGGGCGTCGCGATTCCACACACGTCCACGCATCAAGCGCCGCAGTGAATGTCGGCCGAGATCTCGTCTACCTTCGTTCTTGGTTCTTGCCGCCGCAGGTTCAATAAGACAAACCAGTTACGGCTCATAAATATCCCTGATATAATTCACGAACGATTCGGTGTAGCGAATCCATGTTGATGTCAACTGATATCAGAGCCTTGAATTTACCTGAATTTCTTTTATCCTTCTAATAACCCTTCGACCGGAATCGGCCCGTGGAATTCGGCGACGCGAGTGCGGGAATCGAAGAGAGAGCAATGACTGCCGTGACAATCCGACCCAGTAGTACGGGTTCTGTTGTGCGCGTCCTCATCGTGGAAGACTTCCTGCCTTTTCGACGATTCATCTGTTCCGCCCTTGGGGAACGGCCGGATTTGCGAGTCATCGCAGAAGTGTCCGATGGACTAGAGGCGGTACAGAAAGCGGCAGAATCAAAGCCGGACTTGATTTTACTGGATATCGGTCTCCCAACGTTGGATGGAATCAAGGTCGCTCGGCAAGTTCGCAAACTCTCTCCAGAATCAAAAATAGTCTTCTTGAGTCAGGAATCTTCTGCTGAGGTAGTAGCGGAAGCTCTTAACACCGGCGCTTGCGGGTACGTTGTGAAAGCTAGAGCCGCGAGCCAATTACTTAGGGCGCTAGACGCGGCTATGTTGCGGCGGTAGTTAGCCAGCAGCTCTTAGGCAACCAGCGTTTCACGATTCGGCGCACATGCAATTCGCTTGAGGTGTTACCCTCAAATAGGATGCGGCTTTGGATCTTGCTCAGATGCCAGAGCGCGCGTTCTCGGGCAGCCCGCCCTAGGATATGGGCAACTCGCCCATAGTGGACGCGGAAGAGCGTGTCATCTTCGGCATAGTGGCTGTTGCCCAACTCCCTGACGCATGGCTGAGCCACTTGTTCGGAACTCCCGACTGAAACTCCCTTACTAGCTCGCGGCCTTTCTCGCCTTTGCTCGCACCTTTGCCCACCGCCTTCTGGCAGCGGCTGCGATCTTCGCCCTTCCAGCGGGACTTAGCACGCGCTTCTTAACGCTTGTTAGTTCTCGGTTGGCTGACGCACCGAGTGCTTCTGCAGCGGAACGGACACCTTTCAGCCGATATTGCAGACTGCCTAGTTGTTTTTCGAGTTTTCTCTCTTCGCGCTTGATTGCTGCCAGTATGCTCATGAAGCCTCCAAAGATAGTCTACCCTAGTCACGGTGTGCCACAAATATCGTAAGCTCTTGACCCTATATTATTTGTGCGCAAAACCCCGCTTGCACTATCACTCTGCGCGATTTGAAGGTCTGACAGACAATTCTGTTGGCAAGTAGAGATCAGCCCCACGGTAAAGCGAGTAGGGGACGTCCGCGCTACCGGGCGCAAACTGTTACGGACCTTTACTGATTCATCGGAGCATGGACTGGCCTATCCTGGCCGAGAATTTAACGCGCGACTAGTGCTCCCACTTCCACTCGCTGTGCAATGCCCTCAACGTATTCTTGCAATCCTTCTGCCTTTAACATGTCGCGCACTTCCCCGTGAGCCTCCGCTAGTTTTAGTTGGGCTCCCCGCGCCGCCAGTCCCTGATGGAGATCGCTCAGCATGCGTCCTCCTGCGAGGTCGATGTTCGCTGACGTGGAGAGGTCCAGAATCACCAGTTTCAAACCAGAATAGGCTCCCGCTTGGCTAAGGATTTCAGCCTTCACATTTTGCACGTTGAAGTAAAACAGCCCCGACTCTATGCGGAAGACCAACACACCGGGAACGAGCTCGTGTTCTGCATATCGCAAGGCATCGACAAAGCGGTTACTTCCCGGCAAGCGTCCTAGTCGCAACACGCGCGGCGAGAAGCACGTCGTAGCAGGAGCAGTATAGAAAGCACCGCGGCGAGCAGCACGCCTTTCAGGATTCCGAAGGCTAATACGCCCAGCGTAGCCACCATGGCTACTCGAAACTCCAGTTTGCTTGTACGCCGGATGTGCATCACTTCTTTTGGATGGATCAGTCCCCAGACAGCCATGAAGACCACCGCTGCCAGAACCGGGTCGGGAAGGTTTTTCATCAAGCCCGTCAGAAACAACAGGACCGCACCAATACCAAGGGAAGCAAAAACCAGAGCCAGTGGAGTTTTGGCACCACCCTTTTCGCCTACGGCAGATTGGGACATCCCGCCTGCCAGCGGATACCCGTGTCCGATACCCGAAGCGAGGTTCGCCGCCGCTAGGGCTAAGAATTCCTGGTCGGGATTGATCTCGTAGCGGTGCTTCTGCGCGAAAGTGCGCGCCACAGAAATACCCTCCACGTCGGCCAGTAGAAAGCATCCCAGTGCGAGCGCGAGCAGGTCATCGACTTCATTCCAGGCTACGAGCGGCCAGCGCAGGTGTGGCAGTCCAGCCGGAATTGATTCAATGGTCTTCACCCCTGGCCGAGCCACCGGTACGAACGACATGAACGCGATAGAGACCGCGACCACGAACAGGGCGACTGGTCGACGCGGCAAAAGCCATTCGCCCAAAATCAGAAGCCCTAG
>Ga0134124_10004839_pt1 | contig 10831 bp, 12 predicted proteins | sample KB304_FD_96880 | JGI IMG/M metagenome (GOLD analysis project Ga0134124, IMG submission 96880) | Terrestrial soil microbial communities without Nitrogen fertilizer from Kellogg Biological Station, Michigan, USA - KB3-0-4 | ecosystem: Environmental > Terrestrial > Soil > Unclassified ... | reverse complement strand
TTGGGCGTCGTTGAGTTGTGTGACCCTGAGGGATAGGTTCATCTCACACGCCGCCGCGGACGATGATTGGATGGATGCCTCGCGGGTGCACGCGTCCGATGATGCGCGCGTTTGGATAGTTCTGGTTCAGGGTCGCAAGAAGAGCTTCGGCCCTGTTTTCAGCGATAGCGATTAACATTCCGCCTGCTGTTTGTGGGTCGTAGAGCAACTTCACAAGATTTCCATCGACCGACGGCTCGATTTCGACATCAGCACCGACGTACTCGCGATTAGTTTTATCACCACTCGTCAGCATCCCTTGCGCTGCCAACTCCAAAGCTCCATCAAGCAATGGAACTGCCGCCGCGTCGATTTGAATAGTAACTTTACTGGCGCACGCCATTTCCCAGGCATGACCGAGAAGCGCGAATCCGGTCACATCTGTAGCCGCTTTAACCCCAAACTCACGCATCGCCTCGGCTGCATACATGCCTGGCGTCAGCATAGTCTCAACTGAAGCGGCAACCACGGCATCCTCCGCCTGCGCCTTTTTGATTCCCGTCGAGATCACGCCAGTACCGATCGACTTGGTAAGAATGATTATGTCGCCGGCTCGTGCGCCTGAGTTTGTTGCGACTTTGTCCGGGTGTATGAGGCCGGTAACCGAATAGCCAAACATTATCTGCTCGTTGTCGACGCTATGGCCGCCAATTAACGTCACGCCGTACTTATTAATCGTCTCCAATCCACCGCGCATGATCTCGCCGAGGATCGCGGGGTCAACGCCTTTTTTCGGGAAACAAGTGATGGCCATCGCGGTGATCGGCGTTCCTGCCATCGCCCAGACGTCGTTAATTGAGTTGAGCGCCGCAATGCGTCCGTAGTCGTAAGGATCATCGACGATGGGAGTAAAGAAATCGAGCGTCTGCACCAACGCGAGGTCGTCGCGAAGACGGTATACTCCCGCGTCGTCGGCTGTATCGAAACCGACAATCAGATTCGGGTCGTGAGGTTGTTTAGGTAGCCCGCTCAAAACCTGAGCGAGTAAGCTCGGACTAAGCTTCGCCGCTCAACCGGAACACGAAACCATCTCTGTCAGACGCATCGCTCATCCTCCTTCCTGCAAATCTTGCAAATCCTGCCGTCCTGTAAAATGATGTAACCGTCAACCAGGCAGCAGGAGGTTTTCGGACTATGAAGTTTTCGTTTGTACTCGTCAAGCTGTCGTTAAGTATCGCATGTCTGCTGTCGTGCGGAGCTGTGGTCCGCGCGCAAGACGCTGAGTTAGTCCGGCATTTTGATTATGACGCGAAAGCGCCTCTCGAGCTGAAGATTCTGGGCACGCAAAAGCGCGGCGAAGCGACTGTTTACGATATTACTTACGCCAGTCCGAAAGGCGGTGTCGTACCCGCGTACCTCGTCGTGCCGTCGCAAGGAAAAGGTCCGTTTGCAGGGGTTATCTGGGGTCACTGGTACTGGACCAACTCAGAAATGCGGAATCGCAAACAGTTCCTTGATGAAGCCGTGGCACTGGCGCCCGCCGGCGTCGTCTCGTTGTTAACGGACGGGCCAATCGCCCGACCCGGATATGTCACCGAAAAAGATCCTTTGAGTGAAAAACAGAATGCTTACAAAGTGCAGCAAGTGATCGATATGCGCCGCGGCGTTGATTTGCTCTTAGCTCGCAAGGATGTTAACCCTAAACGCATCGCCTTCGTCGGTCACAGCTACAACGCCGCTATTGGAGCCACTCTGAGCGGTGTGGACCGCCGATTCAAAGCCTTTGTTTTAATGGCCGGCTCGATCTCGGACGAAGTGAACCTGAAAACGGGCGGTTTCGAACAATTCCGCCAGCAAATCGGACCGGAGAAGTTCGACGCTTACATGGCGAGTCATCTGTATCTCGACGAGGGGAAGTTTGTCTCGCATGCAGCGCCCGCCAGTGTTTTTCTTCAATACGCCACGCAAGAACCTTTTCTGACACCCGACCGCGCTCGTGAGTACGAGAAAATTGTCAGCGAACCTAAAAAGTTAAAAATCTACGACGCGCCGCACGCACTGAACGCAGCGGCGAGGCGTGATCGCATCGCATTTCTGACGGAGCAGTTGAAGTTGAAACCGTTGCCAGCAAAGGTCATCGACGCGATTCCCGATCTATATCAACCACCACGGCCGAACTAACTTGCCAGCAAAACGAATTATCCGCATTGGTACTGCCGGCTGGTCTTATAAAGACTGGGAGGGTGTGGTGTACCCGCAGAAGCCTGGGAAGTCGTTCGATCCGCTTGAATACCTCGCGCGGTTTTTCGATACCATCGAAATCAATAGCAGTTTCTACCGGCCGCCGGCGCCGTCCACAACGAAATCCTGGGCCAAGCGGGTGGCGGCAAATAAGGAGTTCGCTTTTACGGCGAAGTTGCACCGGCTTTTTACGCACGAACGCGGCAAAGCGACGGCGAAGGACGAGAAAGAGTTTCGTGAGGGGATGGATGTGCTGGCTAAGGCCGGGAAGCTAGGCGCAGTGCTGCTTCAGTTTCCCTGGTCGTTCAAGAACACGCCTGACGACCGGATTTATCTCGGCCAGTTGCTGGAACAATTTTCTGATTATCCACTCGTGCTCGAAGTTCGTCATACGTCTTGGAACAGTCCGGAGGTTTATGAATGGATCGAGGAGCGGGGCGTTGGGATCTGCAACATCGATCAGCCGGTGTTTTCGAAATCCATTCGTCCGCAGGCGTTGACGACCTCGCCGGTCGGGTACGTGAGGCTTCACGGCCGAAATTACAAAGACTGGTTTCGCGAGAAAGCGCCGCGCGACGAGCGCTACAACTATTTGTATTCCATCGATGAGCTGGATCCCTGGCTTACGCGGATTCAGGAAGTTTCGAAGCAGACCCGCGAAACGTACGTGATCACAAATAACCACTTCCGCGGGCAGGCAGTCGTCAATGCGGTGGAAATCAAAGCGGCTCTGGACGAGAAACCTGTTCCCGCTCCAGAGCCGTTATTCAAGGTGTATCCGCGCCTGTCTGACTCGGCCGTCCCAGATACCGATCAAACGGATCTGTTTTCATCCGTCTGATCTTTGATTAATTGCGCGAATGAAATGGGTAACCCATCCGGATCGATGGCCACGGCCAGATGAATGCCTTCACCCTCTCGCTTCGTGGGCGGCATTACAAACCTGATTCCTTTAGCCTTCAGTTCCTCGTAAGCCTGATTCACGTCGTCAACGTTGAACCCGATGGAGCACGCGCCCGCCAACTTTGACGGATCGCCAGCCGGTGGACGTTGATCGGGCTCACCTCCTCCATGCAGCGCCAGCGTTGTGGCTCCGGTCGCAAACTCAGTCCAATCAGGTGATTCAAACTTCAGCGGAATCCCCAGCTTGTCGCGATAAAACTCGACGGACCGTTGCATATCCGAAACGACAATCATCGTGTAGTCGATCTGCTTGAACATCTTCCCTCCTCTATTGTCGTCTGCGTGATTTATTACTTCCCATCGACACGATTACATCAAATTCGTCTTTGGTCAACGGCATAACTGAGAGCTGCGACTGCCGGATAAGTGGCAGTTGGCTGAGACGCTTGTCGTAGCGGATGGCGGCTAACTGGACGGAATTCGCCAGCGGCTTGACGGGTTTGAGGTCGACTGCGAGCCACTGCGGATCGTCGGCTGTCGGGTCGGGGTAAGCAGCCTTGACGACTTCAGCCACACCCACCACCTCCTTGCCCTTTCCCGAGTGATAAAAGAGAACCTTGTCTCCGGGCTTCATCGAGCGCAGATTGTTCCGAGCCTGAAAATTCCTAACACCGGACCAGTCAGTGCTGCCATCGCGTACAAAATCGTCCCAGGAGTAAGTCTCCGGCTCCTGTTTTACCATCCAATAGTTTTGCTTTTGTTTTGTCGAAGCTTTCATGAAAGTGACTTTGATCCTCTACAATCCGGTTATAGACCATCTCCAATCAACAAAGGACCGCAAACATGCTCAAAGAGGGATCTACCGCACCTGCATTCAAAACCAAAGACGCCAATGGCGAAAGTGTAAGCTTAAAAGACCTTCGCGGGCAGAAGGTTGTGCTTTATTTTTATCCGAAAGACGACACGCCGGGATGTACCAAAGAGGCGTGCTCCTTTCGAGACGAGTTTTCCAAGTTCAAGAAGAAAGGAATCACCATCCTGGGTGTTTCGCCCGACAAAGAAGCAACTCATAAAAAGTTTGAAACCAAGTACAAACTTCCCTTCACTCTTTTGGCCGATACGGATCGGTCGATCGCAGAAGCTTACGGAGTTTGGGGAGAGAAGAAGTTCATGGGCAGAACCTATATGGGTGTTCATCGGACCACCTTTTTGATCGATGAGAAGGGAAAGATCAAAAAGATTTTCGAGAAGGTCAAGCCGGAGGATCACGCCAATGAGGTCCTCGAAGCTTTCGCTGACTGAAGGTGATTGCCGACTGCCGACTGCCAATTGCCAATTCATAAAATCCGAAATCAATTCGGCAATCGGCAATTGGCAATCGGAAACACGCAGGGCTAGGCTGCCACCCAGCCTCCAATTTTTTCGGGTTCACCTTCAGGGTTCCGTCCGGGCATCAATCCCTGCAAACAACTGAACGAGCTGGGCACATCGCGTTTACGAGCCGGGAGACGCGGACCATCGTCCACTGTCGCAGTCTCGGCAGCATCATTAAGGAAATACAACCGAGTGTTATCGACAACCTGCGTTCTGATCTCGTGAGTCCAAAGCAGAAGATTTGCTAAAGCGTCTCCTATTTCGTCCTTTCCGAGTTTTGTTTCCTGTGCAATCTCCCGTTGCGTTCGAGAGCCGCGACGAATGGCATCGCGCACTCGCTCAACGGGCGATAACTTGCTCATTGCTTTGGCGTGGTACTGACCATTGCCAGAGGCATCACCCGAAAGCAATTCCGCAATATCAACTTGTTGCGCGATGTATTTCTTGCGAGCTGTTTTGTATTCCTTCAAAGCGCGGCGGCTTTGAGTGACCTTTTGTCGAATGCAACTCTTGCAATAAAGATTACGTCCATCTTTGCGTGCTCGACAAATTCCAAATTCAGTTATCGGCAGTTCTTTTGTGCAGATGGGACATTCTTTCACTTGGGGGGAAGACGGTATCTCAATCATTTCCACAACTCCGCTGGGCGTTAAGAAGCTGGCTTCAAATCCGTAATCGGACAACACTACACCTTCGTCCGGAAGGTAATCTCTCCGGCAAAGACATTTAATTGGGGGTTAATTATTTGGCGAAGATCCCACGGGGGCGATCGCCTTAGATTGCCTTGCGCAACTACCGCTAGTCACGCCCCACCACTAATTTGACTTTGAAGGCCTCCGGGCAATTGCGAGAAAAAGATGAGAGCTAGTTAACCTTCAAATGTCACTTAACAGGCCGCTGATCCAAACTGTATTGGCAATCAATATGTCAGCGAGGGAATCGCATTATAGTGAACGACACTTTTTTTGCAATACCTTTTTCAGATTTGTTACAGCTACATTCATGCTCCAAAATTTTGCCGATCGTTCATACTTTCAAGATCACTTTCTACAAACGCAAAGCTCTCTCGAATGAGAGGATACGGAACCACATCACTCATCTGAAGCGATTATTTTCTGTGTCTGAATTGTCGCGAGTGCGATTTAGAGAGCGTCGAATTCTTTAGAAAAATCGAGTGTTGAAAAACCGTTCGCCGAATGTTTGGCGCAACAACTTCGTATTTATTTTTGCTGGTCCCACAATTAGTAGCGCGCAGAAAAAACTGGATAGACCATCGACATTACTTCGTCAGCGTACAAATCATCTTGCGACTTAAAGGACTCATCTCAAAAGGTTTTTGCGCACGCCGCTGATGTGTGCAAAGTGTTCTAAGTGTGCGCTTGTAACAGCTTTGTAAAACTCTGCACTATGATTTCCACAAAGATTTCCTCAGGATCTGTGGATAACTTTTTTATCGTTGCTTCAACAATGATCGATCCTTGAGTCGATACACAAATTTCAGCCCCGACCAGGTCTCATCAATTGCGCAAATCTTTACATCGACGAGTCCGGCGTCTAAACCAATCCGTTGCACTCGTTCGAATGAAAGATCGGTTGAGACACCCGAGCTCTTTTTTGGCCATGCGATCCAGATCATTCCAGTCGCAGTTAGTCGCGCCGCAAGTTTCGCAAAATCTCGCGCAAGGGCGCGCTCAGTCAAAACAAACAAGAGAATAATGTCGAGCGCTTTTGTCGGTCTTTTTACGAACTCTACTCCGCTCGGTAGTTGTTCCAAAGTGGACTCGAAGTCGTTCGGCGCATTGATTACGGCGATACGACATCCTTCTTTGATTCCGAGTTTCTTTGCTAAGGGGGTTCCTGAATATCCAGCCATGTTAGGTCACCATAGTCCGAGAACTTTCCACCACGTAAAACCGATCAAACTCCAAACAGTGATTGTGATCAAAGAGGTAATTAATCCCAAGGTCCACCAGGTTCGTTGAGTGGTATAGCCGGCGCCGAAGTAAATTGGCGCGGGCGTGGTGCCGTAATGAGTCAGCGATGCGGCGAGATTGGAGAAATATGCCAACGAAAGAACAGCGAGATACGGCGGCGCTCCGGCGGCCAGAATCACAATCAGAAACGGCGTAAACATCGCCGTCACGTGCGCAGTGATGCTGGCGAAGACGTAGTGGGCGTAAAAGTAGATCAGCAGCAATGAAGCCAGGGCCAGCCACCAGTTCCAACCCGTCGTCAAACTTGCTGAAGCTTCAGCGAACCTCTTGGTGATTCCGGTTTGTCCCAGCGCCTCGGCCATCCGAACGAGCCCGCCGTACCAGATGAAGACGCCCCATGCGGCTTTCTCGCTGACGATATCTTGCCAGTCCAGCACACCCGTAATGAGCAGCACGGCGATGCCGAGCAGAGCCACGGCTGCGTAGTCGATGCCGTGCAGTTTGTTGGTCATCCAGAGAATTGCAACTAAAAGAAACACCAGCAGCATTAACCATTCCGACCATTTCATCGGTCCCATGGCGCGCAACTCGGTTTTAGCAAGCTCGCTTGCAGCGGGCGTGTGCTTTATTTCCGGAGGAAAGACTCGATACAACACGAGCGGCACGAGCAGCAGAGACAAAACGCCGGGCACTATGGCACCGATGGCCCAGCGTGCGTACGTAATCTCGATCCCCGTCACCTCCCTGGCAAATCTGGCGATGATTGGGTTGGACGCTTGCCCCGTCAGAAACATGGCGCAGACGATGACGTTGCACTGGTAAACGCTGGACATCAAGAAAGCACCCAGGCGTCTGGCAGTCGGGCCGGGTCTCGACTCGTACGCTTCCGCGAGGCTTTTTGCAATCGGAAAGATAATTCCCCCCGATCGCGCGCCGGTGGAAGGAATGACGGTTGCGAGGATGGCTTCGGTGGAAGCAAGTGCGTAACCGAGTCCAAGTGAGTGTTTGCCGATGGCTCTGATGAAGAGGAAAGCGATCCGCCGTCCCAATCCGGTTTTAATCATGCCCCGCGAGATGAAGAACGCAGCCAGGACTAACCAAACAAACGGATCGGCGTAGCCGGTTAGTGCCTCATTAATCGTTAGAACACGAAAAAGCGGAAGCGCTGTTACTCCAAGCAAAACCATCGCGGCGCCCGGTATCGGGCGCACGATGGATCCCATTATCGTTGCCGCGAAAATCGCCAGTAAGCGCCACGACTGGGGCGTGATACCCGACGGGACGGGTATTAGAAGAATCGCGGCAGCGACGAAGAGCACGATGCCCCAGCGCAGGAGCCGGCTTCGAAATCCAATGTTATCGGCGGGTTCGTTATTGTTCTTTTCGGGAGGTAGCGATGATGGTTGTTCCACGCAATCGTCCTTTACGGGGCGACACAAGAGCCAACGATGTTATTCCTTCCAGCGCTCCTTGCTCAAGAGTTTTGAATTGGCGCTTGTAAGGATTACGGCGAACCATCCGACAAATAGAGGTATTCTAAAGGGCAAGGTCGTCGTCAAAAAATGGTAGAAAAATCGGAAAAGGTTACGGAAAAAGAGGTTTACCTGAACCGCAGAAGATTTATACAGGCTGCGGTCATGGCGGGAACGGCAACCGCCAGTACGTTGTTGTATCGGCAATTGAATCCGCCTCCGGCGCAAAGAGTCGAAGGCGACAAGCTCCAGGAAGTGGCCAAAGCGTCTACGAATGAAGCAGTCAAGGAAGGTTTCACTGTCAACGATAAACTGACCCCTTTAGACGCGATTTCCAACTACAACAACTTCTACGAGTTCGATACTTCAAAGAGCGGGGTCGCCTACGCCGCAAAAGGATTTGTGACGAGACCATGGGCGGTTTCGGTTGAAGGTTTAGTCAACAAACCGAAGGTATTTGATCTGGATGAGCTGCTGAAACTTCCGCTGGAACAGCGCATTTACAGATTGCGGTGTGTGGAAGGGTGGTCGATGGTTATTCCATGGGTCGGCTTTCCACTGCGCACGCTGCTGGATAAGGTCGAACCAAGTTCGCAGGCTCGCTACGTTGCCTTCCAGACACTTCTGGATCCCAACCGGATGCCAAATCAGCGCACAGGGGTACTCGACTGGCCTTACGTCGAAGGTCTCCGCATGGATGAAGCGATGCATCCGCTCACCATCATGGCGACGGGTATGTATGACGAGACGCTGCCGCCGCAGGATGGCGCGCCCATCCGCCTCGTAGTGCCGTGGAAATATGGGTTTAAGAGTATTAAGTCAGTGGTGAGGATAACGCTCACGGCTGATGAGCCGCCGACAACCTGGAACATTCAGGCGCCGGATGAGTACGGGTTCTATTCGAACGTAAATCCGAACGTTCCTCATCCGCGCTGGAGCCAGGCAACCGAGCGAAGAATCGGTGAATACGGCCGGCGCGACACGCTGCTGTTCAATGGTTACGGGGAGCAGGTAGCAGGTTTGTACCGGGGCATGGACCTCCTGAAATACTTTTAATGTATGGGTGACGTGCGTTTCGCAAAACTTGTCGTGTTCGTGAACTCGCTGATCCCGCTCGTGTTGCTGTTGTGGGACCTTTACCGCAAACGAGTTGGTCCTAATCCGCTGGAGTTCGCGACCAGAACGACCGGCATGCTGACGTTGATATTTCTCAGCTTGACGATCGCAGTTACGCCGCTACGTAAGATCTTTGGAATCAATTCGTTGGTCAAAGTCCGAAGAATGTTGGGCCTCTTTGCCTTCTTTTACGGGACACTTCACCTGCTCACCTACATTTGGTTCGATCGTCTGTTCAACCTGATCAGCGTCGGGCAGGACGTCGTGAGGCGCCCATTTATACTGGCCGGCATGACGGCTTTTATTCTGATGGTTCCGCTGGCTATCACGTCAACTAACAATATGGTCAAGCGCCTCGGAGGAAAAAGCTGGGCCACGCTTCACCGGCTCGTTTACGTTTCCGCAATCGCCGGCGTGGTCCACTTCTGGATGCTAGTCAAATCTGAGGTACGTCTGCCGTTAACTTTCGCCTTTATCGTGGTGTTCCTGCTCGGATACAGGTTGTTGGCGAAATACACGCCTGCTCAACAACCGACCGCAAATCTATTCCCGCGCGATTAGTCTTCGTAGTCACAGTTGAATAGCATCATTTAGAATGCTCGTGTTGGCATCCGACTGTTGACGTGAAAGGCATGATTCATGGGCAGCGAGCGAAGGAGTAGCGAGCGCAAGCGGATTCTTCAGGAAGCTAAGTGGGAAAGCATGTCCCACACACATGAGGTTCGAGTTGATGACGTCAGTCTTGGTGGCTGTTTTGTAAATACGTACGGCAAGGTGGAATTGGGCGAGCAAGTGGAAATACAGATTATGCTGCCTTCCGGTGCATGGCTGCCGCTTCGCGGTCAGGTTGCGTCGTATCAGCCGGGAGTGGGATTTGGGATGTCCTTCGATGCGTTGACCCAGAAAGAAGGGGCTTCGTTAAAAGAATTGATACTGACGTCGAAAGAGCGCAAGCTTTAATTCTTGCGCCGACGTTTTTCGTCATAAAACAGAATGTTGAAAACGAGCAGCAAACCCGCTGCTGCTGCCATCAGGAAAAAGATCATTGCCAGTCCCGGGTAACCGAAGATGCGAAACGTTGTTTCAACACGCATCAGCATTGCCGCTCCTACGATAAGCGCCGCGACTACAAGACCCAACGTGATCCGATTCGCAACTTTCTGAAGTCCTTCCAGCACAACCTTCTCGTCTATCGCATCCACTTTGAACTGCAGTTCATTGTTTCCTGCTGCATCGAGAATTCGGTTTACTCTCATCGGAAGTTTTTCAACGAATTGCTTTAGATCGACAACGCCGGATAAGAGATTGTTTGGTTCGACGCTGCGGAGTATGTTGCGCTGCAGTATTTCATTCGCGCGTTCGCGAATGATGATGTTGGGATCGAAGTTTGAATCGAGTGTGTAAACGACGCGGTCCAGGTTTAGCAACGCCTTTGCAAGCATCGTGAATTCCGGTGGTAGGCGGAACCAGCAGTCAGCGGCCACCCTCGTTATTTCGAGCGTAACCTTACCGGCATTGAGCTTACTCAGAATTGCATCTGAATTATCGGCGACAAGGTCCGTGATGCGGCGTTCAAAGGAGGCGCGATCAAACCCTTCTTTCGCTTCGCCCATTCGGATCGCAGCTTCCGCAGCCATCTCACCCCGGCCTTCGCTGATGGCAAGCATCAGCCTCAATAGATTGTCCTGAAACGTTCGCGTCATGCGACCTACCATGCCGACGTCGAGTAATGCGATGCGGTCGTCGTCCGTCAGAAAGACGTTTCCGGGATGCGGATCGGCATGGAAGAAACCATCGATCAGGAATTGTTTT
>Ga0134124_10004836_pt1 | contig 10836 bp, 13 predicted proteins | sample KB304_FD_96880 | JGI IMG/M metagenome (GOLD analysis project Ga0134124, IMG submission 96880) | Terrestrial soil microbial communities without Nitrogen fertilizer from Kellogg Biological Station, Michigan, USA - KB3-0-4 | ecosystem: Environmental > Terrestrial > Soil > Unclassified ... | reverse complement strand
GTGACTTGCTTCTCCTGCTCAGGCGTCAAATCCCCGTCGCTGCGGTCAAGCAGAAGATTGGTTAGACTTTGTATCGCATTCAGCGGAGTCCTGAACTCGTGCGTCATGTTCGAGAGGAAGCTGGTCTTGATTTCGTTGGCACGCTGCAGGTAATCAGCGCGCTCATCCAACTCCGCATAAAGTGCAACTACGCCACGGTTTGTGTCCTCGAGCTCGCGATTCAGATGCGCAAGCTCTTCCTGCCTCTTCTTGAGTTCGTCCAGCGCGCGCACCAGTTCCTGGTTTTGCTGCTGCATCTCCTCATAGGGGCTCTGCGGCGACTGCCTCGTCAGCTCCATGGCAATCTTCGAGGCTTGGATGGGAGGTCTGCCTGCGCGCTGCGCAATTTCCTTGCTGATCGTGATCGACGTGCCTTCGCCGGGTGCGGTCGTGATCGAAAATTCGTCCATCAGGCGCTTGGCGCCTAAAATGCCCAGCCCCATGCCGGTCTGTGATACATACCGGCCTCGAAGTATGCGATCGACTTCTTTAATTCCGGGACCGCGATCGCTGACCGTGATCGTCAACTTAGAATGATTGCTTTCCGTTTCGATCAGGTATTCCACTTTGCCTCTGCCAACGTACTGGTAAACATTTCTCGCCAGCTCTGAGGTTGAGGTGGAAATTCGAGTCTGGTCTTGAACATCAAAACCTATTAACGCGGAAATCTGCCGGGCCCTCTGGCGTGCGAGAACCACGTCGTGCTCGTATCGAATATCGACCGTTAGAATCGTGTTACGCACGAGAAGGGTTCTCCCGAACCACCAGTACGGAGAGGTCGTCGCGTCCGCGGCTGAAATCGCGATACAACACTGCCGCTAGAATCGCAGGGTCCTTTTGTAAAATCCCGGGATAATTGGTCAGGCGCCAGTTCGTGAGAAGTCCGTCTGAGTTCATTACGAGTATCCCGCCTTCCGGCCATTCATACCTGAACTCCTGCGCTCGGACCGATTGGTGTCCAATGATCCCATTGTGTGAGACCAGGCTCCGAGTTCCTTCGGGCAGTACGATTGCTCCCGCGATGTTTCCGACGCCTGAATATTTGAGCACGCGCTGATCGCAGTCGATCATGGCAACGGCCACCGCCGCTCCGCGTGTCGTTCGAAGTCCTGAATGAATGTTCTCCAGCGCATCGCGGGGAGAGGCTTCGGTCGTCTCCGCAAAAATCTTACACGCCTCCAGGGACGCTATTGCTGCATCCTGCCCATGTCCTAATCCGTCCGCAACCATGAACATACCTTGGCAACCGGAAACTCTGATCGCCACCGAATCGCCACTCACCCTCTCACCTTTGATAGGGAAACAAATGAAGCTCGCCTGTAGCCTGTCCGGCGAAATGACATGGTGTCCGTTGCCCCCATTCGCACTGCCATTTTGATTGGATGCAACTCTCGCCAGCAAAACAGTTCCGGATCCTGAAGACGAGAATACTTCGAAGAAATCGGCCTGCCGTCGAATCGCTCCCAGGCCGGTTCCCGACGACCCCGCAGTGGAGTAGCCATCCTCCAGGCTCTTCGATAAATCCGAAATTCCCGGCCCGCGATCGATTGCAATAACGTCGATTTGAGTATTGCCGTTCGCTGACTCCGAGGGGCACAGGAGCAGCTCTCCCGAACTCGCGTGCTTGACGATGTTGGTGGAAAGCTCAGTGACGATGAGCGACAGCTTTCCAATCTGCCTCTCGTTCCATCCTATGCTTTCGGCCAGATTGCTCGCGGCCCGTCGTGCCTGTCCCACCTGGGTGGAATCGGAAATGGCTACAACTTGCTGGACGACAGTGCTGATTATTTCCATCGAACAACCGTTATCTTCGTGCCTTCGCCAACCCTGGATTCGATCTGAAAGTCGCTCATTAAACGTTTGGAGCCTCCAAGCCCCAAGCCAAGTCCACCGCCCGTGGTGTAGCCATCCTTCATTGCCAGTGAGATGTCAGGTATTCCAGGGCCGTGATCTTCAAAAATTAGTCGCAATCCCTTCCGAATACCTTCATTCAGGGATTCGAGCTTCAGAGATCCGCCGCCGCCATGTTTGATTGTGTTACGTGCCAATTCGCTGGCCGCCGTGACGATCTTAGTTTGATCGACAAGACTGAATCCCAGTTCACCGGCCCAGGAACGCACTGTTTGCCGAACCGCCACAACTTGGGATTCCGAATCGACTGGCATCGTTTCGACTTTCACCACCGTCATCAACGATGCTCCTCGGAATTCTTGCGTGAGTCCCGAAGCAAATCCATGCCTCGTTCAACATTCAGTGCAGTTCGTACACCCGGAAGCGAAAGCCCAAGCTCCACCAGGGTAATCGCAACTTCCGGCTGCATGCCGACGACGACCGTATCAGCATCCATTACGCGAGACATCGAAGCGATATTCCCGAGCATTCGACCGATAAACGAGTCAACCGTCTCCAGTGAAGAGATATCGATCAGCACGCCACGTGCGCCTGTCTCCGATATCCTGGTCGTAAGATCGTCCTGGAGACTCATCGCGAGACGGTCGTGCATGTCGACTTGAATCGTGACAAGCAGGAACTCTCCCATCCTCAGAATAGGTATGCGGTCCACGTTAGCCTCCCTTTATCTGTCCACTCGTTTGGAGACTACGAAGCCGCTTCGCTGTAACGCGATCACGAAGGCGTCAGCCATCGAGGACTTGGTAGTCACATCGGAGAGGTTCACCCCGAGATGCACGATGGTTTGAGCAATCTGTGGCCGAATTCCGCTGATGATGCAGTCCGCGCCCATCAATCGGGCTGCTGTCACCGTCTTGATCAGGTGCTGAGCGACCAGGGTATCGACGGTCGGAACGCCGGTAATATCGATGATCGCAACCTGCGAGTTCGTTTCGACGATCTTGCGGAGCAGCGATTCCATAACTACCTGCGTTCGCGCGCTGTCGAGTGTCCCAATCAAGGGGAGCGCAAGCACGCCTTCCCACAACCTCACTACAGGCGTGGAGAGTTCGAGCATTTCCTGCTGCTGACGCATGATTAATTCTTCACGCGACTTCAGAAACGCCTCCGTTGTGAAAAGCCCAAGCTTGTCGATCAGCTGATTCAGCGTCCAGCTTTCGTCGGATAAAACCTTCGCATCCTTAACTTCCGCCTGAAGCCTGGAAATTACGGGTTTCTTAAACGAGAACACGAACATCGCCGTCTCGGAAGGCGTAAAGCCCTGCACTGCTCGGCTGCGCGACATGTCGGTCAGTAGTTGGCGCAAGTCAGCGAATGAATCCGCCTTGGTATCTTCCAGGTTTCCGTTTTGAATCGCCTTGGAAAACAGGCTGATGAACTGCGACGCCTGGTTCTTGATGTCCTGATCCTTCAGCAGGTCGGATCGGCGGGTGGAGGATGTCATCTCTCGCATCCAGTCAGACAGCAAATCGGTTTCGTGCTTCTTGATTACTTCAGGAATGACGCTCATTGGACGTAGACTCCGCTTATGTGAGTGACGGTAGATTCGACAGGGTTTAGCCTGAATGCCCCAAGTGGAAGGACGTCTTCGAAATCACAACTTGTAGTGAACTTTGGCGACTGCGCGACGTCTTACTATGCATCGCCTGCAAAAAGCAATTCTCGAACCGGAAAATATCACAACGAATAGATACTGTCGAACCTCGCCCGAACTGCACAACAAATGGTGCACGTCCAGGGGGCAACTGTCCACTTAGATGCTGAATTCTTGGATTTTGGGTCCAAATAGTTGCAGTTTTGGCCAGAATTCCCGATGATAGGTCATTCAAACCATATGTCACGGGACCTAACCATACTCACAGTCGACGATAACGATGCTCATCGTTATTTCGTTTGCCGCACATTGGAAGAGGCCGGGTTTAAGGCAGTGCCCGTCCAGACCGGGAAACAGGCGCTGGAGAAGGCGGCCGAACAGCCTGATCTGATCCTGTTGGACGTTCACTTGCCAGATATCAGCGGCTTCGAAGTCTGTCGGGGTCTGAAGTCGAACCGACAGACCGCGAATATCCCAGTCGTGATGTTCAGCGCGATCGCTCAAGACGGTTCAGCTGTGAATGACGCCAAACAACTCGGCGCGGCGAGCTTCCTGTTCTTCCCGATGGGATCCGATCAGTTGATCAGCGTCGTGCAGGGCGTCCTTTCGCGAAACAAGAATGCTCAGGCTTCCGAAAAGTAACCCTTCGAAACACGACATCACGGAATATTGCTCGCGAGCAGTACAATCAGGCCATGTCTGAGACCCTGATGCCCGGTGCGCCGCTCGACCATGGAGCGATGGTGCTGGTCACACTCAACTCGCCGCGCGAGAAGTTCTGGGGCGCGGTGCTGGCGTTGACCGCGGCCGGCGTGTGTATCCGCGGAATCTCGCTGGAGTCGTTTGACGACTTCTCTCGCCAGATCAAGACCGGCGACAACGCCGATCCGGCGGTGGTTTTCTTTCCTATGCATCGGGTGGAGAGAATCGAACTGGACGCCCGTTACGGCGACGTTCCGTCGCTCGCCGAACGTTTCCTCACCAAGTCAGGACTCAACGCCATCGAGGTCTTCTACCGCGAGGTGGGCGGATGAAAGACCGGTTCTGGACAGCGCCAAACCAACTGACGCTGTTGCGACTGATCTTCGTTCCCTTCGTCATCATGAACGTCCTCGACCACGATTATGCGTGGGCGCTCGGACTCTTCGTCGCCGCCGGCGTAAGTGATGCGCTGGATGGCTTGCTGGCACGGTTGCTCAAGCAGCAGACGCGCGTCGGACAATATCTAGACCCAATCGCCGACAAACTCCTGTTGAGTTCGATGTTCATGGTGCTGAGCTTCACCCACCAGATTCCGTGGCGCTACACGGTAATCGTCTTCAGCCGCGATCTCTCGATCCTGGTGATCGCGGCGGCCCTGTACATGACGACCTCCATCCGCGACTTCCGTCCGAGCATCTTCGGGAAACTCAACACGGTGTCCCAAGTGGCCGCGGTCTACTTTGTGCTGCTCTTCAACGTAAGTCCAATGCAGTGGATTTATGGGGCGAAGACGCTGGCCCTGTATGCCACCTTCGCCTTTACGACTTTCTCAGGCATCCACTACGTTCTTCTTACAGGCGAGCGACTGCACCAGCTCGGGCAAGCGCCCAAGATAGAAGATAAGTAGCCGGACCGTCCTGCGTCAGCGTCAAGCCCAAGTTTCAACACAGTCCACGGCAACTGATTGCAAACAATCCAGTTGCGCCGCGCCTTCCAATGTCACTCCACCCCACCCACCCTTGTTATCCTGAATATAGGGGAGAAACAAAAGCGTCCAGATCAACGAAGTCCCTGGCCCTTCAGGCCATTAAGCGATTTGTTTTTAAATAGATACAGCATTTATCTCCGTAAGTTGTTGATTCTCAAGGATCTCGAAAAAGGGGAGGGGCCCCACCCAAGCCAAGACTCGAGTGGGGAGAAGTTCCGTCCTCTTAGTTAGAAGTTAAAGGTTAGTTGGGCGGTGTAGCTCCGGGGCGGGACGAAGTGGGTCCCGCTGAAGGTGGAGAGGAAGTTGTAGAGCGCGACTTTGTCGGTCACGTTCAGCACCGTGACGCTCAAGTTGGTTTTCACCTTGTCCTTCCTCAAGATGTTGTCCCAACCTGTCGCAATATCGAACAGGTGACGAGGCGCGACGCGCGGCGGATTCTTGTCGTCGTTCTCGGTCCCAGGAGCCGGAATCGAAACCAGTGGCGAAGTCAGTTGGCCACCAGCACAACTGTTGAGCGGGGACGTGAGAGTCGCTTGCACTCCACCGCAGGACAACTGGAGTTGAGCCTGCTGATCGGCGGAGAGTCCGGTCAAGTCGATCGGTGCTGAGGGATCAGGATTGGTGGAGAAGGGAACGCTGCCGGCGACGAGACCGCTGTCATACCTCCAGTTGAACCCGAACCACGGACCGTTGGGCTTGGGTTGATATTGCAGGTGAGTAGTTTGCTGGAACGCCTGATCGTGGTCGATGCGGAATACAGAGGCGTTGATGACATCTTCATTATTGAAGAAGAGACCTCCGATTTCCGGGCCGAAGAAGCGCGACCGTGAATGTCCGAGCACGGCATAAGCACTCAGCCCTTTGTACGCAGGCATGCTGACCTTGATACCGAAGCCATCGATCTTCGACTTCTTCCACTGAATCGGAAATGTGATCGGCGTGTTGAAGATGGTGTCGAAGTCATAATCCCCATCCGTGTACTTCCAGAAGTATTCGCCGTCGACGACCAGGAATTTACCTATGCCCTGTTCGAAACCAGCATTGAACTGATCGCGCGTAGCAGGTTGAATCCTGACATCGCCGGCAGCTCCGAGAATGCTCGCGGTTGCGCTGGAGACGATAAGGTTCTCGTTGTAAGGTGTCGGCATCAGACGCGCGTACCCGACGCGCAGAACGGTGTTGGTCGGTTTCACCAGGTAGCTGACGCCGAGTCGAGGCTGTAGCTGAGAACGGCTGGTAAGTCCGTTGTAGGTCTCGCCGCGCAGCCCCAACATGAAGGTCCATTTCCGCCAACTGATGTTGTCCTGCAGGTAGGCAGCGACCTGCTTTATGTCGGTGTGCCCGTCGAAGGTGAACAGTGATCCGCCGCGAGTCAGGTCGAGAGACAAGAGACCGGGAACGAAGTTAGGGTTTTGCTGAAGTCCCGAACCCGCGCATGTCGGATCGAGAACCGTCGGATCGACCACGGGAGCGCCCGACGAGTTGAGGCAGACTGGATTGAAGGTTGGGTCGGTCAGGCCGGTTGCGAAGCCTTCCGTCAGGAAGGTGTGGTAATACTCCAGCCCGCCCTTGATGTTGTGGATTCCCTTGGAATAGGAGAGATCGGTGCGCAGGCCGGCGTTCTGCAATCTGCGGGATTGGGAGAGCGTCGCGGGTTGGTCATCGAGGGGATCGGAACTCGGATAGTAGTGGAACTGATCCTGGCGGAGATACGGATTCACGCTGAGCAGGGTAGTGCTGCCGAACAGGTGGGTCCAGACCAGCGAGGTGTTGTAGCTGAGGATGTTGGCGCGCTGATCCTGGCCGAGGGCCTGCTGGTCATATTGGTTGGGAGTTTGGAACCAGGAACGCGACAGGCCGAGATTCAAGTGGAGCGAGTCGGCCGCAGTTGGCTGGAAGTCGATGCGATCGAAGAAGTTTTCGCCATTGCCGTGGGCGTGAATTGCCTCGAACTCCGGAGTGTCCAGATAGCGGCCACTATCGACGCCATCGAGAGAAATGAAGTTTCCGAAGCGCTTATTGCCGAAGCCAAGCGAGAAGCCAGCGTTCGACGTTCCGAACGATCCGTAGCTACCGGAAAGACTGCCATGAGCACTGGAGTTCAGGCCGGAGCGGGTAGTGGTGCGGATGATCAAGCTGGGCTTGTCTCCGTATTCGGCGGGAACGACCCCGTTGATGATCTCCATCGATTCCACCGCGCTCACCGGCAGCTGGTTGGAGAAGACACGGCTCTGCTGGTCGGTAATGGGTTGGCCATCGACACTGAAGCTGGCATCGGCATGTTCTCCGAGAGGATGGAAGAGGCCATTCGAGTCGGAGGCAATGCCAGGGCTGGAGAGAGTGACGAGCGAACTGAGCGGAGCGTTAACGCTCTCGGTGGGGAGCTTGGCGTAGAGCGAGCGATCAATGTCGGTGTGAGCGCTGGGCTCGTTCTCAACCAGGTCGGCGCCCGCGGCTTCGACGGTTACGGTTTGGGAGGAGCTTTCAATCTGAAGTGAAAGGTTCGCGGCGACGGGGACGGTTGAGCGGACATTCGTGTCTCCGGTTGCGCCCCGGAAGCCTGTCTTGCTCGCATTCAGATGGTAGTTGTTGAACGGGACGTTGGTGAATGTGAACTGGCCGTTGTTGTCGGTTTGAGCGGACTGCTTGTATCCGCTGACGGGATTGGTCAATTCGACCGTGGCACCGGGTACGACGGCACCGGTGGGATCGAGCACCTGGCCCTGTACCTTGCCGGAGTTTCCGGTCTGGGCGAAAGCGGGAAGCGCAAGCGAAAGAAGTACGAGGACAGCGGCGACGGCTAAGGGTGACCTAGAAACAGAAATCGAGCGAATTCTTACCAATAAAGACATTGGCTCCTCCAATGGAAGCGGTCTCGAGACTTGGGTGATTCGGTTTTCGGGGCGGCGTCTAGAGAGCTATTGGAGGAGGGCGGATAAAGACAGCAGGAACGACCAGTTGGGATTGGAGTTGTACCGGACTGGTGGTCACAAACCCAGTGAATACAAAGAGGGCAGTGGTGGTGGCCGCCGCGATTGGGGTGGCCGCGCTATGAGAAACGAGACAGATGGAACAGTGTTCGACGTCGGAGCCCAGCCGGTTTTCGCCGGCGTAATGTCTGTGGGCGGCCTGGACAATTACGAACGTGAAGACAACCAAGGCAAGAAGGAGCGCAGAATAACTGCGCAATGCTGGCCGATCGACGTGTCGCAATGGTCTCACTGTTTTGAATGGTAATACGGTTAGGCCTACAGATGCTGGGGCACCTGCCAAGTACTCAGATTTTGTTCAGCGATGACCCGCCCAAGAGTGTGGAGGGGATCACCGGTAGGTGTGGGATTTTGTTTTAAGTTTTCCACGGTCCCGTATTAGGATGACTGCCACAAACCCAGTTTCACAACCTTGTTACTTTGGTCACTATTCCCCCTTTTGAGCATTGTTGCTGGAGTGAATCGTTGGTATCTCTAGGCGAGACACTTTGGTGAGGGGAAATTTGTCCACTACTACCGGCATGAGTTGGATCGAAGAAAAGTTTGTCGAACAACGGATAGCGGCAGAGGAGCGGCGAAAGCAGGCTGCCGAAGAAGAAGCGAAACGGCGCGCCCTTTACGAGAAGTACCTGATGATATGGGGCAAGCTCATCCACACGATCGAGCAGGACGTCGCGCTCTACAATGGCCATCCGGAGGCGTCGAGGCGCCTGCTGGTCACCAACTTCGACCACAGTATCGAACTTCATTGGGAAGACAATTACGGACCTCTATTACTGCTGGAGTTGAACCTGGACCAGCAGGTAATGAAGTTCTCTACGCCAGTGCAGCAGCCCGAAAAATGGCATGCGCACATCGGCGAGATCAAGTTTGGGAGTGATTACGACCTGATGATTCCGACGGGAACCAACGTTACGAAGAAGGCGACGGTAGCGCAGACGTCGCGGTTCCTGCTGGAGCCGGTGCTGTTCTAAAAAGTTAGAAGGCAAGGAAAAGACGCCGGACAATTCCGGCGTCTTTTGTTTTGCAAGAAGGAGGTCTATTGAACCACGCCAAGTGCACGGCAGGCGCGGAGCAGCAGGTCGCGATCGTTATCGGCGAGGCCCTGGAACTCGAGTCCGTAGTGGTACTGGCTGCGATGACGGACGACAGCATCGCATTCGATCGGCCGGTCACAATGGGGTAGCGTGAGCGAGAGGTGGATGACCTTGCCGCGCGAGAGTTCGTGCGAGACGTTGATGGCCATGCCGCCTTCACTGATGTCGCCCCCGCGACCGTAGCAGTAACTGGAAATACCGGAATTCGTTTTAACTTTTACCTTCACAGCCACGTCGATGCTGTAGCGCTGAAAGCGGCGCTTTTCAGCAACTGATGGCTCATCTATCGCCAGCGAGGCCAAAGGCGTCGTGCTGTCGGACATAGTCTTACCCCCCACCGTTGAAATCACGGTACGACAGAACGTGCAAATGGCCTAGGAACCGAAGTAATACCCAAACGGTGGGATCTTGATTTACATCCGATCAGTTGAGGGCACTCGGTACCGTGAAGCGTGTAAGTCTCGATTCAGCTGCTACTTAGGAGTTGGCAAAAGCAAGGGCAATTTGGCTGCCGAAGCCTCGGATAGGAGCAGCACCCGGGCGGTAGCTGGAATCTGAAAAGTTGGGAGAACGCTTCCAATGCCGTCGAACCGTGTGTTGCTCGTCGATGATGATCCGGCGATTCGATCCAGCTTGTTTGAGATTTTGCAGAGGGAAGGGTTCCAAGTGACCGTCTGCTCCACTGTGTCTGAAAGCCTGGCGGAGATTAATGCAAGGCCATTCGATGCGCTGATCTCCGACCTGAATATTGGGGAGCCGAGTGACGGCTTCACAGTAGTAAGCGCGATGCGCCGGACGCAGCCCCATGCGATCACGCTGATAATGACGGGATTTCCGGCATTCGACTCCGCCCTGGAGGCGATCCGGCAGCAAGTCGATGCATACCTGCTGAAACCAACCAATGTGCAGGAGCTGGTGGCATTGCTCCGGAGCGGGCTCACCGAGGGAAAGGGACGCCACATCCCGCTGCCACGCAGACGAGTGTTTGAAGTTCTGCGCGACAAGATCGATGAGGCGATTGCTCATTGGACACAGAACATGAAGGCGTTGGGTGCAGAGCCATGGGTGAATCTGTCAGATGAAGAGCTGATCGATGGCGTGCGCGTGATTCTGGAGGAGCTGTGTTACCGGGTAGAGGCGCCGGCTTCTCAGGTACGGGAGTTGAGCCTGGCTTCTGCGCGCCAGCATGGCGCGTTGCGCGCGAAACAGAACTTCACGGTTCCGAATTTGCTGACTGAAGCCCGACTGCTCCGACTGACGGTGCTGGATGTCATCCACGAACACCTGATCGAGCTGAATCTCAGCAATGTGTTCACGGATCTTTTCACAATGAGTGACACGCTGGATGAAATGGCGCAAGCCTCGGTCGAAGCATTGTTGTTAGAGAAGGAAAGCGCCGACATCGCCAGCGATTAGACGTTTGAATCGCAACGATAGGGCAGTATCCGCGCGCGAAGTGAGTTCCCGCCTCTGGTATCTTTGATTCAGAAAACTTTCATCGAGGAAACGTGACAG
>Ga0134124_10004835_pt1 | contig 10836 bp, 8 predicted proteins | sample KB304_FD_96880 | JGI IMG/M metagenome (GOLD analysis project Ga0134124, IMG submission 96880) | Terrestrial soil microbial communities without Nitrogen fertilizer from Kellogg Biological Station, Michigan, USA - KB3-0-4 | ecosystem: Environmental > Terrestrial > Soil > Unclassified ... | reverse complement strand
TGCTCCACACTCGCGATTACCGGCGCTTCTGCCGCAACCTGTTCGGCCGCCGACTCGATCATACCCCGAGCGCGGGCGGTGCCGAGGAGCAAAAGAAGTTCGAAGCGGCCTACGTTCGCGTACGCGATCGTTACTGCGAAGCATTCGGCGAGGAGCCTCCTCTGGACATCTGGCCCAGCCCCGAGCAGCGTCAGAGAACGCGAACCGAGTTCGTGCGCCTCGACCTTGGAGCGCACTGGGGGCTCCCGAAGCCGCGCTTTCTACGCGCGCTCTCGGAGCGACTTCCAGAGTCACTCTCCGAACGCAAGGTGTTTGCCGCGCTCGCCGGTGCGCTCGCGGTCGGCTGTGCCACGAGCCACGCAGCCCCGTGGCACATTTCGGGGCCAGCGTTCTTGCGCTGGTTCGTCTTGGGATGGGTGCTGTGTCTGGCGTTCGCCCTGATCGCAAGGCGCGGGCTCGACATTCCGTGGCTGCACCAGACCGGGGGACACCCGGACCTCGATGCCTACGAAGCGGCTTACCTCAAGGGCAAGGGTGAGGCCGCCGTTGACGCGGCGATCGCGATGCTCGTGGCGACGGGCGCGGCCTCGTTCGACGCCGAGGCGGGCACGCTGCTCGCGACCGCTCGCATCGCTCCTGGAGCGCATTTCCTCGAGTCGCAGGTGCACAGCGCGCTCTCGCCAGAGACGCCCCGCGAAGTACGCTCGATCCGAGCCGAAGCCGAGAACCTGTGCGCGCCGATTCGGCAGCGTCTCAGCGAACTCGGGTTGATCGCCGAACCCGGCTCGCCGTTGCCGCGGGCAATCGCCTTGGCGGCGCCGATCGTCGGCGTTCTGCGCATCCTGAGTCGCATCGGCACGGGGCGCCCCGTGGTGATCCTGATCCTGCTCACCATCATCGGCGCCGTGATCGCGTTCGTTGCATTCCGGCGGACCCTCCGCACGCGAAGCGGAGAAATTCTCCTCCGAGAGGTCAAGCGCCGCCACCTCCCGCTCTCCGAGTCGCGCGAGATGGGCAACCTCTTGGGCGCCGTTCCGCTGACGGCCGGCCTTTTCGGCCTTGGCGCCGTCGCTCTTTCGCACCCCGAGCTCGGTAAACTGCACAGTTGGTTCACTCGGCCCGCGTCGAGCGGCAGTGCAGGCGATTGCGGCGGTAGTAGCGATTGCGGCGGCGGATGTGGTGGCGACGGGGGGTGCGGCGGTTGCGGCGGTTGCGGCGGTTGCGGCGGTTGCGGATGATCACGAAGATCCACTGAGCGGGCGCTTCGAACCACCGATGCCAAGCGCGGACTAGGCCGTGTACCAGCCCAAAACGGCATAGCCGACGTTGCCAGCGCTGATCTCGAAGTAATTGTACCCACCGAGTGAGTCAATCGGACCAGAGCCTGCGTTGCCCTTGCCCGCTGTGTTGGAATCAACACCTGCACCACAGCAGGTCACGGTGTCCGAGCGCTTGGGAAGCGCGGAGCGCCAGCGGCTCGAACTGCTCGGCAGGCAGGCACAGCTGGGCAACTGCGACCTCGTCGCCGACGCCGCTGGTGCCGGGTTCCTGTTCGCGAACGGCCAGTTCTTGCGAGACGATGGCGCCCGTTTCACGCTCGAGCGGTTGATTCAGCGCGCTTCGCCCATCACCTTCACTGCGGTGCCACCGGGCGAGGGCCGTCGCAGCGGCATCGATCGTGACTCGGACGGAATCCTCGACGCACGCGATCACGCGCTCTAGATCTGCGAGTCTGGCGAGTGCGGGGGTAGCCGCGGCGCCAGCCGAAATCGCGCGGCGTTTTCGACCGCGGCGCCCATTTTTGAAATGAAGACGCGCCGGCGCAAGTTCTGCGCGGATCGCGCCGGGGCACGCAGCGGTTGCGCGGGCGAGAGCCCCGAAGCCGGCGATTGTCGTCGTACATGTGCGCACGCTTCTTGCAGTGTCGCTGAGCCGAGGGGACCTCGAAGAACGTGACTCGTCGGAATAGGCGAGAGCCCGAGCGGCAGGCACACCAACGAAGGATGGCATTGATGACGACGCGAGAGACCGGTCTTTTTAGCATGGCACTCACGCTTGCGCTCGCTGGTTGTGCAGGCTCCGCGCCGCCTGCCGCTCAATCGGAACCAAACGCTGCGGCCACTCAGCCCGCTCCGCAGCAACCCGTTGCTGCGAGCAGCCAAGAGCAGGCGGCCAAGCCCGCGCCCACGAGTCAGGCGAAGCCCGACGTACCGCCGCCAGGTTCTCCGCTCGATCGGGTCATGAAAGCGCACTTTCAAGACGCGCTGCTGATTCGGCAGGCGGTGATTCAAGGGAACCCCGCGCGCGCGTCGGAGCCGGCGGCCGTGTTCAAAGATCTTCAGGATGACCTCGACAAGCTACCCAAGGGATGGCGAGGATTCGTGGAGCGCATGCAGGAGGCGGCGCGACGAGTGACCGACAGCACGAGTAGCGCCCAAGCAGCCGCGGCGGCGGCCGACCTCGGCGTTTCCTGCGGCATGTGCCACCAAGCGCATGGGGGGCCGAAAGCGTCCAGCGTGCCACCGCCCCCCGACGCCACCAACATCGAGGGCCGCATGAAGCGGCACGTGTGGGCCGCGGATCGGCTCTGGGAAGGCTTGTTCGTCCCTTCCGAAAGCTCCTGGAATGCGGGTGCCAAGGCGCTCAGCGCTGCCCCTTTCCCCGACGACGTTCTGAAGGCGGGTGGAGTGCACGCCCGTAGCGCCGCGAGCGAGTTCGCGAAACTCGTCTCGCAAGCCCCCGCCAAGAAGACAGCCGACGAGCGAGCAACGCTCTATGCCCAAATGCTGGTGACCTGCGGAGCTTGCCACGTGGCGACGAAAGGAGGCGGCTGATGGCCAGCTCTGAGTACTCGATTTGGCGAGCTGCCCGTCGATGTGCACGAGCGACGCCGTGTCCTGGCCGGTCCTGAGCACAGCGGCGCGTTGTGAGCTACGCGCCCGCCTTTGCTGACCGCGCCCGCTAACCCAAACTCCCTCGAATTGGCGAGCTGCGGTCTGGGTTCGTTCGCTTCACCTCGGCCGCCCTCCGAGCTCGACCAAATGCACATTGGCGAGGGCGATGCACTCCGCAGGCTCGGACGCGGCTACGATTCGGCGGAGCTCACGGAAATAGGCGAGGTGCAGCTCGCGAATGCGCTCGAGATCGGCGCGCGAGACGGAGAACAGGTTGTACGAGAACGTGCCGTCGGCGCCGGCCTCGATGCGATCCAGTGACACGCGCGTCCAAAACGCTTTGGCTGCGCGCGAGCGCGCCGGATCGCCGCGTGTGTCCACGGTCAGTGCCGCGCCCGGGATTAGGCGCTTACTTTGCTTCTTGAGCTGACCGGTCTCGAGCAAGAGTGCGACGCAGCGCTGTTCTTCTTCTTGGCTGATGCCCAGCCGCTGGGCGATGAAACCGGGCTCGTGCGCGCGGAGTTGGCGATACTCGGGGAGCTCGATCACGCGCAGCACTGCGTGCGACCAGGGCATCTCGTACGCGGCGCGGCGCGCGGTTTCCAGCTCGCGCCAGTGCTTCGCGACCGAGGGCAGCGTGCTCGGATCGATGAAGCAGGCGAGGAAATCGAGCAAGCGCAGCGAGGCGCACTCGACCAAGCGCAGAAAGTCCGGTAGGCGCGGCTCCGCGTCGCCCTTGAGCCAACGCGCGACAGCGAAGCGACTGCGTTGGGTAGCGCGTGCGAGCTCGATCACCGCCGTCTGACCGCGCAGGTCGTCGAGGAAGGCTGCGATCCCGCGGGCGCTCCGCAAGTCGGCCTTCGCGGTTGCGCCCGCGGGCAAGCGAAAGAAGGCGGCCAACACCGGGTCGAGCTTGCGCCCCGAGCGCTCCAGGATCGCGAAGAAGTCGAGCGCGGTCGGCCACGCGCGCCCCGATTCCCAGGCATACGCCACGTTGCTGCGGTAGCCGAGTCGCTTGCTGAATGCGGTCTGCGAGCGCTTGCCCCGTAGCGCACGAAGTAGCTCAGAACTCAGCCGCTCGTAGTCCATGTATTGCCATATTGCACCTCAGTAGGCGAAATAGCAGTCGGAAAGTGCGGATCGGCACTTGTTCCGCCCCGGGTCGCATGGCTTATTGCTCGTGTGGTGACGAGAACAACAAGCTGGTTCGGGTTTTCGGTGGGGCTTTTAGCTGTTCTGGCCAGCAGCTGCGCCAGCACCGGAGGCCAGACGGGCGAAGAGCAAACCTCGTGCTGGAGCAAGCTGACGCCGCTTGCGCTCACGGCCGATTCCCCGCTCGGCTTCTCGGCGCAAGACAGCTTGAACCTCGCGGCTGGCGAGCACGTGGCCGGGTTGCATTGGCTTCCCGCGCCCTATGCCTACGGCCCAGAAAGCGGAGACAGTCAGCTGCAAGTCCGAATCACGAGTCTTGGGACCGCGCACTTTGCGACGCAAGACGACGATAGTCGAACCCTCGCTACCCTACTCTGTGTGCCGAGCGTGCTCACGGACGTGACGGTCGAGGTCGACTCCGAGGGCGGCGCGTTGCACGAGAGCTTTCGAGGCGTGCTCGCGGCCAGTCAAGAAGACTCTGCCACGCTCTCGGCGACAGTACTCGGCGCACAGCTCGGAGGCAGCTTTGCCTTCGACCCGGCGGCGCTCGACGGGCGAAGGCTGGCGCACGTGACGCTCAATCTGAGCTTCAGCGGGGATTCGTTCAGCGGCGCGCTCGAGGCGGGCGTCGAACGAATTCAGGGCAGCGCCGGGAGCGGCTCCGCCTCGCTCGAAAACGTGCCGCTCGCGTGCTTTGGCCACGCAGCAATCGCCGGGCGAGCAGCCTGCACCGAGTAGCGCCGCCCACCCAAAAATAGAAACGACCACTCGCCCCAGCTCGGGGTGTTCGGGATTCGTGTGTTCATTGGAGGAGAAAAGATCATGAAAAAATTCGTCATTGGCTTCAGTCTCAGCGCATCGTTCTTGGGGCTCGCGTGCGGCAACGCGGATCAGACCGAGGCACGGAAATCAGCCTCGAGCACGAGTCAAACGCTGAGTGCGGTCGGCGCGTGTTCCTTCGCTGCCTGCGGCTCGCTGCCGTCGAGCTTGGCGAGCACGCCGAGCGTCAAATGCTCGGGCGCGTCGTCAGCCAGTTGCGCTTGGTCCGCACGCGGGGATGACTCTTCCGTGAGCTACCGCCCATGCAGCGAGAGCGAGTGCCCTGCCGCTCCCGCGATTGATTGCCCGGCTGGCACCGTGCACTCCAGCCAACAGTGCGGTAGTGAGAACGACGCGGCCTGCGCTTGGACGACGATTTGCAGCCCGCCGCGCTCCACGACGGCCTGCCCTGAGCAAGATGGCTGCGGGGCCGAGCCCTTGCTCGGGGTGATCTGCAAAGACGGCAGCAACGGCGCGTTCGTTTGCGTCAGCAACGGCCAAACTTGCGGCTGGCAGCGAAGCTGCGACTGAACGCATGCCAGTCGAGCGGCCCCTGGTTCGTGCCGGGGGCCATCGTCGAGCCGCGCCGCACCGCCCGTGATATGCATCGCTCATGACGGTGCGCGCTCTGGAGGGTCGCGATCTCGATGCAGCGGTGGAGGTGCTCACGTCGGCTTTCGCCGGCGACCGACTCTTGGTCTGGGCGTGTGGCGCGCGCGAGCGCGAGGGGATGCGCACTTCGTGTCGAATGACGATCACGCTGTCGACCAGGGTGCGCGCCGCCTACGGGTACTTCGACGGTGAGCGGCTGATTTCGGTCGCGCTCTATCAGCGCTCCGAGCGGTTGCCCACTGCCTTTCAGAGCATCCGGGCGGGTTTCTGGCGAGTGCCGATCTGCGCGGGCCCGCGCGCCGCGTTGCGGATTATGCGCGTCTTCGGCCGGGCCGATGCGTTCAAAGCCCAGGTCATGGGTGACGAGCGCTATTTCTACCTCGACACGCTGGGCGTGCATCGGGATGCCGCGGGCCGCGGTGTGGGCCAGCAAATGCTGCGCACCTCGCTTTCGCTGCTTCGCGAGGAAGCCCCTCGGACGTGCTTCTTGCTCACCCATCAGCCGCACAACGTTCAGCTGTATCAGCGTCTCGGCTTCGAGGTGATCGGCGAGTGCCCAGTGCCCGATTCACCGATCACCTTTTGGGGCATGCGTCAGGCGCACTAGCGACGAAACGCGCCATTGGTCGCCCATTTCTGGTCGAGAACGCAACTCGGCTCGCGGCGCACTAGCCCGGCCTCGAGATGGAGAGGGTTTTGATGGTCACGCGTTCGCGCGCGCGACGTCGCAGCCTTCGGCGTCGCGCTTCGACGCTGGCGCGGGGATCGCCTTGCGGACGCCGCGAGGCGAATCTCGAAGAATCGTCGCCCGCGGACGCTGTGCGCGCGGCTTCGCGCCGGCACCGAGCGCGCTCGCGAATTTGCAGCAAAAACCGCGGTAGCCGGCGAGCTCATTCCGAGGCGACAATGTGGGCGGAGCGCCCGTCGGGCACTTGGATTCCTCGTGTCGTTACGGTACTGCTAGATTGAGGCGGAACACTTGCCCACGACATGACGAACCCGCGCGACCGTTTTTCGTCACTTCCCGACGACATCTCGCAGCCCGCGGCGTCGTCGGGTCCCAAGACGCCAGCCATCCCGAGCTCGGGAGAGCGGAGGTCGATCCCCGCGCCCGGCGCGGGTACCGGCGAGCAGCTCTGGGCGGGGAAGATCCGCGTGCTCGGTGAGCTCGGTAGCGGCGCAATGGCCAAGGTCCTGCGCGGCTACGACACCAAGTTGCGCCGTGAGGTCGCGCTCAAGGTCACACGGCTCCCACGCGGCGAGCTGCCGCGCGATGAGCTCGCTCGCTTCGCCGAGGAGGCGCAGATCACGGCGCAGCTCGAGCATCCGAACGTCGTCCCGGTGCACGACCTCGGCACCGCGCCCGACGGACACGCCTACTTTTCGATGAAGCTGATCCCGGGGCGTTCACTGGAGACGGTCCTCGAGCGGCGCCGCAACAACGATCCGGCGACGCTCGCGCGCTTCGGTTTGCGCCGGCTGCTCGACGTTTTCCTGCAGGTTTGCCAGGCAATTGACTATGCCCACGCGCGCGGCGTGGTGCACCGTGATCTCAAGCCCGCCAACATCATGGTCGGCGATTTCGGCGAAGTGCAGGTGATGGATTGGGGCATCGCCAAGCTGCTCGGCCCGAACCCCGCGCAGCCGGCGACGGTCAGCACGAACATCGAAGAGACTCACATCACCGACGCCGACGCGCGTGACGGGAGCGGCGGCTCGGTTCGGACCGGAGTTACGTCCGTGCGCACCGCCTCCAAGGCTTGGCAGACACAATACGGCGCGGTGATCGGCACGCCGGAATACATGTCGCCCGAACAAGCGCAGGGGTTGCCCGTCGACGGGCGATCCGACATCTACGCGCTGGGCGTGATTCTGTACGAAATCTTGTGCGGTCAGGTCCCGTTCGAACATGAAGATCCGCACGAGACGGTAAAATGCGTGATCTCCGAGAAGCCCACGCCGCCGAGCTGGATTCAGCCGTCGACGCCGGCGGCGCTCGAAGCGCTGACGCTGCGCATCTTGGTCAAAGATCCGGCCGAGCGAACCCTGACGATTCCGCAAATCCGCGTGTACGTTCAGAACTACATCGAGGGCATTGCGCGGCAATACGAGCGCGACTCGTTCTTCGGCAGCATCGTTTCGAGCGGCGGAGCGCTCGTGTTGTTCGCGTTTCTGGTCTGGTATCTCACCGGCCAATCGATCTCGAAAGTGCTCACGCTCGGCCCACCCGCAGTCGTGAACGCGGTGGGCTGGTTCCTGCTGGTGCTCGCCGTCGGCTATCCGCTTTGGGCCACGTCCACGCTGTTTCGTCTGGGGCGGCGACCTTCGGATCCTTTTCGGCCGCCCTCGACGCAAGAGCTGTTCGTGTCCGGCTTCCTTGCGCATCGCACGTATTCGGCCGCCTTGGCTCCGCTGTTTCAGCTCGTTTTCATCGTCGAGCTGGTCGTGCTCGCCAGCGTGCAGGCGAGCCGCGGCGCGCTCGGTTCGGCCGAGCTCGTGCGCCACGTGTCGAGTCAGATGCGTGCGGAGTGGTCCGAGGCGCTGATCGTGATTCTGGTCTTTCAGTTTGCGTACCTGTTCCTGTTGACGACGGAAGTCCGTTTCGCGCGTCGCATCGACCGCTATGATCTGCTCGTGGCGCGGCCCCGCTGGGAGTCGGTGTGGCCGGTTTTTCTGGTCGTCGTGTTGCTCTCCACGGTGATCACGACGGAGGTGCTCGACTGGGCGCTGGGCAGGTCGAACGTCGATCTGGCGACCTGGTTGCGGCGAGAGCTCGCCCCGCCTTCGCTCGATTTGGTCGAGATCGCCAAGACGCTGGTCTTCCAAGGCACGTTCCTGCTCGCGCTCTCGGTCGCCACGCTGCTTGCGGCTTTTTCGTTCGCCGAGATCTTGGCCGCTCTGCGCGCGCCGAACCAGCCCGCGGACGAGGCGTCGGTCGCGAGCCGCGGACAATACTTCGTGCGTTCCATCGCCACCTTCCGGGCGGCGCGGGCGATCTGGCTCTACGGCGGCGCCATGATCGGCAGCCTGACCGCGATTCGCATGCTCTCCGAATCCACGGAGCACCCGTTGCTCGTGCGGATCTTGTACATCCTGGGGCCCTCGTTGCTCGGCTTCGCCGGCTATTCGATGCTGCGGCGTCGCACTCAGCGCTACCTTGCCCAGGAACCCGCGCTCGAACGCATGGTGCAGCTCCGAGTGCAGCAGGCGCATGAAGCGCAGCGGCTGGCGAACCTGGCGGAACTCGAGCAGGTCTCCTGGCGCGCGCGCTGGACCCAACTGTCCGCACCCATCCTCGGCCTCACCGGCTACGTCGCCTGGATCTGGAGCGGTCTGCGCTACGGCTCGATGCACGATCTGCCCGTGCCGCTCACGACCAAGGACTGGCTGTTGATTCTACCTTACGTGTTGCTGTTCCCGGTGTTGCTTTCGCGCGACGCGGTTCAGCGTCGGTTCTTGCGGCAACCGGCGCGCAGCAAGTGACGGCTGCCCGCGCAGAAACTGCGCGTCGCATGACGTGCGCTAGCTAGTGGCCACCTTGGCTGTCGAGCGCGCTTTTTTCCGCATACACGATGGAAGATCCGAAGTCGCGCAGCGGGCCATATCGCTCGCTGAAGCGCGGGTCCTCGAGCAGCGCTCGCGCGTAGACGTGATCCGAGGTCAGCTTGCCGTCGGCTGCGCGACGCACGAGCAGGAACACGTACTTCGGCTTGCGTCGGAAGACGTAGTCTCCGTCGTATTTTCGGTGCAACGCGCCGGGCAGGCGGGCAACGTACGGGTCCATTAGCCCGTGCAGATCCAAGATCGGTAGCTGGGTGTAGTAGGGGATGATGCCCGCTTCGCCGATTGCCAGTAAGCCTGGGTCGCGCAGTTCGTGGCGCATCCAACGCGCGATGCCAAAGTAACGCGAGTGGCTCAACCGCAGGCCCCGCAGGCCCGACAGGTCCATCTTCATCGGGATGGTGTCGAAGCTACCGACGCTGCTCGCCAGGCAAACAGCGGACAAGACGGCGAAGGTGGTGAGGCGCAGCGCGCGACCGAGCAACCTGTTCCAACGGTGGTTGTCACGATTCCGAGCGGCAGTTTGCCAAGCGGCTAGCCACTCCGGTCGGATCAGCCAGCTCGGTGCCTCGCGCTCAGGTGCCAAATCAGCACGCGAAATCAGCCCGATGGCTAGCCAGGCTTCGGACACGAGTAGCGCGATCAGCGGCAGGCTCGGCACCAATAGCCGGCAGCCCGGCATCCAATCGCCTCCTTCGTACGCCACCATCGCGATCTGCAGGACGGCTAGCAACAGCACGACGCCGAGTCGATAGCCGAGCCGGCGCGCCAGCAAAATGACCGCGCCGCAGACAACCACCAAGCATAGCCAGTGCATCTGGTCGGACGCCGTCTCGACATAGCGGCCGCCGCGCATGGTGGCGCTCTCGTCGCTCGCCAGCTTGGCGAAGTAAGTGTTGGGCACGAATTGCCCGTAGTAGGCATAACGAAAGCTCAGAAATCCGGCATAGGGCAGCGCGAACAGCCCGAGCTCGAGGAACGCGCGCTCGACCCTTGCCCTGCCAGCGCAGCGATACTCACGCAGCAAGCGAGCGGCCGCCAACGGGGCGAACAGCACCACCGGCTCCGGCCGCGTGACGGCTGCTAGCAGCAACGCCAAGTGAGACCACGCGACACGGGCGCGTCCTGCGCAAAGGGCGGCGTCCTCGCACAGGTGAAGATGAACCGTGAGCGCGATCAGCAGCGTCACGAGCGGCGTCTCCAGTCCGCCAATCCCCCACATCGAGAACGGAGCGAGCGCGACGAGGTACAGTGCTGCGAGCGGAGCCGTCGTCCGCTGTTCGGGGCTTCGTCCGAGCGCGGCGGTCCGAGTCACGATCAGCACGGTTCCAACGCTGAGCAGAACGCCCAGCACCTTGGCCACGACCAGCAACCCGAGCTCGAACCGATCACCGTGTAGCCAAATCGGGATCGCGAACAGCACGGTCCAAAGGAAGTTCGAATAACCTTCGACTCGCTCGCCCACGTTGAACACGAGGCCGCGTCCGGCAGCGAAATTTTCGGCGTAGCGAAAGGAAATGAACGCGTCGTCGAAGGTGATGTTCGCGAAATGGAGCAGACTGGCGAGGAGAATCGCCAGAGCGCAGCCGAGCAGCAACCCTCCGCGAATCGAGCGCTTGGAAGCGGCGCGGCTCGGCAGGGGGGCAGCCTCGGGTGTACTCGGGTGCGAGCGGGCCAACCAGTCGAGCGTAGACCAAAACCGCTGCGCGCTCGCGCGCGTTCGCTCGAACTCAGGCCGGAGCAGCGCTCATTTGGCCGGCAAGAAGAACACTCCGCGCAAATCTTCGCTGGTCGAGAT
>Ga0134124_10004834_pt1 | contig 10836 bp, 7 predicted proteins | sample KB304_FD_96880 | JGI IMG/M metagenome (GOLD analysis project Ga0134124, IMG submission 96880) | Terrestrial soil microbial communities without Nitrogen fertilizer from Kellogg Biological Station, Michigan, USA - KB3-0-4 | ecosystem: Environmental > Terrestrial > Soil > Unclassified ... | reverse complement strand
TATTTCCAGGTCGCCTCGATCGAGCGGGCGTTGCGGTTGAAGTAGATCAGCGGCGCCATGGAGATGGTCGTGGTTTCCAGGGCAACCCACATCAGGCCGAGATGGTGAGTGATGGTAACCATTGAGGCAGCTGACAGGCAAACCAGCAGCCCGATGCAGAGCACCCGGTTGGAGCGTTCCCGGCGATAATAAAGGTAACCGATCGAATAGATGGCACAAAACAGGAAAAGGATGCTGGTACTCAGAAGGACGATCTTGCCGAGCGCATCCAGATGAAACCAGCCCCCGGGAGATTCGGGCGGGGTAAAGGTCAGCAGCTGAATGGTTATGCCCAGATGAGCCAGGGCAAAGAGTGACAGCACCTTGGGCCGCAGGCGGTCATAAGGAATCAGCCAGGTCACGGCAGCGCCGACCAGCGGCAGTATGATCAGGGCAGCAAGCATGGAACTACTCCTCTTTCAGGGAGGTCAGGCGAGAGGTGTCCAGCGAGGAGAACTCACGGCTGATGTGATTGATGACTATCCCCATGACAAAGGTGCCGACCAGGAGGTCAAGGAGTGCGCCCGCCTCGACCATGATCGGCATCGCATCGGCCAGCAGCAGGCCGAAGATGAAGATGCCGTTTTCCAGCACCAGATAACCGATTACCTGGGAAATGGCCTTGCGCCGGGTCGTCAGGATCAGGAAACCGGCCATGAGGGTGGCTATGGATGCCGGTACGAACATATAATTCTGATGTTCTGGAAGGAGCGGCAGTTTACTGGCAAAGCCGAAGGAAAGCGCGGTAAAAAGGGCGCCGAGCAGCAGTGTCGGAACATAACCGAGAAAAGGTTCGACTTCGCGTTTGATCTCGGCGGAACGGACGGCGCGCGTCAGCAGCATGGGAATGATGAATCCCTTGGCAGCAATGATGCCGGCGGTGATCCCGACCAGGTGCCACGAAAAGGGGTGGATGAGCCCGGGAAGAATCCCCAGGATGACACCCTGAACGGCCACGGCCCGGATGGAAAACATCAGGCGGCTTGTCCCCAGGGAGATGAAGTTGATCAGCAGGACCAGCACGAGTAATTGATCGGCAAAAGTAATCATAGGGTCACCTGATGACCAGCAGGGTGGAAAACGCAGCCAGGATGGTGGCGGCAACCAGCAGCTGGGGGATGCGCACCAGCCGCAGGCGGGCCATGACCGACTCGACTATGCCGATGATAACGGCAAGCTCCAGCATGGAGATGACAAACAGCACCCAGTCGATCCCAGGGTTGCCGGTCGCATAAGGCAGTGCCAGGTGGACAAAGAAAGCTCCCAGCACAAAAAGCTTGAGACCGGAGCCGTACTGGATCAGGGCAAACGCCGGGCCGCTGTGGTCAAGAACCATCACCTCATGGATCATGGTCAGCTCCAGATGGGTGTTGGGATCGTCAAACGGTATGCGGCAGTTTTCGACCAGGAGCACGATGAACATGCCTCCGACCAGAAGTATCAGAGCAGCTCCGGCGTGCAGCCAGATCGAAGAGCTGACCTTTACCAGCATTGGTGTGAGTGAATACGAACCGGAAAGCCGCGACAGGGTGATCAGAGCGAAAAAGAGGGTCGGTTCGGCCAGGCAGGAGTAGGTGGCTTCACGGGCCGACCCCATCCCTTCGAAGCTGGAACCGGTATCAAGGGCGGCGGCCATCGTAAAAAAACGTCCGAGAGCAAACAGGTAGGCATAAAGAATCATGTCGCCCTGGAAGGAAATCGGTGCCGGATGGGCGCCGAAAGGGATCAGGAGGGCCGCAACCGCCGTAGTCGCCAGAGATACGATCGGTCCGGCGCGAAAAATCCAGGTCGTGGTGGTGCTGAAAACCGTCCCTTTCTGCAGCAGACGGAAGATGTCGTAATACGGCTGGAGGAACGGTGCCCCGACCCGGCCGGCAAAGGCCGCCTTGGTCTTGCCGATCACCCCCAGCAGCAGCGGCGGCATGACAACTGCCAGGAGAATATGAATGATGCTGTTTGTCATAGTCGTTCCCTTTGAGCTACACCTTGAATTCGTGACAGTGATGGCCTTTTCTCGCTGCACGCCTCTGCTTTTGCATCGACGTCGGTTTGTTTGCCAGCGGAGAAGATCAGCGGCATTATCGATTTTGGCAACATCCGGCCGTGTGCTCCGGCTGTTCCGCTCGAAAAGGCCCTCACTGTCACGAATTCATACTAATGTGCCCAGAGCATAAGAATAAACAGTGTGACAAAGATATAGAGCATGTAGACATGCATCTGGCCATGCTGCAGACGCCTGAGAAAGGCGAAGGACAGACCGGCGAGATTAAACAGCGGCACGATGATCCGCTCCAGAACCGTTTCCGTCGGCAGATCCACGCAGCGGGCCTCATCCGGGAAAACCCCCTTCAAGGCGGGGCGCTCGACACGCTGGCGGATGATGCCGTTGAAGACCGACACGGCAAGTTCGGAAAACGCCGTCGCGGTATACTCCATCCGCGCCGTAGGGCGCTGGTAGCCGCACCCCCAGGTCGAAGCCTCTGTGACCTCGGCCTGCTGGAGTCTCCACCGCCAGAACAGGGTCACCACCGTCACCACCAGCAGCAGCAGAACGGCAAGAAGGGAGAGCCTGGACAGAATCGCTCCGTATCCGGCAGGATCGAATGTCAGTGCCACCCCGGGCATGAATGACGCCAGCGCAGGGGAGACCAGTCTCTGGGCAAGCTGCGGCGCCAACCCGATGGCCAGACAGAGGGTTGCAAAAATCCCCATCGACAGGAGCATTGTCACAGCGGCTTCATGTGGATGAGCCGCCCCGGGATTGCGGGCCACGCCGAGGAATACCGAGCTGTAGAGTTTGGTGAAAGCTATGACTGCCAGCCCGCCGACCAGTGCCAGCAAAGGAGCCAGCAGCACGACGTAGCTCATGCTGGTCGCCTGCAGCTGCGAAAAGAACCCGAGATAGAGCAGAAACTCACTGACAAAGCCGTTCAAGGGGGGGATGCCGCAGATGGCGATCGTGCCGACCAGAAACAGGAGCGCTGTCCGCGGCATATCCTTGCCCAGCCCTCCCATCAGATTCATCTCCCGCGTGCCGGTGGCATGGATGATAACCCCGGAGCCGAGAAAGAGGAGCGGCTTGAAAAAACTATGGTTGAGGATATGGAGCAAAGCTCCGGCCATCCCCAGATAGGCCAGCGGAGCGCTATGACTGGAAACCCCCAGCAGGGCGACGCCCAGGCCGGTGGTGATGATGCCGATGTTTTCGATGCTGCTGCAGGCCAGCAGACGCTTCAGATCGCGCTGGGCAACGGCAAAAGCAATGCCGAGCAGGGCCGAGACAATGCCGGCCACGGTCAGAAACCCGCCCCACAGGAGCGGCGGATCATGGAAAAAGGTCAGGGTGCGGAAGATGCCGTAGAGCCCCATCTTCAGCATGACGCCGGACATCATGGCCGAGACGTGGCTCGGGGCGTTGGCATGGGCCGAGGGGAGCCAGATATGGAGCGGCATGATACCGGCCTTGGCGCCGAACCCGGCAAAGGCGGCCAGGGCAATGACCATGGCGACGGTCGGCAGCGCTGAGAGTGAGCCGGCATCAGGCAGGAGAAATGAGCCGGTCTGGCCGGCCAGCAGCGAAAAGAATACGAACAGCGCGGCGCTGCCGGTATGGGTGGCGATCAGGTAGACGATCCCGGCCCGCCTGACATCCTCGCGGCCGTGCTCGGTCACCAGCAGGAAATAGGCGGAGAGCGCCATGACCTCCCAGACCATCAGGAAGAAGACCCCGTTGCGCGCCATGACCAGGATTGCCATGGACGAGGCCAGCAGCCCGTAGAAAAAGGTCAGGCCGCGCTCAGTGGTACGGTTCTGGGCAGCGGGCCAGTAGCCGAGTGCAAACAGGGAGCCGGCAGCAGCGACCAGGAATATGGGAAGGAGAAAGAAGGCGGACAGGGGATCGATGGCGAGTTCACAGGGACCGAAAGGCAACTCCCAGGCAAGGACAAAGGTTGCCGTAGTACGGGCGAAGAGGAGAGCCAGGCTGGCAGGGATACCGGCCAGTGCCGCCAGGATTGTCGTGATGGTGGCGATCAGCTGCCCGGGACCGGGGGTCCGGAGGAACAGGCCGGGAATGCCGGCAAAGCCTATGAAAAGCGCGGCAATGATCGCCACGATTGCAGGATCACAACCACCCTGCAGAGCAGAATACATCGAATTGAACTCCTTGGCGTAAATGGCGACGGGGTAGCGAAAAGAGACGGGCCATGTATCCGTCAACGGCCTAAGATAGTGAACCTGAGCTATATGTGTGTCAATAAAAAATTGTTATTTTTTTGCACACTCGTTTCACGGATTGCACTGATTTACACGGCTTTTCTGACCAGATTTGTTTCATCAGCGACGATTGGATACAAACTTTTCAAACTCTCACACCGTTCGGCCGGACAACGCCTCTATCCGGCGCGAATTCCAGTCCAGCACTGCCGTACGTCGGATCATCTTCCCGGCCAGGTCGGGAAACTCTCTTTCGATCACTTCGGCAGCAAACATGGAGAGGAAATGGGACTTCATCTCTGCGCGGGCCCGGTCCACCCCGATTTCATCATACGGTACCGAAGCCAGCAGCAGGAAACCGTCGTCGGGAATTCTGCCTGACGCCATATTGCTTTCGATAATCGCCGCCGCCTTGCGGATCGGATCGGCCAGATTGGGACTGTACGGCCCGATGATCAGGGCCAGATTGGGGGTATGAAGAAAGTCGAAGCCGCGCCCCAGGCAGATCATCCATTCACGATGCTCGACGACTAGTGACCGCCGCTCCCTACGCAATCCTTTGATGTGGGAAAGGTTGCCAACCAGGAGCGGCAGCAGGTCGCTCCGCATCTCAAAGGGCATGTCATTGAAACGCAGCGCCAACTCTGCGCCAAGCTCGTCTACCGTTATGTCTGCGGACAGATCCAGGATTCGGCCGTCGGCACTGTGCAGCAGCAGGGCATCCTCATCTGTTTCGAAGCCGCAGATGAGTGGATAGACGCTGTCATGGGCGATCCCGAAGATAGCTTCCATCTGCCTCTGGAGCTGGCGTGTGTGGGCTATCGCCGCTCCTGTATCGCAACCGAAGCCGGAACAGCCGCGACGAACATCACCGCGGGAAAAGTGGTAGGAGATAAGGATCAGGACTCTCCGGCCGCTTCTCATCATGCGTTGGACATACTGTGCCAGCACTTCGCCAAGATGGGGCCAGCCCATATCGAACATCCCTCCGAGGTTCCGGAAAGGCTGGATAATGCCGGGGGGTGTTCTGGTGGCTACCGGGATATTGATCCGTCCGTCCATGCATTTCATGACGGCAATGGCGGTCGGATGCAGCGCAAGATACCTCTCTCTGGCGAGGAACGCCTCAGGGGAACAGAACTCGGCCGAGTATCTCTGCGCCAGATCAAAAAGCCAGCTTATGCGGTTTGCTATCGGTTGTTCATGGATATTGCCTGTCTGGCTCATGGTGCTGTCTCCTGCTACAAATAATCGCACAACAACAGTACGATCAGGGTTAACAGTGTATAAAGGACATACTGCTGCAGGATGCCGCTCTGCAATTTGCGGATCGGGACGGTGCGTTCATAGAGGCGCTTGAGTGCCGGAATATAAACCAGTTCCAGAACGCTCTCCGGAACATGGCTTTTAAAACCGGCGCGACTCGGAAATATTCCGGTGACCTGAGGTTTGTGGAGCTGAGGTTTGAGAACGAAGGCATACAATCCAGTCAGCATCTGGGCGAACGATGAGGCAGTGTACTGCATCCGCGGCGTTGGCCTCTGATAACCGCACCCCCAGGTGACTGTTTCTCCGACCGGTGCCGCAGCCAGGTGGTACCGGTACCAGAGGAAGAGCAGCGCCAACAGAGCCAGCAGTGTGACTCCCATGACTGTGAGCAGCGACAGAGGAATCAGTTCGCCCAAGGGTTGAACTGCTTCGGTCAAAACTGGCGGCAGGGCCCCGAGGCTGGCCCGCTGCAACAGATTTTCGAAAAGACCGGGCGCCAGGCCGATAACGGCACAGAGCAGTGCCAGCAGCGTCATCGGCAACAGCATCTGCCATCCGGCTTCATGTCCGGCAGCATGTTCGCCTGAACGGGGCACACCCAGAAAAACTATCCCGTAAACCTTGACAAAACAGGCCACTGCAAGCCCACCGACCATGGCCAGGGCCGGAGCAGCGAGAGCGGTGGCTGCGGTGGCGATCCCGGCTCCCTGTATCCCCCGGAAAAACCCGAGATAAACAAGAAGTTCGCTGACAAAGCCGTTCAAGGGAGGCAGCCCGCAGATTGCCACGGCACCGACACCGAACAGGAGCGCCGTGTAGGGAAGGCGGCGGGCAACTCCCCCGAGCAGGTCGATTTCTCGGGTACCCGTGGCATGGATGACCGATCCGGCACCGAGGAATAGCAGCGCTTTGAAGGTTGCGTGATTGAGAACATGCAGCAGCGCCCCAGCCATGCCGAGGGTCATCATGGCAACGGAGCCGGTTGTCTGGCCGATCAGCGCCACCCCGATCCCCATGAAGATGATGCCGATATTTTCGATGCTGTGGTAAGCCAGCAACCTCTTCAGGTCATGCTGACCGATGGCAAAGGCCACCCCTGCCACGCCGGAGACGACCCCGAGAAGGAGGACAAAGCACCCCCACCAGAGCGGCACCCCGTGAAAGAACGAAAGAGTCCGTATCAAACCGTAGATGCCGACCTTGAGGATGACTCCGGACATGGCGGCCGAGACGTGACTTGGGGCGCTGGCATGGGCCGAAGGGAGCCAGATGTGGAACGGCATGATCCCCGCTTTCATTCCGAAACCGAAGAGGGCGGTCAGGAATATTGCGGTTGCCAGCGGTGACGATGCCTCCAGCGAACCGGCTGCCGGGAAATGCCAGGTGCCGGCCAGGAGGTTCAGGAGAGGAAAGAGTGCCAAAAGACCTAACGTCCCGATGTGGGTGGTGATCATGTAAAGCGTGCCGGCTTCGTTGACTTCCAGCTTTTCATCCTCTGTGGATACCAGGAAATAGGCCGCCATGGCCATGACCTCCCAGGCATACAGGAAGGAGATGCCGTCCCTGGCAAGTACTACACCACTCATGGTAGCGGTCATCAGCCCGAAAAAGAAGGTCATCTTGCGGACATTTGACGGATAATGACCCGCGTGCCAGTAAGTGCGGGCATACAGTGCGGCACAGCCGGGGACCAGAAATATCGGAAGGAGAAACCAGGCGGAGAGAGGATCGACACCGAACAGACAGCTGTCGAAGGGAAGGGTCCAGGGGAGAACAAACAGCTCGGATTTCCCGGTAACGAGAACGGCAATCGCCGCGCCGATTCCGGTCAGCGCGGCGGCCAGCATGAGGAGGATCGCTGCCGCCTGCCCGGCTGCTGCCGGGACACGGGGCAGTATCATGGGTAGTCCGGACAGGGCGGCACAGATGGTCGCGATAATGAGGATAGTTCCTGAGGAGAAAACCTCTCCGGTCATGATCTGTTACCTCCTGATACGTTCCTCCAACTCCGTCACCATGGCAATGATCTCATCGTTGCCTGGGTTGCTGTTAAGCAAATCCATAAAGCGTTGTTCATGAAGCATAAAGGATAATCTGGCCAGCATGTGCAGATGGACTTTGACATTGGGGGTGATCAGGGTGAACAGGATATGGACAGGCTTGTCATCAACCGCCTTGAAGTCAATCGGCTTTTTGAGAAAACAGAGGCTGACCGCAGGATCCTGGGTTTGCGAAAGGATCGGGTTGCGAACATGCGGGATGGCAATGCCGTTGCCGATTGCGGTACTCCCCAGAGCTTCCCTGGCGAGCAGGGTCTGATAAAGAAAATCCGGATCCATGTGGGGTTGCAGGGGCAGGCGTTCAACAACGCTTTTCAGTGCCGACTGCAGATCGTCCCCAGGGACATCGAAATAGATTCCTCCTCTCGCAAGCGCCCCGGAAAGCAGGGGAAGCCTGTCTTCCATCTCGGGCACCGCAAACATCTGCGGCGGGATCTTTATACCGTTGTTTGTGGCCCATTCCAGCAGATCAACCTGGTTTATCTGGTACCGGCCATTCACCAGGTGCGCAGACAGTCCCTTTTTCTTTATCCAGCCAAGGACTGTTTTTTCATCGACACCAAGCGAAGCAACAACATCAGCTATCTTTAAAAACATTTCAAATTCTCCTGCCGGGTTGCATGCATCATTTTCATTAACAATAAGTCATTGACTTGTTGAATGTCAACGGTTGGGGAGTAGTATATGCTCCGGCACGGATCAGATGCTGCCCCTCTTACATTATTGCAATTTCAGATGGTCTGTTCATGCTGTTTAACCGGTTATCGACATAAACCTTTTAAGTCTGCGGTCAATCGATAAATTCGTAGACCGCAACCCCAAGACTTTCCGTATCCTTGTAGAGCATGTAAAGCCTCAAGCCGGCAATCGGTGTGTATGAGTCCTGACTGGCATATAAGAAAATCTTTTCAGCCCCGATCTTTAGCGGTTTAAACAGCGGCTCGAATTGTGGCCGCAACTGCTCAAGCATCCCATCGACTATGAGAAAGCGAATCTTGTTCTCCCTGCCATAGGCATACATTGCCGTAAGATCTGACTGAGGCATCATAACCGTGGGAAACTCGCTGTAAAAGCTTATCCGCCCCGATCGAGTCATTATTCTTGAGCCTTGCGGCAGATACTGCCGCAGGAGCAGGCCTATCCGCTTTTGATCGTACCTGCCTTCGTCCTGTTCCAGAGTATATGGCTTGCCTGCATCCCTGGGAATCTGCGCAATCAGAGAACTCAGGGAGAGTGCGCCAAACAGCACTGTTGACAGCAGATTTCTTTGTAAAATTGGTTTCAGCCCGACAGGAAGCAACTTTGACAGCAAGGTCTCCGTGGATACCGCGCCCTGCCCGATCCAGAGAAAGAGAATCGGCAGGGAGAGCTGTGTGTATCCGGAGCCTGCCAGAAAGAAAACGATAATGAGCAGAAGCGGTGCAAAAGACGACAAGAGGAACAATTTTTCAATTAATTTGCGCCTGGACCATCCTCCGGCAATAAATCCGACACACGCTAAAGCCCATAAATACTTGGGAAGAAGCTCAGTCGCAACAGTATGCAGATTGTTACGGACGTTGTAAGGTATGAATCCGGGGTAGTTGCGAATGACATCGAGAAAGCCGATCGATTTGAAATCGAGCTCACGATAGACATCAAATTTTCCGAGGTATGCTCCCAGCCCCACCCACAATGTTGGACCGGTTTTAGCGGTCAATTGCCAGATACCGGTCACGTTGTGCAGCAGCAGAACATAGGGAAAAGCCAGCGCCCAGAAAGCTAGCCAGCCTGGAATCAGAATTGCGGCAGCATCGCGACGGCTTCCTCCTTCTGTAAGAATATAAGCCACTGCAAACGGTGATGCCACTGCAAAAACAATGAAAGCTTCCGGCCTGGTAAGATAGGCAAACCCCATAATCACACCGGTCGAAACTGCTGCAACAACGGAACGTCTGGTGACCGCCCGATCAAACAGATAGATCGCTGTAAGCAGCAGTGTAATGTACGTTGCCTGGCTCATTACTTCACAGGAAAGATCTCTCAGGGGGCCCCAGGTTATGGCGAGCAGACAGGCCAGCAGGGCAACCCTCCTGTCGAAGAACCGGTTCCCGAGCAGGTAGAGCGGAACCACCATCAGGCTCCCCATGATAATGGAAACGACCCGTCCCGCCAGCTCTACATCTCCGAGAAACAGGTTGAATATGGCAATAAGAAAGGGGTAGAACGGAGGGAAATGGGTCGCTGTCGCCAGGCCGCCGGCTTTGAAGAGGCTTCGCCCTATTTCAGCATAACCGACTCCGTCAGCGGATATCACTATGTAAAATTGCATGAAATAGGACTTGATCGCCAGTGCAGTTGCAAAGAGCAGCGTCAGCAAAATCAGGTCACGACGATGACTGTATAAGAAGTTTCGCAGATTAGTCATTTGTACTCCCTATATTGAGGGAAACCGGACTTCGGGCTATTGCAATCATCTCCCCGCAACGAATCGGAATATTGAGCTGCCTCAACCGTTGGGGAATAAGCCGGCCCAGGAGTCTGACAAGCGGCGTCAACACAGGATGCGGGTATATGACAAACTGGTTGATAATATAGTCAAGATTCAGATACTTGGGCGCCGGTTCAGTTCTGACCGGGATAAAGCCTGACTTTTTCAGACAGGTCTTGATCGTGACCGGTGAAAAATAGTAAATGTGCTCAAGCTTGTAATGGCTCCATTTGCCGCGCATGATACGCTCGGTAAGGCTCTGGAGGTCAGGCGTGACTATCATCACCACTCCGCCCGGCTTCAGAATTCTTCGCACTTCATTGAGAAAAGCCACCGGATCCGGAACATGCTCGATCAGGTCGGAAAGTGTCACCAGATCGAAAGTTGCATCGGAGTAAGAAGCCTGTTCGAGTGTGCCGTTAAATATCCGTTTGCCGAACTTTGCTGCGGCCAATCCGGCCGAATAGGCGGACAACTCCACGCCGGCAACTTCCCAGCCGAAACTCTGGGCAACTTCGAGAAAATACCCGGTTGCGCATCCCACATCAAGAACCTTGCCGGGTGAAGGGATTAGCGTTTCAATTTCGTGCAGCCTGGAGGCAAATGTAAGATGCTTCATCTGCCTCGGCAACTCATCGTTTTCTCCGGCAACGCCCCAGCTTTTGTAGTACTCTTCGGAATAGATATTTTCCAGCATCTCTTCGGTCGGACGCGGCCAGAGAAATGCGAGGCCACAGGCACACTCCCTGACAGGCAATGGGCCAGCGTGCCGCTCGGCACTTG
>Ga0134124_10004833_pt1 | contig 10837 bp, 6 predicted proteins | sample KB304_FD_96880 | JGI IMG/M metagenome (GOLD analysis project Ga0134124, IMG submission 96880) | Terrestrial soil microbial communities without Nitrogen fertilizer from Kellogg Biological Station, Michigan, USA - KB3-0-4 | ecosystem: Environmental > Terrestrial > Soil > Unclassified ... | reverse complement strand
GGCCACGTCGAGTTTCTTTGTCCGGCGCTCGGCCTGCAGCCCGGCATCTACGCCGTGATCGCGCGCCTCGTCCGTCGAGACAACACCGTCATCCACGTGTTCGATGCGAAGACGCCGCTCGTCGTCGAGCCCGGTTTCCAGACGCGTGGCGCGTTCTTCATGCCGCAGACATGGCACTCGTCGCGGCGCGGGCGGAAGGCGGAGGTGGAGTGCGCGTGACGGTTACGGCAGCCCGTCGGGCAGGCGCACGATCCAGATATTCCCCGTGACGGCGCCGAGCTCGTAGGCGATGCGATCGCCGCGCGGTGACCAGGCGGGATAACGTACGAACGTGTTGGCGCTCGTGTACTGCGTGATCTGACGCGTGGCGCCGGTCTGCGGCGACACCCACCAGAGATTCCAGATGCCCTGACGCAGCGCCGCGTAGACGATCTTCCCACCGTCGGGCGACCAGCCGAACGGCCAGCTTTCGTTCGGCTCGTTCGTCAGCAGCCTCGGCGATCCGCCGGCCGCGGGCACGAGCGCGATGTTCGTCGCGTCACCCTTCTTCAGCTCGAAAACCACATCGCGGCCATCGGGCGACCAGCTCGGGAAACGTTCCGGCGACTCGCCGTTCGTCAGCGGGCGGGCCGCCGGCTCGGCAAACCTGCGCACGAACAGCCTCGGACGTCCGGTGCGCTCGTCTATGCGGGAGTACGCGCCCGCTGAGCCGTCGGGCGAGACCGCCATGTCGTCGGCGTTCAGCACCTCGGCGTTCTGGTCGGTCGCTTCGGGATGCCCCTCCGACGCCTCGAGCATCGTCGTCTCGCGATGCGAGTCGAGATCCGTCTTCACCATTCTCACGGACGCCCTTCCGTGGACGGTGAACACGAGCTGACGCCCATGCTGGAGCCAGGTCGGCCCGTGGTAGAAGCTCGGATTGAACAGATCGCCGCTCGTCACCGGCTGCGGCGCTCCGCCGTCGGCGCGGACGGTCCAGACCTCGGAGCCGCCTTGCCGGCTGGTCCAGAATGCGAGCTCGGCGCCGCTCGGCGAAAACGACGGGCGCGTTTGCCGTCGCACGCGTTCGACGGTCAGCGGAGCCGGCGGTCCCGACGCGCGATCGCCCTGGACGGGAATCGTCCAGATGTGACTCGTCAGCGCGAGCCCCGACAGCGCGAGGTACCGGCCGTCGCGGCTGATGGCCAGGTGGCGCGTGCTGCCGGCGCCGCCCGCGAGGACTCTGACGGGGCGTCCCATGGAGGCGCCCGTCTCCACCGAAACCGGCACGGCGAGGATCGTCTCGGTCCCCGTCGCGACGTAGACGGTCTTCCCATCCGGCGCAAAGACCGGATCGAACGTGCCCTCGATACCTTCGACCTGTCTGAGCGCGCCACCGCCGGCGGCTACCGTCCACACCTGGGGAAGGCCGTTCGCCGACGCGGTGAACACGAGGCGGCGTCCATCCGGCGACCACGCGGGCGATGCGTGCGCGCCGATCGGCTCCCCCGTCTTCGTGACCGCGCGGGCGTGCGCGCCGTCGCGATCCGCGATCCAGATGAGCGAAGGGATGTTCGCGCTGTAGGCGTTCGGCGACACGTCGATGCAGGGATCGGACTGAAAGGCGATGCGCGCGCCGTCGGGCGACCACGCCGGCCGCGATCCGAACTCGCTGATCTGCCGGGGCACGCCGCCGAGCGCCGGCACCACCCAGACGCCTCCGAGGCGGCGCGAGTGATACGCGATGAGCTCGCCGTCGGGCGACCATGCCGGCTGCACGGCCTGCTGGCCATCCGCCGTCACCGAGCGGTCTGATGCACCGCCGCTGATGGCGCGAACGCGTATCTCGAACGCGCCGCCCTGGTTCGACGCGTAAGCGACGAGCCGGCCGTCGGGCGACAGCGTGGGAAACGCGTCGAGCTCGGGCGACACCGTCAACTGCACGGCACGCGCGGCAACCGGCGGCATCCCGCGCGTCAGCCATGACCTGGCGAGTGCGTGTCTGGAGACGAAGACGATCGCGATGAGGAGGACAGCCGCGATAGCGAGGGCGACGGCGGCCGATTGCAGGGTGATACTCGCTGCTTGCTGCTCGCTACTTGCTGCTTGCTGCTCGCTACTTGCTGATTGCGGCTCGGCGCTATCGGGCTCGGCCAGCCAGCGGTAGCCGCGCGTCGGCACGGTCTCGATGAACCGTGCGTCGCGGAAGTCGTCGCCGAGGGCTTTCCGGAGCTGCGCGACGACGCGCGTCAGCGCGTTGTCGGTGACGGCGGTGTCCGGCCAGATGCGGTCGAGGATTTCCTGCTTCGACACCACGTCGCCGCGGCGCTCGATGAGCAGCACGAGGAGATCGAATGCCTTGGGCTCGAGCGCGACCGGGCGGCCGTCGCGCTCCACCTGGAAGCGCCGCGCGTCGACCAGCAGCCCGCCGAAGACATAGCGATCGGCGTCGTTCATTCTGGCGTCCAGGCATTAGACGTCCCCACGAGGGTATCAGTCAAAGCCCGGAACCCTCATTTGGCGGGCCCGGTAAAAACATCACGTCCATCGCACGAAATCCTCCACCCCCGCTCACGACACGCCCGGGCCCCCTGCCCCATCGTCGCCGTGAGGGGGCGAGGTCATGTCGGGAGCTCGGGCGGTTGCGGCTTTGGCGGGAATCGCGATTTCGATCAATCCGTGCGGACTGTCCGCCGTCAGGCGGACCTCCAAACTGGCGTTCGCCTCCGGGCCAGGCACGGTGTGCATCGAGGCGCGGCGGGCGGCGACGCCAACGGCCGAGCTGCTCCTCGTGCCGGTCGAAGTCTCAGCCCGCGGGCGCCAGCGACAGTACTGGTTCCTGCTCGATACCGGATCGGGCGTGAGCCTCGTCGACGACGAGGTGGCGACAGCACTCGAGCTGCCTCGCGCGACTCGTACGACGCTGATGACCGCGACCGGCGCCGTCGCGGCGACCACGGCGCGGCTGTCGCTGACGTTTGGCGCAGTCCACGCAGACGACCTCGAGGTGGTTCGCCATCTGTTGACGGAACTGCGCGCGGTCGATCCAGACGTCCATGGCCTGATCGGACAGGACGTGCTGCGCCGGACGCACTGGCTGCTCGACAACGCGCGCGGCGTGATCGTTCAGGATCCGTCACGCGCACTCGACAGGCGCGATGGCGTCGAGCGGCTGGCGGTCCGCTGGATCGGCGATCGGCCGGTGGTGGACGCCGCATTCGGCCGATCGTCTTTTCCGCTGGTGCTCGACTCGGCCGCGACGTCGATCGTCCTGTACGCCGTTCCAGCGGGCTCCGCGCCAGCGGCGTACACGCGGATGAAGACGCCAGGCGCGGAACACGCGGCGCCGCTGTTCACGGCAGACGCGCTGCGCATCGGTTCGATGACCATGGCTCAGCCGATGGCCGCCGTCGTGCCGCAGGATTCCGATGCGGACGAGGCGCGCGGCGTGCTGCCCACATCGCTCTTCGAGTCGGTCTATTTCGATCATCACGACAGCGCGGCGCTCGTGAGGCCGGCCCGAAGATCGGGAGGGCCGCGGCGTATAATTCGCCCACGATGCGACGCCGCCGACGCGCTTGTGTCCTGATTGCCTGCTCGATCGTCGCGGCCGTCGGTGCCAGGGTACGCGTGTCGGGCACCGCGCAGACGACGGCGCCGTCGCCTTTTACCGTTGAACAGGTCCTGAGCCTGCCGACGCCCGACAACCTGATCGCGTCGCCGGTCGGGTCCACAATCGCATGGACGTTCAACGAACGCGGCGTCCGCAACATCTACGCCGCCGACGGCCCGGACTTCGCGCCGCGGCGCCTCACCGACAACACCAAAGATGACGGACAGGAGCTGACCAACCTGTCGTTCTCCAAGGACGGCAAGACGATCGTCTACGTGCGCGGCGGCGATCACGGGTCGACACGGCCAGCCGACGCCCCCAACCCGGCGGCGAACCCGGTCGCGCCGAAGATGCAGGTTTGGGCGGTCGCGACGGCCGGAGGCCCGCCGAAGCTCCTCGGCGACGGCGATGCGCCGGCGATCTCGCCGGACGGCACACGCGTCGCGTTCACGCAGGAGCGCAGGATCTTCTTCGCGCCGATCGACGGGTCGAAGAAGGCGGAAGCCGCCTTCGCGATCCGCGGAGCCAGCCGCTCGCCGTCGTGGTCGCCGGACGGCAAGACGCTCGCCTTCGTGTCGAACCGGGGCGATCACAGCTTCATCGCGCTGTGGACGGTTGGCGGCGACGCCGTCCACTACATCGATCCCGGCACGAAACACGATAGCGATCCTGTCTGGTCGATGGACGGAAAAAAGATCGCGTTCGTGCGCGAGCCCGGCAACGGCGGCGCGCCGAGAAACCCGCTCGAGGAGCCCGAGTCGTCGTGGTCGGTTCGCGTCGCCGATCTTGCGGGAACGGATCCGTCGGCGGACGTACCGGCGTCACACGTCGTCGAGGTCGCGTCGAGCGGCGACCCGATCGATCCCATCGGGCGCGATCCCGTCGGCCTCAACGTGCAGTGGGCCGCGGACGACACGTTGATCTATTTCTCGTACCGCGACGGCTGGCAGCATCTCTACGCCATCCATCACCCCGGAAAAGACAGCAAACCGATCCTGCTCACACCCGGCGCGTTCATGGCCGAGCAGGTGGCGCTCTCTCCTGATCGCAGGACGATCGTCTACAACGCCAACGGCGGGAACACCACGGGGAAAGAGGCCGGCGACCCCGCCGATATCGAGCGCCGGCATCTGTTCAAGGTGTCGGCCGGCGCCACCGCGACGGCCGCGCCGGTGCCGCTGACGAGCGGACGCGGCATCGAATGGAACCCGGTTGTCACGGGCGACGGCCAGTCGATTGCGTTCATCAGCGCCGAGGCACAGCGGCCGCCGATTCCCGCGGTCATTCCGGCCGCCGGAGGGACGCCGCGCCTCATCGCGGCCGATCACATCCCGGCGGACTTCCCAACGGCCAGGCTCATCACACCCGAGCCGGTGGTCTTCCGCGCGTCGGACGGCGTCGAGGTCCACGGGCAGATGTTCCGGTCGCCCACACGCCGCACGCGCGGGCCCGCCATCGTCTACGTGCACGGCGGAGGCCCCCGGCAGATGCTGCTCGGCTGGCACTATCGGTGGGAGTACGCGAACGACTACGCGATCAACCAGTACTTCGCCTCCCGCGGCTTCATCGTGCTGTCGGTGAACTATCGCCTCAGCGTCGGCTACGGCGCGCCGTTTCAGTTCGCGGAGCGCACCGGCGCGCGAGGGGCGTCCGAGTACCGCGACGTGCTCGCCGCGGGCCTGTTTCTGCAGCGGCGTCCCGACGTCGACCCGCGGCACATCGGCATCTGGGGCGCGTCGTATGGCGGCTACCTTACGGCCCTCGGCCTCGGCCGCGACTCGGACGTCTTCGCGGCGGGCGTCGATCTCCACGGCGTGCACGATCGGCTCCCGGCCATCAACCCCGCGCAGCTCGCGCACGCGCTCGTCGGCGACGGCATCACCGAGGACGAGCTGAAAGAAGCACTCCACGTCCAGTTCCAATCGTCGCCGATCGGCGCGATCGACACGTGGCGTTCACCGGTCCTGCTGATTCACGGAGACGACGACCGGACGGTGGATTTCCGCCAGACGATCGACCTGCGTTCGCGTCTCGTCGCGAAGGGCGTGCGCGTCGACGAGCTGGTCCTGCCCGACGAGGTGCACGACTCGCTGCTGTGGCGCAGCTGGAAGGCAACGGCATATGCGGCCGCCGAGTTCTTCGAGAGCGCGCTCAGCATGGCGCCGCGGCGGTGAACTCAGGAGGGCTCAGGGCTGAGGGCTCAGGGCTGAGGGCTCAGGGCTGAGGGCTCAAGGCTGAGGGCCACGGGAGGGCGATGCTTGCGCCGTCTTGATAGCGCTGGTGATCATCGCGCGAAGTTCGCCGGCTTCAGCCAACTCCCATTTCACCTCGTCAGCTGTAACGACTTCAGCTTCGATTGCGACGCGTACCAGTACTGCGTTTCACGGCTTTCTTTTCTGGACACCGCCATCTTGGCGATGAAATCGGGCTTTGTCTGGCCTTCCTGCGCTTCCTCGGCGTTGGACCCTACCGAGGTGCCGCATCGGATCAGTTGGGAAGCGATATGACGCCCCAATCAATAACAGTACCGAGCCGCGACTATCGAAGTTCAGCCTGTCTTCGCAATCGCATCTCGAGACGTGGCAGTTGTTTCACCAGCCATCGAACGCCACGCTGGCAGATCCTGCACTGGAAGTCAGAGCCTCAGCCCTCAGCCCTCAGCCCTCACAGCCCTCAGCCCTCTCATGTCCCCCGCAGGTCCTCACGGGCAGTGTCGGATACTTCCTGAACTCTGGCTCGTGTTCGGCGCGCAGGCACATATAGAAGATCGAGCCGCGTGACGATTCGATGCGGCGCGCGTGGACGCAGTCGGCGCAGAGCCCGACGCGCGCGCGATCGGCGCCGCTCGCGTTGCTCTCAACCACCAGCGCCTGCCTTCCGCGGCAGGTCGTCAATGCTCATCATCGAAATCGTAGACGATTCTCCCTCGAAATGCCGTTGCGACTCTCGCGCTCATCGTTCGACATCGCCGGACGGCGTGACGCGATTCCGTCCGGCACACCGGCGGCGCCGTACCGGACTGCGGGCGCCGGAGCGTTTCTGCGACAATGATTGCGTGAAGCGCTCCGGAACGGCCGACCTTCCGCTCCACGGCGGCCGCGTGCCCGCGTGGCTCGCGACGCGAATGACGACGCTCGGCACGGCGATCGCCGAGAGCGTGATTCTCCATTACGGGCGTTCGGCGCTCCTCTCGCGGTTGAGCGACCCGTTCTGGTTCCAGGCGCTCGGCGCCGTAATGGGGATGGACTGGCATTCGTCCGGCATCACGACGTCCGTCATGGGCGCGTTGAAACGCGGCCTGAATCCGCGCGCGCACGAGCTCGGCATCCACGTCTGCGGCGGACGCGGCCGGCATTCGCGAAACACTCCAGGCGAGCTTCGCGCGCTTGCCGACCGATCGGGCCTCGACGGCGCCGCCCTCGTCGAGACCAGCCGGCTCACCGCGCGCGTCGACAACAACGCCATCGCGGATGGCTTCCAGATCTACCTGCACAGCTTCATCGTCTCGGCTGACGGCGAGTGGGCCGTCGTCCAACAGGGCATGAACGCCGCCTCGCGGCTCGCCCGCCGCTATCACTGGCACTCGGCGAGCGTCCGCGATTTCACGTGCGAGCCGCACACGGCGATCGTCGGGAAACACGCGGGAGTGATTACGAACCTCGTCGACCAGCGCGCGAAGCCGGCCCAGGACGCGATGCTGACGATCGCCCGGACGGATCCGGCGCAGACGCTCGCCGATGCCCGCACGCTCTCGATGCCGCATCACCACGACGTCCGGCGGGACGACGTCGATCTTCGGCGGCTCGGCGCGGTGCTCTCGATCGCCTACGAGCGCGAGCTGCACGACTTCGCCGAGCTGCTGCTCGTCGAGAACCTGGGGCCTCGAACGCTCCAGTCGCTGGCGCTCATCGCCGAGGTCGTCCACGGCACGCCGACGCGGTTCGACGACCCCGCGCGCTTCTCGTTCGCGCACGGCGGCAAGGACGGCCATCCGTTTCCGGTGCCGCTGAAGACGTACGACGAATCGATCGGCGTGCTCCGCCGAAGCCTCGACGCAGCCCGCGTGGGCGACCACGACAAGGCCGACGGCATGAAACGGCTGGATCGCTTCGTCAGGGGCGTCGAAGCGCGCCGGTCGCCTGAAGCCGATTTCGACGCGGCGCTCGCGCACGAGCGCGCGATCTCGAAATCGATCGGCGGGCGGACCGTGTTCGACAAACGCCAGCCAAATCTGTTCTAATCCGCCCGCAAAGGACTCTTCTATGACCCTCATGGCGACGCGCCGGCTGGTGACTTCACTCGGAATCGTTTTGGCCGCGGCTACGGCGAGCGCGCAGTGGGATCCGTTTCCGATGAAAAACGTCCCTCGACTGCCGGACGGCAAGGTGGATCTCAAGGCGCCGCCCCGGCGGATGCCGGACGGCAAACCCGATCTGCAGGGTTTCTGGATGCCCACCAACCCGGTGAAGCACCTGCTGAACCTCGCGGCCGATATGAAGCCGGGCGAGGTGCCCCTGCAGCCGTGGGCCGATGCGCTGTACAAGGAACGCATCGAGAACAACGGCAAGGACCACCCGGGCGTTCGCTGCCTGCCCTCCGGCATCCCGGAGAAAGACAACATCCCCGACGGCCTGAAAGTCGTGCAGACACCGGATCTGCTGATCGTGCTTCACGAGTCGCGCACGATCTACCGGCAGATCTTCCTGGACGGCCGCCCGCTGCCGAAGAACGCGCAGCCCGCGTGGATGGGTTACTCAGTCGGCAAATGGGAGGGCGACACGCTCGTCGTCGAGACGATCGGCCAGAACGGCAGGACCTGGCTCGACATGCGCGGGCTGCCCGGCACCGAGTCGCTGCGCGTCATCGAGCGCTTCACGCGCCGCACGATCGGGCAGATGGACATCGACGTCACGATCGACGACGCGAAGGCCTACACGAAGCCGTGGAACGTCAAGCTGAGTTGGTCGCTCCAGCCGGACATCGAGCTGATCGAGAGCATCTGCGAGGAAAACAACAAAGACCCCGGCCACATGGTCGGGAAATAGCTACCGGCGGCGAGGGGCGGGCCCTTCGGGCGACGGCTGCGTGGTGTAATCGCCGGTCAAATCGCGAAGCAGCGCGACGGCGTCGGCGTTTGGGTTGCGCTGCTTCAGCAGCGCTTCGAGCGGCGTCAGGCCGGCCTTGTTCTTCACGAACGGCGACGCGCCTTCGTCGGTCAGGAACTGCACCGTGGCCGGGGCATTCGCCGCGATGTGCAGCGCGGTTTCTCCCGCGGCGTTCGTCCGATCGAGATCGGCGCCCGCCGCGATCAACAACCCCATCATCACGGCGTCGTTGGCCTTGGCCGCGCGCATCAGGGGCGTCGCGCCTTCGGCGAGCCTGGCGTCGCCGGCCTGATACGTCCGCTTGAGGACCTTCGTCTTCAGCGGCGCATTGACGTCGGCGCCGTGCGCGATCAGCATCTTCGCCGCGCCGACGCTGCCCTCGGTGACCGCTCGGGGCAGCTCGGGGCGGCCAAACGACGTGACCAGCGTGTGCATGTCCACGGCTGAGTACAACGGCGTCGCGCCGGTTCGATCGGGCAGGTTGACGTCGGCGCCCCTGGCCGCCAGCAGCTCGGCCACGCCGTAGTGGCCGTTGATGATGGCGAACGTGAGCGCCGGCGTACCGTCGGGATCCTGGGCGTTCAGCTCGGCGCCGCTCTCGGCGAGCGCGCGCACCGCATCGAGCGCACCCTGACGCGCCGCATACATCAGCGCCGTCCAGCCGCCTCTCGGCAGCACGGTCTGGCCGACGTAGGAATAGCCTTCCTCGAGCGCATCGCCGATCACGCCCGGCGGCGTGTGCGGATACGCCGTGACCTTCGATCTGGCGTTGACGTCCGCTCCGGCGGCGACGAGCGCGCGAACGGCGTCGGCGCGGTTTTCGGACGCCGCCCACATCAACGCAGTTGTCCCGGTTCGCGTTTCGGCCGCGTTCACAGCGGAGCCGCGCGCCGTGAGCAGTTGGACTGCGTCTGCGCTGCCCGTCCTCGCGGCCAGCATGAGCAGCGTGCGGCCGTCGCGCAGTGACGCGTCCGCCGCTTTCACGCTGGCGCCGGATCTGACGAGCGCGTCGATCAGCTTCGCGTTGCCGTTTCCCGCCGCCAGTGACAGCGGGGTCACGCCGTACCGATTGGCCGCGTTGACGTCTGCACCAGCGCGAATCAGGGCGTCCGCCTTCTGGACGTCGTCGACGCTGATCGCGCGGTGCAGCGCGGTCGTGCCGTCAGGCGCGGGCGCATCCGGTCCCGCCGCCGCAAGCGAGACGGCGACACAGACAATCAGTAGCGCGATTCGCATCAGAAGAAGTCGACGGTGCCCGTGCTGTCGCCGAACGTCTCCATCGGCACGCCGAACCGGTTGACGACGGTCAGCCACAGGTTGCCGATCTCCGTCTTCGGCGGCAGGACGATGTGGCGGTTGCCCTTGCCGACGCCGCCGCCCATCGCCAGCATCGGAAGCGGGTCGGTGGCGTGCACGTTCGAGTTGCCCATGCCGCTGCCGTAGAACATGAGCGAATGCTCGAGGAGCGAACCGTCGCCGTCCGGCGTGTTCTTCAGCTTCTCGATGAACTTCGCGAACATGCCGACGCACATGACGTTGATCTTCGCGGCGCGGGCGACTTTCTCGGCCTGATCGCCGTGATGCGAGACGACGTGCCACGGATCGGCGACGCCGATCTCGCCGAAGGTCCGCTGGCTCCCCTCGCGCGACATCATGAACGTGAAGACGCGCGTCTGGTCGGTCTGCATCGCCATCGCGAGGAGATCGAACATCAGCCCGGTGTGCTCTTCGAACGACTCCGGGACGCCGAGCGGCTTGTCGATGACGGCGAGGTCGGTCGCATGCTGCGTTTCAGTCTTCTGGATGCGGCGTTCGATCTCGCGCAGGTGGTCGAGGTAGTCGGTCACGCGCGTCCGGTCCTGCGCGGCCAGGCGTCCTTTGAGGCTCCGCGCTTCGGCGGCAATCGAATCGAGGATGCTGCGATCTTCGCGCGCAATCCGCCGCCGGCTCTCCTCGGATCCGCCGTCGCCGAACAGGCGCTCGAACGCGGTCCTCGGGTTGATCTCCATCGGCAGCGGCGTCGTCGACGTCGCCCACGAGATCGTGTTCTGGTACGCGCAGCTGTACCCGGGCGTGCAGCCGCCGACGTAGCCCGTGTAGTCTTCCGTCGCGAACTCGATCGACGGGAACTGGGACGCCT
>Ga0134124_10004831_pt1 | contig 10839 bp, 10 predicted proteins | sample KB304_FD_96880 | JGI IMG/M metagenome (GOLD analysis project Ga0134124, IMG submission 96880) | Terrestrial soil microbial communities without Nitrogen fertilizer from Kellogg Biological Station, Michigan, USA - KB3-0-4 | ecosystem: Environmental > Terrestrial > Soil > Unclassified ... | reverse complement strand
GGTCAAAACAACGGCAACGCACACCTATATAAAGGTCGACTACGGAGCGCGATCCCTTCCTCCGTCAGCAATCCGCTTTCTGCGCTACGATTCTCGCCTCTGATGAATTAATTAGGTTAGGGCTTGTCGGCTGTTAGAGCAGTCGGCAGGCCCGTTCTATTTGTCGTCTACTTCTGGCGTTTGAGGTAAGCCTCGACAGCTCGCCGGAACAGTTCCGCCATTGGCGCGCCAGTCTTGCGCGACAATTTCTTGAGCCGTTCGACCAGCTCATCAGGCAGCCAGACCGTAGGACGTTTTTTTCACGCGCGAAGTATCGTGAGTATGTCAACATATGTCAAGCACTAAATGCGTTCACACACAAAATAAAGTGCGGAATTGTCACTAGTCCCGCGAGTTGGGTCCGACATATGAATTGGCAGGCGACTATCGACTGATTTGCAGCGGATTTTCGAATACCCGCTACGATGACATCCGCGACGAATGGCAGCTGCGGTAAGCACGACAGAGAAAAATCTGTCGCGTTGTAGTCAAACATTCCCCAAGCGGCGAGTTGTCCAGTATAGCGTCAGTGATTTGCGACGACGTACTCCGACACCCTCAGGCGTTTTTCGTTGATTTTTTTGGCACGGTTCGCACCACATAGTGGAGCTCTCCAGTCTTGGAACGAAGTAAGTTGTCTGGAACAACTCGACCAATCCGGCCGGTAGCAACGCCTTGCGGCGTATTTCTTGCTTGGCTACCGCTACAACTCTAACGTCGTTCTGCACGAGATAATCGACAACCGCCTTTAACTGGTCCGACCGCCAATTGATCTCATTCTCGGCCTGCTCATCGAAACGATGCCACTCCAGAATCAAGTGAGTGCCATTCCTGCGCGCATAATCGATCGCGGCGATCACACTGGCGACGGTGGTAGTGTTCGTGACGGGGAAGCCGGGCAGCAGGTATGGGTCGGTGCCGCTCAACCGTTGGTCTGTGGTACGTGATGTCTCGAATCCGGCTTCATGCAAAGCAATCATCGAGTTGCTGTCGTACTCGCCATACGGAAACGCGAACGCGGTGGCGTCGATACCCCAGCCTTTCAAGTCTTGGCGGGAACCTGCGATCTCATCGTTTTGCTGCACCAAGGTCAACGTAGGTAGATGCGGATGGGTGCGAGTGTGTGATCCGATCTGGTGACCACGTGCACACAGCTCCTTAACCTCATCCACGGTCATGTAACCGGGACGACCGAGTACGCGAGTGATGATGTAATACGTGCCGTGGAGTCCGGCCTGATCGAGGATGCGACTCGCATCGAACGCAGACTGGAAGCCGTCATCAAAGGTCAGAGACACGGTGCCCTCAACGCCCACGGCTTGATCCAGCCCAAAGTTGTGAGCCAGAAATGATTTGAGAGGCGTGCCGAGAAGCAGGACCGACACAACAACCACACGGCCTAAGGTTTGCGGAATGCCAGGCACTCGGAGGACAAAATACGGGCGCACAAGGATCGAGAGAATCGCGACCAATCTGGACATACCGAAACTGTAGTGTCGATCCATCGAGTGATTCCGGATTTGTGACTCTTCAATATCTTAAGCGTTACACGTCCTCCCCCTTTCCATGATGACCAGGCTTTCTATCCAAATCGATCCGAGATGGCGGAATCGCAGCTCGGCCCTCGCAAAACAAAACCGGCCCCCCGCGGCTTATGCTGCGCAATTGTCCCGTCACGAGAGATTAAACACGTCTTCGAATTAAGGCACCGTTAGAAGTGGTCAACCCTTCGTCCACCGATCGCGACAGGTCTAATTCATTGAAAAACCTAAAGTTCGCCAGGACCGTACTATTACCTGTACTACTCCGGCAGGCAGGTACCCTTGTACCTTTTTGCCGGGACGTATGCCCCATTGGCCCAACGGAGGGGAAATCGCACGCTTGTCCTGTACAAACGGACAGTATTCGACTGGCCAATCCCCGCAAGCCAGCTTCTGCCGTTCGGAGAGGTCCAAACATTGATACCGATGGATCCCAAGTTCTTAGACCCGTAACCCACGCACGATGCGTGACTTAGGAAACGGTGGACGGGTCTTAAGCGGATAGATCGGGTTTAAAAGGAGTTGGGAATGGTCAGTAGATTAGCTGCGCTGTTGCTTCTGTCCGCATCAGTGGCTGGCGCGCAAGAGGTCATGGCCCCCAGGATCGTCACCTCGCGGGACGCCCGTCCCAATGTCGCAGCCAGTGGGCCAACGACTCAGGGCAGCATATGGATTGATTCCGGTGGTAGCAGCCCGCTGGAAAAGGATTTTGCGGCCCGTTTCTTCGCCGAAGAGGGCGTGGTCGTGAAAACGCTTGGACCCTTCGATCTTGGCGCCTATGTGAATACGACCGACAGCGTGGACCATCACAACCTGGATTGGAACCGCTTCGTGCGTGGTAGCGGCGGCATAAAGCTGGTAAAGCCGTTCCTTCTCGGAGGCCTCAGCGGTCTGGTCCGAGCGGACGTGGGTTATACCGCTGAACATCGCTTTGTAAGCGGCCTATCAGCAGCAGCGCCGTCGGCAGATATCAACTACTGGGTTGGATGGAATCCCCATTATGGTCGCTTCCCTGGCAGCAGCTGGGGTATCGCCGCACTCAACATTAGCCCGACTGAACTCCATAACACGTTGTTCGTGGGCTATGTCAAACAGGGCGTTGTTGTGTGGAAGGATCAGAACCACGGCACGAATCGGCGCCCCTCCAACCTGATAGCCTTCGGACAATTCACTGGTTCGAAAGACATTAAGCACTATGACTGGAACAACCTGACCCGTGAAGGCGGCGGCGTAGAGTTTCTCGTACCGACAGATACCTCCACTTTCGAAATTGGCGCGATGTATCTATACGAAACGCGCACCATTCTGCCGAGAACAGGTTCAGGACTGGAAGTGTTCATTCGCTTCTGGCACGGCTGGCAAGACAAGCGATAAGGAAAGACAACTGAGTTTTTTCTAATTTAAGCCCCCAAGTTCAACTTATCCGCATGAGCCAGCGAGGTCGATCGACCGAGGCCGCGAGTCATTATCAGAAGGCAACAAACTGGCGACGACTTTCCAAGGAGGAAGGGTCAGCATGAAGAAGGTGTCCATCTCAGTAAGCATATTGTTCCTTTCGGCCATACTGTTTGGCTGCAGTTATGGCGGTGGGGTCGCCTCGAACCCGCAAAAACCGACCTCCACTCCGCCACCTACACCCAATCCAACGCCGACGCCAACTCCTACACCTACACCGGCTCCGACCCCAACTCCTACACCATCTCCAACTCCTACCCCAACCCCAACGCCAACGCCAACGCCTACGCCTACGCCGACCCCGACGCCCACGCCGAGTCCCATTCCTCCTTCGAATCCCGCTCCCGAGCCAATTCCAGCTCCAGGGAGCACGGTCTTACAGAACCCAACAACGCCTGCTGGTCAAGGCGTTTGGACGACCGCGCCGTACCTGATGCCGATCAACCCAGTCCACGGCATTTTGTTGAACACAGGCAATGTGCTGTACATCGCCGGCTCGGGCAATTGCCCGCCGAACGTTGCGGGTTGCCCGACGGACTTTGGTTCGGCCACTGTCTGGGATCCGTCTACTGGAGCGTTCAACACGATGAAGGTTCCTTTCGACGTGTTCTGCAACGGCGCCACGCAGATGGCCGACGGCCGTGTCTTCATCAACGGAGGAACAGCGACCTACGCGACGGGCCCAGCTGCGGCGATCATGCGCATGATGCACCACGGCAACGCCGTTCCTGGCGGCAGAGTGTCGATGGCGGCAGAGAACACGCCGGGACATCGAGTGCCTCAAGACGCCACCACGGTCAAGGACCAAGGCTTTGGCGGCAGCGCACTGTCGGCCATTTTCGATCCCTCCAATGGGACATTCACGGTCACCCCCCCGATGTTTGCTGGTCGTTGGTATCCCAACACGACGACTCTCGGTGGTGGTCGCGTCATGACATACAGCGGTCAGGACGAGGCAGCAGACGACAACGCGTTGATTGAATATTGGAATGGATCCTGGAGCGCTCCGGTGATCCCATCCTGTTCGATCGGCGGCGCGGTAGGCGACTGCAGGACGCTGAAATACTCTGACGGAACCCTCCCGGTCCCCGGAGCGCCTGCACTGTATCCCCGCATGGTCCTGCTGCCCGACGGAACACTGGTGCATGCCGGACCCGAACCGGAGACTTGGATTTTCGATCCAACTGCGACCTCGGGTTCACCGAATTGGAACTACCTGGCGACATATGTCAACCGGCAGTATCGCTCGTACGGCTCCGTGGTGCTGCTGCCGCTTCTGCCTGAAACGAACTATCAGCCGGTGATCATGACCTTGGGTGGTATGGGCAACTCCGTCGTCGCCACCAACACTACGGAGTTAATCGATATGTCGCAGATGGCGCCGATGTGGGTTACGGGCCCGGCGATGTCCCGGCCCCGTGTTGAGATGAACGCGGTGCTCCTGCCCACAGGCAAGATTCTGGCGCTTGGCGGCAGTGCGAACGATGAGGACGCTTCGACCGCAAGTTTGACCGTTGACCTCTACGATCCGAAGACGAACTCCTTCTCTTCGGCCGCTCCCAACGTTTACCCGCACCTCTACCACAGCACCGCGTTGCTCTTGCCCGATGCGACGGTGGTCCTGAGTGGCGGCAATCCGCAACAGGGCGTCTTCGAGCCGCACATCGAAATCTACCAGCCGGCATATCTGTTCAACGCAGACGGAAGCTTGGCAACGCGACCCTCATTGACCGGAGTTCAAGCTACCGTGGGATATGGGCAGACGTTCACGGTTACGTCCGACGGAACAATCGCCAGCGCAGTGCTTATTCGCGAAGGCGCGGCGACGCACGCGTTTGATATGTCGCAACGTTTGGTGGGATTGACCTTCGCCCAGAGCGGACAAACAGTCGCGATGATTGCGCCGCCAGCTGGGACCATCGCACCTCCAGGCGCGTATCTGCTGTTCCTCATCAACACCAATGGTGTCCCGTCGGTCGGGCAGATGGTGACCATTCAGTGAAGGTGTGCGCTCTCATCGCCGCGAGGAACGAAGAAGTAGCGATAGTCTCGACGATTGACAGCATCATTTCGGCAGGCATCCCGAAAGAAGACGTCTACCTGGTCAGCGACGGTTCGACCGACGCGACCGTGGAGTTGGCGCAGAGCCGGCAGATCAATGTGCTAGCTCTGCCGGTAAATGGTGGCAAGTCGCTAGCGATCGCCAAAGGCATCAAGCACTTCAAACTCGACAGCTACGATTTGCTCGCGCTTGCCGATGCGGACACAACGTTTGAGCCGGGTTACTTCACGGCAATGGTGCGCGCATTTGAAGCAAACCCAAACGCAGCAATTGCGTGTGGCAAGGTTAAATCACGGCGTAAGAACTGGCTGACTGCATGGCGCGCTCTGCAGTATGCGGTCGGCCATTGGCTCATTAAAGAGGGTCAGTATGCATTGCGCACGATCAACGTCGCGGCGGGTTGTTGTTCCGTTTTCCGCATGAGTCTTTTCGACCAGATCTGGGAGAGTAAGCCCAGCATTGTCGAAGACATGATGGCGACGCTACGCGCTCATTACCTGGGATATGACGTGATTTACGTTCGTGACGCAGTGGTGATCACCGCGGATCCCCAGGACCTGCTACGCTCCTACACACGCCAGTTGATTCGGTGGAACGGCGGGGCCTGGACGTGCACCCGACAACTCAAGATGTGGGGCAGCACCCGCAGGATCGCACTGGAAACTCAGTTGGTCCTGAGCGAAGGGCTCATCACGTCGGTTCTGATCCTGCTTATGCCGCTATGGCTTTTCCTCTTCCCGAAGACGGTTGAAACCTGGCTAACAGTAGACGGCGGCTTCATGCTGATCAGCGCTATTGCCGTCAGCTTCCGCCATAAGCGTTGGGATATCGCGATGTACCTCCCCGCCTTCATTTTTCTCCGGTTCGTTGATAGCTATTTGTTCCTTCGTGGCTTTCACAAGGCCTTCTTCGGCACCGAGACAGGGAAGCTGTGTTGGCAGAGTTCGACTCGCTATCAACTGAACTAGTCCCCTATTCTCAGCCGTTCCAACTCTCGGCTACTGCCAAAGTCCACGGGTCAAGCGATTGACGACACTTCGCGCCCTGAAGGCATGCCATCCGGCGTTCTCGCGACCGAGGTCGCATCCTCCCCTCGTAGCTGCGTTTACACAACGACCAAAGGCAGTACTACTTCTCGACAAACTCAAATCTTAGTACTACCAATCGAAAGGATCGAAAAAATCAGGTCGGTCGTACTGTTGGTTATATTCCTGGATTGCATAAAATTACAGGTGTGCCGACAGTGTGACCGCTGCACGGCGGAATGGTGACAGGAACTTAGGGCTAGGAGCATGTATGCCTTATGTAGGGTGGTATCTCTCGGGTCCCAGCACCGTCGTCCATCTTTGCGCCAAGTATGTGCTTCCGCTATGGCGCAGATTCAGATATTGACGGCCTCCGATTGGCGGACCCTGCACGAAGTTGTGGCCCTCAGGGAACGAAATGGATTGGGCGAAAAGTGAGTGATGGCGCGCGTGCAAAGGGAGCTGGTTTCCTGGAAATCCGAACGCCAGGGAACGCCTGCGAGGGTTAAGCATCGCAGGCGCCTAGCGTTCAGAGTGCCGATTAGATACTGCTTCTGAGCGGCAGTTTAGGCCATTCGAAGCGTAGGACTTAGCTTATCGGCTTGAGTCCGCTCGCGACGGCATTCAGCAGTGTGGCGTTGGAAAGATCTTGGCTGAGATTCCAAATCATGGCGCCACCGAGATTTTGCTTTCGGACATAGGCCATCTTGAACTTAATGGAGGTGACGTCCTCATAGGTCCAATAGTTGTAACCGTCAAATAAGTACGGCGATTGGCTCACCGAGTCGCGGTACTGACGGAACTTCGACTGGACATTGACGATGGAATTGTAGGCAGAACCTTGACCAAGAGGATCGCCCGGCTCAAAGAGGCCATTGTCCAAATTCGCAACGTTCGTCCATTCGTAGCCGTAGAACGGGACGCCGAAGATCAGTTTTCCCGGCGCGAGTCCGGATTCCAGGTATCCTTCTACGGTAGCGCTGGCGTTATTGTTCGGCTCGGGGTCCTTGAGCGAGCGGTATAGCGGCGCTACCAACCCCGTGTTGTCCTTCCAAGGCCCATCGTAGTCGTACGTCATCACATTGATGAAGTTCAGGTACTTCTGCACCTGAGGGATGTCAATGTACTGGTAGGCCCACCTTCCGTTCGGACCCGCAATGGAAAGTGTCAGTCCTGGCTTAACCGCATCCAGCTGACGACGAAACTCCGCAAGTAGGGCGGTCAAGTTTTGCTTGTCTGCTGTGGACGCGGGGAATTCCCAATCCAAATCGAAGCCGTCAAAAATTCCAGGCTGGTGCAAACCGGATCCGAAATATCCCTGAATGTACATGGTTACGCAGCTCTTCACGAACGCCTGACGATTCTGCGACAGCGAAGCACTGCGGAATGCGTTCGGATCGGTTCTACTACCACCGATCGAAACGATGATCTTGAGATTTGGGTAAAGCTTCTTAAGCTCCTGAAGCTGATGGAAATTTCCAGCGAAACCACCGGAAACATCTGCCTGGCCGTTAACGGCATGCGCGGCTGACACGGGATCCTGGTAGTCGGCGTACGTGTCGAAGCTGACGCATCGGTTGTTCACCACATTCGTGAATGCGTAGTCGAGATGGGTTAGCAGTTTGATCGAGCCGTTGGTGATCAGATTCTTTACGAAAAAGCCCTGATAGATGCCGTACCTCGGAAAGTAACCGACGATTTTCATCGGATCAGTTGAGGTCGTCGTGGTTTGGCCTTGCGTGAAAAGTCTGGGCGTAAACGACATCGCGACGAGAAACAACAGTATTGCGGTGAACCTGCTGAAAGGTTTCATCTTCGCTCCGGCTAAAGATTTATTTGAAACGACCTGGAATGCTGGATCGCGGGGAGGCGTCTATTAAACGAATGCACGCCAGGAGTGTCAAGCAATTTTCGCCAAAACTTCGCGCGCGTGGTAACGGACAAATTCAGGAATCGACTAGAGTAAAGATTTAGAATTGGTAATCCGTGATTCAGACTTTAGCACTGCCCGCCCTCGCAAAATAGAGGCTCGCCCGGGTGGCCCCTGGCCCACAGAAAAGTAGTACGTAAAGTTGTCGTGGTGCGGGTGCGCGGATTGTCAGCTACAACCCAAAATCGACACGTACCCCAAACCAGAATGCCAGCATCCGCAGACACTCAGGCCTCTTTTACTTTTGCCAACGTGGTGAATGTCGCCGCATTCTTCCTGACGAACTCCTGCACGCTCAGCGGGTCTTGTGGACGACGATGGATGGAAGTCTGTGAAACCTTGGATCAAAGAGAAAAGGGTGAACTATCCCATTGTCATTGGCGATGAACGATTGGGAAAACAATACGGGCTTCAGGGCATGCCGTTGACAGTGCTGGTTGACCGCGAGGGAATGATGGCGACGTGCACGGAGGCGTGGTGAACAAAGCGGATACGGAAAAGAAGATACGAGCACTTCTGGAGGAAAATCCTAGCAGCCCTTTGAGCTGTCAGGTGCTACGAGCCTTATCCCCAGGGACCAGCGAAAATCGACCGTAGGTCCCGACAAACGCAGTGAGCGTGTGGATGAGCGTGGATTTCTGAATCCATTAGTCCCCCATCAACTGGGGTGAAGCAGGCCACGTTTTTCAATTAACAGGCGTCAGACTATCCATTATCGTGCTCCAGAGAGCCAAAGCGTGCTGAGAACGCCTCGTATACCGCTGCTTTTGGCTGTTTTCGCGATCCTTATTGACACGCGCTCGAACACATTCCTGCGTGCCAAAACTCCCCTGCAATCCGCAATTTCTCAGACCGAGGCTCAAGCCAAAATCCGTGTTAATTCGGACTTAGTCGTCCTGCCCGTAACGGTCAAAGATCGGAACGGCGATTTAGTCGCTGATCTTCAGAACCAGGAGTTTCGAGTATTCGACGACAGCGTGGAGCAATCCATCGATGTTTTCACGGCGGAAGGCCTCCCGCTCTCGCTGGTCATTCTCGTGGACGATGACCTGAAGGCCGGCGACGCCGCACAAATGGCGCCCACGCTGCGAGCAATCCTGGCGGGCATCAGTTCGAGCGACGAAGCCATGGCGTGCCGTTTTGACCTTTTGTTTTATCCGGGAGACGGTTTCACCGACGACCACGACAAGCTCTGGGCCGAGATGCAAAGCGTACAAGAACACAGCGGTCCATCCACATCAGGCCCCGTGCCCTTCGTTTATGAGCCGATTCCTACACCGGCGCCCACGAATCTTGGCAGCCGCCCCACCAAGGCACTTGACGATGCCATCTATTCCTCCGTCGCATTGCTCCACAATCGCGACGTCGCCCGCAGAAAAGTGATACTTCTCATCTCTGATGGCATCAACGGAGAGCAGTTCAATCACCACACGTACGAAGACACACTTGAGACTCTGGTCCGAGACAATATCTCTGTCTACAGCCTGGCCGTCGGGAGCACGTCATCTCGCCGGAGATTTTCTAGGCTCGCCAAATATGCGAACGAATCGGGCGGTGACATATTTTATGCCGCCAAAAGTAGCGCCATGGAAAAGCTATACTCACGGATCACAGAACAGGCCAGACACGAATACACCCTCGCCTACGTCCCCCGTGGAAACAATCGCAATTCTAGCTACCACGTCGTGGAGGTAAAAACGACGCGCGAAGGCCTACAAGTTAAGACCCGTCAGGGCTACTACACGACCCTTCCACCCGCTATTCCATAGAAGGAATCACTCGGGAGAATAGGACTTGTGGCGAGGATACTTGGTCAATAATTGCTTAACGCATCAACCGGAAAAGTGTGGATCGAGACCTCTCCTCCTCCCTCCGTGCTGGCCGATCGTACGTTCTGGGCCGAGGTAAGCCACGGTTTCGGGCCGTGCTCAAACGGACAAGTATTTTTCTCGAATCGCTACAAACGAAACGGCTAGCTAAAGTTGCGAAAACGACGGACCGTTGACTGGTGGAAACACCTGAACGCGAAACAGGGGGTGCAATTTTGAGACCTCTATCAATAGCAGTCTTCGTTTTTCTCATGCTGGTTTCGGCTTCGGCATCCTATGGGCAGTTGAAGGCCAAAGCCCTGGCCGACATGTGCACTAAAGATGTCGCAACGGCGCAAAGCTCTTCTGATGCCTTCGATGCACTGACATGTAGCGCGTACGTCTCAGGCTGGATGCACGGTATTGGCGGCATGATGATTCAAAAGGATGGAAGATATTTCATCATCGACTTCGCAGAGGGTGTCACCGCCAAACAGCTAGTTCGAGTGTTTGTTAAGCACATCAAGGAACATCCCGAAGAAGAGATCAAAGCCGCTGACGTAGGACTGGCGGACGCGGCTGGAGCCGCCCGATTATTCACATTCGCACCGGTGCAATAGTGCAGCTCTAGAGAGCACGTTTCTTTCGGAAGCCGCCAAGTCGTGATTTCACTCTTGGTGCCCTGTGCTTCGTCTCGACTAATTTCATGTGATTTTCATAACAATGCTGGCTCCCCCGACCCGAGTAGACTGTGGTTGTTCGACGACCAAGGCTCGGGAGGAAGGAGCCAGACATGTTGATTATAGGCGTAGATTATCACCCGAGCTTTCAGACGATTGCGTTTTTAACGGAAGAGACGGGTGAGTGTGGTGAACAGGAACTGAACCACAGCGATGGAGAAGCAGAACGTTTCTACCAGGAGCTAAAGCAGAGAGGAGTCCGCGTGCGGGTGGGATTGGAGGCCACCGGATATTCCCGC
>Ga0134124_10004830_pt1 | contig 10840 bp, 8 predicted proteins | sample KB304_FD_96880 | JGI IMG/M metagenome (GOLD analysis project Ga0134124, IMG submission 96880) | Terrestrial soil microbial communities without Nitrogen fertilizer from Kellogg Biological Station, Michigan, USA - KB3-0-4 | ecosystem: Environmental > Terrestrial > Soil > Unclassified ... | reverse complement strand
GGCGAACGACTATATCGAGCGCAATCGCGAGGCAATCCTACGCGAATGGGTCGCCATTACCGAAGTCAATGCGCCCTCAGGACACGAACAACAACGTGCGAAGTACGTCGAGGGCCTTCTGCGCAATTATCATCTCGACAGCGTTCGTTTCGACTCGGCCGGAAATTTGATTGCCGTACGTAAAGGCAGCGGCGCCGGCCCCGTAATTATTTTCGACGCGCACCTGGACACAGTCTTCCAACCGGGGTTGCAAATCAAGGCAACAGTACGCGACGGTAAGGTTTACGCGCCTGGAATTGGCGATGATACGCGCAACATCGAAGCGCTTTTGGCCACGATTCGCGCGTTGGACGAAGCGAAGATCAAGACGAAGGGCGATCTGGTTTTCGTGTTCACGGTCGAAGAAGAAACCACGTTCAAGGGCGTGGAGACCTACGTCGCTGAGAACAAAGGAAAGATCGATCAGTACATTGCGCTCGACGGTGGTTACGAAGGATTTACTTACGCCGGCATCGGCATCAACTGGTATCGCCATCACTTCATCGGCCCCGGCGGGCATACGCGCTCGCACACGCCGCCATACTCGGCCACACTGCCCCTGGCTCGCGCGATCGATCGTATCTACCAATTGAAGGTGCCGGCGTTGCCTTCGTCAAATCTCAACGTGGGCATGATCGGCGGATCGGAAGTTGTGAACGCGAAAGCTGCCGATGCATGGTTCACCGTCGATCTGCGCTCGACCAGCAATGAAGTGCTTGCTGATCTTGAGAAGCAAATCAAAACCATTCTCGATGAAGAAGCCGCGCGTGTGGGCATGACAGTCAAGACTGATGTGATTTCGAAATCGCCCGCGGCGGTGATTCCCGGACACCGCGAGTCATACCTTGTGCGCATGGCCGAAGCTGTTCATCGCGTCATGGGTTTCGATCCGCCAATCGGCGACTCAGGCTCGAACAACTCGAGTCCGGCGTTGCTGGCCGGCGTCTCTTCAATTTCCACGGGCGCCGGGCCCTGTGAGAACACACACAGCCTCGCTGAGAATTGTGAGATCGCGCCGTTCTACAACGGGATTAAGAAGATCTTATTGCTGGAGTTGGCGCTGGCGGGAGTTGATAAGTGAATGCATGCGCAAAGGGTCTTCAATCCAGTTCGAAGGCTGCACGATTCCCGTAGGGACGAAATGTTATTAAAGCGTGCGGCGAAATTGTTCCAGGCGACAGACTATCTCGCTCCTAAACGAGCTTGGGATTCAATATCAAACTAAGGTGCTATAAACATTTCGCCGGCACGCGGCGATAGGCTGGTCGTGAAAAATCACTCTCTTTACGAATGCAATACGAGCCGACAAAACCAAAAGTCTAGCTCGCGGAAAAAGCAATGAGCCCGATCTCGACGACCGGGCCCATGCTTTTACTCAAATTGGATGGCAATGGTTTAGTAACCGTTCCAGCCGTCGCGGTAGCCGTTCTCAAAGCCTTCGCGAAAGTAGCGGCGATAGAGTTCGCGATCGCCCAGCTTCGAACTGTAGTCAGTGGTCGCTTCCCGGTAAACATTGTATTCCGAGAGGTCCCGATTACGGTTCTTCTTCCGATCATCGCGTCCCTGCTTGATACCTTCGTTGTAGCCGGCGTTCAGGGCTGTCTGGCGTAATTCAAACGATCCGCCAAACTGTCCGTAACGATCCCAGTTACGACCCCGATGTCCTTCGTTATCCCGATCACGATCCCGATCACGATCCCGATCGCGGTCGCGATTCCAGTCACTGTTGTTGTTATTGCTGTTGTTGTAGCCCGGATTCTCTGCGTCATAGCCGTGCTCAAACGCCACACGGAAATACCGCTGATACAGATCGCGATCGCCGAGCTTTGAACTGTAATCCTTGGTCGCGTTGCTGTATGCGGAGAAATCCTGGTAGTTGGAACGCCGATTTCGGGAACGATCGCGGCTGCCCTCCTTTGAACCTTCATTGAAGCCGGCGTTAAGCGCCGTCTGTCTCAGGTTGTACGAGCCGCCCCAATTTGGATAACCGTCCCAATTGCGCACGCGACGCTGCGCCGCGGCGTTCATGGTAATTCCTAATACCGAGAGAGAGACAATGGCGATAGTTAGTAAGCGCCGAGTTTTCATGTGAATTTCTTCTGTCCTTTCATGGATCTTCGAACTTGGGGAGGGGTTGAAGAGATCATAGTCCAAGGTGGGCCAAATAAGCTACTCAGATTAGCGTAAGCACGTGTCCTCATTCTGTGTTGCGGCACACACTTTCAGGACACTTTCGCTAATCAACCTCCTTTGAGGGTGGCACGCGCATCTTGCGCGTGATTCACGGGCGGGACGCGCCCGTGTCACATTCGCTAATCAAACTCTCGCTTTGGCTGCACCTGTTCTGATCCCACCCGGCCGGCTGCGATCTTCGCCCGCGAGTAGTTTTCGCCCTTGATTGGCTCGCCGGCGAGGCGGCGCAGCATTGCGATCTGGCCCACATGCGTCAGCGCGTCGGCGATCGGCCCCTGAAAAATCCGTTCACAACTCGCCGACAATTCGCTCTCCGATCCGAGATATTGATCGAACTTCGTCAGCGCCGCGTGAAAACGCTCGATCTCCTGACTCCACGGAAGCGGCTCGGCGTTGTTCCAGGTTTCATTACCCCCGGCGATCGACAATGCCCAATCCAACAGATCTCCAATGTGCGCCAGAATTTCGCCCGGCGTGCGCGTTGATTCGGAAGCTTTGAAGTCTGCAAACGAATCGGGCGCACCGCGCACGGCTTTGGCGCCGCGATAAGCAAGAGTCGCGACTGTGTGCCGCAGCATTTCACGTTTTGTATCCGGACTATCCATCTCTGATTTACTCCCCACGCAAGCCCTTCAGGAAGGGCCACGATTGCACGAAACCCGCACTCACGGTCGGGCCACTGAAAGTTTCTCTCTCCTAATACGCATCTTCCCCGCGCCACATCACCGGCAACGTCTGCAAAATGATTTTCACGTCCAGCAGCAGCGACCAGTTCTCGATGTAATACAAATCCATGCGCACCATTTCATCGAAGGGCAAGCGGTTGCGTCCTGAGACCTGCCACAAACCAGTGATGCCCGGCTTCATGTCGAGACGCTTGCGATGCCACAACTCATAACTTTCAACTTCATAAGGAATCGGCGGGCGCGGTCCCACCACGCTCATGTCGCCACGCAGCACATTAAAGAGCTGCGGCAATTCATCGAGACTGGTCTTACGCAACGCACGTCCCAAACGCGTGACACGATCGTCCGTGCGCAGCTTGTAAGCCGGGCGGCCTTCGTCGCCAAGATTGGAATCGGGCAGCCCCTTGATGTAACGCTGCTGAAACTCTCGATGGAGCGCGTCATCTGCGCCGGCGCGCATCGAACGAAACTTGTAGAAGAGAAAAATGCGGCCGTCCATACCCACGCGCTCCTGCTTGTAAAAGATCGGGCCGCGCGAGTCCAGCTTGATCAGCAGCGCGATCATGAGCCAGATGGGCGAAAGAATCGTCAGCGCGGCGGTGGCGATCAGCAGATCGGAGCCGCGTTTGGCGATGCGTGCCGCGTTCGAGAGCGGCGAGCGGAAGAGCGTGACCATCGGCAGCGAGCCGACCTGATCTATTTCAGTTTTGCTGGGCAGACAATTCAGCAGAGTAGGCGCGATGCGAAATTCAATGCCACGCCGCCGCCCGGTTTGAATCATCACTTCGAACAGCGCCTCTCCCGGCACATTCGGATCTGAAATGATCACTTCATTGGCGCCTGATTCACGGATCGTCTCGGGAAGATTCTTGAGTTCGGCAATTACGGGTACGCCTTCGAAGCTAAGATCGGTGGACGCGAGCGGTCCATTCTCGACCAAACCAATGACGCGATAACCCAATTCGGGCCGCGCGCGCATCTCCTGAATGCACAACGCCGCTTCGGGCCCGCGACCCACAATCAAAGTTGGAATCAAGTTGATGCCGCGACGACGCACCAGGATTTGTACCGAGCGCACAATCATCCGTAGCGCGCCGAGACTGGCGAAGGCCAACAGGAAATCGTAAAGAAAGATCAGCCGGGAATATGAAAACGTGCGATAAGCAACGCCGCCGCGATACATGAAGGTGGCGGCGACAATCAGGAGCGACCCGATGGCGGTAGCTTTGAAGACGCGACCCACATCTTCGACGAACGAGAACTCGCCGCGCACGCGATAGAGATCGTAATAGCGAAGAAGCAGCAGTCGAATCGGAATTACGAACGGCAGGATGACCGCGTAGGGAGCAAACTCCGGGCTGAAAATCAGCCCGAGGCCTTTTTGAAAAACAGACTGGTCGTGACGAAGATAAAACGCCGCCAGAAATGAAATTGTAGTCAAGGCAATGTCAGTGACGACCAGAAGGGTTTTCACTAACGGTATGACCCAAACCGGCGCGCGCGCCGCCACACGCACCGCACGGGCGCCGGTCGGGGAAGTTTTGGCGGTTTCAGCAATCATTCCAGAATTAGGTCGGCGACTTCCTGACGAACGCGAACCATCTCACGCATCCTCAATCCTGACTTCTTTTTCACCGTAAGCGACGCAATATCTTCTCGCGAGCTTAGCCGAAGCAAACGTCCTTCACTCACGAGCTCTTCATCAATCGCCGCCCACTTGCCGGCATAAATGCTGGCCGCGGGCACGCCGAGCGCGGCCGCTTCGCGATTCATTGTGCCACCGGCGCTGATAACCAAATCGGCAGCTGCAATCAGGTTCGAGCCGTCGAGCGCCTCGTGCGGAATCATCAGATTCGCTAGTCTGCGTTCTGCGTAATCGGCACGCTGTGCTTCAGTGCGCGGCAATAAAATAATTTTCACGCCGTTGCTGGAGCTCATTCGCGTGAGCAACTCGTCGAACAATTCATTTTCAAAGCGATGATAAAGGGCTTCACGCGCCGGCGGCCGCGCCACTACCAGCACATCTTCGCTTGCGATCCCGAGTTTGCGCAATACTTCGGCAAAGGCCGGGTCAGGGACGAAGTCCGCGAGATACACATCTTCCTTGATGCCGTCGTATCGTTTCACCTTTCGCGTCGCGGCGCCATACTTCTTAAGTTCAGCCGCGGGAAAAGCGCGCGGCACAATCACACGCGAGGCAAGACGAAAAGCCAGATGATTCGCGGGCTGATGTTCGTAATCCATGAGCGTGACGCTCTTGATGCCGAGCGCCGCCGCCGCCGAGATTTGCGCGTATGAATTGTGGCTGACGGCAAGATCGAACCCGCGATCGCGGGCCCATTTGCGCAAAGCCGCGGCGCGCCCGACCAGGTTCCCCGCCTTACCCGTCAATTTACCGCCGCCGTGACCGCCAATTACGTGCGGCATCATGCCGGCTTTGGTGGCGAGCTCAACCGTCTGGGCAAAATCCCGTGCGCTGATTTCGGCTTGATGACCGCGCGCCACGAACTCCGGAATCAGCGCGCGAAAGAAAGGCACGTGCGGCGAATTAGCGAGATCGATCCAGATGCGGAGGGATTTACTCATTGACTCATTTGACCATTGATTCAATGAACAAATGAATCAATGAGACATTTCCAACAGCCCGGCGAGAGCATACATCATCCATCCTGCGGACCAGCGCATGTAAGGAATGCGGACCGTGTGAAATCGTCGGCGTTGATAATAATAAAAGCCACGTTCGTCCCGCATTTGCTCGGTGGCCCACCCGGCAATCTGCTCAGCCAGAATCAGCGTGTTGGGAATACGGCCGCGCAATTCCGCCAGCACTACAATCGCACTCGCGGCCGAGTGAATGTCCGCCGGATAAAGCCGATCCGGATAATACTTTGGCCAACCATTGCCCAGGAAAAAGCGCTCCTGCCAAAATTGATAGCCACGCAATAACACCGGCTCGAGTTCCTCGCGCGCAGATGCGCAGTTGTCAATAATCCTCGACAGACTGGTCAGAAGAAAGGCGGTGTGAAAATTGTCGCACCATGATTGATAACCATCGGCCCCGTAAGCCCACGATCCGTCTTCGCGTTGCCGGCGAACCACGTATCGCGCTGCCCGCAGCCCAGTCTCACAAAGGCTGTCTTCGCCGGCCAAACCACCGACGGCGGCGAGCGTCTCTGCCGCCAGCAAACTCGCGTTAAAAACACGCGTCCGATCCAGCGGCGAATAACTGAAACACAACTCGTCGGCGGTTTCATCCGATCGATTCAGATCATTGAGAATGAAATCGCATGCAGTACGCGCAAAAGGAAGATATTCATCGCGGTCGATAACTTCCGCTGCTTCGCAGAGCGCGCGTGCTGCGAATGCTGTGGGCACGATTGCCGGCGTGCCCTTCGGCGCAAAAAAAGCCCGCGCCTGCCAATCAAAATTGTAGCCCCAGGCCGCGCCCTTGAATCCCTTCAGACTCATCTCCATTAAAAGATCGAGCAGTTCCCGTACTTCAATTTCCGCTTCCTTCGTGCCCGTGCGCCGGTAATCGGCAAGCGCCGCGAGCGCAAACAACGCAATCCCTTTGGCATTTCGTTCCCGTGGAACGCCGGCCATCCGGCGAAAATTAATCGGTGAGCGCTTGAAGAATTGGAGCCAGGCGAGCCGCGCTGTGCGCGAGTTGCGTAACGGCGTGGCCTGAAAGAGCGAGCTGTTCAGACCGTCGAAAGGATCATAGCCGGCAAAGTTTTGAGAGCGGCACCATTTCCATAGATCGCGGTGCGCGGTTTGGAGATCGACTGGCATTATGGAGTGCGCCGGCACAGCGAAGCGGCGACGGCGCTTTGGATTCGAGTCTCACCTCTTACCGGAGCCTTGTTGGCTGACCTGCCCACCTTATGAAGGCGGACTACAAACGATTGAGAGCGCCATCGTCGCTTCGCTGGGCCGCGCACTCCAAATCAACTCGCCGTCACCGAAGTCTCGATCCGTCGCGGCGTCTCAACAAAGCTCTCGCGCCACAACTCGAACGACAATAGAGTCCAAAGCAGCTTGCGATGATTGGCCACGCCCCGCTCGTGCTCCTCCTGCAAGCGCGCGACGTAGTCGGCGTTGAATAGTCCGCCGCGGCGCAAACGCTCAGGCGACAGGAGGTCGCGCGCGAGCGGGCGCAAATCGCCCTTCAGCCACTTGGCGAACGGCACGCCAAAACCTTTCTTGCCGCGACGCCAGACAAACGAAGGTACCAAACCCTTGGCCGCTTGTTTGAGAATGTACTTCGAAGTGTAGCCGTGCAGCTTGTAGTGCGACGGCATTGATGCGGCAAACTCGGCCACTCGCGGATCCAAATACGGCGCCCGCACCTCCAGGCTGACAGCCATGCTCGCGCGATCGACTTTCGTGAGAATGTCCTCGGCCAGATACAACTGCGTATCGAGGCTTTGCATGCACTCTGTCAAATCGTTCGAGTCGCATTCGGCAAACATTCGCCGCGCGTCGCGATAAACATCGCCGTCCGCGGATTGCTTCGCCACGTCGGTCAGCAACAATTCCTGCTCCTGAGGCGTGAACGATCCGAACCATACGTGATGTCTGGCCACTTCGTCATAATGCGATGCGGTGACGAATCGTCGCGCGCGATAATCAAATGAAAGGTTTTTCGTTTTTACCGGAAGCGCGTTCACCAACGGCTCGATCAGACCGTCTCTGATCAGCCTGGGGATGCGATTGTAGGCGCGGGCCATGCGATGACCGAAATACATCGGATAGCCGGCAAACAGCTCGTCCCCACCGTCGCCGCCAAGCGCAACTGTTACGTGCTTTCGAGTAAATCGTGACAGCAAATATGTGGGCACGAGTGATGGATCGCTCATTGGCTCGTCCATCCAGGCGCCAATTTCGCCGACGAGATTGGCGGCAAGGCTGCTGTTGAATCGCTCTTCATGATGATCCGTGCCGAGATATTCGGCCACACGACGCGCATACTCCGATTCGTCGAAGGAACTTTCCGCGAACGATATGGAAAATGTTTTGACAGTCTCTGACGAGGCGCGCACGGCCATTGCCGTGACAACCGACGAATCGATGCCGCCGGAAAGCAAAACGCCAAGTGGAACGTCCGAGACCAGGCGCAGGCGCACCGAGTCTTCCAACAGCACGCGAAGTTCATCGGCTGCTTCGGCCACACTCGGCACCGGCTCGCGCTTCTTGTAAGTCAGCCGCCAGTAAGGCTGCACTTCAACGTGGCCGTCCTCCAAAGTGAGACTGTGCGCAGCGGGCAACTTACTGATGCCCTCATAGATCGAAAGCGGCGCGGGAACATAATCAAATGACAGGTATTGGCGCAGCGCGTTGACGTTGAGATCGGGCCGTACCGAAGGGTGCGCGAGCAGGACTTTAGGTTCAGATGCAAACAGCAGGGTGCGATCGAAGATGCCCCAGTACAGCGGTTTCTCGCCGAAGCGATCGCGTGCGATGAACAAGCGGCGGCGACTCTCGTCCCAAAGTGCGAACGCGAACATGCCGTTGATATGCCGGACCATGTCGCGGCCGTACTCTTCGTAAAGATGAGGCAGGACTTCGGTGTCCGAAGCGCTGCGAAATATGTGACCGCGCGTTTCCAGGTCGGCGCGCAATTCGCGATAGTTGTAAATCTCGCCGTTGAGAACCACGGCGACGGATTCGTCTTCGTTGAAAGCAGGTTGCTCGCCGGTGATCAGATCGATGATCGCCAGCCGTCGCATGCCGAGCGCGACTCCATCGCTCAGCACATGGCCTTCCGAGTCAGGCCCGCGATGAAACATGCGGTCGCACATCGAGCGCAGCAGATCACTCGCGCCGTCAGGCGGCGGCGTGCGCGGATCAAGATTGGCCCAACCGGTTATTCCACACATGAGATTTGATTCACCACAGAGGACACAGAGAAAACCCCATAAGAAATCTTAGATCACAAATCTTTTGATGCCATCTTTCAAATGTAACGTATGAAAGTTAATCAGCAAGTCCGATTGGTTTACGGCTGAGCTTGAGATACGAAATTATTTGGGCTTGATGAATCGGCGCCAACGCTTCTATTGCTTTGAGTTCAACCACCACCGTGTCTTCGACAACCAAATCGAGTCGATATCCGGCTTCCAATCTAATGCCGTCATAGACAACCGGCAACGGCACTTCACAGTCGACTCTAAAACCTCGCTTGATCAATTCGTGTTTCAGGCATGCCGCGTACGCGCTTTCCAACAGTCCGGGCCCTAATGCCGAATGTACCTTCATCGCGGCATCAACTACAGCTCCGCTAATCTCATTCTTGTCCACAAGCTATCTATCTATTTTTTGTATTCCTCTGTGTCCTCTGTGGTGAAATTGATCCTCTCGCGCACCGCATAAATCCGCTTCGCCTGCGACTCGTGATAGGTGCGCACCAGCATCTCTGCCAACAGACCCATCAGGAAAAACTGCACGCCGAGCACCAGCAGCACCATGGTCAGCACCGGCAGCGGCGTTTGAATAAAGTCCGCATGATGCGGCCAACTCGCGTACTTCATGAGAAAGGCAAACACGGCGCACAAAAACGAGACAAAGAACGTCAACAACCCCGCCCAGCCAAAAACATAAAGCGGCTTTGTCTGGTACGACGCCATGAATTTGATGGTCATCAGATCAAAGACGACTTTAATCGTGCGCGACAGACCGTATTTCGATTTGCCCATCGTGCGCGGATGATGCTCGACCGGGATTTCGGCCACACGCGCGCCCGACCACGAGGCGTAAATCGGAATGAAGCGGTGCATCTCGCCGTAGAGCTGAACATCCGCAAGTGACTCGCGGCGATAGGCTTTTAACGAACAGCCATAATCATGCAACGGCACGCCACCGATTCTCGAAATCAGCCAGTTAGCCATCTGCGAAGGGATTTTGCGCGTGATCAAAGGGTCGCGCCGGTTCTTGCGCCAGCCCGAAACCACGTCGTAACCCTCATCGAGTTTGTCGAGCAGTCTTTGAATGTCAGCCGGATCGTTTTGCAGATCGGCGTCCATGGGAATCAGCACTTCCCCGCGCGCCGCGTCGATGCCTGCGGCCATCGCGGGCGTTTGGCCGTAATTTCGACGGAGAGCAATCACGCGCACGCGCGGATCGCGTGCGGCAATTTCTCGCAGCACCGCCAGGCTGCCATCGGATGAACCGTCATCGACGTAGATGATCTCTGCCGAACAATTCAGCTGCGCCAAAGACCGTTCAAGTTTCTCATGCAGCGGACGCAAATTGGGCTCTTCGTTAAAGACCGGAAGGAAGACAGAGATTTCCGGCGTCTCGCCGTCGCGTTCGCGGCGAGTATCCAATGCCGGCATCGTTTCGATTTCCTTCGTGATCATGTTCGTCTCGCTACGCAAATTATGGACACGCCAAATGGAAAACTCAGGCGGTTCAGCCACCAGCTTTCAGCACCCAGTATTTTTCCGAACAACCCGTTGAGCGTGCCGATGTTGATGTTGTTCTCAGACGCCGGCCGTAACCCGCTCGCACGCATGAAAAGCCTTCCCAGCAGAATCGGGCCAAAGAAACTGATGTTGGCATAACTGGCACGCTCAACGTTCATGCCCGCCTGCTGCAGCTTCTGTTTCAACTCGGACACCGTGTAACGCCGCCGGTGATGGCTCACATCGTCCTGCACGCCCCAAAGAAACATGAACGCGGGCACGAACAGCAACACTCGCCCGCCGGGCCGCAGCACGCGCCGCATCTCGCGCAGACCGGAAACATCATCATCGAGATGCTCGACGACATCAAGCCCGGTGACCAGATCAAAGGATTCGCTTTCATAAGGCAAAGTTTCCGCGGCCCCTTGGCGAACGTTATTCAGTCCGCGGGCACGGCAAAAATCGAGCGCTTCGCTGGAAATGTCCACGCCTTCCGCTTGCCCAAAACCGGAGAGCGTT
>Ga0134124_10004828_pt1 | contig 10841 bp, 22 predicted proteins | sample KB304_FD_96880 | JGI IMG/M metagenome (GOLD analysis project Ga0134124, IMG submission 96880) | Terrestrial soil microbial communities without Nitrogen fertilizer from Kellogg Biological Station, Michigan, USA - KB3-0-4 | ecosystem: Environmental > Terrestrial > Soil > Unclassified ... | reverse complement strand
GTCCTTACCATGCTCAATCACGGTTCCGTAGCGCGCACCGCGCATCCACAGATCGAAGTGAACAGGTATTTCAACGCGGTTGTTAGCTGTTTGCTTATCCATTGTGTTTCTCCTCCTGCATGTGCAACCATTATGATCGCACGTCACCGGGCACCGTGATGCCCGGTTCCTTGCGGTCAGTCAGCGTCAGCTATCTGAATCAGCTTGAGGATTCTGACAGGTGACTCGTTGACTACGGTAGGCCCGTTGGGCAGAAACACCGTGGTGCCACCGGTTCCAGTAGGCCGCAACTCAATGATGTGATGCACGGCAATATAGATGTCATAGTTGCCGTCCGTGATGGTCAGTTTGATCATTTCAGTCCTCCTCAATGGGCTCATCACACTCATAGGACTCAAAGATGTCAGGCCGGTAGCCTTTCATCTTTTCAGCGTGGCATTTGCTGCATGAGTAGCAAAGGAAAATGCCGTGCCCATCGTAGTTGGCATTGGGGTATTCACCCGAGCCACACCAGCATTGCTGCAGACGTTGTTTCATTCGAAGCCTATCAAGTTTGAGTTTGAAGCGACGCATAGCCTTTTCAACCATTTGATCGGTTGGTTCACGCTTCATGAAGCCCTCAGATGATTGCTGACTCGTTGAAGTCACAGCAAATGACGTGGTTGTTGGCACACAGGGTGAGCGATTCACCCGGGTAGCCAGCAACATTCTTCACTGCTGGGCCACCACAGATGCGGCAGCGTGAGCGCAGCTTATCCAAGGCCCGCCTGAAGCTTTCCAGGCTGCAACCTAGGAAGCTTTCAAATGCAGCAATGGCCCGTGCCTCGCTGGGGTCACCGCTGCACAAGCGGATTGGCCCCTCACCAATCTGCACCCACACGCCTAAGCCTAGATGCAGCACCATTTTGCTAACTGCATCACTCACTGTGATCTCAGTGTAGCTGTAGGGGTCTTGCCACGGCCCTTCAGTGCCCCTGGTCACGGTGATGTGCCGTGATCCAGTACGCCAGTGTTCAATTGAAGTTCTCATTTTCTCCTCCTGTTAGTGCAGCTATCTAACTGCACGTCACTAGCCCCCGTAAGGGCTAGTTCCTTGCAGTTCACTTCGCCGGGCGGTGATAGCGTTTGGACCAGCCCTTATTAACCAGCCATTGCATGGCTAGCTCAGTGCCGTTGGGACCGGCCAGATCACGCAGCAACTGTTGCTTAGCTGGATGCCTGGGCCGGCTGCCGCGCTGCACGTTGGTCCACACCGCGTTATGATTGGCCTGCATCTTGCCGGTGTGTTTGTTTTTGGTGAGCATCCCCAAAACATTGGCTAGCAGCGATTGCTCACCGTACCAAACTTCTTGCTTGATCAGGCGGTACACCCTTTGGTTCTCAAGCTTGTATTCGCCCTTGGGTGCCTTCAACAGGAAATCACTGAATGGCGTGGTGCCGGGTTCCTGCTGCTGCCATTCTTCAATGAAACGTATGCGATGTGGCATGTTGATTTGTGCCTGTTGCCACAGCTGTGACCACTCACGATGATACATGTGAACTCCAAAGGCTTTTTGCGCTTTGGCTTCGCTGTCATAGGCGCCCCCCACATGAGTGAGTCTGCCGAAAAACTTGGGTGCTAGAAAATACCAACCCCATAGGGCAGTCCATGATGCACCGTTTGCTGTCAGCACCCCACCGGGATGATAAAACACACGGAGTTCTACTACCTCATTTTCATTTTCCATAGTTTCTCCTCCTGTATTCACCCATCAGGGATTGATGAGCTTGGCGGCGGCACCGCCCAAGCTGCGGTAGGAGGAGATCAAACCGCAGCCACTACGCAGTACCTGGTAGGCAGACGATGCCGCCACCAAGATCATCAATAATGAATGGGGTGAGGCTTTTGGCCCCACCCCACCCATCACTTCACAGGAGAGAAGGAGAAATTAGCCCCGCTACACCGTTAGTGCCTGTTGACATATAGCCGTAGCTCAGGCTTTGTCAGGAGCACCTGAAAGAACCCTGGCTGCTGTCACAACAGCAAAACTGGCTTGGGTGAACCTACTGTTGTGGAGCTGACTTGGAGTTAACTGACCAGTGCATCAACGCCCCAGTATAGATGCAGCGTTGAACTGATGGCATCAGTGGCTGCACCACACTTGATCCCGTGAGGGTGTAAGGCATTGTGGAAGTGCCTCAATTTGTCATAGGGGCCGTGTGCTTGATCCGCGTTAGCACTGGGTGGATTCATCAGATTGCTGACGCCTATTGGCTAGGGCAGCAGTCAACCGCATTGTACTTAAGACGATGTGCTAACGGTAATAGCAGGACTTGACCCTGGTATGAGGCTGTTGCCAACTATGGCAGCGCCCTGGGGATGTTTCACCCCAACCGGCAGGTGGCGGGTGTCCTTACAACGGTGTGCCGCTTCATTGTCAGGCTATTAGACTTCAGCGCAACCTAAAGATGCCAGTCACCACCCTGACCACACGGCCGTCAACAGTGGCCGTATGCTCAAATGTGGATGCCTGGCGTTGCTGGCATGGCATGACGTATTGCCGCGTATCATTGCGTGATTGCGGCCGCTCACGCTTGGGCAATGGTGGCAAGCTTGGCAGTGCGGCATTGCTACCGCGCCGTTGTTGCCTGACCCCATATTGCCTAGCGCGCATACCCTACCCTGAAGACCCTGAGTGCAGCGGGGCTACGATTGAGATGGCCCCTATTAACCGCGTTTGAGGTGTTCCCAAACACAGTGGCCCTTAACACGCAATGCTGGCCACGCTTGGCCCCAGTATTCACGCCTTTTCACGATGTTTCAAGGTTGTTGTGCGAACTTGTGCGAACTTGTGGGAAGTTGACCTGAGCTTAGAAAGGCCCTAAAATACTGGCTATTCGTGCGTATTGGTGGAGTATGAATGATGAAAAGACGTTGGAAGGACAAGGTTTGGTGGGCGTATTACAATCACCTAGCCAAGGCTAGAAGGCGTGGTATCCCATTTGAGTTCACATTTGAAGAATGGGTTAACTGGTGGGAAGATCATTTAGGTGGGAATTGGTTCAAGAAGCGTGGTTCTCACAAGGGTCAGTACGTCATGGCTAGATTCAATGATGCTGGTCCCTATACCCCCAAGAATGTCAAATGTATTCTTTGCACTGAGAATGCCAGCGAAGGTGGTTGGCGGGTTCGACGTGCCGTTTGGCTGCGCGAACCAATAGACGGGTGCCTAATGAAGCATATTCCTCACACTGAGGCCCCAGCGAAGCGCTGGCCCTAGTTCCTCGTTAAATGCCTAGATTAAGTGCGGTGGCTGATGACCTTGTACGGATACTGTTGGCACCGACCGAAGGCCGCAGGTCACCTTTCTGAAAACCGAGCCCACCGCTGCCCGATCAAAAGGTCCTTCGGTCGGTATTCTTTATCTACCTAAACCAGGTACAGCGACGTGTATACCAGCTAACCCGAGGACCTGAGCTATGGCCCACAGTACAATCACCACCATCAGGATGATCATTATCACATAGATAATGGTGGCGAACGGCTCACCAATGTAGGGTTGGATTAGGGGGTAGAACTTGTTGACTACTGCCCACCACACAACGCCGAAGATGATAAGCATGAACAGCAGGCCGATGACGGTTCCAAGCATGGCACATTCCTTCCTTCAGTTGGGAGTATGCGAACGATTATCACCGCCAAGCCGACAAAGCCAGTCACCAGGAGGTAGCGTTGCAGCGCCCAAATCATATTCTCACTCATGAACCCCTCCACCAAGCACTAAGCTGCCAGCCACAAGCGAATGAGGCGACGAACAGCATGATGCCGAATACCCAATCAGCTTCTGTCATGCTTCTGTGCTTCCATTGCCTCAATGGCAAGCTCAAACCGCCGTACCGTGGTCTGCAGCGCCGCATTCTCAGCCTGCAGCTTCATAAGCTCAGCCTTTGGCCTGGATGCAGCACCCCATATGTATCCAATTATAAATCCACCGCAGGCTGTGATAGCAGCTAGTCCAAGCACCATGATCAACTCACCATTTGTTGGTGCCGAAGAGGAATTCAGCCCAGCTTTGCTTGTGGACACGCTTCACTGGCACTTCCTTGGGTACCAGCAGCACCGGCCCAGCCACTGGGTCTATTTGCAGCACTACTGGGATGACTGTAGGGGCAACGCCTACCGCTGGGCCTGACCACGATGCTGTAACTGTTTTGTGCTTCTTAGCCGCGCTGCGGTTCTTGCGGGCCACCGCACGGACCCCATGTGCATCACGAGGAAGCTTCTTTGACGTCTTGCGCTTCTTAGCCATATTCTGAGTCTCCTATTGGTGGGGTGGTAGATTAAGCGGAGGTGCAGGTGCAGGTACTGGTGCGTGCATTTCTGCATCCCTAGCTCTACGGACCTTCTCAGCGGCCAGCAAAGCATTGTAAACTAAGGGGATTAAATGATCATCCTTCACGTAGGAACCTAAAGGTGTAGCATCTATGTCATGCCGGGCACTAGCCACTGCAGCGTCTAGTTCGCGTTGTAGCATCATAGCCTCCGTCTGGTTTTATCTGCTTGTTCGTAGCAGTATTCCATTGCGCTATAGAGAAAACCACTCAGCACGCCGAATACCATGGTAATGGCAAACAATGGCAGCAGGCTGTAGCCCAAGATCAACCACCCAGTTATTGCGAGCCGGCGCATTGAAGTTAGGTAGCAGAAACCCCACACAATGGCAAGATAAGCCAAATAGCATTCTCACCCAGACTAAGCCTCCAACAAGCCCCTACCAACATCTTTTATAGTGTGCTAGGCTTACCCCTAGGCCAATACCGGCCGTCAAGGGGCTACCCAAATGAACTACCCAAAGGCAATCCAGCAGTTGCAGGCAATCTATCAAAGCCTACCTGAGTTCGTCGCTGATGATGATGAACAGGCAGCCAAGCTGACAAGCATCGTAGCACTGGCATTGGCCATAGCTACCAAGTGCAACAGCAGGCTTGATTGGGTCGTCGGCAGCGGTGACAGCCTGACCTTGCTGCAACTCACTGACAGCTGATCCACAAGCATTCCAAGCCCAGGGCCTAACAAACCCTGGGCTTCTTTGTGGGTATATAGCAGGGTCGGAACTCACCAAATCACATGAGGAATGTTGGGAACCTATTCATAAGCTAGCTTACTAAGGCTTCCCAGAACGCAGCAGGAAGTGAGGAAGCTAGGAAGCGGTGGAAGCAGTGGGTTACAAGTAGGCACAATACGGCTGAGATTAGCTCATAGAAGCCCATCATTCACTTACCCCCCAAAGAATACACGATAGCTCACGCTTGAACACCTACGTATGGCCGGGATCAGGCCCGATCAACTGCCCTCTACTTCCTGCAGATGACGCATCGAGTAGATGAAGCGCACTAGGTAGCTTCTGACCAGATGAAGCTTCGTCGGACGGCCCCCAGCCTAGATGACGCTAGATGACGCACTTCCTGGATGAGTTTCCCGGCTCGGAACCCCCAGTCCGAAGAAGCTTCCAGGGTCCGAGCCTTGACAGGTCCGAACCGGCATGCTACCGCGACAACGCGCTTGCGCTTTGCTTCGCGGCTACTCCCGAGCCCGCCCAAGAAGCGGCCGCAAGAAGCGCCGCCCCCAAAGAACCCGACGCCGCCAAGAAGCGCAAGCCGCGAACCAGCACCCGCCAAAGAATCAGCAAACGCGACCGCTACAGCGTGTAGCGGGTCACGCGCTTTAGTTGAATAAAATAATCACCCTGTGAGTGTTTTATTTGTTGACAGGTTTTGTGGCATAGGCTAAAAACATCATACCCAAGCAATGGTGCTTGGGTTTCACATGAGGCTACCCAATGGCAAAGCTTACTCACAAGTCACGCTACCTGACCTCAACCGGCGCAAACCTGTTTGACCAATGGGCCAAAAGCCCGGTCAAGCTTGGCCCGGTGCCCACTGAGGCGCAGCTAGGTGTAGTTCATACTTTTAAACGCCCAGGTGGAAAAGAAAGCCTGGGTATGGCAATGGCGCTGCGTGACTGTGGCATGACGGCCGCGCAAATGACCGCCGCCAGCAGCCTGTTTGATGGCAACCCCACCACGTGCCGCAATACCATAGCCAAGTTTATTGCGGCCGGCATGTTCACGGGTGGCACCAACGGCGGGGTCATCAAAATTGAGTTGGCACCGCGCGGCAAGGCATGGGTTGATGCCAAGGCCAAGGCGGCGGCTGAACCCACAGCCAAGCCGGTCACGTTGGCCACGCCCAAGGCTGACAACGGTAAGGCCAAGGCCCAGGTTGCCAAGGCGGTCAAGGCCAAGGCGGTACGCAAGCCACGCCCCGCCAAGGCCCCTGTGACTGATCAGCCTGTGACTGATCAGCGGGTGGCCGTTGATGTGGCCACCTTGCCCGCGCCCGGCACGGGTGACGGCACGGGTGAGGCCAGCACCAACTAACCAGCAACAGGGGCCGCGCCAATGCGGCCCCATTACCCTGAGGTACTGACAAATGAATGACATGCAAATGGCGCGGCTGTTGATTGACCTGCTCAAGGCCTTGCTTGATGTGGTGCAAGCTGCAGGCAAGCGGGGCGTACCGGCTGGTGAATTGTACGCTGAACTCATGGTGGGCATGCCCAACCTGACCGCTGACCAGTTCAGCCGCATGATGCAGGTGCTGGTGCAGGCGGGCCGCGTGCGTCACAGTAATCACTGCTACTACGTGCTTTGAGCTAACAAACAAACACGGTTGCATTGGCGCGGCTTACTACCGCGCCATTTGCTTACCTGTATATGTTACATGCTGTAACGCTACAGTCAGCACACAATTCACTACATGCGACACAACTATGATCACGCAAAGTAGCAAAAACTAAAATGGTCCTCCCCCCTCCTCTTCGGGGGGCGAGGACCCCTTACAAACCTAGGTACTTTTTTAGCTTTTTATCCCTTATAAGGACCCGTTAAATTGCTGAGCTATTTTTCTTCATTCTATCCTTTATAAAGTGGCTATAGACCGCTGATCTGGATTTTTGAATTTATCGTTTAATGGGACGGCCACGGGGGTTAATTGCTCACGCTTTAGCACCTTCTTGCCTTCCCTGCTGTGCTGGGTGGGGTTATTGCTTGGCTTTGCCGCCCAGTACCGCTTTGATCACCTGAGCCACTTGGGGGTGGTTGGCCAGTTCTTGGGCTTCCTCAGGGGTGGCCAACCTGAACTGTGGTGGCGCGGTGAAAATCAGCAGGCTGGCGCAACCCAGGCAGATGCTGACATCACCTGGTTCTGGTAGTTCGGCGTCTTGCAGGTTGGTGCAGGCGTCCAGCATTTTGCCACAGGCTGGGCAGTTGGTGGCTGGGGTATCTAGGGTTCTCATTGTGGGCTCCTGTTTAGAAGCTTCCTGGGTAGCGGCGGTGCCATTCAAAGCTGGTTTGCAGTGCATCCTTACCAAACCAGTGCTTGTGACCGTCTGGGCCGGTCAGTTCCAAGGTGCAGCCGAAGCCCTGCGGGTAGGTTTGCAGCAGCTTGCAGTAGGCTTCTGCTGGGTTATTGGCTGCTATGTGGCAGAGCTGGTGGGTCCAAGGGTGGTGGTACCAGTATTCTGACCGTTGTGGTCGCCAGGTTCGTATGGTTCTCATGGTTGTTGGGCTCATTTGCCTTGCCTCAATCTATGTTTGGTTGCCGGTCTTGTGGCCGCCAGCTTTTGCCCATGCGCCATCGTTTTGTGGGTTTGGGCCGTGGCCTTGGCCACAGATGCAGACACAAAGCTGTGGCGGCAAGCAGCCCACCAACTATTAGAAGTTTGTCAATGATCCACATGACGCACCTCACGGCCCTTGGGCCTAGGGGGTGCTATTTTAGCTGATTGCCCTTACGGGCAATAGTTGCCGAAACGAACTTCAGTAGGCTTTGAAAATGCGGTACACGCAATACAGCGATGTGTTGGTGCTGTTGACACAAATATGGTTGTGGGCATCTTGTGACCACTTCAGCCGGCTATCGGTGTATTTCAGCACGTCCCAGCCCTGGACGTGCACCCCGTCAGCCAGTTCCTTCACCACCCCGTCAGCCACCGGGTGACAGTCACGGTCTGAGCAGCATTCGTTGCTGTACCATTCATGGGCGTAGCTGAACGGCACTGGCAATGTCAGCAGGAAGCCCAGGGTCAGCTGAATGGTCATCAACATGGCTGGCATTCGTATGGCTCCTTGACCTGGCTGGTGGGGTGCGCTAGCACTGTGCGCCCCGTAGAGGAACTGTGACCGGTGCCGGTGAATGGCCAATTGGATCGTTGCAATGACCAAGCCCTGCCACGAGGCAATTGCAGCTGAGCATCTGCGGCGGCAGGGTTATCAATTTTACTATCCACGGTTCCTCGAGCGCAAACCAAACCGCACACCTCGGGTACGCCCGTTATTCCCACGTTATATGTTCGTGTTCATCGAGCAGGCTTGGTACAGTTTGCTGGGCACCAGGGGAATCAGCTGCGTGCTGATGGGCGTAACTGGGCCAGCGGTGTTGACCAGCCCTATCATAGACGCGCTCAAGCAGCGAGAAGATTCCCGGGGCTTGGTTTCGTTGACGATTCCCCCGAAGTTCAAGCCTGGCGAAGCGGTGAAGGCACGCAGTGGGCCGTTGGCCGGGCATTTGCTCATAGTGGATGGCATGCCGGCGCGCGAACGCTGCCGGGTGCTGCTCAACTTGCTGGGCCGCCAGGTTCCTTGTGACTTGGCTGAATCGCTGCTGGTAGCAGCCTAGTACGGTGAGTGAGTCTCAAATGACAGAACTGACTGCCAGCGGTTACACTACCGAGATCGCTGCCGGCGGTAGCACGACGAGTTTTGGAGAGTGCAATGAGTGAGTCAACAACTGAAGTTCAAACCGGTATCTGCAAATGGTTCAATAAAGATAAAGGTTTCGGCTTCATCGCCATGCCAGATGGTGGGCTTGACGTGTTTGTACACGCCAACCAACTGCGTAAATCGGGCATCGAGCGCAGCCTGCGTGAGGGTGAGAAGCTGCAGTTCAACACCAGCAAGGGGCCACGTGGCAACTTCGCGGTGAACATTCAATTGGTGGACGTGTAATGATTCGTATCGCCCTGGCTGTACTGATGACTGCGGCCTGCATAGTGCCGGCCGAAGCGCAGTGGCGCGGCCGAGGCTGGGGTCATGGCAGTTACTATGACCGTGGCGGTGGCATCATTGGTGGCGTGATCGGCGGCATCATAGGCAATGTGATTGCTGAGCAGTTCAGACCACAGCCGTACTACCCGCCGCCTGTGTTCTATCAGCCGCCGCAGCCCAACTATGTGCCCGAGTACAACGCTTCAATGCAGTACTGCATGCAGCGCTTCCGCTCATACAACCCGCAGACTGGCTACTACTTTGGTTACGATAATCAATATCATCCCTGTCCCTAGAACTGAGTGAGTGAGTGGTAAGATGTCAGCAGTCGTCAGTATGAATGCTAGAAACCACAAACACGGTCATGACGGTAGGTTTGTTGATCAGCGGAGATAAAGATGGCGGGCACGTTATTCGTCACTGAGTACGCTGAGGCTGGAACCCTGGCCGGTTCGGGCGTGCCGGTGGGGTTTGCCCCGCCCATCACCAACAACAACATCAGCATCGCCAGCGGCAGCGTGGCGTCAAATGCTTTCAATGCCAACACCCGCATGATCCGCGTGCACAACGACGCCACCAATGCGGCTGTGTGGATCAAGATAGGTGCTGCGCCCACGGCTGCGGTCACCACCGACGCCCGTATGGTGGCTAACCAAACCGAATACTTTCAGGTCAATCCTGGGCACAAGATAGCGGTGGCAACCTAATGGCTAACGATGCTAGCAGTATCAACTTTGAAGCAGCGATAAAAGCGACTTTAGCTGCTTTGAAGCACCCTGATGGCACGGGGCTTACTCAATATGAGACGGCAGTGCTGGCGCTGTTAGGTTCGATTGCAACTGACATCCATTTTATTGGAGCGGCGGTAATTGAATATAGTGATGGCACAGTCAGCATTGCAACACATTAGGATAGGAGGCTGTCATCGCAGTCTTATACGTGACGGAATACGCCACCAGCGGCACGATCAGTGGCAAGGGCCTGCCTGCCGCCTTCACCCCTCCTATTGCCAACAACAACGTGGCCATTGGTGCCGGAGCCAGCTCGAATGCCTTCAGCGCCAACACCAAGCTAATTCGCGTGCATAGCGACGCGATTTGCTCTATTGTCATTGGCGCGGCCCCCACCGCTACAACGGCGGACGCCCGAATGGCGGCCAATCAGACCGAGTATTATCAAGTAGTGCCTGGCCACAAGATCTCAGTTATCACAAACACTTAGGTGGCTCTATGATTAGTATGACGCCTGAGACCACTGTTGCTGATGCCAGCGGTGCTTTTGCCATCTTGCAGCTGCTGCAGGACGACAACAAGTACAAGAAGCGCTTTGATGAACTGCAGGCGGCGGCGGTCAATGCCCAGGAACTGAAGAAGCAGGCCGAAGCCAGCAACCAGGCTGCTACCAAGCAATTGGCGGCGGCTGAGGCCAAGCTCAACGAGGCGCAGGCGTTGTTGGGCCAAGTGCAGGGGCGCGAAGCGGCGGCAGCCAAGGCCGTCAAGGACGCGCAGGACGCGCGCACCAATTTGGACGCCTCACTACGGCAGGTGCAGCAGGACGCTGCAAATGGGCAGGCTGCCCTCAGTGCGCAGCGGCAGGAGCTGGCCCTGGGCTTCGCCGCCCAGCGCCAGGCATTGGATTCTGAGAAGATCGCCTTTGATGCGGCGGTCAAGGGTAAGCAAACCGAACTCAACGTGGCTGCGGCTGCTCTCAAGGCACGCGAAGCTGCGGTTTTGGAGCGTGAGCAGGCCGTCAAGG
>Ga0134124_10004822_pt1 | contig 10845 bp, 10 predicted proteins | sample KB304_FD_96880 | JGI IMG/M metagenome (GOLD analysis project Ga0134124, IMG submission 96880) | Terrestrial soil microbial communities without Nitrogen fertilizer from Kellogg Biological Station, Michigan, USA - KB3-0-4 | ecosystem: Environmental > Terrestrial > Soil > Unclassified ... | reverse complement strand
GTTGCCCGACACCGACACGGCCGGCGCCGAAACGATCGTCGCCGAGATCCGCGCCGCCATGCAGACCCTCGCCATTCCGCACGAGACCAGCCAGACCGGCTTCGTGACGCTGAGCATGGGTGCTGCAACCTGGACGCCGGGCCACCGGGCCGCCACGTGGGCCTGGCTCATCGATGCAGCGGATGCCGCGCTCTATGCGTCCAAGGCGCGCGGCCGCAACACGTACACGATGCACCGCCCCGAGCGCGTTCTCACTCCGGTCGACGCACACGAACACGCGGCATAGCCTGCTTGCCCTCTTCCCGGGGCCTGACGCTGACGCTCAGTGCAATATCTGGCTGAGGAACAGCTTGGTCCGCTCATGTTGCGGGTTGTTGAAAAACTCCTCCGGCGAATTCGACTCGACCACCTGCCCCTGATCCATCAGCACGACGCGGTTCGCCACTTGCCGGGCAAAGCCCATCTCGTGGGTGACGACGATCATGGTGGTGCCATCGAGCGCCAGCTGCACCATCGTGTCGAGCACTTCTTTCACCATCTCCGGGTCGAGCGCGGAGGTCGGCTCGTCGAACAGCATCACCTTCGGATTCATGCACAGCGCGCGCGCAATGGCGACGCGCTGCTGCTGCCCGCCCGAAAGCTGGCCGGGATACTTGTTCGCCTGCTCCGGAATACGTACGCGCTTGAGCAACTGCATAGCGGTCTCTTCCGCCTGCGCCTTCGGAACCTTGCGCACCCAGATCGGCGCCAGCGTGCAGTTCTCCAGGACGGTGAGATGCGGGAACAGGTTGAACTGCTGGAACACCATGCCGACCTCGCGCCGCACCTCGTCGATGCTCTTGAGGTCCGAGGTCAACTCGACGCCGTCGACGATGATCCGGCCCTGCTGATGTCGCTCGATGGCGTTGATGCAGCGGATCAAAGTCGACTTGCCGCCGCCGGACGGACCGGCGATGACGATGCGCTCGCCGCGGCGGACCGTCATGTTGATGTCGCGCAGCACGTGGAAGGCGCCGTACCACTTGTGCACACCGATCAACTCGACGATGGGCTTGGCATCCGCCGGTACCGGTTGGATCATTTTTGTCTGTTCGCTCATCGCCGCTCCCGTCCCGCCGACAGTCGCGTTTCCATATGCCTGGCGTAGCGCGACATCGAATAGCAGAAGACCCAGTAGAAGATCGCCCCCACCGCATAGCCGGTCGCGCTGGTCACCGGGCTTGCCCATTTTGGGTCGATGCGCGCGGCCTCGATCGTCTTGAGCAGATCGAAAATGCCGACGATGAATACCAACGTCGTGTCCTTGAACAGGCCAATCGTGGTGTTGACGATATTCGGGATAGTCACGCGCAGCGCCTGCGGCAAGATGATGAGGCCCATACGCTGCCAGTATTTCAGTGCCAGCGCGTTGCCCGCCTCATATTGTCCACGCGGGATCGCCTGCAGGCCGGCGCGCACCACCTCCGCCATATAGGCGGAAGCAAACAGCGCAATACCGATCAGCGCGCGCAGCAGCTTGTCGGGCGACAGATCCTCAGGCACGAACAGCGGCAGCATCACGCTCGCCATGAACAGCACGGTGATCAGCGGCACGCCGCGCACGAACTCGATGAAGATGACCGACAGGATACGCACCGCCGGCATGTCGGACCGTCGTCCCAGTGCAAGCAGGATGCCGAGCGGCAGCGAAACGACGATGCCGACGGCGGCGACCACGATGGTCACCAGCACGCCGCCCCAGAGCGAGGTATCCACGATCGGCAGCCCGATCGTCTGCATGCCGTGCAGCAGCACGAAGGAGCAGATCGGCAGCACGACGAAGAAGTAGCCGGCGGCGAGGTCGCGGCGCGGCGAGTCGAGCCACAAGATCCACACGACGCCGACCGCGAGCATCGCAAAGAAGATGTCGACACGCCAGCGCTCGGCCACGGGATAGGAGCCGTAGATGAAATAATTGAGTCGCTCCCAAACGAAGGGCCAGCAGGCGCCGACGCGCGGATGCTCGGGGCTCACAATGCAGGCGGCGCGGTCGGCGCCGGTCCACACCGCGTCGCGGATCAGGAAGTTGACGATCTCGACGCCGAGCCAGACGACGAAGACGAGCATCACCACAGTCAGAATGGAGTTGAACACGCTGGAGAACAGATTGGCGCGCATCCAGCCGATGGCGCCGGTCGTGCCCGGCGGCGGCGGCAACGGCGCGACGTAGGCGCCGCGAACGAACGCGATCTCCGCGCGGGCGAGTTCGCCTTCGGCCATGGTCATGACCGATCCCCCACCGGCGTGATCGCGCGGTTGTAGATGTTCATCGCCAGCGACGTGAACAGGCTGATCGACAGGTAGACCGCCATGGTGATGGCCACCACCTCGACCGCCTGCCCTGTCTGATTGAGCACAGTGCCGGTGAACACCTGCACCAGGTCGGGATAGCCGACCGCCACGGCAAGCGATGAGTTCTTCACCAGGTTGAGGTATTGGCTCGTCAGCGGCGGGATGATCACACGCATCGCCTGCGGCAGCACGATCAGCCGCAAGCCGAGATTGGACCGGAAGCCGAGCGCAAGCGCGGCTTCGGTCTGCCCGGTCGGCACCGACTGGATGCCGGCGCGCACCACCTCGGCGATGAAGGCCGCGGTATAGACGATGAGCCCGAACAGCAGCGCGGCGAATTCCGGCAGCACTTCAGTGCCGCCGGTGACGTTGAATCGTCCGCGTTCGGGGAATTCGAACGTCACCGGCAGGCCGGTGAACAGCAGCGTCACGGCGACCGGCAGCACGATGAGCGCGAGCGCGACCCATAGCACCGGCGCCGGCTTGCCCGTTTGCATCTGCCGCCGCCGCGCCCAATAACGGTAGACGAAGGCGGCAACGATGCTGCTGAGAAATACCAAGAGCGGCAGGCCGATGCCGTCCTGCCAGACGGTGCGTGGCACCACGAGGCCGCGATTGTTGAGATAGACGCTGTTGGCGATCACCAGGCTGTTGCGCGTCTCGGGCAGCGCCTTGAGCACGGCGTTGTACCAGAACAGCAGTTGCAGCAGCAGCGGAAGATTGCGGATCACCTCGACGTAGCCGGAGGCGACTTTCGCCACCAGCCAGTTCTTCGACAACCGCGCGATGCCGACGATGAATCCGAGGATGGTCGCGCCGATGATGCCCAGCACGGCCACCAGCAGCGTGTTGATCAGGCCGACCCAGAAGGCGCGGCCATAGGTCGAGCCGTGCGAGGTGTATTCGATCAGCGTCTGGCTGATGTCGAAACCGGCGGTGTGATACCAGAAGCCGAAACCGGTCGCGATGCGGGCACGCGCCAGGTTGTCGATGGCGTTGCTGATCGCCGCCCAAGCGAGCAGCGCGATGACGAGGCACAGCGTCGTCTGGTAGACGACGCTGCGCAATGTCGGATTGAAAAGCAGCGATTGCTTCGGCCGGACGGTGCTCGTCTCGGCGGGGCCCATCGTCGCGTTAGCGTACCGGCGGGGCGTATTGCAGGCCGCCCTTGTTCCACAATGCGTTGCGACCGCGGTCGATCTTCAGCCGCGAGCCTGCGCCGAGGTTGCGGTCGAATACCTCGCCGTAATTGCCGACGCGTTTGACGATACGCACCACCCAGTCCTTGGTGAGGCCGAGCTGCTCGCCGTAATTACCTTCGGTGCCGAGCAGGCGCTTCACGTCCGGGCTGTCCGACTTCATCATATCGTTGAGCGTCTTCTGGCTGATGCCGGCTTCCTCGGCATTGAGCATCGCGTAGTGCGTCCACTTCACGATGTCGAACCACTGGTCGTCGCCATGGCGCACGGACGGGCCGAGCGGCTCTTTCGAGATGATGTCCGGAAGGATGACGCTGTCGTTCGGGTCGGCGAGACGCTGGCGCTCGGCGTAAAGGCCGGACGCGTCGGTGGTGTAGGCGTCGCAGCGGCCGGCGTCGTAGGCCTTCACCGCCTCGTCGGCGGTGGCGAAGTTGGCCGGCTTCAGCGTCATCTTATGCGAGCGGAAGAAGTCGGCGAGGTTTAGCTCGGTGGTGGTGCCCTGCTGCACGCAGATGGTGGCACCGTTGAGTTCCAGGGCCGAATTGAGCTTTAGCGACTTGTGCACCATGAAGCCCTGGCCGTCGTAATAGTTCACGCCGGTGAAGTTGAGGCCGAAGGTGTCGCGCGACGAAGTCCAGGTGGTGTTACGCACCAAGACGTCGATTTCGCCGGACTGCAGCGCGGTGAAGCGATCCTTGGCGCTGAGCGCCACGAATTTCACCTTGGTGGCGTCGTCGAAGATCGCCGCGGCGATGGCGCGGCAGAGATCGACGTCGAGGCCGGTCCAGTTGCCTTGCGCGTCGGGCGAGCCGAAGCCGGCCAGCGTGCCGTTGGCGCCGCAATTGAGCATGCCGCGGTCTTTCACCGCCTTCAGCGTCTGCGCCGACGCGCTGGTCGCCGCGAAGGCGATGGCAAGAGCAAGAATGCTGGCAAATCGTTTCATCTGGTCGCCTCCACGCGCGGGGGTGCGGCACGCCTCGCGCGTCCCGCGCCAAATGCCTTTCGCCGCCGACGGGTCGAACCGCCCGCGCTGAAAAGCCCTCGATCCCCCGCAAATCCCCTGCCCCGCATCTCAGAACGATCGGCCATCCGGGTCAAGGGGTTGACGGTGATAGTCGCGGCGGACGTATATGCGGCAAACCTTTCCGCGCCGCTTTTCCAGATCGGATGCCATGGTGAAAACACCGAAGACGCCGCTCAAGCCGGAGACCCGGCTGGTCACCTCGGGCCGCGATCCACAGGCCTATCACGGCTATGTCAATCCGCCGGTCTATCACGCCTCGACTTTGCTCTATCCGACGGCGGAGGATCAGGTCGCCCATCGCGGCCGCTACAGCTATGGCCGCCGCGGCACGCCGACCTCCGAGGCGCTGGAGAACGCCCTGATCTCGCTTGAGGGCGAAGGCTGCGCCGGCGTCGCGCTGCTGCCGTCGGGGCTAGCAGCCATTTCGACTGCGCTGCTCGCCACCGTGGGTTCCGGCGACCACATCCTGGTGACCGACAGCGTCTACAAGCCGACGCGCCTCGTCTGCGACGGCGTGCTCAAGCGCATGGGCGTAGAGACGACCTATTACGACCCGCTGATCGGCGATCGGGTCGCTTCGCTTTTCAAGCCGAATACAAAAGCGGTGTTCGTCGAGGCGCCCGGGTCGCAGAGCTTCGAGATGCAGGATATCCCGGCCATTGCCCAGATCGCGCACGACAAAGACGCGCTGGTGATGATGGACAACACCTGGGCGACGCCGCTGTATTTTCCCGCCATGCAGAAAGGCGTCGACCTGTCGATCCAGGCCGGCACCAAATATATCGGCGGCCATGCCGACGTGATGTTCGGATGCGTCGCCGCCAATGCCAAGACGGTGGCGCGACTGAAAGACACGGCCTTCAGCATGGGTCTCTGCGTCGGACCCGACGATATGTACCTGGCGATGCGCGGCCTGCGCACGCTGGGCCTAAGGCTGGCGCGGCACCATCAGTCGGGCGTGAGGATCGCGCGCTGGCTCGAGCAGCGTCCCGAGGTGCTGCGCGTGCTGCATCCGGCGCTGCCCAGCGACCCGGGACATGCCATCTGGCAACGCGACTTCACGGGTGCCTGCGGATTGTTCAGCATCGTGCTCAAACCGATGGCGCAGCAGGCGGTCTACGCCTTCATGAACGAGCTCACGCTGTTCGGCATGGGCTATTCGTGGGGCGGCTTCGAAAGCCTGGTGATCTCATTCGATTGCGGCGAGTACCGCACCGCGACAAAGTGGGCGCCGGGCGGACCGACGCTGCGCTTCCACATCGGCCTGGAAGATCCCGACGATCTGGTCGCCGATCTCGAGCGCGGTTTTGCGGCGATAGCCGCGGCCAAGGCGTAACGCGGCGCGCTAGAATTCCTCGTCGCGTTTGAGCGCAGTTGCAAGCGCCGACTGCATGCGCCCGACGATACCGCCGCGTTTTGCCGGCGGCTCGGCCGGCTGCACGACCGCAAGCGGCACGACGCGGCCGTCTCCGCCAAGCCGGAAGAAGGCAACCTGCTCATCCATCGCGTGCGACTGCTGTTCCAGGGTCTTGGCGGTAGCCGCATTTTCCTCGACCAGCGCCGAGTTCTGCTGCGTGACCTGATCCATCTGGTTCAGGGCCTTGTTGATCTGCTCGATGCCGCTCGCCTGCTCACCGCTGGCATTGGCGATGTCGGCGACGATATCGGCCACCGTCTTGATCGACTGGAGAATGTCGGCAAGCGACGCGCCGGCGCGGTTAACGAGATCGACGCCCTCTTTCACTTGGCTGTTCGAGTTGGTGATCAGGTTCTTGATGTCTTTGGCCGCCTGCGAAGACCGTTGCGCCAGGCTGCGCACTTCGGTGGCGACGACCGCAAACCCGCGACCGGCCTCGCCCGCCCGTGCCGCCTCGACCGCGGCATTGAGCGCCAGCAGATTGGTTTGCCGTGCGATCTCATCGATAACACCGATGATATTGGAAATCTCGCGCGACGACTCCTCGATGCGCGCCATCGCCTCCACCGCCTTGGCGACCACTTGACCGCCGCGGTCGGCAACCTCGCGGGTGCTGCCGGTGAATTGGTTGGCCTGCTGCGCATTCTCCGCATTCTTGCGCACGCTCGCCGACATCTCCTCCATCGAGGCGGAGGTCTGCTCCAGGCTCGCCGCCTGCTCCTCAGTGCGTTGCGACAGATCGGTGGCACTGGTCGAGATTTCTGCCGAGGCGCTGCTCACCTCTTCCGCCGCCTGCTTGATCTTGGCGATCGTTTCCGCGAGCCGCTCGGCCGTGGTGTTGGCGTTGTCCTTCAGCAGCCCGAACATACCCTGGTAATCGGCATTGATGCGACGGGTCAGGTCGCCCTCGGCCAGGGCGCCGAGCATGTCGCTCATGTCGGTCATCACCTTGCTGAAGTTCTCGCACATGGTGTTCATCGCTTCGGCGAGATGACGGATGACGCCGTCTTTGCCGTCGAGCGGCACGCGTTGCGAGAAATCGCCGGCCATGGCGGCATCGACGATGCCGCCCACCGCGGCGTCGAATTCTTCCATGACCCTGGCGGTGGCCGCGTTGCGCGCAACGGCGGCTTGCTTGTCCTTCTCAACCGACTCCGCCTGCAGGCGGATATTCGTCTGCCCGGCCTCCTTAAAGGTTTGCACCGAGCGCGCCATGAGACCGAGCTCGTCACCTCGGTCGATGCCAGGGACCTGCGCTTCGAGATTGCCGCCGGCGAGCACATCCATCGTGTCGGTCAGTGCCATGATCGGACGGGTGACACCGCGACCGATGAACCACGCCGCGAGCAGGCCCATCGCCAGCGCGAGGCCCGCGAGCGTCAGGCTGAATTTGACCGTCGCGGCAATGTCGCCTTCGGCCGCCTTTTTCAGCCCCGCGAGGCCGCTGACTTGCGCCGCCTTCATCGCGGTCATCGTCTTGGTCATGTCGGCGGCGAGCTTGGCATTGACGTCGTCGACCAGGCGCGCGCGCTCCGCGACCACCTTCACCGCCGCGCGGAATGCGGCGATAAATTCGGGAGTCGTCTTGCTCACTTGAACGACTTTGGCCAGACGGCCGTCGTCGTTGGTCACTTCGTTGAGCCGCTTTAGCCCCTCCAGGAGCACCTTGAACTGCTGCTCGCTCGCCTCGACCATCTTCGCGTCATTGGTCAAAAGGAAGCCGCTGACGCTTAGGCGCGCCTGCATGAGCTGCTGCTGCACGATGCCGGCGCTCGCCGCGCCGGACATGTCGGCGTCGTCCATCGCGGCGGTGATGAGCGAGGCAAGTTCGGCGCTGAGCTTCTCGCCCAGCGGATTCATCACATCGTTCAGCGCGCGGTTCAGATCGGTTTGCGTTTTGACGATGGCCTCGAAATTCTTCATGAATTGGTCGAGCGAGGCCAGCACGCGACTAGCCTGCTCGCGTTCCTCCGCAGAGACAGCCGACGCCGCAAGTGTGTCCAGGCTCTTGCGCGCACGGCCGCCGATATCGCGCACCTCGTCCGCAGAAGCCTTGCTGCTGGTGCGGACGTATTCGCGCACATTGCGCAGTAGGTCGACCATGTCGCGGTCGACCTCCGCCACGCTCAGTGTATTGCCGGAAATCGCCGCATATTGCTGGAAGGTGCCGCTCACGCCGGTCAGGCTGACATAGCCGACGGCGGCCAAAGCCGAGAGCAGCGCGAGAACGACGCCGAACCCCAGATAGATACGCAGACCGATTTTGAGGCGGGAGTTCAGCTTCGTCAGCAAGAACATTGGTCGGGTTCCCGAAGTAGTGGCACGGCAACCCGACGCCAAATCAGGCGCCGTCAGGTTGTGCCCGGACTGTGGCCACGATTCGCTTCCAATTCGTTAACCATTAGCCGCGCGCCTGCTTCAAGCCGGCACGCAGTCACCCTGCCCGCACGTGAAACCAACCGCCGCAGCGCCCGGAAGCGGCCGCGGCCAGCCGATTCGATCGACCTGCTATTTGAGGTATCCGACGTAGTAGATGCCGATCACCGCACCGGAGCCATCCTTGATCGGCTCGTAGCCGGTCACATAGGGCTTACCGAGGATATCGACCTCGCCGTAGAATGCCTTGCCGGCATTGATCTCGACTATGGCTTTGCCCTTCGGATCGAGAATGGTGCCGATAGCGCGGCTGCCGTCGTCCTTCTTCACATTGGTCGCCACGCGCACGTATTCGTCGCCGCTTTTGACGAAGAGCGTCGCCGTGCCGCCCACGGCTTTCACCACGTCGTCGACGACCACGAAGTAGTTGTTCATCTTCGTGGTGCCGAAATACAAGCCCGGGGCTGACTTGCCGCCGACGGGGTCGGTCCCTTCCACCTTGGGGGCGCCAAGTTTGGCGGTGCCGTCCTTAAGCTGCGTCATCGCCTTGGTGACTTTGGCATCGGCCTGCGCGTTGACCGAGCTCGGCCACACCGCCGCCGCAGCAATCGCGATCGCCGCCAACAGGCCAATGGCCGTAATTTTAAATGTCATAGCTCCCTCCCTGAATGAAGCGTGGAACCTTGTAGACTGAGTCGGCACCACGGAGCGACACGGCAGGCGACTCAGAACGCAGAGCCGTAGCCAAGGCATAAAAAACATCCCGCCGGCGCGAACCGGCGGGATGGTCCCAGCGCATCAACTGCGCTGAATGCAAGCGGTCGTTATTTGACCTTATCGATGGTCTCGTTCTGCGAGCTCGGGCTCGAGTTCTTCATCTGCATCTCGGCGCGCGGGTTACCCGCGCCGGTGGTCGCGGAGCCCTTCACTTCACCCTTGGCGGCCGAACCCTTCAGCGCGGCCGAACCCTTCAACTCGCCCTTGGCGGCCGGAGTGGCCTTGGTGTTACCGCTTACGCCCACGGCGCCCTGGTCGGTCGGCGACTGCGGGTTCGCGGTGATGCCCGGACCGGTCTGGTTCTTCGGAGACGGCGCGCTCTGCGCGAACGCCATGCCGGTACCGGCGGCGAGAATGGTGGTGGCAACGATCAAGCTGCGAAAGTTCATTGATGCCTCTCTTTCTTGTGGTGATCGCGTATCGGGATAACGCGGGACCATCAGAGAGGGTTCGCTGCGACGCTTCACGTCATAGCTGCTGTGCAGGCGTCGGAACGATTGTTCCCCGCTTACGCCGCAGCCGCAGTTCCTCCGCTGCGCATGACGAATTGCAGATTGCGCAGATAGACAAAAACGCCGAAGGCCTGACCGATGATGAACACCGGATCCTTGCGATAGAGCGCGTAACCAAGAAGCATCAGCCCGCCGCCGATGGAGAAAACCCAGAACGCGGTCGGCACCACGCTGCGTCCGGCGCGCTCGGAGGCGATCCACTGGACGACGAAGCGCATCGCGAACAAAATCTGTGCGACGTAGCCGATCAGGATCCCCCAATCGGCATTTCCAATGAATACATCGTGCAGATAGCCGCCGACGGCGCTTGCGATATCGATCAACATAAGAGTCAGTCCTCTACGATTTCCGGAACGCGTTTCTTGCGGCGAATGAGCCACCAGACACCGGCAAGATCGAGGATGCCGACCCAAAGCCGGTCCCACATGCCGTAGTTGGAGACGCCGGCGCCGCGCGGCCGATCGACCACGTCGACATAACCGATTTCGTAACCCTCGCGCCGCACCAGCGCCGGCAGGAAGCGGTGCAGCCCGTCGAAATAGGGCAACCGCAGGAATAGCTCGCGCGGAAACGCCTTAAGCCCGCAGCCGGTGTCGCGCGTGCCGTCGCGCAACACTGCGCCGCGCACGCCGTTGGCGATGCGCGACTGCAGCTTCTTGAAGCCGGTCGCCTTGCGGCCCTTGCGCTGGCCGGCGATCAGGCCGACGTGCGGGCGTCCCGCTTCGAGCGCGCGCAGCATGGCCGGGATGAAGGCCGGGTCGTTCTGCCCGTCGCCGTCGATGGTCACGAGCAGCGCGCCGCGCGCGGCCGCCACGCCGCTGTGAACCGCCGCCGACTGGCCGCAGGACTTTTTGTGGTGCACCTGGCGCAGCCAGGAATTTGTCGCCATCAAGCGCTTGAGCTCGGCGCCGGTACCGTCGCTCGAACCGTCATTGACGTAGACGACCTCGAACGGCCACTGCCCCTCGAGCGCCTTGGCGATTTCGGCCGCAAGCGGGGCGATGTTGCCCGCTTCGTTGCGCACCGGCACCACCACCGACACGGCCGGCTCGTTCATCGTGCTCATAGCTTCTATGGCCCTCTCGGCGGCTTCTTATTCAGCCAATAGCTCGCGGGCAACCGCTTTGAGACGCTTGCGCGAGGGACCGGGCAATTGCCGCACCGAGCCGTGCCCTACCGATGCCACGGACGCCGCCGACCAGCACGGTC
>Ga0134124_10004821_pt1 | contig 10846 bp, 10 predicted proteins | sample KB304_FD_96880 | JGI IMG/M metagenome (GOLD analysis project Ga0134124, IMG submission 96880) | Terrestrial soil microbial communities without Nitrogen fertilizer from Kellogg Biological Station, Michigan, USA - KB3-0-4 | ecosystem: Environmental > Terrestrial > Soil > Unclassified ... | reverse complement strand
GCGGCCGGACGGCGGGCTCACGATGATCAACGTCAACGTCGGGAACATCATCGGCCGCGCGTACGGCACGATTCCCGCCGACATGGCGGGCCTTCCCGACTGGGACCGGAACGAGCGGTTCGACGTCAGCGCGACGTCGTCGCTCGCGCGCGCCACGGCCGAGGATCGAGCCGCGATGTTGCGCGCGATGCTGACTGATCGCTTCAAGCTGGCAGTCCACGTCGAAAAGCGTCGGCAGCCGGCATACGACCTCGTGCTCGCACGGAAGGACGGAAGACTTGGACCCGGCCTGAAGCCGATTGATGCGGACTGCGCGAAAATCAGAGAGGAGCGCACGGCCGCCGCCGAAGCGGCGCTGAACGCAGGCACGCCTCCGTCACCACCGCAGCCAGCACCGGACTTCAAGGCGCCGCCCCAGGCGTGCACGGTGCGCACCGTCGGCGCGATGATCCGCGATCGGTTGGGCGACGGCATGGGAGGCCTGGGCGACCTGATGGAAGGCGAGACGACGATGAACGACCTCGCCAATTTTCTTCGCTTCACCGTGTTCCGGCTCGTCGTGAACAAGACGGGGCTCGCCGGCAGCTACCGCGTGACGATGAACTACGACGGCAGATCGAGCCGCGGTGCGCCACCTTTGACACCGACGGACGGCCCGGCCTCCGTCTTCACCGCCATGCCGGAGCAGCTGGGGCTCAAGCTCGAGCCATCCCGCCTGGACGTCGAAACGCTGGTCGTCGATCGCGTCGAGCGGCCGACCGAGAATTGATACTTCGCTACTGCTGCCTGGCTGAGGCAGGTCGTCGCGCGAACGTCTCCTGCGGGATCGCGACGTTGACGCGCACATCGCTCAGCTCGAACACCGATCGGCCGTCCAGCCAGGTGACGGTCCAGCGGAACGGCATCTTCACGCCTGACACGTCGCGGTAGTCGGAGTAGTCGATCTGCGACACGAGCCGGCCGACGGGCGACTCCGAAAAGCGTACGAGCCGCAGGAGCAAGCCTGATTCGGCGTCGAAACAGAGTGTCGCGGTCGCTCCGGACGCGGTCGTGCCCTGGACGGGCTGCACTTCGCGGCCACCGATTGTCATCTTCGCGCCGGTGCGCCACCTCGTCAGCGCCTGCTTCAGCCGGGACGGAAACCAGACGTCGGCCTCGAGCTTCACGCCGTCGAGATCCTGTCCCGTGATCGCGACGAGTGGCAGCGGCTTCTCGGTCTCCGGCGCGGCCATCCACCCCGCACGCCCATCGAGGGTCGTCGTGCTGTCGCCCGACAGCGCGTGGACCACGGTGCTCCGTTCGCCGGACGACTTCGCGAAGATCTCCACCGCGCTCTTGTCGGCGTCGTCGAAGCCCTTGTAGGAGCCTTTCGCGACAATGGTGGTGACGGCGGCGAGGCGCTGCGCGCCGCCCGCGGCGGCGACGTATTTGTCGAGCACTTGCTCCGCGGATGGCTGGCCAGGCGCCTGCTGAATCGGCTCGCCGGGCTCGTCGGGCGGCGGCTCGCCGTACAGCAGCGCGAGGCTCGGCATGACGTTGGGCTTACGTGTTCCGCGATGGCAGGTGTTGCAGGTGACGAGCTGGCGGCCGCCGAAGCTGGTCTGGTTGATCGACGTCACCATCCGGATCATCCGGCGCGTCGTCTGCTTCAGCGCGTTGTCGTCGGCGTATTTCGCCCAGTTGCCGCCGCTCTCGTCGACGTGGCAGTCGGTGCAGTTCAACCCGAGCGACGCGGAGAAGAACCCCATCGTCCCCATGAACTGATCGACGGGAATGCCTTTGAGGAGCTGGAGGTTCTTGAAGACCTCCTCCGCCATCGGCGGCCGTTGCACCGCCTGCCCGCTGACCCAGACGGCGCCGAGCAGCCAGATGGTCGCGGCGGCGCCGAGGGCTTTCATTTCCAGCTGTCCATCGCTTTTCGCTGCAGCGACTCGGGTCCCATCTCGGCAAGCTCGATGCGGAGGCCGTTCAGGTCGGTGACGTTCGCGAGAATCGCGTGCGAGAACGCGCTCGGCGCGCCAGGCTCGGACGCCATTGCGCCGCGCTGCTTGAAGGTCGCGACGGTGGTCTTGATGTTCGGCGCCTCGAGGCCGAAATGATTGATGCCCGCCGGCCGCTGCGCGTTCGCCTGCTGCAGCTCGATGAAAGTGTTCTTGCTGACCTGCATGTAGATGGCCGTGGGATTCCCCTGCGCGTCGGTATTGCGGAACGCCTCCTTGAACCCGAGCTTCTCTTTGTAGAACGCGGCGGCCTCAGGTACGCTCGGCACCGCGAGACCGACGTGATTCAGCACGACACCCGTCGTCGCGACGGAGTCGCCGCTTTGAGCGAACGTCGCTTGAACCGCTAACCCGCAAATCACTCCGCCGAGGAAGATCACCACGCCACGCATAGGCGCCTCCACTCTGAACTTTCCACGTTGACCTGACTTTTCAACTTTAAGCTTTTGCGCTTTGCGCTTTCCGCTCAGCGCGGGCTGGCCGGCTCTTCCGGCCGCGGGCCCATGCTGTAGTGCTGCTGCATGATCGACTGGTTGTCGCAGTACGAGTCGAGGAGCTCCGTGTCGGCTTGCAGCGTCAGGACGATCTTGTTCGTCCACGGCTTGAGGTACGCCTTCGGGTCGTCGATCGTCACCGTCTCTTCGAGATGGCCGAAGTCGCGCCGGTGCCAGCGCTCGGTGACGTGCAGCGCGTCGCTGTTGGGCCACGCCATGTTGGCGCTCAGCCAGCCGTGGTCGCGGAAGCCGATGCTTTCGACGACGAAGTCGTCGCCTTCCCAGCGGCCGACCGAGTAGCCGAGCCACGCGGGCTCGGTCTCGCTCAACTTCGGCAGCGGACGGCCGTCGGTGAAGATCTGCCGGAACGTGTTTCCGACGAACGACTCGTGCAGGAAGATCGTCATCGACGGCGTCTGCACGATCTTGAACGGGCTGCGGTGGTTTTCGCGCGGCACGCCGAGCGGCAGGCAGTACGTGTACGGATCGTCGACGTGGTTGCGGTCGCGCCGCGACTTCTGCAGGCCGGCTGCCCACGGCGTGAGCTTCGGCGCGAGATCACCTTCGAGTCCGGCGGCCAGATTGTGGAAGTACGTCATCGCGCCGACGTCCCAGATGCCCGACAGGTCCGGATGCCCGTCGGGCAGCCGCGGCGGCAGCGGCGCGGTGAGATTCGGCTTGCCGTCCGGCAGACGCGGAATCCCGGGCGTTTTTCGCGCGACCCACTGCGCCTGCACGGCGCCCGACAACAGCACGAGCGCCGCGAGGCTCGCGAGCACCGTTCGTTGTGCCTTCATGGTCGATCCTCCACGACTGTGATTACTTCGGCTGCGCAGCAGGCCGTCAAGGCTCCAGGCGCCCGGGCCGGCCGCCCACAGGAACAGAAACAGGAAACAAAACAGGATGGACGCTTCCATGCCGGCCAGCTGAAAGCTGGCCCAGAACCCTCGCGGCGCCCACGATCTGAAATACGCGACGGCCATCTCGCCGGACAGCACGAACGCCACGGGACGCGTGAAGAGGCCAAGGATCAGGAGCGGGCCGCCCACCGTCTCGAGCCAGCCGGCAAGGCCGCGCATGGTCATGATGTCGCGATCGATCCGGCCGCCGCCGACGCTGAAGAACTTCTCCAGCCCGTGCTGGAAGAACAGGTAGCCGGCGGCGATGCGAAGAAGGCCCAGTGCGTACGGCGTCCACGCGGCCGGCTCGTCTTTCGCGTGGCGCACCCGATCGACGCTCCACGCCCCGCCGCCGGACGCGGACAAATACAGGAAGAAGAACGCGTTCAACAGGATCGGATCGCCGCCGTTGCGATGCGTATAAATGCTGCGCTGCAGCGGCCCGACGACGAAGGACACGAAATACAGCGCCGAGAGGAGGCCCGACACCGGCCGCGTGAACAGGCCGAGCATCACGAAGATCGACGCGGGAAGCGCGATGAGCTCGACGATGCCCTGATAGGAACGCAGCGCCGAGTCGCTGGCCTCGGGGTAGCCGAGCACCTGCTCCAGGCCGTGGCGCAGGATCAGAAACCCGAACACGACTCGAGCGATGCTCTGAAGGTACGGCGCCCACTTCGACATGGCGGCTACTTGCCCGGCGCGGCAAACACCTTCTTGTATGCGGCCGCCTCCGACGCCGACGGGATCATCTCCATCAGATCCGTATTCGGCGGCATCAGCCTGAGCGGCAGCTTGTTGCGCGCAATCCACGGCTTCGTGTACGCCTTCGGGTCGTCGATCGTCACCGTGAGCTCGATCAGGTTCTGGTTGACGCGGCGATACCGCTCCTCCACCTTCATCTCGCTGCTGTGCGGGTTCCCCGCGTTGTCGAGCCACGTGCGCTCGTCGGTGCCGTTGCTGTCGACGACGAACGTGGTGTCGTCTTCCCAGCGGCCGACCGAGTAGCCGTACCAGCTCGGATCCGGATCCTTCGGCAGCTGGCGGCCGTCGGTCCACACCACGCGCCAGCGCTTCTCGAACATGTAGAGGAAGAGCACCGAGTTCGGCGTGTGGACGACTTGAAACGGCCGCAGCTCGAACAGCAGGTTGCGCGGGAATCCTTCCGGATCGCCCAGCGTCGACAGCGGATCGTTGATGTCTTCGATGGGCGACTGGCGGATGCCGTCGCCGGCCTTGTGTGTTTTGCCGAGCGCCTCACCCCACGGCGTGAGCGGCGCGGGCGTCGCGCCTCGCGCGCCGATGCCGGCGCCGCCGGCGTCCCAGATGCCGGTGAGATCCTTTTTCGGCGCTGCCGCCGCGGGGCCGGTCTGCAGCTGGTTCTGCCCCTGCGCCATGCCGGGGTTGTTCCACGGCTGGATCTGTCCGCCGACGATCGCCGTGAACGACAGCACGGCAACCGCACCGACGATCGGAATCAGCATGTGCTTCGGCATGTCGCTGTCCTCTCCGGTAGCGTGCTACTGCGCCGGCGGTGCCGGTGGCGGTGGTCCGCCGCGGCCGCCCGTTCCGAGCGTCGAGCCGTTCGGCAGGACGACGTTGCGAAGCCGCCCGACGGGTGCGCCGCTCTTCACCGGCTGCAGCGTGACGGTCACCTCGTCGCCAAACTTGAACGACGTGCGCGCCCAGCCGAGCCGCGTCATGTCGGTCGGGTTGCTCACCTCAACCGCCCAGTTGCGAACCGTGCCCGTGTCGTCTTTCGCGTCAAATTTCAGGAAGCAGTGCGGGTTCGCCCAGATCCACTCGGTGACGGTGCCCTTGAGCGTCAGCTCTCTCGTGGTGTCGAAGCTCGCGGCCCCATGATGCGCCGCCGCGGACACGCCAAAGAGAACGACCGCCGCGAGAACACCGGCGATGAATGCGCGCTTCAACACGGCTCCCTCCGTCAGAACAGGCACACGATAGCAGAAAGCGCAAAGCGAAGCTTTGCGCTTATCTCCAAGCCACCCGTATGGGCTTGCCCACGAGAAAAGCCGGGTTGGCTCCGGGCCTGGGCCTGTATTTCTGGGCCCCGCCGTTGTCGACTTCCGCGACGTAGAAGTTGCCGTCCTGGTCGGTGCTCATGCCGTGCACGCCCCACATGCCGCCCGGGAAGTCGCCCCACGTGCCCCATGAGTACTGGAACTTCCCGCTGAGGTCGTACTTCAGAATCCTGTTCGTGCCGCGGTCGGCGGCCCACAGGAAGCCGTCGCTCGTGATGTTGAACATGTGGACGTCCGACGGCGGATCGCCGAATCGCCACGAATCGAGGAACTTGCCGTTCTCGTCGAACACCTGCGCGCGGTGGTTGCCGCGATCGTTCACGAACACGCGCCGCGTCTTCGGATCGACCGCGATGCCGTGGACGTTGTTGAAGAACCCGGGCCGCGTGTCGTTCTGGTTGGAGCCTTTCTCGCCCCACGCCGTCAGGAACTTTCCGTTCTTGTCGAACTTCGCGACGCGCGTCCCGTTGTAGCCGTCGGAGACGACGAAGCTGCCGTCGGGAAACCAGTCCATGTACGTCGGGCGATTGAAATGCTTGTCGTCGGCTCCCGGCATGCCGTACGTGCCGATCGTCAGGAGTTTCGTCTTGCCGTCATGGGTGAACTTGTAGATGACGTGCTTATGGTCGTCGATCAGCCAGACGTTCTTCTCGGCGTCGTACGGGCTGATCGCGATGAAATGCGGACGCTGGAGGCTGGCGTCCCACTGCATCCAGTTCGCCGTCTCGGGCAGCAGGTTGCCCTGGCCGTCGAACACGAGCACGCAGTGCTCCCATCGCGCGTCGACGCCCATCTTGTTGTTGCGCAGCCAGGCGTCCATGCCGCCTTCGGCAAGCTGACCGCTGCCGCCGTTTCCCGGCGGGCTCGCCGTCGTCGCGTCGCGCCACGGCAGGCGTCCGATCGGAAATGCGATGCTCGGTCCGAGATCGGACAGCTTCTTCGTCTGCGGCCGCGGGATCTCCGGCAGCTCGCCGCGCTGCACGACATAGACGCGATCCGGGCTCTCGGCATAGACGCTCTGGCCCGCGCCAAACGTCCAGCCCTCGTGTCCCGGATTGCTCGACAGCTTCTTCGGCCAGCCGGCGACGACGTCGTAGGCGCCGAAGATGTCCTGGCCGCCTTTTTCGGTCGGCACCGCCGCGACACGAGTGGGCGCCGACTGCGCGGCCAACGTAGCGACGGCGGCCACTGTCATGACAAAAACGGGTACGCGCATGGACGGCCCTCCACAAGTAGAAAGTGCAAAGTTCAAAAGTCAAAAGTAAGTAGAAAGTGAAGCGCGCTGCGATTGCGCCACGATTCTGACACGCCGCGGCTGCGGCACTCACGTTGCTTGAGTCGGAGCCATGCCTCCATGGGATCTGATTGAACGCACCCACGATTTCGCGCTTGCGGTGACGAAGTTCTGCCGGCGATTACCCGACACCAAGGAAGCGCAGGATGCGGGACGCCAAGTGCGTCGTGCGGCGACCTCGGTACGATCGAATTACCGCGCCGCACGCAAGAGCGGGTCACGAGCCATGTTTCGATCCAAGCTGCAGATCGCATACGGAGAAGCCGATGAATGCGTGGACTGGCTCCAATACCTGAAGGAGAACAATATTCAACACGATGCTGCCCTGGTTCAAGAGGCGCGTGAGATCGCGAGCATCCTGTGCGCAGCCGTAAAAACCGCTCGGCGCAACTCAGAATCTGCGGAACATTGAACTCGTTCTGCACTTTCAACTTACTTTCTACTTTCTATTTTCACTTTTCTCAGCACTCTGTACACCGCTGCTGTGTCTTCCCTCGCATTCCGGCGTTCGGCAGCAGTGTAGAGTGGTTTGGTCACATCAAACAGCCGTGTCCTGACGCCAAGCGCGCGGGCGAACCCGCCGATGATAGCCATATCTTTGCGCCAGACGCTCAGTTTCATCAGCGCCTTCGAATAGTCGCCCTTCACCATCATCGGCCCGCGCACCTGGAGCATGCGCGAGCTGCCTGCGCCATCGGCGAGCACCTTGAAGGTCGTCTTCGGATCGAGTCCGGCCGCTTTCGCGAGCCCCAGGGCCTCGGCGGCCGCGACGTTGTGAATGGCGACGAGGAGGTTGGCCACGAACTTCGTTTTCGACCCGTTGCCGAAGGCGCCGACGTGGTAGTGGGCGCGCGCGATGGCGTCGAGCACCGGCGCCACGCGGCGGTAGGCGCGGCGATCGCCGCTCGCATACACCACGAGATCGCGCGTGCGCGCCTGCGAGCCGGTTCCGCTGAGCGGGCAATCGAGCAGCACGGCGCCGGCGGTGGCCAGGCGTCGCCGCGCCCGCTCCTTCACGTCGACCGGCAGCGTGCTCGTCTCGATCACGATGCCCGGAGACGCAGCCTGCGTGAGCTCATCGGCGGTCTCCAGCAGCGCCTCCGACGAAGGCAGCGAGCAGATGACGACGCCCGCCCTCGTCGCGACCTCGCGGCAGGTCCCCGCGACGAGCCCGCCGGCGCGGCGATGCGCCCGGCGGCGCTTTTCGAGCACGTCGAAGCCCACGACGCGGTAGCCCGCGCGAATCAGATTCGCGGCCATCGCGGATCCCATGATGCCCAGGCCGACGATGCCCACAGGAGACTTCATACAAAGCGGAAAGCTCGAAGCGCAAAGCTTTCCGCTTTAACCTTTCCGCTTTGAGCTTTCTTCGAGGTGTGCGTAGAGGTATCCATCGGCTTCCTCGATTGCGACGCGCGCGTCGAACAGCTCGCTCAAACGGACCGCCGTCAGCACCGACGGCTTCGGGCCGTCCGCGACGATGCGGCCTTCGCGCAGGAGGACGACCCGCGCGATTTCCGGAATGATCTCATCGATGTGATGCGTGATGAGCACGATGGTCGTGCCGTCTCTGGCGATCTGGCGGACGCGCTCCATGAACTCGTGCCGCGCGGCGAGGTCGAGGCCGGTCGTCGGCTCGTCGAGCACGAGCGCGCGCGGATCCGTCACCAGCGCACGCGCCAGCAGCACACGCCTGGCTTCTCCGCTCGATAGCTCGTCGAGCCACCGCGTCGCGAGATGGCCGGCGCCCATCCGCTCGAGTGACTCCGCCGCGCGTTTGCGCATCTCGTCGGTGATCGTGCCGTAGCGCAGGATGCCGTCGGACGCGAGGAATCCGGACACCACCGCGGCCTCGGCGCGGATACGGCCCTCGCTGTTGCCGGCCACGAACCGCTGATGGAGATCGGCCGAGACGATGCCGAGCTGCGACCGCAGCTCGAAGACGTTCCAGTTGTCGTCGCCGAACACGCGTACCGGCGAGCGGCCGTCGGCGGGCGCCACGGCGCGGTCTTCATGCGTGAGCAGCCGCACGAGCACCGATTTCCCGGCGCCGTTCGGCCCCACGATCGCGGTGTGCTCTCCGACGGCGATCTTCAGCGAGAGATTGTGGAGGACCGGGCGATCGGCCTTGATGACGCTGGCGTTGTGCAGTTCGAGAACGGGCGCTTGGCTCAAGTCGGCAGAGGTCTCCCTTTGGTTTCCAGCGCGAACGGCAGCAGCAGGATCCCGAGCACGAACACGGCCGCCGTCACGGCGACGGGGACGCCCAGGCTTCCGTAGCGCTGGATGGCCGACCCGACGAGAAACACCATCGCGACGCCGACGAAGCGGCCGATCGAGCTGACGAACGCGATCGCGCTCGCGCGGCAGTTCGTCGCGTACTGCTCGGGCAGCCAGAGCGTGTAGAGCGCGAAGTTGGCGCCGCCCAGTCCGAGAAAGAAGATGAGGACGAAGAACAGCGTGAGCGCGTCCGGCAGGTAGAAGACGAGGCCGAACGCGATGGCGACCGCGACGCCGAGCGCGACGAAGTAGAGCGCCATGGCGCCCCGGCGTCCGAAGTGCTCGGCGAGAAACGGCGCCGCGAGGCACCCGAGGATCGTGCCGACCGACAGCATCATCGAGCCGTAGGACGCGATTCGCGCCGCTTCGGCGGCGGCATACCCCTCACGCACCGCGATCTGCGTCACCGCGGTGGGCACGTAGATCGACCCGGCCCACAGGCCGACGATGGACACCGTGAAGAGGAGCGAGTTGACGATCGTACGCGTCCGGTACTCGGGCGCGAAGAGGGTGGCAAACGCGCTCCACAGACTCGGCCGCTCCGCCGCGGCCGCCCGGCCCCACGTCGCCGGCTCGCGCACGCCGCTCTGAATCCAGCCGACGAGGAGCGCGGGCGCGCCGCCGAGGACGAACATCCAGCGCCAGCCGTAGTTCGCGCCGATGTAGTAGTTGGCGAGCGCGGCGAGGAAAAACCCGAAGTAGTAGCCGGTATGCATGTAGCCGGCGCCCATCTTCCGGCGATCCTCGGGCCACTCTTCGGCGACGAACGTGCCGCCCATCGGCTGCTCGCCGCCGAGGCCGATGCCGCACAGGATGCGCAGCACCGCGAGCTGCCAGATGTTCGTCACGACGCCGCAGAGGAACGTGAACACCGAATAAAAGAGGATGGTCAGCATCAGCGCGCGGACGCGGCCGAACCGGTCGGCAATCGGCCCCCACGCCATCGACAGGCCCCAGCCGAGGAGGAACAGCGCCTGGAGCACGCTGCCGTAGTAGCCGATGTTGCCGCCGTTGACGGCGATGCCAGAGCGCGGCAGCAGCTCGTTCAGCGCCGGCACGAGCACGAGCGCGTAGATGAACGCGTCCATGCCGTCGAGCGTCCATCCCGCCCACGCCGCCCAGAATCCTTTGATCTGGTTCGGGTTGAGCTTCGTCTTCGTCCTGACGCCGGTCGCGGCCGCAGCGCTCAGTGCCATGGCAGGCCGCGAGTCTATGAGCGTTGCCGGTGGTGGTCAAGCACGAACACGCGCCCGTCTCGCCAGCACGAGTCTTGCGTGAAGCCGCACACGTTCGCGGAGACGGACGTCAGATCAGTCGCCAAGAACCGCACGCGCCGGGTTAGGTCCGGTACCCGCCGTATCAACGCGCCGTCGTGTGATCACAACCCTCGGAGACAACAAGAGACCTCAGGAGGCAGCACGATGACTTCAGCGACGGCGACACAGCCAGGCAGCGAGCAGGCAACGGGCACGACCGACATTCGTCCGTTCCGTGCGAGCGTTCCCGAAACAGAGCTGACCGAATTGCGCAGGCGGATCAATGCCACGATGTGGCCCGATCGGGAAACGGTCGAGGATCAATCACAAGGCGTGCAGCTCGCGACGATTCAACGACTGGCCACCTATTGGGCGACAGAGTACGACTGGCGCAAGGTCGAGGCCAGGCTCAACGCCTTGCCGCAGTTCATCACGAAGATCGATGGGCTCGACATTCATTTCATCCACGTCCGTTCGAAACACGAGAATGCGCTGCCCCTCATCGTCACGCACGGATGGCCCGGCTCGATCATCGAGCAGCTGAAGATCGTCGACCCGCTGACGAATCCAACCGCGCACGG
>Ga0134124_10004820_pt1 | contig 10847 bp, 10 predicted proteins | sample KB304_FD_96880 | JGI IMG/M metagenome (GOLD analysis project Ga0134124, IMG submission 96880) | Terrestrial soil microbial communities without Nitrogen fertilizer from Kellogg Biological Station, Michigan, USA - KB3-0-4 | ecosystem: Environmental > Terrestrial > Soil > Unclassified ... | reverse complement strand
TTGAGCAAAGAGACGAGGACGCACGTACTATCGATGCCTCCGGACCACGCGACATACAAAGAAGCGTTCATTTCATCCGCTCGGTTGAGGATTTCCAGAGCCCTTTCATTGCACAGTTCTTCGTATGTCCTATTAAAGCTCTTAAATGTCGGGATGGGGAAGAGAGACTTTACTCTGACAGGGATTGAGATGGTTCCCGTCCTATCGAGAATAGTCAGCTGCAGATTCAATATCTTAAAAAGATATGAAAAATTCATCATGCCGGGAAGACCCCGGTTAGCTATTTTCGACACCTCAGGAAAATTATAATGTGCGAGCGCCATGTCATCAGTTAAACAGTATAGAAACAGTCACCCAAAAATTCCTTTGTGATGGAATCCACCTGATCCGGAGTAGACGCTCCGCGGACTTTCTTGAAGTACTTCAATCGAAGCAATTCCGTGTTGATGAGAGTCTGGTCGCCAAGATCTGATTTGAAAAGGATATCGTCTGCTGCCTGTTTCAACGAGAGGTTCGCAAAATCGGCATACTGAGTCACATACGGATACTGTTCAAGAGAATCTTCCTGGTAGTTGTCATCCTTGAATTTTTGAGCCTGAAGCCTCTTAGCGGGGTAAATGATTTCTTCCTGGAATCGAACTCCGGTTACCGTCTTATTACGGACGATGCTCAGGCTGTTTATGATAGTCGTGATTGCGCGATGTTTGCTTGCCGCCAAACAGGACTTTGATCTCAGTTTGTCAGTAAGCACTCCTTTTTCCGTCTTAACAAAAATTCTTTCTTTCTTATCCCAAGTCCATTTGGGATAATTTTCCGATCTCATCGTCGCAAGAAATGACAATCCGAAATACGTTTTCGTGTAATTCGGATCACTAACGAAAGGCACGTAGTAAGAGTCTTCCGTAATCTCGTTAACAAAAATAAGTTCCGGTAATGCCTCGCCCAGAACCAGGAGTGCATCCGTGGAATGATCCAACAAAGCGCTATAATTTTTATTTATATAGGAGCTCTTCATAGCGTATTGCTCTATCGAATAACGGGAGTATTATAACTGAAAAATGGGTGGCGTACAATGGGCCGCGATCGGACTTATTTGCCGAAAAATTCCCTTATTGATCGAATCAGTTCAGGTGCATCTTCTTCAGTCTGGGAGCCCGACAAAGGAAGGAAAATCGCCTCGGATAAAGCCTTATCACACATCGGAAATTCTTCCGACCGGTATCCTGAATTCATTGCCGCAGCAAACATCTGAGGAGAGGGAAGGTGAAAATGCGCGGAACGAGACAAGTGATGGGCAAGAGCATCTCTCTCTCCTGTCCGCATGACAAATCGGGACCAGATTCTTTGCGTCTCGGGGTAGTTTTCCGGCAAAATAATCTGTGGTATGTGAGACAGCTGTTCCGCGTAATATTCCGCCAATTTCTTCCGGCTTGCATTCCGTAAATCGATCGATTGAAAAGTCCGTAAGAAATCTTCCATTCGGCGGATCGGCGGCACATCTCCTTTCTTCAGATTTCTGATTCTGCCCGCCTCCCCATACAATGACCCTTCCTCACGGAAAACAAGAGAGCCTATATTCAAATGGGAAGACGGCTTCTCCAATATGAATCTCAGGCAACCGACATCCCCTAAAGTTCCGACAAACCGCTCTTCCCCATCAATTTTTATTTTGGCTCCGAAAGATTGGGCTACCCACTCGATGACGGGGATGTTCCTTTGTTTTGCTATTTTCAATATTTCTTCCGACCCGAGCGCAGGCTGTCCGAAATAATGCGCAACGACGATAGCTTTCGTCCGAGATGAGATTTTTTCTTCAACTGAATCCTTATCCAACGCATAATCGTTCAGCGAAATATCTGAAAAAATCGGGACGGCACCGATTCGAAGTATCGGCGATGTAACGACGGAATCGCAAAAAGCCGGAACGAGAATCTCGTCATTTTTCCGTATACCCAAAGATTCAAAGGCGATAACAAATGTCTTCTTGGTATCCGGTACGATCAAAACAGAAGAGCCCTGAAGAGCATGCGAGATATTCTGCTCAAACACCTCCAGAAAAGAATTTTCAAGAAGATGCTCCTGGAATCTTTTTTTTTCAGGATTCCCGACAATCCATCTTTTTTCCGAAGGATCATTTTCCTCAAGTTCCCCTTTCTGTTTCTGAGAGTAGAAAGACATATCCACGGAAAATAAATCGAATTATCTAAAATCGGAATTCCGCCACCCATTCGTTTTGAGCCATGACTTGAATTCGGGGACACGATTCCCAAGCTCTACGATATTTTGTCTGCTCGAGATATCCAAATCACTAAATCTGCTCCTGGAGACCGCGAATCTCGAATTCAATATTTTATTTACCAACTCATTCGGCATTTCGCTTGCAGGTTTAAAATCGAAAAAAGGATAAATCGCATTTCTCAATTCGGCTACCGTATTATCAACCAAGAGAAGGGTCGTCGCGTTTGTCAGGGAGAGCGAAAGATACATTTCAGGAACGGAATGATAGGAATAATTGACTGCGTATGAGTAAATTTCTTCCGAACTCTTTGCGGAAACGAACTCCGCTCCAAGCGCATCAAAATATCGTAACGCCGAAGCATATTGATTCAGTCCGAATACAATATCGACGGGTTGGGTGTTTCCATTTCTTCCCCCAAGGATCGATGCTGCCAATTTATCTGCCTGATTTCCGAAAAAAACAGCTTTTTTCATATCCCGAGCGATCTCATCCGGAGTAAATACAGGATAATTCATGGACTTCCCCGTCGCCTGATCTTGCAGGATCATTCTTTTATAGAAAGCCATTTTAGCATACTGATTTGCCGCGGTCCCCGCCGCAGCGACGTCCGCATAGCCATATTTCTCTACTATTTCCAAATAAGCGAGAAAAGCATACATTCCTTGGTCGGAATACGTAAAGGGCAGCTGGCGCTTCCGAATCGATTCGAATATTTCAGGATAAATGATTTCTGCTTCCTTTAAAAAGGATACTTCCGGGTGGCCCTCTATATAATCAGATACTTCATAGATGTTCCCGCCATTATCAAAATACCGATGCACGAAAAAATATATATCAGCTTTCGTATACTTGTCATTGATTCCGCCCCGCATCTCTTTAATGAGGGCATTCTCAATAATCGATGGATTGTTCTGAAATGAGCTTGCGAGATACTCTGCGTTGGCTCGCTCTTTCATATCATTTTTCTGATACGAACCGTCATTATCGCGACGGGTAGGAGACAGATATCGGTGAGATAACACGTACAGCAAAAAACAAAAAATAAGAATGAGGAAGACTGTCATCCACTTTCTTATTTCCAGTTTCTTTTTTTTTATCGATGGACCGGCAATCTTCCTTGAAGATTTCGCTCTCATAATATGGATTTTGAGCTTACTGGAAATCGCTTTCCACCCATCCGTTCGACATGAGCCATTTTTTGAAATCAGGCACCTTGTTCCCAAGTCCGACAATATTATGCTTGCTGTAAGTCCCCAGATTGGTATGTTGGATATCCTGAGGAGGATTTTCCAAGCGCGCATTGATAATCTTATGGATGATACTCGTATCCATCAGTTTTACCTGTTTCGTATCCAAATCGAGGATCGGATACAGCGAACTCCTGAGTTCTGGCGATCCATTCGTAACGAATAAAGAAAGTGTCGTGGCGTTGAGCAAAGAGGTGAAAAGATTCAACTCGGGGACATACCGACTGGAATAATCCATGGTAAATTTGAATATCTCCTGTGCGGTTTTAGGCGAAAAGGAAACATCGACATTATTCGCTTCCAGATATCTCAGTGCCGCCGCATATTGATTCAGTCCGACCAAAATATCTCTCTCCGGGACATCTCCTATCTTCTTTCCATCAAGAATATCGGATACATCCTTGGTAGCTAATTTCGCGAACTCAAGAGATTTCCTGACATCCCTCCTTGAAAACTTCGTGATCTTGGCCGCTTCCTCTGCGTTCAGCTGCTTAGCTAGAGTATTATTGAAATACGACATCCTCGCATACTGGTTGGCGGCAGTCCCGAGAAGCGCTATATCTCCGTATCCGTGTTTGTTCAATACTTCCAAATAGCCAAGATGCGCATAATTAGCATTATCAACTGCAGTTCGCGCCAACTTCCCTTCCTTCAGCAAAGCGAACGGTCGAGGATACAGAGCTTCCGCTTCTTTCAAAAAAGCGAGTTCGGGATGTTTTTCGATAAAGTCATATACCTCATAAAGATTTCCTCCATTATCAAAATATCTATGCAGAACAAAATAAGCGGCAGATTTAGTATAATTATCGTTGACACCGTTCTGTACATCGGTAGCGAATGAGTCCTGCAAATGGTCCGGATCATTTTGGAGAAGACTCGCCAAATAAGCGTCATTGTTTTGGGAAATCCGTGCCTTAGGTATCAATACGAGATAATAATAGACAGCAAAGCCCAGTAAGAAAAGACCTATGACACCCAGAGAAATAAAGGCTATTTTTTTAATTTTTGTTTTGTCCATATTTATATAAAGTGGCCTATATAAGCCATTCTATTATCCGGCTGTGTCCCCATCGCTCGAACAACCTCCGCAGCCGTCCCCGCAGCCGCCGTACCCCCATGTGTATTTCGCCAAATTCGCATGCGCGGTAGGAATCAAAAGCGAATCGTCTTTCGAGTAATTCGACCGTATATGACTTATGACGATTCCGAACAATCCGGATATTGTTATGCTCAGAAAAAAGAGCGCTCTTTTTTTTACTGACTGGATCATAATCGCCTTTTAAGGACTAAATAAAAAAGGTAAGAATATATTCATATTCTACTTAACATTATACAACCTCAAGAAAAAAAAGTCATCTGTTAAAATCCACAGTGTCAAGAAAACATGTGCGGCGAAGGATTCAGGCACCAATTCTGGATATTTTTCGTCAAAGCGAATTCTTTCAATCTGTCGCTATCGAATGTCCCATAGGCTTCAAAAAGATAAAAAGGGAACGCTTTGGGGATATAGACCTGAGCGACATAAAAACCTAATTTCTCCTGTATCTCATTTTTAGGGAAATAGGCAAGGGGGTAATAGTCGCCTCCCAAATTTTTCAATATTTCGAGACATTTTCTCAGTCTTTCGGCATCACTCGGTCCGCATTGATGGTCCCCCTGTGAAATATCGTCAAATGAGACGCTCTTTCCCGAAAGAAACCATTTGAACAATTCGACTTTCTCGGTACCTCGCCAATACAATTGTCGGGCGACTTTTCCGAAACCGGAAACAAAAGGCTCTGGTTCAAGAGCTGTTTCCATTTCCTTATTTTCGTCCATATAATAATAAATTTCTGAACCAATCAGCATTTCCTTCAACGCGTTCTCAACCGCTTCTTCAAAAGTGAGGGCTGAGGCGGCACAGACGACTACCTGTGGAACATCCGACTGTTCATTTATTGCGGTTACGCAAATGGACGGAATAGACAAGGAAGTGCAATCCAGAATATAGACCGTGATTCCAGACGACGTAAAGCCGTCTATTATCTTCCTTATTCCATCCGGCAACGTTTCCTGCCGAATTATAGAAGGAGGAATCATCGTGAGCCAATGAACAAGAAAAGCGTCGCGTTGCACCGCTTCAAGGATTCCGCGAAGAACAGCCCCCGACCGCGTGAAGTAACCAGCTGCTCCGTTTGTGGTCGCGTTAATGAGAGTCTTTTTCCCTTTGCGGTTTTCCGTAAACCAGGACGTCATATGTCTTGGTATATATGTTTTCTCTCTCGTTACAAGATTCATACCCCTCACCCACTCCATCGATTGTTTCGGATCATGACGTAATTCTTCGTATCTTTTCTTTTGAATATCCAAAAAACGGTGGAATCTCGGCGGATAGAGAATAGGAAATTCTTTTTGAATCTCCTCCGGGGAAGCTATCAGTATTTCTTTGTTTTCATCATAGAGCCCGGAAACCGCTCGTTCTATGGTTTCTCCCAATGCGATCGAGAAGGCCGTAGCTTTGTCTTCCGAAACACCCTGACCCCTGATGATCCAAGGAAGATTATTCACCGTGACTTCTTTTTCCAAATAGTAAGAGAAGTAGCCGGGGAAATGCATATCTCTTTCTGTCAAAGAATCAAAAAACCGCTTTTTCTTCAGATAAGATAGCAATATAGAATACGAAGGACTGATATCACTCAGATGCGAAATATGCAGAGCATCTGAAAACCATGAGAATCTTGCCACAAGATTGAGAAAAAAAAGATGAAAACGGTCACTCATTCCCAAAGGTAATTTCCATGGACCGTTTTTTCTCATGTCCGTTATATCGTCGATATACTCCTTCAGGGGAACGTATCCTTTCTTATCGAACAAATCTGATGAAGTTTTCATGAAGTTCATCTAAAAAAATAGGGTATACATGACTTTCTCCTTGGAACTGCTGAACCCGAGCGCTCTTTCGATTTTATTTTCTTCTACTCCCCCAATGGGTATCATATTTATTTTTTTTTCCGTTCCTGCCAAGAGCATATTCTGAGCGACATGTCCGGCCTCTAACAACATATAGCGATATCCCCGACTGCCATATTTTTCGACTGTTCTGTGGAAAACACCAGAAATACAAATCATGCCATTGGTATCTTTCAGCCAATCCTGTTGCGGGGAAAAAGAGAGGATATCTTCCGGAGAAAACAGCCTCAGAATCACCGGTTCCAACGCGTGGTCTTTTATCCCGTAGTGATATATCCCGCTCTCACACTGCTCCATCTTCCGGAAGAGGAATACATATAATTCGAGTGGATATCTTTGACCTCCTGAAGGGACCGTCCTGTTCGCTTCCCTTTTTTCTTCCTTTGCCCCCCCTTGCAGACCGTATCCACACCGTAAGATATGAGAAAGACCTGAGACTGAAATCGAGTTGTTCAAGATGTGGCCCTCACTCGATCTCCGCTTCGAGAGTATCTCGTCAAACAAAAAACTTCCGATCTTAGGGAGGGGAATCGGTTTAAACAAAGAATATTTTTTGTATTCTATTTTTCTCCATGACTCCGGCCATTCACCCTTATCCTTCGGTATCTGCACGAGACCTTTCTCGGTCCTATCCGAAGTTTCAGTATGAAAAAAGCTGTAAAGAAAAGGCAACATACGGTTCATTGATTCCTGGATAAAAACACTCTCCGGTTTACGATTCGATCATTTTATATAACTCGCACGCATGAGTTGGGATGTACAATATCCTTTTTCCTTGAGGAAGACGCCCGATCTGAATTTTATTTACGATTCTTTCCGACAGTTGTATGACCGCTGAAACCGCCCCTGTTTCAATATGCAATTCATATAATCTGCCATCATTGCTCCCGATAAAAACGCTCTGGTCATCTATGATGGGACTGGAAAAGATCCTTCCACTCGTCTCATGCGACCACTCGATCTTCAGAGTCGCGAGATTGAAACAATATATGATTTTATCTAAGGATCCGATAATGATAATATCATCCTTCAGCACCGGATTCGAATAGAACCCGAAACGAGCTTCAAATTTATGATACAAAGCCCCATTCTTCGCTGATAATGCGTACACGAATCCATCCATGCTCCCGAAAATCACCAACCCCCTTTTATCATCGAAGATCGCGCCGTATTTTATCTCCCCTCCCGTTTCAAATTTCCAGACAATATCCCCTGTTTTCGCCGAGAACGCGTACAAGCAATTATCATTACACCCGCAGACCACGATATCGGTTTTTTTATCATAGGCCGGCGAAGCGTGAGTCAAACCAGACATTGAATAATTTTTCCACTTTACTTTTCCGGTCCTGATATCTATTGCCACCATCCCTCCATTTTTCTTGAAGAGTCCGAATTCGAGCCCGACATAAACAATACCCTTCACCGTATCTATGCACGGAGACGATCCGATCCAATCGGCATCGGTGAATACCCATTCGCGTTTCCCTGTAAAACTATTGAGGCAATAGAGATTACCGTCGTATGCCCCGAAAATAACCTTGTCTCCGAAAATAACCGGGGAAGAAAAAATCTTCTTCCCAGCTGCCCCGAATAAGATCCTATAGACCCAGGAAATACTGCCATCCGATGCGCGCAAACAATAGAAAGAACCATCGTCTGCTCCCATATATATGTATTCTCCAGAAAGAAGCGGTGCCGATTTGGGTGCGACAAGATATAAATTCGGTTTTTTAGTCAGTGTGACTTTATAATCAAAAAAATATTTTTCTTTCAGTGGAACAGAGGGTTCCTTCGTGATATTTGATACCGGCAATACATGCTTAAAATCATCCAACTCATAAATGCTGATTATTTCGATCCCTTTCTCTAGAATATCCTGATAAGTGGAAATGTCCCTAAATCGAAGACAAACGAAGAGCGCAGAGACCTTATGCCCCTCATCTTCGAGGATTTTGATCTGTTTTCGGGCTGTCGTACCGGAATTAAGGATATCATCAATCAGGACGATCGGAACATCTGGCACCAATTCACCTTCAATAAGTCTGGCAAGATCACTTTTTTTTCGAGACTTTCTGATATAAAAACTCAAAGCCTGAACACCATCCGGAGCGCAGAGCGCCACGCCTGCTATGAGCGGAATAGCTCCGCTTTCCATGCCACCAATCTGCAATGTTTCGAATTTATTTTTAAAGGTATCCCAAAAAAATCTTGCGTATTCCTGCAAAAAAATTTTGGACAGCGCTTGGCTCTTAAAATCGAATATCCATCGTATCGTCTTGCCCAGTGAGTTATAAGAAATCTCCCTAATGGTTTCATTCTCGTAAACCTTATCCTTGAGAATTGAGAAGAGGATATCTGACATATTAAAATAAATCCGATCCGCTTACGTTCGGCCAATTAAGAATTAACCCCAGTATAGTGTATGAACTGAGTTTTAGAAACATGCGATACTGTCTAAAACCCGTTAGTTACCCTTGACAAAAAAAAGGAAATATGCTATTCTATAGTCGCATATTTGAGCGTTTTTTTACAACCAGCATCGCACAAGGAGATGTCATGACCACGACCTATCGCTTCTTTTCAGCCCTATTGGCAATCGGTTTCGGCCTTTTTTCGGGCCTTTGCCAAGCCGAATCGAAAACGGCGGAGCAACTGCAGGATGAACTCGTTTCGACATGGCTCGTGTCTGTCGATGGCGTCCCTAAGCCGAGAATTCTGAAAATCAACGCCATTACGCTGAAATCGGGAGACGTCTACACTGCCGACTCCATGTTCGGTCTCTCGGAAGGGAACCTCGCTTCAGTCAAAGCTGAGGTAAGCCAGGCTCCGCAAGAGCTCAAGCTGACATTGACGACGCAGACCGAAGTACAGATCGCGGCCGTCCAGCAGCCCAACGGCACTTTCGTCGGCACCTTCACACCGAAAGGAGCAACCGCAAAGAAGGTAACGCTCGAGAAGGTCTCGAACGGAGAACTGTCGGTGAAAACGGCCATTATCACAAGGCCGACCGCGGACGTTCCATCCTCATGCGCAGCCCTGGTCGGACAATGGTCCTGCAATTGGAGCCAGGGCGGCATCGGCCAACAATGGCTCTGGGTGGTTTCGATGAATAACCAGTGTGCTGCGAAAGTAGCCTCCGGAAGCGCGAAAGCACCATTTCTGCAAAACGCCTCGACCGTCGAAATCAAGGACGGCGCCCTGTCATACATGTGCAACAAGGGTACCGGTGGTACCTGTGTCTACACGAAACACGGCGACGCTCTCTGGGCAAGCTATTCCAACCCGGCTGGCGGAATCAACAGAGCCGTTTGCGAAAAGGTCCAGTGACGATCAGGACACTTGAAGGGAGACGCTAATGCGGCTCCCGTTTTTTTATCTTAAAAATGAATAATATGATAAACTTTACATTATTCTTATAAATTAAAGTGAAAAAAAATAGAGTGAAGAAATTTTTAAAGCTGCATCGTTCCTTTTTTCTACATACGAAAGGGCATGTGTTTTTATTGCACAAAAACACCGGAAAAGTGATTATCGGAGTTTTTTTATGCTTTTTCATTTCAATTTTTTTCATTCCCTCCTTTTCTTTTGCTCTCGGAAATATTTTTTTTGGCAGTATTCCTTCACTCTATAATGTGAAACTCGCGCAAATTCTTTATAAACGTGCCGCTTATCCCCTCTTTCCCAAATCGACACCTCGCTACGCCCATCATCAGTTATCATCCGCTTACTTTGTTCAAGGAGACCTCAATAATGCCCTCGATGAGGCAAAAGAAGAGCTAAAAATATATCCGGATGATATCAAGGCATATTATTTGATAGGTCTCACGCTCGGCTACATGAACAAAAACTATGAAGCTATAGACGTTTTTTCCCAGTATATTGAGAAAAATCCCGGAACTTGGGCGGGAAGAAACGATAAAGCTTGGCTCCAATTTAAAATTGGAGATATCGAAGGAGCGATTGAAACGATAGAGCCAGTCGCTCAAAATTTCAAATTCACTCCATGGATTCAAAATACATACTGTGCGCTCCTTATTAATAAGAAAGAACGTTCGGATGATGCCCGAATAGTTTGTAATAATGCGAAAGAGCTGATTTACAAAATGACTAAAAATGATTGGGGATGGGCATATCCGGGAAATGATCCGAGAATTTACGAAACGGGCCTGGAAGGGATGAAGAAATCAATTGATGCGAATGTATCAATTTTAGAGAATCGAAGGATAGCCCGGTAATCATTGCATATTCCTTATTGAGCTATATAATAGAGAAGTACAGCCACGACTTATAGTATGAAACAAAAATACAGCTTTTTTCGTATCTCACGCAGATGGAAACCGCTAAAGAAACATCTGAGGTTTTTTGGCATTCTTTTTTCTCTCGTTGTTTTTTCTTCGCTCTTTTTTTTAACA
>Ga0134124_10004819_pt1 | contig 10848 bp, 6 predicted proteins | sample KB304_FD_96880 | JGI IMG/M metagenome (GOLD analysis project Ga0134124, IMG submission 96880) | Terrestrial soil microbial communities without Nitrogen fertilizer from Kellogg Biological Station, Michigan, USA - KB3-0-4 | ecosystem: Environmental > Terrestrial > Soil > Unclassified ... | reverse complement strand
GACTGAACAAATAGTTGTTCTTGGAAATTGTGATGGTATAGCTTCCCTCGGCTTCGACCATGAAAGAGTAACTACCGTCTACATCACTCGTGGTCACGGCCGAGCCGGATCCGGATAACTCAACGCGCACGCCCTCCAGCCCCTGAGCTGCGTTGTTCAGTACGCGGCCGCTAATCTGATACCGATGGTGGACCGCGTCAAAGTCGACCGTCTGATCGTCCGCCGGTGTGATAACTGTTCGGCTCGGGTCCGCGAAAGTGTAGAGCGGCCGGCTGGCCGTGAGTGTGTAAACCCCGCTGGTAGGTAACGCAGCAAAGGAGTACTTCCCTTGACTGTCTGTTTGCGAACTGGCGGACTGTGATCCGCTCAGAGTCACCATGACGTCCGCCAGCGGAGCGCCCTGTTCATCTTTGATTTGTCCATTAATCGAGAAGTTCGGAGACGGCGCAGTGTTCAAATAATTATTCAGCTCGCCATGCCTGGCGTCGAGGCACTGAAGATCATCACCGCATTGAAGCAGAAGATCAGACCAGTAAAAGTGCGCAGCCGGGTCCGGTGGGCGGCCCAGACTTTGCTCGAATTGCGTGCGGACGTATTGCACCGGATCCTCTTCAGGGCTGACCGCGAGGGTGTGCGTAACCTGGGCCTGAGAATCCAGATAGGTGTAGATGGAATTGATGACCGTCAGCTTCCGGGTCGCGCTGTCTGCCGCAATGCGATTTGAACCATCTACACATTCCACCGTGTCGATGATTGCATTGTCGGCCCCAATCAACTGTATCGCCGAATCAGCATTCTGCGTCCACCCGTAATTGGATTTTTCGATCAGCACGTTCTGCAGTCCGGAAAGATAATTTCCGCTCGTACCCAGGTTCGAGACATTCATACGCAGGCCTGAAATGTAGATCAGATCGATCGGCGCGCTGGGCGGCTGGTAAAAAGACGGAAAACTCGAGATACCGAATAATGCACCCTCATCCAGAAATATATTTTGAAAAACCGCTTCACGCCGCGGCGAATCAGCAGTAGTGACAGCCGCGTTGCCGATATTTACCCACGCAGAACTTGCCCCGTAGTCGCACTTGCAAAAAAGTTCAGGCCGCAAACCATAATCGAGGAAAACCACGTCGGTAAGCGTGATGCTCTTCCATTCCAAATTTTGAACATCGGGCGCGTACCACCCACTCGCGCCAAAGCTCCCCAGGAATTTTGTTTGCTCGATCCGCAGCCCGCTCTGATGAGCCTGCACAATAGAACCACCTTCAGCGAAAGACCTGAGCCCATAGAATTCACAGTGACGAATAGTCGCCTCTGCGATGTTGCCAACCCCGAGCGTGACGAGCGCGTCGGTGTCGACATCGGGCGTCCCGACAAAGGCAATGTCAGCGACTAACAATTTCAGTGCACCATTGATGCTAAGCGCCATTCCTGTTTCGCCGGTCTTCGGCAGAAATTCTGAAACCAGATCAAGGCCCAGTGCCAAGTCGGTCCCCGTCCCGCCTGTAACAGTCACATCGGATTCGACTCCTTTGATCGCCACGGAAGCGAGAGAGCCGAAGTCTTTGCTCACCGGGGTGAGAAGCGCGTAATGCCCTGGAGGAACAAACAATGTCCCGCCTTGCGTATCAGCGAGCGCGTCGAGCGCTCGTTGCAGCGCCGGACTATCGTTCGTGACGCCGTCGCCCACCGCTCCGAAAGCATTTAGATCAACAACTGTCTCGCCGGTGCTTACGATCAGAAAAGATCGGGAGAGGCTGGGGGCGGCGTTGAAATCGTCATCTCCATCCTGGCTGGCGGTGAGCGTGCAACTGCCCACACCGGTTAAATGAACCGTGGAGCCTGCCACGCTGCAATGACCGGCTGCAGTGAACGTCACCTCTAATCCTGACGAGGCAACGGCGCTCAACTGAAATGGCGAGTCGGTCAGATGTCTTGAGGCAGGGCCTTGAAACGTTATGGCCTGATCCGCTTTGAAAGACGCGGTTTTTGGAATGGGACTGTTCTTAGCCTTGGCTTCTACGATAGTTGCAAGACTAACTATCTCAAAAGGTTTGAGAGGTACAGCGCATAAACATGCAAACAACAATACGGCCGGAATGGCGATGCCGCCTTTGAGGGTGCAGAACGGGAGAATCCGCATATAAGAACGCTCTCGTGAAAATCCTAAACTGAAGTTCACTTCATCGCGAATTTCACTGTGAGGCTCGAATTCAAAAATCGCGTCGCCAAAACAATTAGATGCGCGGCATCCAGATTTGGTCTGGAGAATGTCGCGCGCGTGCTCTCCATGCCGCTCTCAGTCGTCATTTCAGAAACCTCCGGTAGAGATTGAATCCGATAATGAATTTGCTCGGAGGCAAAACAAGATTGCTTGAATTATATCGGGCGGTAGTCGTGGTTTGAGTGTTCGAAAAAGTCAGCGAGAAAGAATGGCGGCCAATGTCCTTCTCAATACCAAATCCGATCTCCGGCTCTGACTCGACCCTGAAGGCGGTGACCTGGGTAAAGGTTGAATTAAAGATCGGCCTCACTCGTCCGAGCTTGAATCCCACGCGCGGCGTGTACTCGAAAAGCAGCGAGACAGTAGGCCGGATGCGCGCATTCACTCCGAAGCCAAACGATGCCGCGTGCTTGTCCTGGCGAAAACTGTCGGCGAGCGTCGCCGGTGGAAAGAATTCGTTGGCCCGCGGATCAAAGCGGCGTTGACCGTTGGCATTAAAGTGGACTGCCGGCGAAAAGAACAGGTTCACGTATTTTGTTGCACTGCGCGCGAGCATGGCCTGCACGTTGTAGGTGAAATTGCGGCTGAAGTTTTCATCGCCCTCAATACTCGCGTAGGCTGACAATGCCACCGGCGAGCTCCCCTTCTTCTCGTCCAGCAGATGATAACCAATTCCCAATTCAATCGTCCGGCATAATCCACGCTGGCATAAAGGCGAACGCGAAGCGCTTACATAAAGTTTGTCAGTCACTCCGTAAAAAACTCCGAGCGTCGAGACTGAAAAGCTGTCGAGTCCCAGCAACTGACGCGCGCTGTCTTCCAAAGGGTTTATCGGTTGGGAAAAGCGGTGCGTGAAATATAGATTCAGGCTGTGACGCAACACGCGCTTAGGTGTAGGCACATTGATGAGCCGATAGTCGTACGGCTCGCTGGCCGGCGCTTTGGTTTTGTCGGCTTTCGGACTCTGCGGCGACGCGGCGGAGGCGGTCGTTTCCTCGTTCACCGGAGTGACGGTCTTGTTCGCAGTGTCGATGCGAAATCGCTTGCCACCGGATTCGACGTAGGCTATGCCGGGCGTCTGCTCGTCAAAAGTAACGTTTAGAGGAGATGTGGCTTGTTCTTTAACCAGTAATTCGCCCGACATCTCTTCATGTCCATCGCCACAATAAACTGAGCAGTAGATACGAAAGCGGCCGGCGCGATCGGGGGTGAATTCCACGATCTTGGTTTCTTTTGCCTCGATCCGGACCTTGATGTTGAATTCGTCGATGGTAAATCCGTGAGTAACGTCTTCAGATGTGATGATGAGCCGGGCGGGACGCCCCTTTGGCAACGTTATGGTTTGCGGATCGAATTCAAATCGCCGCGCGGTGATTTTGACCTCGACGGGGTCCTGTTGATTGCCCTGAGCAACAACTATTTTGTGAAATGATGCGAGCGCTACAGTTGAAAATAATCCAAACATGCTCAGCCTGAGTATTTTGTGACAGAACCTCTTAGTAAGGGCCATGGGGCGTCTTCTCCAGTTCTCGAATCGGAGCACGGCGACGGGCGGGCGCTTTTCTCAAAAGCAGATAAAGAAAAAAGCGCTGACAAGTCAGCGCACTCCAAAACTCTACGGTCCAAATCTTTGCCGGTACTCAACCGCGTTAATGAACGCGTTTGCCAGATCACCGAGATTAATTTCACCGCTGTCCAGTCGTTGTAGGTAATTGAAATAGGCGCCGTCAGGGTTCCTGGTGAAGAAGCCGTAGTAACAGGAAACCACCTGCGCCTCGTGAAGGTACTTGGCGGACACTTCCGCTCGTTCTGAAAGCTCGCGAAACACCTGAGCGCGCGTTTTGGTGCTGCCATTCAAAGCGCTCACCCACCCGTCTCTGACACCCGCGGGCAAAGTCACTGCCGCGGTCTGGATCATCGTGTCCACGTACTGGCTGTTGGTCAGCGAGTTGTATACGTTGCCGAACTCCGCACGCGACATAATGTCCGTCACTAAATCCTGTTTATTAAGTTCCAGATCGGCGTCTGACAGAAAACCGCTTACGTACGCAAGATCTCCCACGTCATCGTACCGAAGGATGCGACCGAGCGCAGTCCGATAAAGCCGGATAACGAAGAACTCGCGGTCAAAGAATTCGGCTGAACGCAGGAATCCATCACCACCCACGGTTACGCGATCGCATGGAGGTGGCGGTTCACCGGGCTGGCCACAGAAATCTATGCGATGCACCCATCCCGCAAAGCCCGCCGCATCGGGTTCGCGACTCAGGAGATCGACGTACAGCATGCGCACGTAAAAGGTCGTGAGATCGATCGGATTTGATTGACCCGGTATGTCGCTGGCATTGATGGTGATCGTGGCCAGACTGGTTGAACCCAAAGCAGCGCCAGTGGGATTGCTCAAACTGATCGAAAATGTTTCAGGACCCTCGCTGTACGCATCGTCGATCAGACTCAGCACAATTTGTTTTGACGTTTCTCCCGGCGCAAATCGTAACCGCCCCGCCGCAATGTGGTAGTCGCACTTGCGCGACGCCGCGCCAAGAGGCTGGCCGGGCGTAGAGGGATTGCAGTTGAAGTTTACGTCGGTGGCGTCACTAGTCGCGTATTTGACCGTGGCCGCCGCTGAGGTGTCGCCGCTTCGATTTACGGTGATCGAAATCGAGTCGACACTTTCGTTCGTGGAGTAAGTCGCGCTGCTGAACGATAACTCAGGCGCCGCCATCGCCGCCGGTTGCGATTCGGCAAATGCGAAATGAATGATGTCGCCCGAGGTATTGCCGTCGCCATTCGCCTGGTTTCCAGCTACATAAAAAGTCACGCGTCCCACATCTGTTGGCGGCGCTGTCCAATTGAAAGTCCAGGTCACCGTGCCCTGCTGACCCGAAAAATTTCCAATTTGAGTGTGCTCGATGTACTGGCGAGTCGGAATGGGGCCTTGATTGTTCAGTACCTGGGTCAGGGCATTGATGCTTTGCAGATTGCCGGCTTTCTGGGCACTGTCATCAAGCGCGGTCAGTTGGAAGCCCCAGCGAACGCGGCTCGGATCATTATTAAAATGATGGACGGCGATCTGGTAAGTCTGGCCTGGCATGTAAGTGGGCGGCACGGTGAGCGTAGTCTGGCCGCCTTGCGCGCCATCCGGCACATGGCAATCGGAACAATCGAACTCACCCGGCGCGTGCGTAAAGCCGGCCGGTGGTCCGGCTAAATAAGCGTGCACGCGTTGAGTGAGACTCGTACCGCTGAGCAGGTAAAGCGGGAGGCCGGTAGCAACAAAGCTGAGAACAAGAATTCTGAACCAATCTCTTCGTTGCATTTGATCTTCACGATACCTCACTTACGCGAGGAATCCGAGATTGGAAGTTGGGAACCGGTAGAGATAAGGGAATACGGCGGCCTGCTGATTTGCCGGCAGACCGTACCAGGTTGCGAGCGTCGCTGAGAATTGATCGATCGAGGTCGTCGGAATCCAGCGACCGCGTGCACTCGAGCCCGAATCCGTATCATCCGGCCCGTTCAGGGCGAGCGTCGGATAGGTCCCGTAGAAATCGCCGCCGTGCACTGCGCCACCCATAATCAGCGAGTGATTGCCCCACGCGTGATCAGTGCCTACGCCTGCGCCCGAACCTGCCGGCTGGAAGGTGCGGCCAAAATCAGAGAGTGTGAATGTGGTCACGCTGTCCTGGATGGTTAACTCGACGGTCGCATCATAGAAGGCCTTCATCGCCGGGCTCAGTTGCGCCAGCAAAGTGTTCTGGCTATTAGCGGCGGCCACCTGATTCGTGTGCGTATCGAAGCCGCCAAGCTGCACAAAGAAGATCTGTCGAGAGAGGCCCAGGGCCGTGCGCAACTTAATCAATCGCGCAACCTGCAAGAGCTGCCGGCCGATCGACGTGTTGGGAAACACGGTCGAAATCGTGGAGTTGGTTGTGCTGAGCGCATCATCGGCGGTCAGGGCCTGTGTGACCGTGTCGCTCGTCCTCTTTATCAACAGGAACTGATTATCAAACGCGCGAATCTGATCGTACGCCGTACGGCGCGCAGTGGTGCCCGTTCCCGACATCGTCAAATTCAAAACGTTAGCCAGCGAAGTGTTCGAATCGGCGATCGCCAACTGGCTGGTCACAAAGCCGGTAATGAACAGCGATGTGCCCGCAATCGAAATTCCCATCGGCAAGGGTGCATTACCATTGACGCCGTTCATCGCGTCACAAATGCGGCCGCCCCAACCGGTCTGACTGGGATTGTTTGAAATCGAAGCCTGTTGTTGCGTGACCTGATCGGAATGCGAGAACAACTGGTAGGGCCGGTAGGCGCCGCCGGTATTTGTTTGATACTGGGCTTTAGTGGTCGGCTGAAGCAGAGTGCCAACGTTGCAAAGCACCGCGAGCTTTTGCGAATTGAACAGCGTTTGCACTTCGAGCATGTTCGGGTTGAATCCGAACTTTACTCCGCCCTGGCTGATCGGCGAGATCTGTAAAAGGCTGGCCTGCGAAATGGCCAGTCCGGCCGACTGGCGCACGGAGCTGTAGGCGCTGTAGTTGTCATACGGAATGACCATGTTGTTGCCGTCATTGCCGCCGCTCAAGAAAATGCAAACGAGCGCGCGATAATTACCGGCCGATTGGGCCAGCGAAGTAATCAGGCCGAACCGGTTCACCGTTGCCGCTAATGCCGCAGCACTAACTGCTCCACAACCGGCCTGTCTCAAAAAATCTCTTCGTGATTTATCCATCGCTATTTACCTCGCCACCTGGTACTGGGAAGAACTCGTCACCAGATAAATCGCTTGCTGGGCGCGATTGCGTCTTTGCGTCGTGGTGATCGGATTCGAAGCAGTGATTGCGTTCACCGCGGTGATGATGCTGGCGCCCATTGGCGTCGAGGCGAGCGGGCCATTACTGTGCAGGTAAAGCCGGCCCAATTCATTCACCAGTGCCGTCGGGTTATCAGCCAACGCGTCGAGTGGCGCAAGATTAATCTGTGTGCCAGTTGGGGTGTTGACGCCATTCGGCGGCAGTCCATTGCCTCCATTTCCCAGGAACAAGGTATTCACCAGGTTTGCCCGCCCGAGCGCCGTGGTTGTGGTCAAGATCCCAAACGTGGGGCCGGTCAGGTTCGTGCCCGGCACGGCGTAATCAGCCGGGTAATAGTTGAAAACAGTCGGAGAGTTGAAAACGTTTTCCCCCAGTGGCGAAGACTGCGTGTTGAGCGAGGCATCCGTCGTGCTCAAGTACGGACGCAGCATATTCGTAATAAAAAGCGCCGGCTCTTTCAAATGACCATAGTTAGGATCCGTCTTCACATCGCCGCGCGCTTCAGGATCCAAAAGGATCGCGGTGATGACTGCCTTCATGTCGCCGCGCACGCCGGGACACGGACCGGGATAAAGCCCCGAGCAACTGTCGTTGAAAGCTCTCGCGACGCGATCGACGTAAGCCGGACTGGGATTGCTGGTCACCAGGTGTTGAATCAGTTGTTTGCCGATGAATGGACCAACGTTGGGGTGGCTGAACAGATTGTCGAGCGCGGCATTCAAATCTGTTTGCGTGTTCTGTCCCGCGGGCAACACGGTGCCATTCAGCAAAGTCTTCGATGCCGTATCGTGGTTCTGTTCGCGGATCGCCATTTGGTCCTGATAATTCGGAACACTGACAGGCTGACCGCCGGGAGGCGTGAAAGTTTTTGCTGCGCCAAAAATCCAGCCGGTAAAGACCCGCGCGAAACTTGTAATGGTGGCCTGATCGTAGGTCGGTATCCGATTGCCGCTCGCGTCCAGCTTGGGCGTACCGTCGTTGTTGAGTTGGTCCAGGCCGATCGAGAAGAGCTGCATCACCTCGCGCGCATAATTCTCGTTCGGAGCGGTGCGATTGTTATTAACCATGTCGAGGTAATCGCCCATGCCGGGATTCAACGTAACGTCCTGCAGCAGCGTCCGGAAATTACCGAACGCGTTGTTGTCGAGCTTTTGTTGATAGTAGCCAACCCAACTTGGCTGCTGAAGGGTTTGTCCCGAAACCACTACGATCTGCGACAGCGCCCAGGAAATACGCAGACGCAGCTGATCGTTTCCGACCTGCGTGTTCAGTGCCCTTTGATAAAAAGCCACCTGCAACGGATACATCGTGTAGTTATCGCGAATGCAGTTTGCCGGACTGGCGACCACACAACCCTGCGAAGAGTCCGTTGGCATCAGCGGTAAGGAAGGATAACTGGAAGCGGCGGCCGCGAATTGTTCGTTCAGATAAGCCCGGAACCCAATCGCGCGCAGGTGCGTCAGATCGGCGTCGGTAGGACCAAAGGTAGTTTGTTCGAGAAAGCGAATACCGTCCGGTCCCGACGCAAAACTGGGATCGGTGTAGGGATTAACCGTCGGCGTGGGCACTGGGGGCGGCGGTGTTAGCGGGGCCGGAGTTCCGACCGCACCCGGATCATCAGGCGGCCCGCCACCGATTTGACCAATGGCCATGCGCACGCGATTACTCGACATGCCGTGAAGGTTGAGCCGAATCAGCACGTCGCCGACATTCACCGGCATCGAATCGTTCAAACGAACGATCACCATGTAGATGCCGCGATAGTCGGTGGTGACGCCCGTATTAAAATCAGTAGTCGGCGGGACCTGGCCGACGTATTCCACCGCTAATGGATAATGATTTCCCGCTGCATCCTGTGCATCAGCGGTCAGCGCATTGGCGCCCTCACCGGAAAGCAAGTCGAGGTTCATGCAAAACAACTCGACGCGGGTGCGCGGATCGTTCGCGCTGAAGTAGCCTTCGGAGGTGAGCTTAAACGGCTCGGACCTCATCGTGATCGATTCGAGCGCGACGGCCCTCGTCGAAGTGGCGGACGTACTTAGCAGGACCGGGCTTGGCTGGACGACCGCGGAAGCCTGATCGCAAAGACCTGCGACGATAATCACCAGCCCCGCATAGACGAGTCCGGCGAAACGCTGGCGCACGGGAAAGGCACGGTTTCTCATATGGGGATTCTCTCTTGTCCCAACGCAATTGAATCGACAATGAGGCTTACCAACTAATTATTTGGTGGAGGGGCCACCGGGCGATGCACCCTGGTTCAATTGACTATACACAGCGCATCTCCGCCAGGTCAATACTTTTAGACGGCAAGGATCGCGGATTAGTTGAGATTTCTCAGAAGCGAAGACAGGTCATTCTGCTCGATCGAATTAAGGGTGAAGGATGGAGCTTACAAGGGTATTCATAGACTTGATTGACGCGGGCTGTCGTACCAAGCCACAGCGGCCACTCGATACTAGACATGAACCGTGAACGAGCCCCGAATCGGGGCTGGTGCCAATTCAGGACTCCTCAGTTGGATCGGCGCGATGGTCTTCTCGTGGTGCCCATTGTACGACGATCGTTGGCTATTCTTTTTGCTCTTGGTCAGCCAAGTATCTCAATTCCCTTACGAGAGCTTCGAACTCGACCTGATGAACTCATAAAACCCTGCCGCCGAGCCGAGTATGATGCCGGCGACTAACAACCACGGACGCGTTCCCAGCCAGCGATCCAACAGCCATCCCAGAATCATGCCCGACACCACGGCGGCAAATAAAGAGAATGCGGCAGCATAGGCCAGGCCCGACTTACGATTGATTTCTTCCTTGTCTTCTTCAGGCATGAGTTTTAGTTCGTTGCGGTATTACCATTGATGCCTATTCAGATAATTCTTCGGGCCTTCGTAAAGCAAGGCACGCCGCGAGTGCCTCATCGAATCGTGAATGAAACACACGTGCGTGCACCAGCAAGCTTTGCCGCCGTCAATCGCGCTTAACTCTGTCTGCCTCGCAGTGCCGGCCCACAGTGCGCCAAAGTCGTAATCGTAATCCTTCAGCGTTCCGAACCGCTCGCGCAGTTCGCAGGCGCGCACGTCGCCGTTGTAGTCGATCACCGCGATCGTCTCACCGGCCGTACAGGGAAAAGGCCAGGCAGTTGATTTCGAGAAATTCGCGTGCTGCGTGCGATAGTGCGTGGTGATCGTGCCGACGTAGGCGACATTCTTTACGAACCGCCGCGAGGCGTCGTCGTCCGCAAACATTCGATCACCGTAACGCTTAGTGAGCCCGGAAATGTATGCGTACATCTGCGGCAGCACATCAGCCGGGACTTGTTTAATCTCCTCGCCCACCAACGTTTCGCCGCGCACAATGTTGAAATACTGGCCATCGAGCCGAAACTTGCTCCACATAAATTCGCCGAGCTTTTCGATCTCCCGGTAATTGTCCGCGCATACGACAGTGTTCACGTTTAGGCGGAACCGATCTCGATATTTCTTTTTGAGCGGGTAGAGCGCTTCGACGCAATTCAAGGTCTTTTCCCAATGGCCGGGCACGCCGCGCACGCGATCGTGCGTCTCTCCATACCCATCGAGAGCGATGTTGAGATAGAGATGAAGCGTCTCGTTCTCTCCAAGAGCGTTGTCAACTATTTCATAGACACGGGATTGGACCAGCCCGTTGGTGGGAATGATCAGGCGCTGGACGCCGTTGTTGCGCACAAAAGTGCGAATGATTTCGGAAGCATCGTGCCGCAGCGTGGGCTCGCCTCCTGACAGCCACAGGTCGGTAATCTGCGGCATCGTCTGCGAAACCTTTTCGATTT
>Ga0134124_10004818_pt1 | contig 10848 bp, 8 predicted proteins | sample KB304_FD_96880 | JGI IMG/M metagenome (GOLD analysis project Ga0134124, IMG submission 96880) | Terrestrial soil microbial communities without Nitrogen fertilizer from Kellogg Biological Station, Michigan, USA - KB3-0-4 | ecosystem: Environmental > Terrestrial > Soil > Unclassified ... | reverse complement strand
GCACAAGCAGCTCAAGCCGCGCAGGGGCACCCCGCCGCCGTTCGACATCGTGCACGACAACCAGACGCTCGGCTACGGGACGCTGGCGCTGCGCCGGGCCCTCGCGCCGCACCGGATTCCGCTGGTGGCGACGCTGCACCACCCGATCACCGTCGACCGCCGGCTGCACCTGGACGCGACGACCGGAGGCATGGCGAGGTTCGGCGTCCGGCGGTGGTACTCGTTCCTGCCGATGCAGGCACGGGTCGCGCGCGGCCTCGACGGCATCGTCATCCCGTCCGAGAGCTCGCGGGCCGACATCATCACCGACATGGGCCTCGCCGACGAGCAGATGCACACCGTGCCGCTCGGGACCGACCACCAGGTGTTCTCACCGGATTCGTCGGTGGCCAAGGTGCCAGGCCGGATCGTCGTCGTCACCAGCGCGGACGTCCCGCTCAAGGGTCTGCGGGTGCTGCTGGAGTCACTGGCGAAGATCAGAGTGGAGCGGGAGGACGCGCACGTGGTGTGCGTCGGCAAGGCCCGGCCTGGCGGCGCCGCCGCCCAGCAGGTCATCGAGCTCGGGCTCGGCGACGCGGTCACCTTCCGCTCCAACCTGGAGCAGTCCGAGCTGGTCGACCTGCTGCGCTCCGCCCAGGTCGCCGTCGTGCCGTCGCTCTACGAGGGTTTCAGCCTGCCCGCGGTCGAGGAGATGTCCTGCGGGCTGCCGCTGGTCGCGACGACCGCCGGCGCGCTGCCCGAGGTCACCGGGCCGGACGGTGCGGCGGCGCTGACCGTCCCGCCGGGCGATGCCGGGGCGATGGCCGTGGCCATCACCCGCCTGCTCGCCGACCCGGAACTGCGGGCCCGCCTCGGCGCCGACGGCCGCCGGCGCGTCGAGGAGCGGTTCTCGTGGCGGGCCGCCACGGCCGCCACCGCCCAGTGGTACGCCGAGCGGATCGAGGCTGTCAGGTAGCGGTGAACCTTTTCCATTGCCGTTTACACGCAGGTCCGACCTTGACAAGTCGACGTATAAATGGAAACGGTCTCAATGCTCACTGTTGATTTCGACCGATTCCCGGTCGGTCCAGGGCAACGCGTGCTCGACCTGGGGTGCGGGGCCGGCAGACATTCTTTCGAGGCATATCGGCGCGGTGCCGAGGTCGTGGCGCTCGACTATTCATTCGACGATGTTGTCGGCGTGAGCAGCATGTTTGGCGCGATGGCGCTGGAGGACCAGGCGCCGCCAGCGGCGCACGCGATCGCGGTGCGCGGCGACGCCTTCGGCCTGCCGTTCGCGGACGGGACGTTCGACCGGATCATCGCCTCGGAGATCCTTGAGCACCTGCCGGCGGACGAGCAGGCGATGGCCGAGCTGGTCCGGGTGCTGCGCCCGGGCGGGCTCGCCGCCGTTACCGTGCCGGCGTGGCTGCCGGAGCGGGTCTGCTGGGCGCTGTCCACCGGCTACCACTCGGTCGAGGGCGGCCATGTCCGCATCTACCGGCGCGACGAGCTGCTGGGCCGGCTGGCGGCCGCCGGCCTGGAGTACCTCGGCGGCCACAGCGCGCACGCGCTGCACGCGCCCTACTGGTGGCTGCGCTGCCTCGTCGGCGTGCACGACGACGACCACCCGGTGACGAAGGTCTATCACCGGCTGCTGGTCTGGGACATGATGAAGCGCCCGCGGCTGACCAGGTGGACCGAGCAGGCGCTCAACCCGGTGCTCGGCAAGAGCGTCGTGTTCTACCTGCGCAAGCCGCTGGTGACCTCCCCCGAGAAGACGACATCCCCCGAGAAGCTCGCGGAGGCCGGCCTTGGCCGCGGCTGAGGTCCCGGCCCAACCGGGACCCGGCCACGGCCGGTCGCCCGGCGGGCAGCCGGCCGAGTCGCACCCGTTGGCGCGCGCGCCGGAGCTCGGGCTGGTGCTCACGCCGGCCGAGATCCGCCAGACCGCGGACGCGATCGCGGCGATGCAGGAGCCGGACGGCGCCATTCCCTGGCCGGACGGCCACACCGAGGCCTGGGACCACCTCGAGTGCACGATGGCGCTCGAGCTCGGTGGCCGGTTCGACGCTGCCGAGCGGGCCTGGGAATGGCTGCTGCTCAACCAGCGCCCGGACGGCTCGTGGCCGGCCAGCACCGTCGGCGGCATCGTCAAGGAGGAGTACGCCGACAGCAACCAGTGCGCCTACGTCGCCACCGCCGTGTGGCACCGCTGGCGGCGCACCGGCGACCGGGCATTCGTCAGGCGGCTGTGGCCGGTGGTGCGCGCCGCGCTGGACTTCGTCGTCGGCATGCAGGCCCCGGGCGGCCAGATCTGGTGGGCCCGTGGCACCGGCGGTGACGATCACCCGTACGCACTGCTGACCGGCTGCTCGAGCATCCTGCACAGCCTGCGCTGCGGGCTGGGTGTCGCGGACCTGGTCGGTGAGACGGCGCCCGGCTGGGAGCTCGCCGCCAGCGCGCTCGCCCACGCGCTGCGCGCCCACCCCGAGTACTTCGCCCCGACCCACCGCTGGTCGATGGACTGGTACTACCCGGTGATCGGCGGCGCGCTGCGCGGTGTCGACGGCGTGAACCGGCTGCGGTCGCGCTGGGACGACTTCGTCATCGACGGGCTGGGCATCCGCTGCGTCGACGACGAGCCGTGGGTGACCGGCGCGGAGACGTGCGAGCTGGCGATCGCGCTGCATCTCGTCGGCGAGACGGTCGCCGCGGCGACCATGGTCCGCGACATGCAGCACCTGCGCGACCACGATGGCGCCTACTGGACCGGCTGGCAGTTCCAGAACGGTAATCACTATCCGCCGGAGCGCAGCAGCTGGACGGCCGCGGCGGTCGTGCTCGCCGTCGACACCCTGGCCGGCGGGGTCACCGAGGCCGTGTTCCGCGGGGACGACCTGCCCCCGGTGCTGGCGGCGCTCGCGCCCGGCCACGAGGCCCTTGCCGCGCTGCCCGCCGAGGAGACCCGCGGCACCCTCGACTGCGGCTGCGACCCGGCCCCGGTCGTCGCCGCCTGGTCCGCCGCCGACCTGGACGACCAACTCGCCAGCTAGCCCGACGGGAGCACCTACCTCATGGACGAGACGCTGCGCCGGGCGGCGCTGGACGCCAAGGGATTCATGCCGCCGGACGAGGGCGACGCCCTCTACGCGGCCGCCGCCGTGGTGCCCGCGGGCGGGCTCATCCTGGAGGTCGGCACCTACTGCGGCAAGTCGACGCTCTACCTGGCCGCGGCGGCGCGGGCGGCCGGCGCGCGGGTGGTGACGGTCGACCACCACCGCGGGTCGGAGGAGAACCAGGCCGGTTGGGAGCACCACGACCCGACGGTCGTCGACCCGCGCACCGGCCGGATGGACACGCTGCCGTTCGTGCGCCGCAACCTGGAGGATGCGGGCGTCGAGGACGTCGTCACTCTCGTCGTCGGGCGCACCGAGCAGGTCGGCGGCTGGTGGACGACGCCGGTCGCGCTGCTGTTCATCGACGGCGGCCATGCCGAGGAACAGGCGCACGCGGACTACGACGCCTGGGCCCGGCACGTCGCCCCCGGCGGGGCACTGCTGATCCACGACGTCTTCCCGGACCCGGCCGACGGGGGCCAGCCGCCGTACCACATCTATCTGCGCGCGCTCGCCGACGGTTTCAAGGAGCGGTCCCGCACGGGCTCCCTGCGCGTGCTCGAACACCCCGCCTGACCGACGGCCTGTCCGGCAAACTGTCGCATCTTATGGGGGCACGACGGCGCTGGCGCGCCCCTCCAGGCGCGACACGATTCCCCGTAGCGTCGTCAGGCGCCGATGTAGGCGGCGAGGTGCTGGGCGGTCAGCGTGGAGCGGGCGGCGACTAGGTCGGCCGGCGTGCCCTCGAAGACGATCCGGCCGCCGTCGTGGCCGGCGCCGGGGCCGAGGTCGATGATCCAGTCCGCGTGGGCCATGACGGCCTGGTGGTGCTCGACGACGATGACCGACTTCCCGGCGTCGACGAGGCGGTCGAGCAGGCCGAGGAGCTGCTCGACGTCGGCCAGGTGCAGGCCGGCGGTCGGCTCGTCGAGGACGTAGATCCCGCCTTTCTCGGCCAGGTGCGTGGCGAGCTTGAGGCGCTGGCGCTCCCCGCCGGAGAGGGTGGTGAGCGGCTGGCCGAGGGTGAGATAGCCGAGCCCGACGTCAACGAGCCGGCCGAGGATGGCGTGCGCGGCCGGGGTGCGCGCCTCGCCGGCGCCGAAGAACTCCGCGGCCTCGGCCACCGGCATCGCGAGCACCTCGCTGATGTCGCGGCCGCCGAGGAGGTACTCCAGCACCGACGCGTCGAACCGCTTTCCCTCGCACTCCTCGCAGGTGGTCGCGACGCCGGCCATCATCGCCAGGTCGGTGTAGACGACACCCGCGCCGCCGCAGGCCGGGCAGGCGCCCTCGGAGTTGGCGCTGAACAGCGCCGGCTTGACGCCGTTGGCCTTGGCGAACGCCTTGCGGATCGGCTCCAGCAGCCCGGTGTACGTCGCCGGATTGCTGCGCCGGGAACCGCGGATCGGGGCCTGGCCGACCGACACGACACCGGCGCTGGCCGGGATCGACCCGTGCACGAGTGAGCTCTTGCCGGAGCCGGCGACGCCGGTGACGACGACGAGCACCCCGAGCGGGATGTCGACGTCGACCTCGCGCAGGTTGTGCGTCGACGCGCCGCGGATCGCGAGCTTTCCGGTGGGCGCGCGGACCGTGGCCTTCAGCGAGGTCCGGTCGTCGAGGTGCCGGCCGGTGATCGTGTCGCTGGCCCGCAGCCCGTCGAGGGTGCCCTCGAAGCAGACGGTGCCGCCCGCGGTGCCCGCACCGGGGCCGAGGTCGACGACGTGGTCGGCGATCGCGATCGTCTCCGGCTTGTGCTCCACGACGAGCACCGTGTTGCCCTTGTCGCGCAGCCGCAGCAGCAGGGTGTTCATCCGCTCGATGTCATGCGGGTGCAGGCCGGTGGTGGGCTCGTCGAAGACGTAGGTGACGTCGGTGAGCGACGAGCCGAGCTGACGGATCATCTTGACCCGCTGGGCCTCGCCACCGGAAAGCGTGCCCGACGGCCGGTCGAGCGAGAGGTAGCCCAGCCCGATCTCGGCGAACGAGTCGAGCGTGTGCCGCAGCGAGGTGAGTAGCGGCGCCACCGAGGGCTCGTCGAGGCCGGCGACCCAGCCGGCCAGGTCGGAGATCTGCATTGCGCACGCGTCGGCGATGCTGATGCCCTTGATCTTCGACGAGCGCGCCGCCTCGGCCAGCCTGGTGCCGTCGCAGTCGGGACAGACGGTGAAGGCCACCGCGCGGTCGACGAACGCGCGGATGTGCGGCTGCAGTGCCTCGGCGTCCTTGGCGAGGAACGACTTCTGGACCCGCGGGACCAGCCCCTCGTAGGTCATGTTGATACCCGCGATCTTCATCCTGACCGGATCGCGGTACAGGAGATCGTGCAGCTCGGTCTTCGTGTACCTCCGGATCGGCTTGTCCGGGTCGACGAAGCCGGACGCGCTGTAGAGCCGGTAGTTCCAGCCGCCGGTGCCGTAGCCGGGGATGGTGATCGCGCCCTCGGAAAGGGACTTGGACTCGTCGTAGAGCTGGGTGAGGTCGATGTCGGAGACCGTGCCGCGCCCCTCGCAGCGCGGGCACATGCCGCCCAGCCGGTTGAACGTCTTCTTCACGGTCTTCGCGCCGGCGCGTTCGACCGTGAGCGCGCCGGACGCACGCACCGAGGCGACGTTGAACGAGAACGCGTTGGGCGAGCCGATATGCGGTTTCCCGAGCCGGCTGAACAGGATGCGCAGCATCGCGTTCGCGTCGGTGGCGGTGCCGACCGTGGAGCGTACGTCGGCGCCCATCCGCTGCTGGTCGACGATGATCGCCGTCGTGATGCCTTCCAGCACGTCGACCTCGGGCCGGGCGAGTGTCGGCATGAAACCCTGCACGAAGGCGCTGTAGGTCTCGTTGATGAGCCGCTGCGACTCGGCGGCGATCGTGCTGAACACCAGGGAGCTCTTGCCGGAGCCGGAGACGCCGGTGAACACCGTCAGCCGGCGTTTCGGCAGCTCGATGCTGACGTCCTTGAGGTTGTTCTCGCGCGCCCCGTGCACCCGGATCACGTCATGCACACTGTCCATGGCGGTCAGGCTAGTTGCGAGACCGCGACCTGGGCTTCTTCGATCCTGACCGATCTCACGGACTGGTGATCCGCGTGACCGAGCCCCTGACGCGGTCGAGCGTCAGATCCTCCAGCCACCGTTCAACCGATAGCCGCGTTCCGCGGAACGCGGCGCCTGGCGCGGGGCAGCGTCACCACCAGACGGCCCGCGGGGCACGCGACCTCCGCGCGCCGCGGAACGGCGCCGCGCGACGAGCGGGGCATGCGATCCGCGCGTTCCGCGGAACGCTTCATCCGCGCGGCGCGGCGAACGGCCCGAGATCCGTCTCGCGTTCCGCGAAACGCGGCCAACCAGCGCACGGTGATGGCCCGCGCTTGCCCGATCGTCACGTTCCGCGGAGCGCGAGGAGAACGGCCTGGGGAGCGGCCGTCCAGCGGTGCCGCTGGGGGAGGCCGGGGCCGGTGGTGCTCATGCGCGGCGAGCCCAGAAGGCTGGGTAGTGGCCGAGGGCCGCGTTAGGGTCAGGCGTATGGGCGGCGCGCCGCGAGGTCAGCCTGTCGAGCTGGAGGTCGGCGGGCGCACTGTGCGCGTGTCCAATCCGGACAAGCCATACTTTCCGGCCGCCGGGCTCAGCAAGCTCGATCTGGTCCAGTACTACATCGCCGTGTCCGACGGCCTGCTTCGCGGGTTGCGCGAGCGTCCGACCACGCTTGAACGCTGGCCCGGCGGGGTGGTCGAAGGCGCGACCCTCGCCCAGCGGGACGGCACCCCAGGCGACGCCTTCTATCAGAAGCGGGTTCCGAAGAACGCCCCGGACTATGTGAAGACTGCCCGGATCACCTTCCCCAGCGGACGTACCGCCGACGAGGTCTGTCCGACGGAGCCGGCCGTCCTGGCCTGGGCGGCGAACCTGGGCACGATCACCTTCCATCCCTGGCCGGTCCGGCGCGGTGACACCGAGCATCCGGACGAACTGCGCATCGACCTCGACCCGCAGACCGGCACGGATTTCACCGACGCGGTCGCCGTGGCCGGGGTCGTCCGCGAGATGCTCGGCGAGTTGGGCTGGACCGGTTGGCCGAAGACCAGCGGCGGGCGCGGCGTGCACATCGCCATCCGGATCGAGCCGCGCTGGACGTTCACCCAGGTGCGCTACGCGGCCATCGCGTTCGGCCGGGAGCTGGAACGACGGCTGCCCGACCAGGTGACGACCGCCTGGTGGAAGGAACAGCGCGGCGAAAAGATCTTCGTCGACTACAACCAGAACGCCCGTGACCGCACGATCGCCTCGGCGTACTCCGTGCGGGCCGCGGCCCACGCCCCTGTCTCGACACCGGTGACCTGGGACGAGCTGCCCCAGGTCGACCCGCGGGACTTCACGGTGCGGACCGTTCCGGCCCGCTTCGCGGCGCTCGGCGACCTGCAGGCCGGTATCGACGACGTGGCCGTCGACCTCACTCCGCTGCTGGAGTGGTGGGACCGGGACCAGACCGACCGGGGCCTCGGCGACCTGCCCTACCCGCCGGACCACCCGAAGACCGCCGGCGAACCGACCCGGGTCCAACCAAGCCGGGCCCGCACCCGCACCAGACCGACGTGAACCGGGGCTGGCACCACGCCCTGTCCAACCTGACAACGAACTACTGCGACCCCGCCCTGCATCGGCTTGTCGGAGCCGACTCTTTGACGATAACGGTCAACCGTCAGCCTGCGGTCAGCGAAATTACAAGGATTGCTAACCATCCGGCCAGCGTCGACAACGGCATCAGTCGCAACACAGTTTGACTTGGCGATCGGTGTAATATTCTTCCCAGTCGGGAGTCTCTCTCTGGGCGGCCGGCCACTACGGGTAATCCTCCGTGGCGAGCAAGTAGTTCCTCAATCTCGCGGGCCGTATCTTTGCGAACATGCAGGTAGTAAGTGCCCATCCAGAGCGTAGTTCCGAACCCGAGCGACGAAACTACCCCTAGAATGCTTGTGATCAACATGAAGTACTGTCTGGCGCTTCCCGTTCGGCTAAGCGCAAAGCCCATCAGTGCGGCGCATCCGACAGTGACATAAAGGTAGTTGTTCAACTTGTTCCAGTTGAGATTATCTTCATGCTTGTAAAGATCGATCGCCATAGAGAGTTGATCCACGAGAAACCTGGGGGCTTCTGGTCGTCGAAGCCAGACGACTCGTGGCATTCCGTCGGGTGGGGTGAGGGAAAGCGACGGCTTGAATCCAAGTTTTCGATGTAGGGCAGCCGATGCGTAGTTCGGAGGATCGGCTACTACGGCTGCTACGATAGGGACAGGAGGCGTACGGTCGATCACGTGGCGGTAGAGATCAGTTGCAATGCCACGTGACGCTTGCGAAGCCTCGACGCAAACCTGTTTTACGACGAAGAAATTGTGGAGCTGTTGAGCTAGCTGAAGGTTCAGCCATTCGGATGGCGCGATGCGCTCGCGGCTATACGCGATGATGAATCCGACGAGTCGCCCTCCTTCGTGGGCGACGTAAAAATGCTCCGCCCGTTCCAAAAGGTCCGTATAGTCGTCCAGACCGTAACCCGAAACCAAAAATCCTCGCCTGCTTGCTTCATTGGGCGGTATATCGGCGAGGTCACGCGATTCAGCCAGCGTCTGGACGTCAGGTAGATCTGACAGGCGGGCGCAATCGATTAGAACATTCTCCATCAAAGTCAGAACTCCCGCGGGCAGTGCGTCGGATGAGCTTGACCAGCCTCGGTCGCGATGCGTTCCGCCGCTGGTGGCTTCGTGCTGGCCCTTGAGAAGCATCCTGCACCGTGGCAGTTCGTGCAGGCGGATTGGCCGCTCGACGAGCGCTCGTTGTCGGGTACGGGCAGGTAGCTCGCCGTCCCGGCGCACCCCAGAATCGGCGGCCAGGACGCGGTCGGCACGGGCCGGGTCGACGCCGCAGGGCCGTGGTCTCGTGACGGTGCCACGACCGTCGACGGGGCACCTACATCAGCTCAAGGTGGTAACAATCAGGCATCGATGTAGACATGCCCTAAAGATTGTCACTAGGGTCAAAACGGCTGGGGGGCCCGACCCGCGCGACCTCGCGGTCGCGTAGGCACGACAACGGAGAGCTCATGCCCCTGTCTGCCCCCAGCGCCACGTTCGCGCGACCACGCCGTGCCACAGCTCGACCATCGCAGCCCCCGCGTCCCCGGCGGCCCGCCGCGGTCCTGCTCGGAATTGGCATGACGCTCTGCGTGGCCACCGCGTGTAACCCGATTAAGGCGCCCGCATCCGCAGATGGCCCTTTGCCGACGCCGACGCCGACGGTTTCGGCGGTAACCACGCAGCCCGTTACCACCCCATCGGCCTCCTCATCGGCCTCATCGGCTGCCAGTAGCACCCCGGGCGAGGCGTCGCCCGCCGGTGGCGGCGGCTCGACCAAGACCTTCATGGGCAGCAGCACGGTGCTGGTCGGCGGCTCGATGTCCGACGCCTCGATGTCCGCCGCTCCGTTCGACCTGCAGTACAGCTACGTGCACAGCCGGCCCGCACCTACGCCGGCCGCGTACACGGCGGCGCGCTGCGATCCGGCATGGTCGAACTGGTGGGGGTGCTGGACCGGCCCCACCACCGCACCCGGTACTCAGATCACCGTGCGCGAGAACTCCGTGGCCAAGGCGACCTACCAGGGCAAGGCGCACCCGCAGAGGATGGTCTGGGACTGGTACTCCTTGATCGACGTCGCAGGTATGGCCGGCCTGAGTGAGGGCCCGGACGAGGTCAAGGTCATCAACAACGCCGACCTGCTCGGCAAGTACCTGAACGACTACCGGTTCTTCCTGCAGAAGATCGGCATGTCGCAGGACCTGATCGACCTTGAGCCGGACTTCTGGGGCTTCGCCCGATCGCTGGGCAATCTGCACCAGGTTCCGGCGCAGGTGAGGTCGGCGAACCCGACCGATTGCGGCTCCCAGGAGAACAGCGCCTCCGGCCTGGCCCAGTGCCTGATCGCGATGACCCGCAAGTACGCGCCGAACGCCGGCGTGGGCCTGCACATGTCCTGCTTCGACTGGCAGAGCAACATCAAGAAGTGCCAGAGCGACTACGTCGACCTCGGCGCCAACGCCGGCGACTTCCTGGTCACGGACATCTCCGACCGGGACGCGGGCTGGTACGCCCAGCCGGCGCACGGGGGCAAGGACACCTTCTGGACCGACCAGAAGGCCGCCACCGCCCTGAGCTTCTACAAGACGATGGCCGAGACGGTCGGCAAGCCGGTGGTGCTGTGGCAGATCCCGGTGGGAAACATGACGCAGAACAACACGCCCAGCCACTACCAGGACGACAAGGTGGACTGGCTGTTCTCGCACATGACCCAGGTGGCCGATGCCCATGTCGCAGCCCTGCTGTTCGGCGCGGGATGGTCCGAACAGACCACGCCCGAGACCGACGGCGGCAACCTGATCAACAAGACGATCGCCTACCGCAACTCCGGAGGCGTCGCCCTCAAGTAGCAAAGGCCGGCGGGGCGCCGATTCACCAAACCCCGCTGGCCGCTTCGTGCTCGGGGCGTCGTCTCCACAGGGAGACTCGCCGGCTGGGCTACACGGTTGGCTACATAACGATCAAAGTGACCGTTACGGTCAGTGATACCCGCAGGTGGAAGACGGTCAGGTCTTCACATTTGGGTCTGACCTGGGCTGATGCCGCCGGGCTGGGGGCGGTGTCCACGGGTTTAGCGGGCCGAGTCCACAGCGTTATGTGCTGTTTATCGGTTTCGGCGGCGGCGGTC
>Ga0134124_10004817_pt1 | contig 10848 bp, 9 predicted proteins | sample KB304_FD_96880 | JGI IMG/M metagenome (GOLD analysis project Ga0134124, IMG submission 96880) | Terrestrial soil microbial communities without Nitrogen fertilizer from Kellogg Biological Station, Michigan, USA - KB3-0-4 | ecosystem: Environmental > Terrestrial > Soil > Unclassified ... | reverse complement strand
CGCTGCTCGATCGCATGGAAGTGATCCGTCTGCCCGGCTACACCGAGGACGAGAAGAGCGCGATCGCGCAGCGTTACCTCGTGCCGAAGCAGATGAAGCAGAACGGCCTGAAGGACGACGAGCTGAAGGTGTCCGAAAACACGCTGCTCGACATCATCCGCTACTACACGCGCGAAGCCGGCGTGCGCAACCTCGAGCGCGAGATCTCGAAGATCTGTCGCAAATCCGTCAAGCAGCTGCTGGCGAAGCCCGAGACGAAAGCGATCAACGTCTCGCCGCGCAATCTGAGCAAGTATCTCGGCGTGCGCCGGTTCCGTTACGGCCGCGCGGAGGAGCAGGATCACATTGGCCAGGTCACCGGACTTGCGTGGACTGAAGTCGGCGGCGAGCTGCTGACGATCGAAGCAGCAGTCGTGGCCGGCAAAGGCAAGCTCACGCACACCGGCCAGCTCGGCGAAGTGATGCAGGAGTCGATTCAGGCTGCGATGACCGTCGTGCGCAGCCGCGCGACGGTGCTCGGCCTGGAGCCGGACTTCTATCAGAAGGCCGACGTGCACATTCACGTGCCCGAAGGCGCGACGCCGAAGGACGGCCCGAGTGCCGGTATCGGCATGTGCACTGCGCTGGTCTCGGCGTTGACCAAGGTGCCGGTGCGCTCCGACGTGGCGATGACCGGCGAGATCACGCTGCGCGGGCAGGTGCTGCCGATCGGCGGACTCAAGGAAAAACTGCTCGCTGCGCATCGCGGCGGCATCCGCATGGTGCTGATCCCCGACGACAACACCAAGGATCTCGCGGACATTCCGCAGAACATCAAGGACAGCCTCGAGATCAAGCCGGTGAAGTGGATCGACGAGGTGTTGCAGGTCGCGCTACGACACATGCCGGCGCCGATTGCAGCGGCTTCCGATGCGTCGCGCGCCAACGACAAGCCACGCGCACGCAGAGTGGCGAAGCGCTCCAGCAAGCAGGTCAGGGCACATTAAATCCTGGAAATCCCAAGCGGATGGCGACCTTCGTCGCTATCCGCTCCCGGCTTCTTCTGCTATAACGCGCGCCCCAACAAGAAGGACGCCGACATGAACAAAGCCGAGCTGATCGAAGCCGTGAGCACGCAGACAAGCCTGCAGAAGGCGGACGCCACTCGCGCCGTCGATGCCGTGTTCGATTCGATTACATCGGCGCTCAAGTCTGGCGACACGGTCGCGCTGCTCGGCTTCGGCACCTTTGTCGTCAAGGCACGCGCCGCACGCGCCGGTCGCAACCCGCGGACCAACGAGACGATCCAGATTCCGGCCAGCAAAGTGCCGGGCTTCAAAGCTGGCAAGGCCTTGAAGGATGCTGTAAATTAGCGCGCCTTCGACGGCGCCCCGTCCCCCACTTAGAGCCTGCAGGCGAGCAACTGGGTGCTTAGCTCAGCGGTAGAGCGTCGCCCTTACAAGGCGAGGGTCGGGGGTTCGATCCCCTCAGCACCCACCACCTCCGGTGTGCAGTGTTGTGGGACGGGATGTCGCAGAGTTTCAGCGCGGAGCGGTAGTTCAGCTGGTTAGAATACCGGCCTGTCACGCCGGGGGTCGCGGGTTCGAGTCCCGTCCGCTCCGCCATTTCTACAATCCCAAAGTGACCCCGACTGCATGCTGCAGACCATACGCGATAAAACCTCGGGCATCGTAGCGACGCTGTTTCTCGGCGCTGTCGCACTCGTGTTCATTTTCTGGGGCGCTCACGGCCTGGTCGACTTCAACATGGGCCCGAAGACCTATGCAGCGAAGGTCGACGGTGAGCGCATTCCTACGGAGACCGTGCGCCGTGCGTGGCAGCAGCGGCAGTCACAACTTCAGCAGATGCTGCGCAACGAGCTGCCGCCCGATCTGGTCAAGTCGCAGCAGTCGGCGCTGCTCGATCAGTTCGTGCAGGAGTCGCTGCTGAAGCAGCGCGCGTCGCGCTACGGCTATCACGTCAGCGACCAGGACCTGGCGGCGCGCGTGATGGAATACCCGCAGTTCCAGATCGACGGCAAGTTCTCGAAGGATCGCTACAACGCCGTGGTGCGCGCGAGCGGTTTGACGGAATCACAGTTCGAAGCGGAGCTGCAGAGCGGCCTGCTGATCGATCAGCTGCGCAACGCCGTGGTCGAATCCGCGTTCGTCGCGCCGTACGAGCTCGATCGACGCTACGCGATGGAGAAGCAAGAGCGCGAGATCGACTACGCGCTGATTGCAGCGTCCTCCTTCGAAGCCACCACTACGATCACCGATGAGCAGGTGAAGAAGTGGTACGACCAGAACCAGGACAAGTACCTGCTGCCGGAAACGGTGAATCTGCAATACATCGAGCTGACTCGCGAGCACGCGGAAAGCGGCATCCAGGTCACCGAGCCGGCGCTGAAGGAATACTTCGAGCAGGTCAAAGACCGCTTCACGACGCAGGAACGGCGTCACGGCCGGCACATCCTGATCACGGTCGGTGAAGGCGTCGATGACGCGGCCGCGAAGCAGAAGGCCGAAGAGCTCACTGCCAAGGCGAAGGCGGGTGCGGACTTCGCGCAGCTCGCCAAGGACAATTCGAAAGACCCCGGCTCGGCGCAGCAGGGCGGCGATCTCGGCTGGGCGCAGCGTGGCATGTTCGTCGGCCCGTTCGAGGACGCGCTGTTTACGATGTCGATCGGCGAGATCCGCGGGCCGGTGAAGAGCGACTTCGGCTATCACGTGATCAAGCTCGACGAGGTCGAGGCTGGCCACGTGAAGACGTTCGAGGAAGCGCACGCGGAAGTCGAAGCCGACTTCCGCAAGGATCGCGCGCAGAACATTTTCTATGACGAATCGCAGAAGCTGGCCGATCAGGCGTTCTCCGCGCTGACGGAGCTCGACTCAGTCGGCAAGGCGCTGAACCTGCCGGTGAAGACGGTGACCGGCTTCACGCGCGAGGGCGGCGGCGAATTCGGCGGCGAGCCGTCGGTGATCGAAGCGGCGTTCAGCGACGACGTGCTGGACCGCAGACAGAACAGTCCGCTGGTGACGGTCGGCGAAGATCGCGCGCTGGTGCTGCGCGTGACCGATCACAAGGCGGCCGAGCCGCGTCCGCTCGAGAGCGTGAGCGCGCAGATTCGCGAACAGCTGAAGACTCAGCGCATGCGCGAGGCCGCGGCGGCGCAGGGTGCATTTGCGATGGCGCGCCTGCAGAAGGGTGAGCCGTGGGCGAGCGTAGCGACAGCTCTGAAGCTGACCGCAGTGGGCAAGCGCTTCATGACCCGCCAGGACACCGTCGCGCCGCCGGCGATCGTGCGCTCGGCATTCCTTGCGCCGAACACGGAGTTCTCCGAAGCGAAGCCGTACTTCGGCGGCGTCACGACCGACGACGGCAACTACGCCGTGTACGCAGTCACGCAGGTTCGCAACGCAGATCCGTCGAAGGAAGCGGCGACCGAGAAATCCGCGCGCAAGCGTCGCGCGGAAGTGCAGAGCGGCCAGGGCGAGTTCGCCGCGTACGTCGACGAAGCCGAACGCACGACGAAGATCGTCAAGAACGACAAATTATTTGAGTAGGTCGGGCTTTAGCCCGACAAAAAAGCTACTCGCTGCCGTCGTTGAATGACATGCCGACGCTGCTGAAGCCGTTGTCGACGTAGATCACTTCGCCAGTGATGCCGGCCGCCAGGTCGGAGCACAGGAACGCAGCCGCGTTACCGACATCTTCGATCGTGACGTTGCGCCGCATAGGCGCGACTCCCGCCACGTGACCCAGCATCTTGCGGAAGCCCGCGATGCCGGCGGCTGCCAGCGTCTTGATCGGGCCCGCTGAGATCGCATTCACGCGAATGTTCTTCGGGCCGAGATCGGCAGCCAGGAAGCGCACGCTCGCTTCCAGACTCGCCTTCGCGACACCCATCACGTTGTAGTTCGGTACCGAGCGCACCGCGCCCAGGTAAGACAACGTCAGCACTGCACCGGCGCGGCCGCTCAGCATCGGCTCCGCGGCTTTCGCGAGCGCTGTGAGGCTGTAGCTGGAGATGTCGTGCGCGATGCGGAAGTTTTCGCGCGTCGTGGATTCGACGAAGCCGCCGCGAATTGCGTCGGTGGGTGCGAACGCGACCGCGTGCACCACGATATCGAGGGCGTCCCATTTCTTGCCGAGAGTCGCGAACGCGGCCGCAATGCTCTCGTCGCTGCCGACGTCCATTTCGAAGACGGCGCTGGCGCCGAACTCTGCGGCCATCGCCTCGACGCGGTCCTTGAAGCGTTCCTGGTAGCTGAAGGCCAGCTCGGCGCCTTCGCGGCGCATCGCCTGGGCGATGCCGTAAGCAATCGAGCGCTCGGTCGCGAGGCCGACGATCAGGGCACGTTTGCCAGCGAGAAATCCCATGGGCTGCTCCGGGGTGGACCAGCCGCGAGTTTAGCGCAAGGAGCTTTCCGCTATCAGATTCCGGCGCGTTGATCGTCGCCGACGTACATGACCAGCTGCTGACCCGGCTTGATCACGCTGCGCGAGTTGAGATCGTTCCAGCCGAGCAGGTCGGACAGGCGGACGCGGAACTTGGTTGCGATGTGCGACAGGGTGTCGCCGCGGCGCACGACGTACGTCGTCGAGCGAGTCTCGACTGCATCGGCCTGCGTCGAAGCCAGCGTCGCCGTTCCGGGAATCTGCAGCACCTGGCCGACTGCCAGCGTATCGTCGCTCGACAGACCATTGCTGCTCACGATGCTCTCCATCGTCACGCCGTGCGAACGCGAGATGCTCCACAGCGTGTCGCCGCGACGCACGATGTGCTTGTCGGACGAGTTACGCGGCTCGCGTGCGGCAACCAGCGTCGTGGGCGAGGCAGAGCCCATGCCCGTCGGCGCCGCAGTGATCAGCAGATCCTGTCCGGGACGAATCATCGTGCCGCGAATCTTGTTCGAGGTCTTGATCGCTGCGACCGACACGCCGTACTTGTCGGCGATGCCGCCGAGCGTGTCGCCCTTTTTCACGTGGTGATACACGACGCGCACGCGCTTTTCGGGCGGCAGCGCGGCGACCGCTTCAGCGAAGCGCGTTTGACGATCGACCGGCACCAGCAACTGATACGGACCATCCGGGTCCGTGACCCAGTGGTTGAACGCGGGATTCAGCGCGAGCAGCTCTTCCGGTGCCAGCTCCGCCAGTTCCGCCGCGACGTGCAGGTCGATCTGCCCGGCGACGTCGATCTGCGCGAAGTACGGCTCGTTCGGGATCGGTGCGAACTCCAGACCGTGCGTGGCCGGATCGTTGACGATGCGACGCATCGCCAGCAGCTTCGGCACATACGCGCGCGTTTCGCGCGGCAGCTTCAGGCTGAAGAAGTCAGTCGGCTTGCCGGCTTTGCGATTGCGCGCGACGGCGCGCGAGATGTTGGCTTCGCCGCAGTTGTACGCTGCGATCGCGAGCAGCCAGTCGCCATCGAATTCCTCCGACAGGAACTGCAGGTAATCGAGTGCGGCTGTGGTTGCAGCAACGACGTCGCGACGACCGTCGTAGTACCAGTTCTGCTTCAGGTCGTAGCGACGGCCCGTGCCGGGAATGAACTGCCACAGACCCGAAGCGCGCGCTCGCGAATACGCGACGGGATTGAACGCGCTCTCGACCACCGGCAGCAGCGCGAGCTCGAGTGGCATCTTGCGCGCTTCGATCTCGTTGACGATGTGGTACAGGTAGCGCTCGCCGCGCTTGAAAGTACGATCGAGATAAGTCGGGTGACTCGCGTACCACTTCACTTCGCGCTCGACCGTGGCGTGATCGACGTCTTCGATCAGGAAGCCGGTGCGGATGCGCTCGAACAAGTCACCGGAGGAGGGCGCGGCGACCGTGCCGCCGATGCCGCTGACCAGCGGTGGGCTCGACTCGGTCTGCGCATCGAGCGTCTCGATCGCTTCTTCGATCTGTTCGGGGCCGGAGACGCCGATTTCGGCTTCATCGAGCTTCGTGACTGCGGGGTCGAGCTCGACGGTTGCGACGCTGTCCTCGTCCGCCTGCTGCTGATCGATCTGATCCGGGTCGTCGGCTTCGGGAACCGTGGCGACGTGGCTGCAACCGGCAGCGATGATGGCGAGAGCTGCAAGAATTGCATACAGCCCCGTCCGGGTGCTCCACCTTTCGACCATTGACCCCTCCAACCCACTGCGAATCGGGTCCCGACTCGCTGAAATTTCCTACGTTACGCCGCAGTTCCCGCCGGTCCCGAATCGCGACCGCTCAGGCCCGGAAGCCATCCTTCCATTGGCGGATGACTGCAAAAACTTCTGTGCTGTTCTGTAACCTGCGGCCCGCTTTGGCTTCCGCGGCCTGCTTCACAGTCTGTTGTTCGCACCGCAGGAACGGATTCACATTCCTCTCACGCCTTATGCTCGATGGCAACGTCGCCTCATCCCGGGCGCGTTTGCGGCTGCATTCTTCGAGGTAGCGCACGGCCTCGGCGTTCTGCGGCTCGACCGCGAGCTCGAATTTGAGGTTGCTGACCGTGTACTCGTGACCGCAGTAGACCTGCGTTTCGGCCGGCAACTGGGCAAGTTTGGCCAGCGAGCCGACCATTTGTTCCGCTGTCCCCTCGAATAGACGCCCGCAGCCGGCGCTGAACAGCGTATCGCCGCTGAACACGGCCCCGTGCCCGACATAAGCGATGTGGCCGGCCGTGTGACCCGGGATGTCGAGCACCGTAAATTCCAGGCCGCAGGCGTCGAGTTTGACGTGATCGCCCTGGCGCAGCCGCGTCGGTTCGCCGGGCAAGCGCTCGCTGCCCGGCCCGAACAGCGGCACGCGTCTGTTCTGCAGCAGGCTGGGGACGCCGCCGACGTGATCGGCGTGGTGATGAGTGAGCAGGATGCCCGCGAGCGAGAGGTTTTTCTCAGCGAGGGCACGTTCGACCGGTGCGGCGTCGCCGGGATCGACGGCAACGACCTGGCTGGCATCACGCGGCGCATGGATCAGCCAGATGTAGTTGTCGGCAAATGCCCGTACTGGCGTGACCTGCAACATCTGTTTTTCGAGCCGCCCGCAGCGTAACGACGCGGTATTAAACATGCGGGGGTCCGCAGCCACAAGCGTCCAAGTTGTCACCAATGAGCGTCACTCGGCGCTATCCTTCGCGCATGCACGACGACCTCGGCCCAGACCTGCATTCGTGGCTGCGCGGCGCGCTCGGCCAGCGCGTGTATACGCTGGAGCGCAAGATCGTCGCCGAGGCACTGGCGCAGGTTTTCGGCTGGCAGCTGCTGCAGATCGGACTCTGGGGCGACGACGATGGTCTGCTCGCCGAGGGTCGCACCCAGCGCAAGGCCGTGCTCGCGTGGCACGGCTCGCGTCCCGGCCGGCCTGCAGCGATCCGCTCACGAACCGATTCGCTGGCGATCGCCTCGGACTCTGTCGATGCCGTGGTCCTGCCGCACACGCTCGAATACGAGCCCGAGCCCCACGAGATCCTGCGCGAGGTCGGGCGCATCCTGTCCGCCGAGGGGCACCTCATCGTGCTCGGCTTCCGGCCGCTGTCGAGCTGGGGCCTGCGCCATCTGTTCGCGAAGGACGGCTTTCCGCCCGGGCTGGAACGCATGATCGGCGAAGGGCGGCTGCGCGACTGGTTGAAGCTCCTCGGCTTCGAGATCGTCGACGCGCGCCGCTATCTGTTCACGCTGCCGGTCGGCTCGAGCGCGCCCTCGTCGCAGAGTTTCTTCGAGCGCGCCGGCCAGCACGTGTGGCCGCTGTTCGCCGGCGGTTACCTGATGAAGGCGCGCAAGCGCGTCTACACGTTGACGCCGGTCCGGCCGCGCTGGCGGCTGCGGCCGAAAGTCGTCGGCGGGCTCATCGAGCCGACCACTCGGGGCAGCGGTTAGCGGTGATGCCGACGACAGTCGAGATCTACACGGACGGCGCGTGTCGCGGCAATCCCGGTCCCGGTGGTTGGGGCGCGGTGCTCAACTCCGGCGAGCACGTGAAAGAGTTGCGCGGCGGCGAGCTCCTGACGACCAACAATCGCATGGAGCTGACAGCCGCGATTCGCTCGCTGGCCGCGTTGAAGCGGCCGTGCTCGGTCGCGCTCTACACCGACTCTCAGTACGTGCGCAAAGGCATCACGGAGTGGCTGCCGCAATGGAAGGCGCGCGACTGGCGCACTGCGGACAAGAAGCCCGTCAAGAACGTCGACCTGTGGCAGTCGCTGGAGCGCGAGATCGAGCGGCATCGCATCGAATGGCACTGGGTCAAGGGCCACGCGGGCGTGCCCGGCAACGAGCGCGCCGATCGACTTGCCAATGAGGCGATCGACGAAATGCTCGCCGAGAAACAGCTGGTGGACGGCGGATAGCGGAGAGTGCGCGCTGCGCTTATCATTCGCGCCGCATGGATTTCATCGACCTCAAGACCCAGTACCAGCGCGTGCGCGAATCCATTAACCGCCGCATGCAGGCAGTACTGGATCACGGCCAGTTCGTCCTTGGCCCGGAACATCAGGAGCTGGAGCGGAAGCTCGCCGAGTACGTCGGCGTCAAGCACTGCATCGGCGCGTCGAGCGGCACCGACACGTTGCTGATTGCGCTGATGGCGTACGGCATCGGTCGCGGCGACGAAGTCATCACGTCGCCTTTCACCTTCATCGCGACGGGCGAAATGATCGCGCTCGCGGGCGCGAAGCCCGCCTTCGTCGACATCGACGCGCGTACGTACAACCTCGATCCGCGCTTGCTCGAAGCCGCGATCACTCCGCGCACCAAGGCGATCATGCCCGTCTCGCTCTACGGGCAAGTCGGTGACATGGACGGCATCAATGCCATCGCCCGCAAGCATCGCCTTCCGGTCATCGAAGATGCGGCGCAAAGCTTCGGCGCGAAGTACCGCGGCAAACGCTCGTGTGCTCTGTCCGAGGTCGGCTCGACTTCGTTCTTCCCGTCGAAGCCGCTGGGTGCTTATGGCGACGGCGGCGCGCTGTTCACTGACGACGACGAGCTGGCCAAGCTGATGCGCGAGATCCGCGTGCACGGGCAGGATCGTCGCTATCACCACCCGCGGCTCGGCATCAACGGTCGTCTCGACACGCTGCAGGCGGCAGTGCTGCTGGCGAAAATGGAAATCTTCGATGATGAAGTCGAGGCGCGTATGCGCATTGGCGGGCGCTACAGCGAGCTGATTGCGGAGGCACTGGGCGATCGAGTGACGACGCCGCTGCTCGCGCCCGGCTGCACCAGCGTCTATGCACAGTACACGATCGAAGTAGCGAACCGCGAAAAGGTCGAGCAGGCGATGAAGGCGCAGGGGATTCCGACGGCCGTGCACTATCCGATGCCATTGCACCTGCAGCCGGTGTTCGCCGATCTCGGTCAGGGCGCCGGCGCATTCCCGGTTGCCGAAGCGGCTGGCCGGCGCGTGCTCAGTCTGCCGATGCATCCGTACCTGACCGAAGCTCAGCAAGTGCGCGTCGTGCAAGCGTTGCGCGCGGCGGTCTGAGCCGATCATGCGCCAGGTCGTCCTCGACACCGAAACTACGGGGCTGGAGCCGGAGCAGGGACACCGCGTCATCGAGATCGGCTGCGTCGAGCTGATCAATCGCCGCAAGACCGGCCGCAAGTTTCACCGCTACCTGCGGCCCGACCGGCTGATCGATCGCGCCGCGCAACACGTGCACGGCATTACCGACGAGTTTCTGGCGACGCAATCCAAGTTCTCCGAAGTGGTCGACGAGTTGCTCGAATTCCTGAGCGGCGCGGAACTGATCATCCACAACGCGGCCTTCGATATCGCCTTCCTCGACGCAGAGCTGGCGCGCTTGCCGGGCGCCAGGCGCAAGATGACCGACCTCTGCACGGTGATCGACACGCTGCCACTCGCGCGGCAGATGCACCCCGGCCAGCGCAACAGCCTCGACGCGCTGTGCAAGCGCTACGACGTCGACAACTCGCACCGCGAGCTGCACGGCGCGCTGCTCGACGCGCAGATTCTGCTGGACGTCTACCTGGCGATGACCGGCGGCCAGACCGCGCTGATTCTCGGCGAGGTCGCGGAGATCAACGTCAATGTCTCGCACGAGCTGACCGCGACCGCGCGACCGCACGGCGTACTGCGCGTCGTGCGTGCGAGCGACGACGAGCTCGCGGCTCACGAGCGCATCCTTGCCGTGATCGACAAGATCAGCGGCGGCAAGACCGTGTGGAGGAAGGACGCGATCAGCGCTGCACGCTCTGTCGACAGTGGAGAACTGCGCGAACACGCCCTTGTGCCAGTTCCTGCCTAGCGGATCGTCATGCCGCTCGCGCAAGCCTTCGCTCGCAACTTTCTCGGCCACGCGCCCGACTGGTACAAGCTGACGATCGTCGGCTTCCTCCTCGTCAATCCGCTGGTGATGTTCTTCGGTGGCGTGCACGGCCCGATCATCGCGGGCTGGTTGCTGTTGCTCGAATTCATCTTCACGCTGGCGATGGCGTTGCGGTGCTATCCGCTGCAGCCCGGCGGCTTGCTGGCAATCGAAGGCGTGTTGATCGGACTGACGACACCAGCATCCGTTTACAACGAGACCATCGCCGCGGCACCCGTCATCCTGCTGCTCGTGTTCATGGTCGCGGGCATCTACTTCATGCGCGAGCTGCTGCTGTTCGTGCTCACCAAGATCCTGCTCGGCATCCGCTCGCGCATCGCGCTCGCGCTGACGCTGTGTCTGACTGCCGCAGCGCTGTCCGCATTTCTCGATGCGCTGACTGTCGTCGCCGTGCTGATCACGATGGGCCTGGGCTTCTACCAGGTGTTCCATCGCTTCGCGTCCGGCAAGCAGTACGACGTCGAGCACGACGTCGGTCGCGACGAAGAGGTCCAGGAGCTGCATCGCTCCGACCTCGATGCTTTCCGCGCCTTCCTGCG
>Ga0134124_10004816_pt1 | contig 10850 bp, 3 predicted proteins | sample KB304_FD_96880 | JGI IMG/M metagenome (GOLD analysis project Ga0134124, IMG submission 96880) | Terrestrial soil microbial communities without Nitrogen fertilizer from Kellogg Biological Station, Michigan, USA - KB3-0-4 | ecosystem: Environmental > Terrestrial > Soil > Unclassified ... | reverse complement strand
GCGAGACCGGGGAATGGCGGGAGGTCCCGATGACCCGAGGTGAGAACGACCGTTGGAGCGGCGAATTCGTGGTGGATGAGGTCGGCGATTATTTCTACACCGTTGAAGCCTGGGTGGACCATTTCACGTCGTGGCGCGCGGACCTGCAAAAGAAACTGAAAGCGAAACAGGATGTGGCCGTCGACTTGTTGGTCGGCGCCGGATGGATTGAGGCGGCCGCGAAACGAGTTGGAGTTCAAGCTTCAGCTTGCTCCGCAGACACGCTGAAGCGTGAACTCCAACGAGACGCGGACCAGCTTTCGGCGCTGGCAAAAGAGATTCGTTTGGGCGGCGCGGCGGTTTCCCGGCCGCAACGCGCGTTGGACGAGGATCTCGCGGCCCTGATGTTGCGGTATCCAGATCGTTCGCTGGCGACCGTTTACGAACGGGAGTTGCGGGTGATGGTGGAACGCGAGCGGGCGCGGTACGGGTCGTGGTACGAATTATTTCCGCGGTCCTTTGGCGGCCTGAAAGGGTGTGTTGAGCAATTGCCGCGGATTGCCCGGATGGGATTCAACGTGTTATACCTGCCGCCGATCCATCCGATTGGCAAATCCTTTCGAAAAGGGAAGAACAACCGCGTTGCGAGCGAACCTGGCGAGCCGGGCAGCCCGTGGGCGATCGGTTCGGGTGAAGGCGGCCACAAGGCGATCCATCCGGAACTGGGCACGTTCGAGGACTTTGACGGGTTGGTGCGGGAAGCGGCGAAAAATGGAATTGAGATCGCCCTGGACATTGCATTCCAGTGCGCGCCCGACCACCCCTACGTGCGCGAGCATCCGGGATGGTTTCGTCACCGGCCCGACGGCACGATCCAATACGCAGAAAATCCGCCGAAGAAATACCAGGACATCGTGCCGTTCCATTTCGAGTGCGACGACTGGCGCGGCCTGTGGATGGAATTGAAAAGCATTTTCGAATTCTGGATGGACCGGGGAGTCCGCATTTTTCGCGTCGACAATCCGCACACGAAGACATTTCCGTTTTGGGAGTGGTGTATCGGTGAGTTGAGACAGAGGGATCCCGGGCTGATTTTCCTGTCGGAAGCGTTCACCCGCCCGAAGGTGATGTTCAACCTGGCGAAGCTGGGATTCACGCAAAGCTACAATTATTTTCCGTGGCGCAACACCAAGGATGAACTGGAAAGTTACCTGGCCGAGCTGACACAGACCGACGTCGCGGATTTTTTGCGGCCGAACCTGTGGCCGAACACGCCCGACATCCTGACCCAGTTTTTGCAGACCGACGGTCGGGCAGGTTTTGCGATCCGGTTCGTCCTGGCGGCGACCCTGGGCGCCAGTTATGGCATCTATGGCCCGGCCTTTGAACTCTGTGAAAATATCCCTCGCGGGCCGGGCGAGGAGGAATACCTGAATTCGGAAAAATATGAGGTGAAGCGCTGGGACCTCAAATCGCCCCAAAGCCTCGAGGAATTGATCGTGCGCGTGAACCAGATCCGGCGCGACAACCCGGCCTTGCAATCGAACTGCAACCTGAAGTTCCATCGCACCGACAATCCTGAACTGATCGCGTTTACCAAATCGACGGACGACAAAGCCAACACAATCCTGGTGGTGGTGAACCTGAGTCCACATTACCGGCATAGCGGGTGGCTGGAGTTGCCGATGGCCGAGTTCGGTCTTGATCCTACGCGCGCCTTTCAGGTGCACGACCTGTTGACGGACACGCGCTATTTATGGAAAGGCGGACGGAACTACGTTGAATTGAATCCCATTTTTACGCCGGCGCATATTTTCCAGTTGCGCCGTTACCTCCGGACCGAACGCGATTTCGATTATTTCACGTAGGAGACTCTGATCTGTTTTTGACTTCTATTTGCAGTGCTCAGCCGGAGCCTCCTGACCGCGTAAAACGCGGCAAGCGCCCGCCACGTTCCACGTGGTCGGCTGCTACCATTTTGAAGAGATCAGGTTTCGACGGCGCTGATGGCGATGAGGACGAGATTGGAGAAGCTGGTGGCGAGTTGTTCCATGACGGTCAACCGGCCCAGAACCAGGATGTCTTCATGGTCGAGCCGGACGATGGGGCAATCGCCATCGGGCTGCATTCGGTTGGTATCGAAACAAATCGGGTCGTAGGTCCGGCCGTCGACCGGCCGGGCGAACGGGATGTAACCGCCGGGCAACAGAACGTTCATGAGCTCCGCGTCACCGAACATTTCTGCGGCAAACCCGTCGAATCCCAGCCCGGGCGGGTTGGACAGCAGCTTCAACCGGTCGATGTAGATGTTGGACCAGCGATAGTTGGTCAGCAGATGTTCGAACAAAGGCGGAAAAGGAGCGGGCAACTGTGACAGGATCGGCTGGAGCAGCGACGGGTTGGTCGGACGGGAAAAAACTTTACCGTCATCGAATTTGGTAAAGCATTCGACGAACTCGGCCAGCAATTGAATGTCGGACTCCATGATAGCGACAACTTCCCGATTTTGAGAAAATTAGCATATTTTGTGCCGTGACCGTGGCCATAAAAGCATTGATGAGGGAAAAGCGCCCCTCATTCAGGTCATTTTATAAGGAAATCGTTTAATTGTATTGGAGCGGAACGACCTCCGAATGTTGCAATGACGACAGGGCGTTGCCAGTCATGGTTGCAGAAGGTGTCTCATTTAAGGCGGTGAGGCCGCTTCGTGGACATCGGATGATATATCGTCGCTATACCGTCAGTGGCGGAACCCTGTCGGCAATGAAACGAGCGTCGATTTTTTTGGCGCGTTTGATTTGGCGACCGGGAGCGGTTCGGTAACCCTGGGTTCGGGAGCCGGGTTGGCTGTGGCAGGAGCGAACGGCTGGTTCGGGGTGGCGGCCGGCGTCTCAACCGCTACTGCGTTGACGGGTCTCATGGAAACGATTTGGGGTTCACCGGAAGTAGAATGCCCATTTTTCCATTTCAAAATCCGGACCTGGCGGAGGTCGGGGCGTTTAAGGCCGGGTTCCGCGATGAGCTTGTAGAGTTCCGGTCGAAATTCGGCCAACGGCATCCAGGCGGTGGACAGTCCGTGGAAACCCCCGCCGCCGCGGACATTGGATGTGAATTTCCCGTCCTGATACATGACCAGAAGGGGGGTGTTGGCAAAACGGCGCATGGTTTCGGGGGTGATGCCGTAATGGCCGGACTGGTAACACACATACATGCCTTCAACGTCGGACGAACCATGGGCGGAATTTTCGATGTAATGAAGCGTGGCATCGTTGGGGGTATAACTCCATTCATAGGCGATTTCGCCGTTGACGTTGGTCTGGTGCAGGGTGGATTGGAACCAATCGACGGTGCCCTGGGCGATCTTGTCGTAGAGAGCGATCCGGTCTTTGTCTTCATCGAGAGCCCGCAGGTCGTCGGCGAGCCGCACGAGCGAGCGGACGAGCATGAATTGTTGGTTCCAGGGGATGGGTTTGCCGCCGCCGCGACCGGCTTTCCCATCCAGCCGCGCCAGCTCGGGCGATTCGGAAAAGTAAAGGCGCAGGTCGCCGTTGGTCATGGTTTTGACGGACCAGGGCACGATGAACGTGTCGATGGTGAAATTGCATTCGCGGATATAGCTGCGGGCGCGTTCGATATAGGTTTTGCCGAGGTGAAGTTTGTCTTCAACGGGCACGGTGTCGTTCCAGAGTTCTTTGTGGTCGATAATGACGCGGGCGCAATGGGCGAGCATTTCGAGGATGGCGCCGCTTTCGACATGGGTCGTGAGGTAGTTGGTGCCTCCGGAAATTTCTGTGCCCGACGGCCAGGTGGCTTCGCGTTTGCCGGTCCAGAACAGGCTGCCCGTGTTGGTATCGTTTCGGCAGGCGAGAATGGCATCGCTGAATTCGATGAGCCGGTTCAGGTAGATCCGGTCGCCGGTGAGTTCATACATGGCCAGGAGGAGATCGTGGGCCTGGTGACTTCTGCCGTAGACGAGGTTGTTGTGATTGTTGTGCGTTGGCAACGGCTGCGACAATGCCAGGTCGCCGAACACCTTGAGCTCGTTAGCCGTCACCGGGCCGTCCAGGCTGTCAATTAACGAATGTTGGGGCAATGCATTGGCGGCGGGTGCAGGTGAGTTCGTTTTGAGGGCATCGGCGGCGCTGACGGATGACAGCAGGCAACAACTGAAAAGAGTGATGAATGAAGTGAGGGTGAAATTACTCATAGCGGCTGGTTAGTTCGGATTTTAAGAGGTTAGATGGTTCAGGGCGACACGCGGACGCGGTAAAAGCGCGGCACGGCATTCGTGGCGGCGCCGCTGTTGACCCAGTTCTGGACCGTACCGGTATCGCCATCGGGAGTGATGACCGGACTGGCATCTGAAAAACCGGTCGCCAGGTTGGTGGAAACCTGGACGACATAACTGACGCCGCCGACGGCGGCCCAGGTGACGTCGTCGTCGCTGCCCTGTGGCGAGGCGCTCAACAAATGCAGGTACGAAGCCGAATCGAGCGGATCGGTGGCGCAGATGTATTCCGCGACGTTCGACATCCAATCATTGTCAAAGTCATCCTGGGCGCGGCTGTGGTCCCCGGACTGCCCGGTGGCGTGGCCAAATGTTTGTTGCATCCACCAGTCGGGAATGGTGTCGCCATCCGAATCAATGGCGTTGGTCACGACCAGTTCGGCAGATTCCTCGTCCACCAGGAGGCCATTGGTGCCGACGATGTCCAGGTTATAGATGTCGGGCGGCGTGGTGTTGGTGGTGACGACGGTCAGGGTGGAAACATTCGTGCCATTGATCGTGACCGGGCTGAAGGTTGCCGTGGAATAGAACGGTATGCCGCCGACGCTTAATGAGACGTTGCCGTTGAAACCGAAATTATTTTGCAGGCTGACCGCGTAGGTGACGCTGTCGTTGCCGTCCACGGATTGTGTCGTGGGCGAGACATCCAGCGTGAAGGACGGGTAATCGATGCTGACATTGTCGAAGGTGGCGGTGCTCACCGTGCTGGAGTTGTGCGCGCAGACCGCCAGGCCGACCAGGACGGTGTTGGACATGGTGATGGAAACGGCGTTCGTCACCTGGTTCCAGGCAACGCCATCGGCTGACCGGAAGGCGGTGAAGCTGTTGCTGGAACGCACGAGGCGCACCCAATACGGCACCGCCGGGCCGTTGACGTCGGCAGCATTAACGGCGCTGCCGCCGGTGGTGGTGCGATATTGGAGGCTGGCGCCATGGCTGGCGGTGGGCGAGATCAGGGCGAAGGCATATTTTGCGTTGCTGTTGGTCGTTTCGCGGATCATCACGCCGGCTTTGGACCACGCATCGGCGGCGGTCTGGCTGATGACGCGGGCGGTGATGGCGAAATCGCCGGATTGCGGCTGGAAGATGTAATTGAACTGGTCGGCGGTGCCCCAGACATCGCTGCCGCCACCGACGCCGGTGAACACGTTATTGAAATAGCTGGCGCTGCCTTTATTGGTCTGGCTGCCGACATCTGCATCCACCCAGGGCGGGGGCAGGGCGGTGGAGATGACATTCAGGCTTGCCGTTGCGCCGCTGACGAGGCCGCTGTTTGAGCCGAGAACGGTCAGGGTGTAATTGCCGGCGAATGCGTTATTGGAGACGGTGAGCGTCAGGATGGAAGCCCCGGCACCCGTCACAATCCCCGGGCTGAAGCTCGCGCTCACGCCGGGGGGCAGGTTGGTGATGCTTAAGGTGACAGGTCCGTTAAATCCATTCATGGCGCTGACCTGCACGGTAAAATTCGTGCTGGAATTGGCGAACACCGATTGGCCGGCGGGGCTGGCGGAAAGGAGGAAATTATTCGGGCCGGTCACGTTCAGGAGCACCGGCGCGTATTGGGTCAGGGGCGAATTCCCGCCGCGGATGTTTGGGAACAGGCTGTTGCCCTGCGGCAAGACCCAATAATTTCCAACGGCGGCATTGTTGCTGGCGATGAGGGTCAGGGCGTTCGTGCCGGAATTCGTCAATGACGCCGTGTTGAACGCGGCGCCGCAGCCCCAGGGCAATCCGCCGACACTGAAGACGATGTTGGAATTCGGCCACGAAGAGACCGCGACCGATCCGGCCGGGTTCGGGATGAAATTCGCGCCGGGATAGCTGGCAACCGTCGTGACCTGCAAGGCCACGTTGGCGCTTTGGCCGGGGGCTGCGCTGACGCGATTGGTCTGGGCGGTCAGCAGGAAATAATTGTCACCGTAAGAGCGTCCGAGGACATCAAGGACCTTCTGGGCGCCGAGACGTTCGGCGAGTTGCGCGCGGAACAGGCTGCGCGGGTCGACGTGGGATTGCCACGAGATGATTTCGGGAGGGAGCGTTCCAGTCCGGTTCGGATCCCAGGTTGACCCCGACGCGACCAGGCCGATGCCCATCTGGTGGGCGGTGACCGGCCGGTCGTAGTCGAACCCGCTGCATTCGTCGTTCCAGGCGATATGGTTGCCGCCGCACCAGCCGTGGCTGCCGCCGGCATCCAGGCAGACCAATCCCTGGTGCATGAACATCGCGTCATAGAGAGTGCCCACGGCCCATTTCATATGCGGGCTGGTGCTGGCGAAGGCGTGGGGGATATCGCATTCCAGCACGACATTGGGGCCGGAACTTTGGCCGCCGCTGGAGAATTCGAAACCGCCGTCGGAGGTGGTGAAGCGATGGAACAGCAGGCCTTGCGAACCGCCGTGCGTATTGATCTGGATGGACGGGCCGGAATGTCCGGCCGGCAACGGGTTATGGTACGAGATGATGTCCTCGAACGTACAGAACTTGCTGCCGTCGGCCTTGACGGTGTGACCGGACATTTTGTCGTTCATGCAGTTGCGCACCCAGCAGTTCATCACGCCGTCATAGGTGATCAACTGGCCGGAGGTGTTCCCCAGGTCGTCCACGCCCGCTTCACAATCGGCGCGGATGCCTTCAAGCCCGACGTTTTGGACGCGGTTGCTGTAGGTGTATTTATAGACCTGGCCGCCGCCATACTGCTGGTCGAGGGCGCAGAAGATGGGGGAATCAATCATGATGCGATTGCCTTCAATGGCGGTAATTTTTCGTTCCCAGGTCAGGTCGACTTCACCGCCGGTCCAGCTGAGGGGATATTGGACGGCGGTGTCGATGACCTGGCACCAGAGCGCGGTGCTGGGGCGATAGATGACGATGTCATCGCCGACGGCCCAGTTGGCGACGGAATCAACCTGGAACCAATTGGCGCCTAGAGGGACGTAATCGCTGGTGACATTATGGCGTGTGCTGGCGACTTCTTTTCGACTGACGCCGCTGGGATTGTTGACCGTCCAGATGGCATGGCCGGCGAGCAGGTGCAGGAGCGTTCCATTGGTGGCGCAGCCGGCGCCGCGCACGATGATGCCGCTGGCGGTGCAACTGAGGCCGTTGCTCATATTATAAACGCCGGCGTTCAGGTAAATGACCCCGCGGAAACCGTTGGTGCCGAGCGGTTGGGCGGAGAGGGCATTGATGGCATTTTGGATTTGCGGCTGATTGTCACCCGCAATTGGCGACAGGGTGGTGACGACCGGTATGTTGGTCGGGATCGGCACTTCGCCGGCCATGTAGCCGGCTTTGGAGAAATCCGGGATGATATCACCGTTGGTGTCCGGCCAATAGACCAGCTTGCCGTTAGCTCCCATCGTTACGTTCATCGGCCCGGTACCGACCGGGTAGGCCGTCGGGATGGTGAACGTCATGATGCGTGAGAAGACGAGGTTGACCTGGCCGGGCGTGCTGTAATCGAGGGTCGCGGTGAAGTTCGTGTCCAGGTTGAGCACGGGATTGAACGTGCCGCTGCGCGTGCCGGTGTAGGTGACGAGGGTGTAAGGCAGGTTGGTGCGGAGATTATCGAGCGGGACGATGGTGATGCTGTTGTTGTTCAACGTCAGGTTGCCGGTGACCTGCAGGAGATCGTTCGCGTTGGTGCGGATCTCGAATGTGGCGGTGGCGCCGGAACTCAACGTGAGGCTGCCTGACTTGAAGGTGCCGATGCCGGTCAGGTCGTTCGGAAAAAGGGCGCCGCCAATGGTGGCGGATCCGGTGGTGCCGCCATCCGGCGCGAAGGTTGTGCCGGCCGAGGTGGTGAGGGCCCCGCCGCCGGTCAACACGCCGTTAACGACGAATTTGCCGGCGCTGATGGTGGTGGACCCGGAATAGGTGTTGGTGCCATCGACGGTGAGAGTGCCGCTGCCGGTCTTGGTGAAGCTGCCGGTTCCGGCGATGACATTGGTCAACTCGAGCGAAGTGCCGCTGCTGATGTTGAATGTCGTGCTGCCGGCAAGGTTGAAGGTCCCGCCGAAGGCGTTGAGTCCGCTGGCGTTCAACACGGTTGATCCGCCGTAGAGGAGCACGTTTTTCTGGATGACATTTTGCGGTGCATAAAACTGCAAGGTGGCGGCGTTGGTAATCGAAAGGGTGTTGGTGGGATTACCCAGCCCGGTCGTTGAGGTTTCCACGCTGAAAGTGCCCGAGCGCACTTCGATATCGCCCAGGGCGTCGTCCACATCCACGCCGACGAACCCGATCTGGTTGCTGCCGATCTTGGTGATTTTGCGCGGCTGGCCCAGGGTGCTGAGCGTTGCGCCGCCGCGGATGTCCCAGCGACCGGTGCCGCCGAAGGTGACATCGCCGAGGAGGGTGACGGTTTTCAGCCCGTTGATCTGTTGCGCGCCGCTGTTGATGACGACGCCGTTGCTGTTTACGCCGGCGCCGGTGAGGAACACCGGTTCCGATGTCAGATCTTTGCCGTTTAGTTCCAGGGTGGCGCCATTGCTGATGGTGGTGCTGCCGTTACCGGCGCCGAGGGCGCTGTTGTTGCCGGCCTTGAGGATACCGGCCATGACGACGACCGGACCGTTGAAGGTATTGCCGGTGTTAATGGTCAGGGTGTTGGTTCCTTTTTTGGTCAGGCCGGTGATCCCTCCAATGCCGCCCGGGCCATTGAAGGTGTAATTGGCAGTGGCGTTGCTGACGGTGATATCGGCGGGCATGACGGTCTGTCCGAGGGTGACGGTGCTGGTGCCGGTCAATGAATCGTCGAAGGTGACCGAATCGCCCTGGTGATAAACGGTGTTGGGGTTGGCGACATTGGTTTTCCAGTTGGCGTTGGTGGTGACATCCCAGGTGCCGCCGGGCGTGCCGGCCCACGTCAACGACCGCGGCGGCCCGGCGGACGGGGTGGCGACCAGTTCGAGGGTGGGGACGAGCAATCCATTCGTGTTGCCGATGGACGCCCAGCTGACGATGTTGGCGTTGGCGTTGACGAATATCAGGGTGAGCTGTTGGTTCGTGTCGCCCAACAACCACGCCTGGAGATCCGCCACGGTCAACGGGCAATCAACTTCCTGGGCGGACGTGCCGAAATCCTGGTAGCTGAGCATGGCGCTGGTGTTGGCATTGGGCAGTGCCGAGGACGTTGACGGGATGTCATTGGGTGAAGCGGTTTTGGCCGGCTGGTTGTTCCAGGTCATGTTCGATGTCCAGACGCTGTCGGCTACACCGTTCATGTTGGTATTGTTCAAGCCGAAGACCTTGAGCGAATCCGATGTGCCGCTGCCTTCGGAATATAATTTCAGGCGCGCCGAGGTGATGTTGACGATCGGGTAATTGCTGAAGTATGAGCCGATGTTGAAGCGCACGTAGGCGATGCGGGCGTTGCCATTGTTCATCTGCTTGGTCTGCAGCACCTGCGAATCATCCTGGTCCGAGGACGAACTGCCGCGGTAAACATAGGCGTTGGCGGTCGCGACGAAAGTATTGGTCACGGCCTGGCCGTGTGCCTGGATCAGGCCGGCGGCGATAAACAGGGCGACGATGGGACAATAGATTTTTTTCATGGGCAAAACGGTGACGGCAAAGGATTAATCCGCGGCAATGGGATCGGGCAGCGATTGCGTTGGGTCCATTCACCCTGTTTTAGCCCAAGTCGGTGGGCAGATGAATGGCATCTTTATGCGCCTATTTTATTTGAATAAAATCTAACCCAATCCGCGGAAATCGATACGGAATCCAGGGAGGAAAAGTAGTTATCCGGGGGTTATAGAGAGGCTGAACAAAGCCCGTTTTGCGTGGGGAACTATCGGAACTGGAAATAGACCCGGCAGCCGTCGCGTCGCAGGCCTTCCGGTGTGCTTTCCTTGAGAAAAAGGCGTCCGGCATCGACTTTGCCGGTCTTCAACAGATAGGCCTGGACCACGCGGGCCCGGGTCGCGGCCAATGTTTCCAGGTCATTTTCCGTTACCGGGATGGTCGCCATCAACAAGGCCTCCGTGGCGTCCGGCGGCGGGACCAACATGGTGCGATAGACATTATTCGTGCCCGCCGCAACTGCTTTGTGAAATAACTGGGTGGCCCCTTTGGAGGTTTTGCTTTTCGGCAAAGCGACGGCGGCGTACACCGCAAGATTGGTATTCTCGGCGATCAATTGCGGCGTGATCTTTCCGGCGGCCGACGCTTCGCCAAACAATTTTTTCACCCAGCGCGGACGGTCTTCGGCGGGAATGACGATTTGGTCGGCGGAATTGGTTGCCTGGCTGGATTTTCTCAGCCCAGCCCAGAGACGCGAACGGATCTCCCGGTCAATGGCCATTCGTTGCAGGCCTTCCCGGTCACCCTCCGGATCCACACTGCCGGCGATCTCCATCTGCAAGGCGGGCCGTTCGTAAAGCGCCTTGGCCAACACTTCCAGTTTATTCGTGTCTTCTGCCGTCAAAGCGGTGTCGCCGGCAGCAAATTCCTGGTGATCCAATGTTTCGCTGTTACCGCCGAACATCGCCCCCAACAATGAGAAAGGAGACAGGGCCGCCTTTTCGATGATGTTCAGGAGCGTCCGCGTCACCACTCTTCCAATGCGGAATTTCGGGTC
>Ga0134124_10004815_pt1 | contig 10851 bp, 3 predicted proteins | sample KB304_FD_96880 | JGI IMG/M metagenome (GOLD analysis project Ga0134124, IMG submission 96880) | Terrestrial soil microbial communities without Nitrogen fertilizer from Kellogg Biological Station, Michigan, USA - KB3-0-4 | ecosystem: Environmental > Terrestrial > Soil > Unclassified ... | reverse complement strand
TCGGCGGGCCGATTGCGAACAGCCGCGTGTACCTGCTGGATGCGAAACTGCAACCGGTGCCGGTGGGAGTGGCGGGCGAGTTATATCTGGGCGGCGCGGGGTTGGCGCGCGGGTACCTGAACCGGCCGGAGCTAACGGCGCTCGCGTTTGTGCCGGATCCGTTCAGCGCTAGCGGTGGTGAGCGGCTGTACCGGACCGGAGATCTGGCGCGCTACCGAGCGGATGGGCAGCTTGAGTACCTGGGCCGCATTGATAACCAGGTGAAGGTGCGCGGCTTCCGCATCGAGCTCGGCGAGATTGAAACGGTTATCAAAAAACATCCCGAGGTGTCTGAAGCGCTTGTCATCGTGCGCGAGGACGAACCAGGTGACAAACGTCTCGTCGCGTATGTCGTTCCGGATCGAGATGCCTTGCACCAGAACTTCCACTCAGAGCAAGTATCTGAATTTAATATTGGAGGCTGGAACAACACCAATCCGATTCCGGCCGAGGAGATGCGGGAGTGGTTGGATCAGACTGTGGACAGGATACTCTCTCTGCGTCCCCAGCGAGTGCTCGAGATTGGCTGCGGCGCTGGCTTATTGTTGTCCCGCCTTGCTCCACACGTGGTTGATTATCACGGCACGGATCCGTCGAAGACTGCCCTCGATTCGCTTCGTCAGCAGTTGTCAGGCGTGCATCGGAACGTAACACTCACTGAACAAACCGCTGACGATTTCACCGGCATCAACACACAGGCTTTCGATACGGTGATCCTCAATTCGGTAGTGCAATACTTTCCGAGTGTCGATTATCTAGTGCGAGTTTTGGAAGGTGCGTGCAAATGTCTTAAGCCTGGAGGTTCGATTTTCCTTGGTGACTTGCGCAGTCTACCGTTGTTGAGAATGTTGCACACGTCTGTCGAGATACACACGTCGCCGGCATCGCTATCAGTGAGTGAATTGCAAAGGCGAGCAGAAGAGCGAATCGCCCAGGAGAAAGAGCTCGTAATCGATCCTGCTTTGTTTACAGTGTTGAGAAATTATCTGCCGCAAGTCAGTCGCGTTAATGTTCAGCTTAAGCGTGGCAGGCGCCATAACGAATTGACGGGGTTTCGCTATGACGTAACTCTACGCGTTGGTGATGAGCCAGCTCAGACGGTCGAACAGCCGTGGCTGGATTGGCAAACCGAAGAATTGCATCTTGAAAATTTAAAACAGATACTGAAGACCACAACCCCGGAGATTCTGGCGATTAGAGGAGTTCCTGACGCTCGTCTGGCGTCGGATTTCAGGGCGTTGAATTTCCTCGAAGCTAACGAAAACCTCCAAACCGCAGGCGAGCTAAGAGAAGCTCTAAAAAACACGGGTGTCACGCAGGGGATCGAGCCTGAGGAATTTTGGGCGATCAGTAAAGATCTACCTTACGAGGTAGAGTTAACGTGGGCTGGACGGTCGGGTGACGCTACTTTTGACGTAATGTTCCGGAAACGATCAACATCCTATATGGAGGTTCTTTCCGAACAGGCTGGGGAGTCTCACGGTCCCCTCCGCAAATACGCTAATGATCCGCTGATTGCGAGGGTAGCTCAAACATTGCAAGCGGATCTCAGACGAATATTGGCGAGACAACTGCCGGAATATATGACGCCCGCGGACTTCATGTTCTTAGAAACCTTTCCTATCACTCCGAATGGGAAGATAAACCGGTCTGCCTTGCCCGCGCCGGGCCGTTCTCGTCCCGAATTGGAGCACACTTATGAAGCTCCACGCACCACGACCGAGAAGGAATTGGCAAGCATCTGGAGTGCGGTGCTCAGGAAGGAGCGTGTAGGCGTAAAAGATAATTTTTTCGAAATCGGTGGACACTCCTTACTGGCGACCCAGGTAATTTCCAGAATTCGACAGCACTTCAAAGTAGAACTCGGTCTGCGGAGCATGTTTGAATCACCCACTGTCGCCACTTTGGCGGCCACGGTCGTTGAGCTGCAAAAGAATAATAAGACTGTTTCCAGCCCGATAATCAGTAGACGTCGGCGAGGTGCTTCGGCAAAGATCGAACAACTTTCGTCCGAAGAAGTTGACTCACTTCTCGCGGAAGTTTTGTCTCAGACTGATTTAAAGCAATGAGTGAGAACCTCACAAAAACCTCAGACCTATCGGATAAGGAAAGGCGTGCTCTCCTTTCCGCGTTGATCAATGACGAGAACGGAAGCGCCGACACTTTTCCTGTCTCCTTTGCACAGCAGCGCCTCTGGTTTCTGTCTCAGCTCGAACCGGACAATCCTTCATACAATCTTTCCCAAATCCTGCGTCTCAAAGGCGAGCTGAACGTCAACGCGCTCGAACAGGCGATCAACACCATCATCGCGCGGCACGAATCGTTGCGCACGACCTTCAAGCAAATAGAGGGAGAGCCAGTCCAGATTGTCTCCGGCATGGAGAGAATCAAACTGGGCTTCGCAGATCTTAAATTACTGCCCGAGTCAGAACGTGGGGATGAAGCACACCGGTTGACGGTGACTGAGGCTCGGCGCCCGTTTGATCTTACCCGCGACCTCCTACTGCGGGCGGTATTGGTACGTCTCGCCGACGACGATCACTGGCTCTTGCTGACCATGCATCACATCGTCAGCGATGGCTGGTCAATGGGTATATTTGCGAAAGAGCTCTCAAACATCTACGAGGCTCTGCTGACGCACCGCGAGATCGATCTGCCGGAATTGCAGGTTCAATACCCTGATTTTGCTGAATGGCAGCGCGAATGGCTGCAAGGCGAAGTGCTGGAGGAGCAACTGGGGTACTGGCTGAAGAGTTTGGCGGGAGCACCCGCAATGCTCAAGCTTCCGACCGATCATCCTCGTCCGGTGCAGCAATCGTTCAGCGGCGCCAACGTGTCTTTGAAGCTTTCTCAGAAACTGAGTCAAGCGCTTGCAGAGTTTAGTCAGCGTGAAGGCGTGACGCTTTTCATGACTACGCTTGCCGCCTTTCAGACTTTGTTGTTTCGCTACACAGGTCAGGAAGACATCGTTATAGGAACACCTATCGCCGGACGCAATCGAGTCGAAATCGAGAGCCTCATCGGCTTTTTCGTCAATACGCTGGCATTACGCACAAACGTTTCGGGTAGCTCTACCTTCCGCCAACTGGTGAGACGTGTAAAAGAGGTCGCTCTAGGAGCCTACTCACATCAGGATTTGCCTTTTGAAAAGCTGGTAGAGGAGTTGAACCCGGAGCGCAACCTCAGCCATTCGCCTGTCTTTCAGGTGATGTTCACCGTGCAGAACGCGCCACGCGAGACGCCGGCGCTGAGTGGCTTAACTATCACACGCGTGCCGATGCCCAGCGTAACGGCGAAGCTTGATCTATCCCTCTTCCTTACCGAAACAGCCACCGGGTTGAACTGCTGGTTTGAATACAACACCGACCTCTTCCATGAAGCGACGATCGAGCGCATGGCGGCTCACTTCGAAACGTTACTGGAAGGAATCGTCGCCAATCCGGAACAGCGCCTCACCGAGTTGCCGCTCTTGACGGCGCCGGAGCGTTCGCAGCTGCTAATTGAGTGGAATGATACGGCAGTAGATTATTGCAGGGACGTATGCATCCATACGTTGTTTGAAGAGCAGGTAGAAATAAACGGCGACAAAGTAGCATTAATCTCTGAAACAGCGCGGTTGACGTTTGGTGAATTAAACCAAAGAGCAAATCAGTTGGCCCATTACTTGAAGCGGCGCGGCGTTGGACCTGAGGTTCTGGTGGGAATTTGCGTCGAACGTTCCGTAGAGATGATTATAGGTTTGCTTGCCATCCTGAAAGCAGGTGGCGCGTATGTCCCTTTGGACCCGGGGCATCCGGCAGAGCGCATTTCCTTCATGCTCACAGACTCCGCGGCTCATCTCTTATTGACACAGCACGGTCTGGGCGAGTCGCTGTCGAGTTGGGGTGGAGAAACTATCTACCTCGATAGCGAATGGGCGGAAATCACGCGCGATTCAGGGGACAATCCCGCAGCTACAGCTTCTGCCGCCAACTCCGCGTATGTGCTGTACACGTCAGGCTCAACGGGCCAACCAAAGGGTGTGGTGAATACCCATCGCGCCTCTGTCAATCGTTTTGCCTGGATGTGGCGCGCATATCCATTCGCCAAAGACGAAGTTTGTTGTCAAAAGACTTCGCTGAGCTTTGGCGATTCGATTTGGGAGATCTTTGGCCCACTCCTGCAGGGCGTGCCGCTGGTGATCATTCCAGACGAGGTGGTAAAGGATCCGCAACGCTTCGTCACTGAGTTAGCCACGAATAAGGTCACGCGCCTCGTCCTCGTGCCTTCGTTACTGCGCGTCATGCTTGAACTTAATGAAGACCTCGCGCAACAGCTTGGCAAATTACGTTTTTGCGTTTGCAGTGGCGAGACACTGCCGGTTGAATTGGCGGCGATGTTTCGCGAACAGTTGCCGCAGACGTTATTGATCAATCTGTATGGTTCTTCTGAAGTTGCGGCAGACGTGTTGTGTTACGAAGTAGACCAAACGGAAGGACTCACCACGATTCCGGTTGGCCGGCCCATTGCGAACACAAGCGTTTATGTTGTCGACGCGAATTTTCAACCTGTTCCATTGGGCGTACTCGGCGAGATCTGTATCGGCGGTGAAGGACTCGCGCGCAGTTATTTCAAACAGGCAGAGCTGACTGCAGAAAAGTTCGTACCCGATCCGTTCAGCGCTGAAGACGGCGCGAGGTTGTTCAGGACTGGAGACATCGGGCGTTATCTGCCTGACGGAAAGGTCGAATACCAGGGGCGCCGCGATCATCAAGTGAAGGTGCGTGGATTTCGCATTGAGCTCGGCGAGATTGAAACCCAGTTAGAGAGTCATCCCAATGTTCACCAGGCTGTCGTGGTGGCGAGTGACAACGAACGAGGCGATCGACAACTCCTGGCCTACATCGTTGCCGCTGGAGCAGCACCAGGTGATAAGGAGCTGCGTGGGTATTTACGTCGCAAGCTGCCTGATTACATGATTCCCGCAGCCTTCGCCGTCCTCGACAGTTTGCCACTAACACCAAGCGGCAAGATCGATCGCCATGCCTTACCGGCGCGGCTCGGGACGCGTTCCGACCTTGAAGAAGCTCATATTGCTCCGCGCGATGATATTGAAAAAAGGCTTGCACTTATTTGGGAGAGAGTGCTGGGTCTGCAATCAGTCGGCATTCGAGATAGTTTTTTTGACCTGGGAGGCCACTCGCTACTGGCCGTCAGATTAGTATGGGAGATTGAGAAAGAACTCGGACAGCGACTGCCGCTCGTCAGTTTTTTTCACGACCCCACCATCGAATATCTTGCGAGTCTTTTACGTCAGGATGTGCGTTCAATTTCCTGGCCCACCTTAGTCAAGATTCAGGCTGATGGTCCAAAGCCGGCGCTTGTCTGCGTTTCCATGCCAAACGTAAACGCACTTGGCTATCGAACCCTGGCTCGATGCCTCGGTCCCGATCAACCGGTATTCGGTCTGCAAGCGCAATATCCTGAAGACCTCGAAGGCGAACATAGTAAGGCCGCAGTTGACTCCATCGCCACGGAATATTTGGAAGCACTGCGCGCAGTGCAACCGCGTGGTCCTTATCAGTTTGTTGGTCTATGCCGGGGCGCGCACATTGCTTTTGAGATGGCGCGACGGCTCGAGGATGAAGGTGAGGAGATTGCCTTTCTCGGAATTATCGACACCTGGGTGATGGAGAATACCTACAATTATTTTTGGCAGGTCGAATATTATGCGACGCGATTCGTCTGGCTGACTATGCTGGGCCTCAAAAACAAACTCAACCTTGTAAAGAGAAAAGCAGACCACAGTGTGGACAAAACTGATGATGGTCAGGTCGTCATTACTGCAGAATCTGCCGAGCCCAAACAGAAACCATTCAAAGTCTATTTCCCGGGACCTGATTATGTGCCGACGAGCTTAGGTGGGCGCATTGCAGTCTTCCGCACCCGGCGCCAACCGCGCAACCGGATCCGCGATCTCCACCTCGGATGGGGGAAACTAGCCAAAGGTGGCGCAGACGTTCATTTCATTCCCGGCGACCATGATAGTGTGCTGAAAGAACCTCACGTTCAGAGTTTGGCGGCGAAATTAAAGCAGTGTCTGCGGTAGTTAGCCACAAAGAGGCACAAAAGCTCTAATAGGTTCTGCTGATTTTTTGAGCTTTTTGCGCCTCTTTTGTGGCTAAATTCCTGCTAACGAGTCGAGCATGATCGATTTTGAGGCAAGGGCAACTGCCGGAATATATGGCTCCTTCGGACTTTATGTTGTTAGATGGTTCCCACGAATCCAGGATCGAGAGGAGTTTGGCAATAATCTGGACTGAATTGACAATTTTTCCAAATCGCTGGACATTCTTAGATGGCAACCCCAGTTATTTCAAGAATTCGGAAACAATTTAAAGTGGAACTCAGGTTGCCTAACATGTTTGAATCATCTACCTGCCGCCAGTTTGGCCGCGCGGCAGTGGTTGATTTGCAAAATAATATTAAACCTCTCCCGGGCATATAATGAGTAGACGACGTCGGGGTGTTTCGGCGAAGATCGAACAACTTTCATCCGAAGAAGTTGACTCACTTCTCGCAGAAGTTTCATCTCAGGCTGATCTAAATCAATGAGCGGAAACGTCGCAAAAGTCTCAGATTTATCGCTTGAGGAGCGACGCGATCTCCTTTCTACGTTGATCAATGACGAGAAAGGCGACGCGGAGACTTTTCCTGTCTCCTTTGCACAGCAGCGTCTTTGGTTTTTGGCTCAGCTCGAGCCTGACAATCCTTCCTATAACATTCCCCAGGTCCTGCGGCTGAAAGGGGAGTTGAACGTCGACGCCCTCGAACAGTCGATCAACGCGATCATAGCCCGGCACGAATCCCTGCGCACCACCTTCAAGGAAGTAGATGGAGAGCCAGTCCAGATCGTCTCTAACGCGCACGAGATCAAACTCGGCTTTGCAGACCTTAAAGGACTGCCCGGTTCAGAACGTGAGGATGAAGCACGACGGTTGGCGGTTGCTGAAGTCCGGCGTCCGTTTGATCTGAGCCGCGATTATCCGTTGCGAGCCGTGTTGGTGCGCATCGACGACAACGATCACTGGCTGTTGCTGACCATGCATCACATTGTCAGCGATGGTTGGTCGCTCGGGATATTTACGAGGGAGCTCTCGAACATCTATGACGCTCTCGCGACGAACGAGGATATCAACCTTTCGGAGCTGCCGATTCAGTATCCCGATTTTGCTGAATGGCAGCGCGAGTGGTTGCAAGGCGAGGTGGTCGAGGAGCATCTTGATTACTGGCTGAAGAGTTTGGCGGGAGCACCCGCAATGCTCAAGCTTCCGACCGATCATCCTCGCCCGGCGCAGCAATCGTTCAAGGGCGCGAACGTCGCTTTGAAGCTTTCTCCGCAGTTGAGCCGGTCATTGGTTGAGTTTAGTCAGCGCCAGGGCGTGACGCTGTTCATGACGACACTCACCGCTTTCCAGACCTTGTTATTTCGCTACACGGGTCAGGAAGACATTGTCGTAGGAACGCCTATTGCCGGACGCAATCGAGAAGAAATCGAAGGCTTGATTGGCTTCTTCGTTAACACGCTCGCCCTGCGCACAGACGTTTCGGGTAATCCTACCTTCCGCGAGCTCCTTGGACGCGTGAAAGAGGTTGCTCTAGGAGCGTACGCGCATCAGGAATTGCCTTTTGAAAAACTGGTGGAAGAGCTGAATCCTGAGCGCAACGTCAGTCATTCGCCAGTGTTTCAGGTTATGTTCGGCATGCAGAACGTACCGCGCGATACAGTGGCAATGAATGGCCTGTCGATCACGCGCGTGCCGCTGCCCAGTGTTACCGCGAAATTCGATCTCACGCTCTTCATCAGCGAGACAGCGACCGGATTGAACTGCTGGCTCGAATACAACACCGATCTGTTTGAAGAGACCACAGTCTCGCGCATGCTCCGCCACTTCGAACATTTGCTTGAAGCGGTTGTGGCGGATCCGGATCGGCCGATCTTGCGATTGCCTTTGTTGACGCAGGCTGAGCGGGTGCGGTTATTAACCGGACAAAATGCGACCGCCTCTGATTTTCCGAAACAAAGCATTCATACTGCCTTTGAAAAACAGGTTCAGATAACTCCGAGCTCCGTCGCCGTAGTATCTGAACACGGAAAGCTAACCTACGCTGAGCTCGATCGTCGCGCCAACCAGTTAGCGCATCATTTGCAAAAGTCAGGCGTTGGACCAGGCGACCTGGTAGGTCTTTGCATTGAGCGTTCTCCCGAGATGCTCGTCTCGCTCCTCGGCATTCTTAAAACAGGCGCTGCGTATCTGCCACTCGATCCATCTTATCCGCAAGAGCGACTCTCACTGATGCTCGAAGACGGAAGAGTAAACGTTCTGCTTACGCAGGAGCGGCTTCAGGAGAAGCTCCCGCCGAGCGCTGCTAAGACTATTTTCATCGACAGGGATTGGGAAACGATCGCGCGTGAAAGCGCTGATAGTGTTGATAACGCAGCGACGACAGATGATCTCGCGTACGTGATGTACACGTCGGGTTCAACTGGAAAACCAAAAGCCGTCGCGGTAACTCACAAGAGCGTGTTGCGTCTGGTGAAGCAGACAAACTACGCGAAGTTGGGAGCGGACGAAGTGTTCCTGCAGTTTGCACCGCTCTCTTTTGACGCGTCGACATTCGAGATCTGGGGCAGTCTTTTGAATGGCGGAAAGCTAGTGCTGATGCCGCCGGGATTGGTTTCACTCGCCCAGTTGGGCGAAACCATCAAGCAGTACGGCGTGACCACTCTGTGGCTGACAGCCGGTCTGTTTCAACAAATGGTGGAGACCGAGCTCGAGAGTCTGCGCGGGCTTCGGCAGCTCCTCGCTGGTGGCGACGCGCTTCCCGTCGCGCACGTGGAGCAGGTCGCTCGTGAGTTGAAAGGCTGCCAGTTGATCAATGGTTATGGACCAACTGAAAACACGACCTTTACGTGTTGTTATCCGGTGCAGCGAGAAGAGCGGTTCGCAGGCAGTGTGCCGATAGGTTTCCCAGTCTCGAACACTCAAGTGTATATCCTCGACAGTGAGCTTGAACCGGTGCCGGTAGGCGTGGTTGGCGAGCTATACACTGGCGGCGCTGGTCTAGCGATCGGTTATTTGAACGACGCCGCGCTGACCGCAGAGCGCTTTGTGCCTAATCCGTTTTCCGCCGCACCCGGCGGACGGTTGTATCGGACCGGAGACTACGCCCGCATTAAGGCAGATGGCAGTATCGAATTCATCGGCCGCATAGACCACCAGGTAAAACTGCGCGGCCATCGAATCGAGCTTACAGAGATCGAAGCGGCGCTGAAACAACATGCGGCAGTTCATGACGCCGTGGTTGTGATGCGACGGTCAGTGCATGGAAACAAACATCTGACTGCGTACATCATTGCGAATTCGGATCTTTCCGAGGCGAAGATGGCTGGCGAGCTCAAGAGCCTCTTGAGACAAAGCCTGCCTGATTACATGGCGCCCTCCTATTTTCTGTTTCTCGAAGAGTTTCCACTATCACCGAACGGCAAGATCGATCGGCGTGCGTTACCTGTACCGCCCGAAACCCGGCCAGAGCTGGAAGAAGTTCATATTGCTCCGCGCGATGATTTGGAAACACGGCTTGCACGTATTTGGGAGAGAGTCCTGGAGGTGCAGTCAGTCGGTGTTCGCGACAACTTCTTCGAGCTCGGCGGCCACTCGTTGCTTGCCGTTAGACTGTTTTCGGAGATCGAGAAAGAGCTTGGACAGCGGTTGCCCCTCGTCAGTTTTTTTCAGGGCGCAACCATTGAGTATCTTGCCGGTCTTTTGCGCAAGGGGGTGAGCTCGATTTCCTGGCCCACCCTGGTAAAGATTCAAACGGATGGTTCAAAGGCGCCACTTATCTGCGTTTCCATGCCAAACGTAAACGCGCTTGGCTATCGAACGCTGGCTCGATACCTCGGCGCCGATCAGCCGGTATTCGGTCTGCAAGCGCAGTATCCTGAAGACCTCGAAGGCGAACATAGTCAGGCGGCAGTCGATTCCATCGCTACGGAATATTTGGAAGCACTCCGCGCAGTGCAACCCAACGGTCCGTATCAGTTCATTGGTCTCTGCCGGGGCGCGCATATTGCATTTGAGATGGCGCGACGGCTGGAGCGGGAAGGTCAGGAGATTGCCTTCCTCGGAATCATCGACACGTGGGTGATGGAAAACACCTACAATTATTTTTGGCAGGCTCAGTATTATGCGAGGCGTTTCGCCTGGCTGACTCTACTGGGCCTCAAAAAGCAGCTCAGCTTCGTAAAGAAAAAAGGCGACAAGAGTGTGGACAAAACTGGTGACGAGCTGCCAGTGATTACCGCAAAATCTGCCAAGCAGAAGCCATTCAAAGTCTATTTCCCGGGGCCTGACTACGTGCCGATGAGTTATGGCGGGCGCATTGTAGTGTTACGCGCTCGGCGTCAACCGCGCAACCGCATCCGCGATCACCACCTGGGATGGGGCAAACTAGCCAAGGGTGGCGTAGACGTTCATTTCATTCCCGGCGACCATGGTAATGTCTTGAAAGAACCGCACGTTCAGGGTTTGGCGGCTGCATTGAAGAAGTGTCTGCACTCTGAACAAACCCGCGTTGAATCATTGGCGTCAACTGACGAATAAATCAGTAGCAGTTCAGTTTTGAAAAAACGCTAATTCAGTTTGAAATTACGCCGAAGGCGTTGGCTAATTTCAGCCCATCTATGAAGCGGTCTCCGGTGTCAAGAGATTTTTTAGGCACACCACGACCGCGACGCCGCAGCGTCTGCGTTTGCTCTATTGATAAAGCTTT
>Ga0134124_10004811_pt1 | contig 10854 bp, 6 predicted proteins | sample KB304_FD_96880 | JGI IMG/M metagenome (GOLD analysis project Ga0134124, IMG submission 96880) | Terrestrial soil microbial communities without Nitrogen fertilizer from Kellogg Biological Station, Michigan, USA - KB3-0-4 | ecosystem: Environmental > Terrestrial > Soil > Unclassified ... | reverse complement strand
TCGGCGGTTGAAAAGCTGCTCGAGTATCGAAGCGTACAGAAACTGCTTTCAAGCTACGGGCTCGCACTGCTCGAACACATCAGTCCGGTCACCGGCCGGCTTCACGCGGATTTCAGGCAAATGGGAGCGACCGGCGGAAGGATGAGCTGCTCGGATCCCAATCTCCAGCAGGTCCCTAACACTCCCGAGTATCGCGCGTGCTTTCGCGCGCCCGCCGGCCGCAAGCTGGTGATCGCGGATTACTCGCAGATCGAGCTGCGAATACTCGCCGATTGGTCGCAGGACACGGCGCTGGTCAAGGCCCTGCTGTCGGGTGAGGACTTGCATTGCGTGACCGCTAGCCAGATGTTCGGCATTGCGCTGGAGGCGGTCTCGAAGGACCAACGCTCAGCCGCAAAGCAATTGAATTACGGAATCATGTACGGGCTCGGCGCGCAGGGGCTGGGCGCCCGGATAGGTTGCTCTCTGGAAGAAGCCGAAGTGCTGCTGAGGAAATACTTCGACGCCTACAGTGGAGTCGCGGCGTTTCTTCGCGACGCGGCAGACCGCGCCACCACCGATCGCGAGAGCCGCACACGTTCCGGCAGGTTGATTTATTTCAGCTTCGACGCGAATGATCGGGCACAGGTGGGCGCTACCCAGCGATTAGGCAAGAACGCGCCCATTCAAGGCTCCTCGGCCGACATCATCAAGCGCGCGCTTGCGTTGTTGTATGAAGCGCTCAAGGCGATCGATGCCAGGATCGTCAATTGCGTGCACGACGAAATTGTGATCGAAGTCGCAGAAGATCAGGCTGAGGAATGCGCGGCCATACTGGACAGGGAAATGGTGGCCGCGGCTCGCGAGTTCATACGCAGCGTGCCGGTCACCGTAGATATTGCGATCGGCGACGCGTGGTTGAAGTAGATTCGTCGGCTAGCGATTGCTTCCGCCGGTTAGTGAATTTAAGCGCCTCTGAGCCTCAGACTTCCAGTTATCATCGGACGACTTATTGATAAACTGTTCCCAGTCTTGCTTTGCCTGGTCCTTATGGCCCGCGCTTTCTTCGACGAGGGCCCTGTTAAAGAGCGCCTCACAGTAGGTAGGGGATTTCGTTAGAGCCCTGGTGAAATAAGAGATCGCGACTTCGTAGTTTCCCAACTCGAACTGCGCAACGCCGGTGTCGTTCAGTGCTTCAGGCGATTCGACGCCGCGAGTCGCAACCTGCTCGAGTATCATCCGCGCGTGCTTGACGTCTTCGCGCGTTCCGCGGGCAAGATAGACCCTTGCGAGGACCAGTCTGTCATTGACCGGGGCGGTGTCCTGCTCGGCAGACCTCAACTCGCTAAGAGCGAGGCTGAATTGAATGTCGTCGTCGTGAGCCTGCGCTCCTCGATTATCTATGTATTGGGAGTATGCGAGCCCGCCCGAGATCCGAGCTTCAGTGTTGCGCCCGTCTTTTACGGCAAGCGCGAGAGCGTTCATCGCTGCCTCCTGCGGCCCTGGTCCTCTGTTTAACGAAACAACCGCGATAATCGCAATCGCGCAGATCGTGAGCGCGGCCGTCGCGGCCTTCAGATATGAAACATCCAAAGCCGGGAACATTCGGGGCCTGCGCTTCGGTTTGTTGCGATTGAGTTCATCGGCGTAAATCAGGCTGAGCACGTTGCTGGTCTGCTCCCGCACGGTTTCATCAGCGAGAGGCGCCGGTGTCTCTACAAATGTCTCGGCAAACCGGCGTCGAGTAAAGACCAGCAATTCACGGCAATCGTCACAATTGGCAAAATGCCGTTCGAGGCGCGCGCGATTCAGTGCCGATACCCTACTCTCAAGGTATCCGAGAACCTGACCTTCGTCGGGACATGTGCCCTGTCCCCGACCTGTGATGCTACGAATTGTCTCGCTCAAACTCATTATCTTATTGCGTCTCCCTTTTAGTACCGCAAGTTCGCCGGAAGAAACGGACCACAACCGAATTCTCCGGATATCGACGACGAGCGAAAAAGCCTTAAGCCTGGCCGTTGGGGACCGCTCTCGCCGAACTGCGGGTCAATGAAGGGTTTCCTTTTGTGCTCTTCCCTTCACTTTGTATTGACGTAAAAAAAGAGCGAAACGATTCGTTTGGTTCTGCAAAAAGTTAAGTTTTCCTTTTGTCGCCGTCTAAACCCTTCTGACTCTTTCAGCGCAGGTCCTGGAACAATAGTCGCGGCCGCCGATCAGCAGCGCGCTGCTTTGAGTGATGAACATCCCACAACTATCGCACCTGATCATCTGCGCCGGACCGGGTCCGCTGGAACGGTTGCGAGACGAACGCGGCGAATGCGGGGAAAGAAGCCGGCGGACAAATCGAAAGGCGACGTAGGCGAGTATGCAATAGAATATGAATCTGAAGAACATTGCTCTGATCCGTAACGGAAAAAGTGAAACGTGAAACGTGATGCGTGAAACGCTCTACAACTCTGTAGTCACGAATCACGTTTCACGCATCACGTTTCACGTTTCACTCCCTACTCCTTAGGTATGCTCACTGGTTTGCCCGCCTTCAGGTCCGCAACAAGTGATTCGAGTGTCGCCATTCTCTGGTTCGTCGGATCGGTTTCCTTGAGGCGGTTCAATGCTTCTTCAGCCGAGCGGGCGTCCTTCTTCAACGCGTAAGCCTCGATTAGATGCCCGAGCGCGTGGCCGCTCTTAGCGTCGAGCTTGAGCGCTTGCTGTAGCTGAGCAACCGCCAGATCTGGTTGCGGCGGCTCACGCTGAACGTAGGTCTCAGCTAATGCGACGTAGAGGTCGGGCTCGTTGGGCTCGGCCTTAATGGCGCGGTTGAACCAGGTCTCCGACTCGGCATAATCCTTCTTATCGAAGTAGTACTGACCAAGGAAACCGGCCGCCCCGAGCTCGTTAAATTTGTTTGCGTCAACGGCATAAGCCTTCTTTAAATACTCGACGGTCTCAGCCTCTCGGCCCACCTTATGAAATGTCGTCGCGGCATCGACTTGAGCCTGGAAGTCGTTGGGATTGCTCTTTGCCTTGTCGATTACCTGCTGCACCTGGCCCATCATCGCCTGCTGGCCGCCGGCGCCACCCGCGGCGCCAGGCATTGCTGAAGACGCTGCGGCCGACGCGGGCGCGGCGTTGTTTTTATTGAAGCTCTGGGTCCAGAAGAAGCTAACGATAAAACCGGCCGCCAATCCGATTCCCGCTATCACATATTTGTTCGTGTTCACTGTTCGTCTCCAAACTGGAGGTTGTCTAACCTGCGGTCGCAATAAAAGTCATTCCGCGAGGGTTAAACAATCTGCGGCAGCTCAATGATTCTGGAGTGAGTTTGTAAGCCGAATTCTGTCCCGCTCCCGGTCGATTCGAGCAGCATAGCCGCCGAACGAGGCCGGGAATCAGTGACGGTCATTCATCTAGGCGGCGGATTGCTCCGCTCGCTCGAGCGACCTACCCGGAGGTCGTAGCGCGCGACCGAAGCCGCGCGTATTCGGACGGGCAGTCCTGATGACGCCTCCCTATTTGGTCTTGCACCACGAAGAGTTTGCCTAGCCACGGAATGTTACCACCCGTGCTGGTGGGCTCTTACCCCGCCGTTTCACCCATCACCTGTGATCTGCAATACGGCTTTCGCCGTTTCGCGGACCCATCGGCTGGTCTATTCTCTGTTGCACTTGTCGTCGGGTCACCCCGCCTGGCCGTTAGCCAGTTCGTTGCCCTGCGGTGTTCGGACTTTCCTCTCGCGCTCCGGATTATCTCAAATCTGAAATTTGAAATTCTTCGGCGCGCCAGCAACCGTCCAACTCACTCCAAAGAACCGGTGAGATTATAGCATACGCAGTTGCGGGCAGGAGGTTGGCAGAGGTCAGAGGTCAGAGATCAGAGGTCAGAGGTCAGAGGTCAGAGGTCAGAGATCAGAGATCAGAGGTCAGAGGTCAGAGGTCAGAGATCAGAGATCAGAGATCAGAGGTCAGAGGTCAGAGGTCAGAGGTCAGAGATCAGAGATCAGAGGTCAGAGGTCAGAGATCAGAGATCAGAGGTCAGAGGTCAGAGGTCAGAGGTCAGAGATCAGAGATCAGAGGTCAGAAGTACAGAATGCATTTTCCATTTTCCAGTTGCCATTTCTCATTTGTCATTGATTTGTGAATTGGTCGGGCCGGTCAAAAAATGGCAAGTAACAAATGACAACAGGAAAATGCAAAATGCATTCTGTACTTCTGACCTCTGACCTCTGATCTCTGACCTCTGACCTCTGATCTCTGCCTTCCGCCTTTGCCGTCGGCTCTCCACGCTTTTATACTCTGATCGATGCGCATTCTAGTCATCGAAGACGAAGCGAAAATGGCAGGGTTCATAAAGCGCGGGCTGGAGGAAGAAGGTTCGGCCGTCGACGTTTCGCCGGACGGGCAGGACGGCTTGTACCGCGCGATGACCGGAAGCTACGATCTCATAGTATTGGATATTACTCTGCCGTTGATGGATGGGCTCGATGTTTGCCGGCGGCTTCGTGACGAGCAGGTCTCGACTCCAATACTGCTTTTGACCGCGCGAGACACGGTTGAGATGAAGGTCCAGGGACTGGACAGCGGCGCCGATGACTATCTGACCAAGCCGTTCGCGTTTGCGGAATTGCTGGCGCGTATTCGAGCTTTGCGGCGGCGTGACCGCGCTGAAGTGAGTCTACGGCTGCAAATCGGCGATCTCGTTCTCGATCCGCTTACTCGCCGCGTCAGCCGTTCGAATCAACCCATCACTCTCACGTCGAAAGAGTTTGCGCTGCTCGAATGCTTCATGCGTCACCCCGATCAAGTCCTCTCGCGAACGGTGCTTTCGGAAAAGGTATGGGACGAAACCTTCGACTCATTCACCAACGTCATCGATGTCTATGTGAATTACCTTCGGAATAAGATAGATCGGAACTTCGAGCCGAAGTTGATCCACACGGTGAGAGGCGCGGGCTACGTGATGAGAAAGCCCGAAGCCAACTGATAATGAACACGCGCTTGCTAACTTGTAGGGGCGGCCCTCCGTGGCCGCCCCTCGATGGCAACCAGGATGTCGGTGGCAATCAAGGTGTCGTCGTTAGCAAAAAAGGGGCGGCCACGGAGGGCCGCCCCTACAAGCTAACCTGGATACCGCCCCTACAAACTAACCGGGACAATCGTCACGTCGCTCTAGTCATCGTTGTGTGCAAGCGAGTCCGCGCGCCTTGGATGGAATCGGTTGGACGGCACCGGAGAGTTGCCCGGGTTGACTACCCGCACCTGGAAATCACCAAGAGCTTCGAGAGTCCTGGCGCGAACCATCGCGGTCAGAAGTTTCCCGTTGGCCTTCACCGGCGCCTGCTGAAGAACGATCGCGTCATTCTTAACGAAATCGATAACTGCGCCTCGACGGAAGTTCGCTCCATTGATGATTATTCGCGAGTACGCTGCGCCTCCCGAGGCTTCAATCAGCGCATCCGTTACGCTCGGCCCGACTACGTCAAGAGCGCGGCTTGCCGACGGAACGCCGTCTCCACGGTTGCGATTGACGACCTCGAACTGTAACGTGTCCGGCTTCGCTAGAAGCCCTTTCAGGTCATTGCCAAGGCTTACCGTAATGTGTGTGCTGTTACGAAAGCGAACCTGAGCCGCCGGTATCTCGAGAGCGTTGCTCGCGCTCTTAACATACACTCGAGCGCGCTTACGGAAGTTGCGGCCGACGATATCAACTCGCGCGTCGGACACTCCGGCGAAGAGCCTGCTATTTCGAAACGATGCTATCTCGGGCCCGTGCACGGCAAGTTCACGCGGGTTGGATTCGCCTCCCGAGCCGCGCACGATCACCTTCAGCCTTCCGGCTTCCTGAAAGAGTTCGTTGGGCACCGCGACCTTGATGGCGTTTCGAGAAATGGAAACAACCCGGTTTGCCGCAACAACGGCGCCGTTAATCTCCACTTGCGAGCCTTCGCGGAAATTGTCCCCGGTTATCTTCAGCGTGAAGCGGCTGTCTCCGGCAACAACCGAGCCGACCGACGCTTTGAGCGCGGTTACTCGCGGGCCGAAAATCATGAGTTCCTTCTCGTTAGCCGAGACGAGATCAGACACCGCCAGGTCTTTCACCTGCACCTTGAGCGGGTCCTTCCTTATGAGTCCGGCGATGTCCGCGGGAACTGTAGCCTGAAGTACTTTGCTGCTGACCTGACGCGTGTTGAGCGCCTGTCCTCCGACGAGAATCGTAGAGCTCACACGGAAGTTGCTCCCCGTCACCTTAAGCGCAAACGGCCCGCTTGGTCCCGGCACTTTGGCAGGCGTAATCCCGTCGATAACAGGAGCGCCCGGTCGAACGACCCCGAGCGACCTGGGCTCGGACACCGCGCCGTTCGCCGCCTTTATCTGGATGCTTATCGGCGCGGCCCGATCGAACAGAGACTTTGGAAGTTTCGTTTCGAGCGCCCGTCCGCGTGATGTCAGGTCGGCGCCTACTTCAACGCCGTTCACAATCAGCGACGACCCTTCGGTGAGGTTCTGACCGCTAACTACCAGCCGGAGATTCTTCACGCGACCCTGCTCGACAGTCTCGGGCGTCAGCGAATCAATTCTCGGACTCGCCGGGTCTGTGCCATCTGAACCGACTACATCGAAAGAGACCATCACCACTTCATCGGCGCCCGAGCCCGAGCGCACAACAGCGATAGACCGGGCCTTCTCGCTCAACGCTATGCGATGAAGCTCGCTTCCGATTTTTTGATAGGACTCCAGCTCGCCGGTCGCGGTATCGAAGGCGAACAACATTCCCGACGTCGAGCCTGCGAACGCAATCGAAGCATCGTCGGTGAACGCTACGTTATTCGCGGATGAGAAATCGATTCCTTCGGGCGGCGAGAATTCCGAACGGGTCGAAAGCCCGCCGGCCTGATTGCCGACGATAGTCACACCGCCCGGCTTGTCCCCAGACGACCGGCGTACACGCATTACTCCGATCCTCTCGATTCCATCCGCGCCCGTTGCTACCGTAATTCGTTCGGGTGAGGCAACCGATATGCTGTCGATGATCGCTCCGCTCTCGGAATCAACCGCGAACAGGCGATCGCCGGTTGAGCCTGCGATATAAACCGTGCGCCCGTCGGCGCTGAACTCGGGATTGTTAGATCCATCGAACCGCGCGATGGACGGACTGAAGTTCGCGCCCGAGCTTAGACGGCCCTCGTCGTCAACTTTGATAAGCGAGAGATTGTTCTTCTCCGCGCTCGCAATTGCGACCAGACGACGGCCGGCGTGCGCTGTATCATCAAAGAGCGCGATTTCAGAAGGTCGCCCAATCAGTGCAAGGTGAGAAACCAGCTCACCCGTTTGCACGTCGAACGAGTACAGCGTCGGCACGTCGAAGCTTGACGCGATCACGCAGAAGCGTCCGTCAAAGGTGAGGACAGCGCGCGTAGCCGAAGTTACTTGCGCATCGCGCGGAAGCACCAGCAGTGATTTCAACTCGAGCCGCTTCGCGCTGGTAGCGTCGACGATTGTAACGGTTGCGGGACCGCCGCCTTTCGGATCATTTGCCGCGGGTACGGCGATCAGCCGTTTGCCGGCGGCTTCGATCGTCGTCTCGATCATCGATATCGCGCCGACGTTTTCGCCTACGGTAATAGACGACAGTATCTTGCCTGAAGTCAGGCTGAACGAAATCAACGACCCTCCGGTAACCGACGCAACAAATCCGACCTTGCCGCTCGATGCGATGAGTGGCTGCGCGTGTTCGTCGAGCACCGCCGACGACGGCAGCGAGAGACTGCGCACTTGGGAGAGCCTGGTTCGGTGATCGCTGCCCTGTGCCACGATGAGACTCAGTAGCAACAAACAAGCAACAAGTGTAGCGGGTCTTCGATTAGGTCTCACTTACATCGGCTCCTCGTTAAATTTCGCACGCGCTTGGGAGGGCCTGCGCGCTGTGAGAAAATCTTATGCTTTTGGTTTGACCATATCAAGGAAAAATGAGGATCGATCGGATGCCGCAACGTTCGTAGTCCGGCCTTTAGGCGGAAGTTCGTAGTTCAGGCAAACGCAAGCTACAAACATCCGCCAAAAGGCCGAACTACGAACGAGTCATCGGAGAAACCGCTATGATTATTACAAATCGCCTACACGCTCGAGTGATCAACACCAATCATGGTTCTGAGATTCGACCGCTGATTGATCGCACTACTTCGGAAATTACGCAGTGCAGCCTCGCTGAAGAAACGCTCCCGACGGGCTGCGCCGTAACGCCACACCGTCATCGACAAATCGAAGAGATCTACTACATCGTCTCTGGCCGCGGTCTGATGACCGTCGGCGACGAGACTCGTGAGGTTGGACCGGGCGATGCGGTCTACATCCCGCGCGGTAATCGTCACACTCTCGAGAACACCGGCGAAGAACCGATCAAATTGATCCTGGTTTGCGGCCCTGCTTTCTTTTATGAAGACGAGATACCAGACGGCGCCGACACTTGAGATCGCTTAGATCACGTGCTCGTAGCCCGAGGGGGGCAGCGGTTCCAGCCCGTCGCCAGTCTCGATTTGCAATTCCCCGCCGGCCACTACTTCGCCGATACGGGTGATCGGGACTACAAGAGCGTTAGACACCCGCTCGATCCTCGCGGCATTTTCCGGCCGAGCCGTGAACAGCAGTTCATACTCTTCGCCGCTGTTGAGAGCCAATCGCAAATGATCCGTCGTCAATGCGCTCGCAGAGTATCGTCGAACACAATCGGCAATAGGGATCGCGCCGGCATGAATCACCGCGCCGCACTTACTCTCGTCGAGCAAGTGCCACAGGTCAGTGCTGAGCCCGTCACTGATGTCAATCATCGCGGTCGCCAGGCCCGCCTCGCCGAGCGCCCGGCCCAGACTTAATCGAGGCTCGGGCTTGAGATGCTTCAACAACGCTTCTTGAAAGTCAGACCCGTCTCCCAACCTCCGGCCCTCTTCAAGCAGGGCAAGCCCGAGCGCGGATGCCCCGAGCGAACCGCTGACGTAAATCGAGTCTCCGATGTTTGCGCCTCCTCGGGTGATCGCTTTTCCGCTCGCGCATTCGCCGATGACGCTGACGTCGATAAAGAACGAATCCGGAGAACTCGATGTGTCGCCGCCGATGATTGACACTCCGCTTGCTTCCGCGAGGTCAAACAGGCCTCGAAATATTTCGTCAATAAACTCAGTGGAAAACTTATGTGGCAGTGCGACGCTAACCATCGCGAACCTTGGAACACCGCCCATCGCGGCAATATCGCTGAGATTCACCGCGAGCGCCCTGGCTCCCAACAATCGCGGCGGCGTCCATTCCGAGCGGAAATGCACGCCTTCGACCATCAAGTCGCAGCACGCAAGCAAGTCCCTTTCTCCGGAGCCGTCCGGGCTCTTGACAACCGCCGCGTCGTCTCCGATGCCGACGAGCACTTGTTTGTCGACACGCGAAAGGTCTTTCAACCGCGAAATGATCTGTGATTCATTTGGCATGTTTTTCTGGCATCGCAAGTGTCGCTTCGCGTGCTTTGCGGTCCTTTGCGTCTTTGCGTTGAGAATTCTTTGCGGGCTTGAGAATACTCAGCGCAAAGACGCAAAGGACCGCAAAGCACGCGAAGGACTGAGCAATCGTAGCATCAGCTGCCCGGTATTATCGAAGCAATTCGATGAGCAATTGCCGCCGCGAAGAAAAGCATTCAAAAGAAGCTGGGCACAAGCACGGACAGCAACACCTTTGACCGGGCGCCAGTTTGCCAACCCATCGCGGCCGTGCTATAAGCGTTTCGATTTTGCGAAGCACCTTAAGACAGAGAAACAAATGAAACCGCGTTTACCGAAAATATCACTCACCTGGAAAATTATGATCGGGCTGGTGCTCGGCATCCTTCTCGGCTATCTGAAGCCCGAGTGGGGCGCCGCAGTCAGGCCGCTTTCACTTTTATTTCTCAACCTGATCAAGGCTATCATCGCGCCGCTGATATTTTCTACGCTTGTGATCGGCATCGCGGGAACCGGCGATATCAAACAGGTCGGGCGCATCGGAATCAAATCCCTTGTCTATTTTGAAATAGTCACGACCTTCGCACTGTTCATCGGACTTGCGGCGGTGAATATTACAAAACCCGGAGTCGGGGTTTCGCTCGCCGGCATCGCCAGGCAGGAAGACAAGGCGGTGCTGGCCGGGAGAGCGGCCGATCTATCAACCCAGGCACAGGAAGCCGCGAAGCGGGCCGCGGACTACGCGGCGCAAGCGCAAGCCGGAGCGAGCCCTCAAGCCGTCGGTCAAGCCGCGACTGAAGCCGCTTCGGCGGCGCAGAAGTCCTCAGAAGCGGCCCAGGCTGTTGCTAAAGGACTAACCGCGCCCGATCCTGCCGCGAAACCTCAGACGTTCGGCGACGTCATTCAGCACCTCTCTCCCGCGTCGATCATAAAAGCGATGGCCGACGGCGACGTGCTTCAGATAGTCGTCTTCTCAGTGCTGTTTGCCCTCGCGGTCGCAAGTATCGGCGCCAAAGCCGCGGCAGTCGTCAAGTGGTGCGAGTCGCTGGCCGATATCATGTTTCGCTTTACTGAATTTGTAATGAAGTTCGCACCGATAGGCGTGGGCGCGGCGATGGCGAACACCGTGAGTCACAGCGGGCTGAGTGTGCTCCACAATCTCGGCATCCTTGTAGGTACGCTCTACGGCGCGCTGGCGGTGTTAGTGCTGTTCGTACTCCTGCCGATCGCGCTGATCTTTCGAGTTCCGATAAAGGATTTTTTCCGCGCGGTCAGGACTCCGGCGACGATTGCTTTCGCGACGACGTCGTCTGAATCGGCGTTGCCGCGAGCGATGGAGAATATGAGTCGCCTGGGAGTGCCAAGGCGCATCGTCGGGTTCGTGCTCCCAACCGGCT
>Ga0134124_10004810_pt1 | contig 10854 bp, 5 predicted proteins | sample KB304_FD_96880 | JGI IMG/M metagenome (GOLD analysis project Ga0134124, IMG submission 96880) | Terrestrial soil microbial communities without Nitrogen fertilizer from Kellogg Biological Station, Michigan, USA - KB3-0-4 | ecosystem: Environmental > Terrestrial > Soil > Unclassified ... | reverse complement strand
TGAAACTTCCAGGCGTAGTCGCGATCTACACGGGCAAGGACATAGCCGAAAAGGTCGGCCCGGTACCGTGCGCCGCCGCGCTCCCCGGCCTAAAAGTTCCTGACTATCGTGTGCTGGCCACCAACAAAGCCCTCTTCGTCGGTCATCCGATTGCGGCCCTGGTGGCGACTGACCTGTACACCGCGCGTGACGCGGTCGAACACGTGGCCGTCGAATACGAAGAGCTGCCTGCGGTCGGAAACGTGATCGACGGAGTGCCCACCGGCACCATCATCCATGAACACTTTGGCGACAACATCGCGTACACATTGACTTCCGGTGAAGGCGATATCGAAGCAGCCATGAAGGCGGCGGACCGGATCGTCTCGCAAAAGATGATTCATCAAAGACTGGCGCCCATCGCCATGGAAGGTCGCGGCGTGCTCGCACGATATTTTCCCGGCGAAGAGGAACTCACGGTCTGGTCCTCGACGCAGATTCCACACCTTTTGCGCACGCAACTGGCGCTGATGATTGGTATCCCCGAGAACAAGCTGCGCGTGATCACGCCTGAGGTGGGCGGCGGCTTTGGTTCGAAACTGAACGTGTACGCGGAAGAAGCTTTGCTCGGTTGGATCTCAATGCAGCTCAACAAACCGGTGAAGTGGATCGAATCACGTCGCGAAAATATAGCGGCCACGATTCATGGCCGTGCGCAGGTCGGCACCATTGAAGTCGGCTGCAAAAACGACGGCACCATCACCGGCTTGCGTTACAACGTGGTCGCCGATCTGGGCGCTTATCACCAACTGCTGACGCCGGCAATTCCCACTTTGACAGGTTTAATGCTCTCCGGCGCTTACAAGATCCCGGCGATTCAAATGAACGTAACGGGCGTCTTCACCAACAAAATGTCGACGGACGCTTATCGCGGCGCCGGACGGCCTGAAGCCACTTATGTGGTCGAACGGGTGATGGATATTGTCGCCTCCGAATTGCAGATGGATCCGGTTGAAGTGCGCCGCAAGAACTTTCCGAAGTCATCCGAGTTTCCCTTTCACACTGCCACCGGGCTGGACTACGACAGCGGTGATTACGATGCGGCACTGGACAAGGCGTTGGATATTTCCGGCTACCAGAAATTGCGCGCAGAACAAAAGCAGGCGCGCGCCGACGGCCGAATCATGGGAATCGGACTGTCGAGCTATGTTGAGATATGTGCGCTTGGTCCATCACAGGCGATGCCCGCGGGCGGTTGGGAAAGTGCGACCGTGCGCATCGAACCCACGGGCAAAGTAACAGTTCTCACCGGCGCTTCGCCGCACGGCCAGGGACAGGAGACTTCGTTTGCGCAAATTGCGGCCGACGAACTGGGAGTCGACCTTGGCGACGTCACCGTCATCCATGGCGACACGGGCGTGGTGCAATACGGCATCGGAACTTTCGGCAGCCGCGCGACCGCCGTCGGCGGCACCGCCGTCTTTATCGCGATTCAGAAACTGAAAGAGAAGGCTTCAAAGATCGCCGCGCACATGTTGTCGGCCGACGCATCGGCCATTTCATTTGAAGCCGGAAAATATTCACGCCAGGCGGCTGCCGCGGCCGGGACCTCGGAACCGGTCGTGCCCGTGGCCGAGGCGCCGGCGGGCGCGCTTCCCGAACCGGAAACAGAAGGTCGCAGCAGTCTCACCATCCAGGAAATCGCACTGGCGGCGCACATCGCCAAGGAACTTCCGCCTGACACCGAACCTGGATTGTCGGCTACTTACTTTTTTGAACCGAAGAACTTTACGTTTCCATTCGGAACGCACGTCTGCGTGGTCGAGATCGATCGGGACACCGGCGAAACCAAAATCGTCCGGTACGTTGCCGTCGACGATTGCGGCAAAGTGATCAATCCCCTGCTGGTCGACGGCCAGGTCCACGGCGGTATCGTGCAATCAATCGGGCAGGCCCTGTACGAAGAAGTCGTCTATGACGAACAGGGACAACTGGTCACGGGCGAGTTGATGGAATATGCGCTGCCCAAAGCTTCGCAGCTGCCCTGGTTCGAAACCGACCGCACGGAAACGCCTTCGCCGGTGAACCCGTGGTGCGTGAAAGGCGTCGGCGAAGCGGGGACGATCGGGGCCACGCCGGCCATCGTCAATGCGATCGTCGACGCGTTGTCACCTTACGGCGTGAAGCATGTAGACATGCCGGTGAGACCGGAAAACGTTTGGAAATTGATCCACTGAAACATTGTTCATTGAATCATTTATTCATTGATTCATTTATTCATTTGTTCATTGGTTCATTTGAATGAGTCACCGGTCGCTTACATAAGAGTTCCAATGAATCAATGAGTAAATGACTCAATCCGGAGGGTTCTCATGATTGCCGCTCAATTTGATTATGTTCGCGCGAACACACTGGACGAAGCGCTGACACTGCTCGCGCAGAATGAAGAGGCAAAGATTCTCGCCGGCGGGCACAGCCTTATCCCGGCCATGAAGCTGCGCCTCGCGCAGCCGCCTCTGCTCGTGGATATTGGCCGTATCAAAGATCTTTCATACATTAGCCAGGATAACGGCCAGGTTCGCATTGGCGCGATGACCACCCATTATCAGATCGAGTCGTCGGATCTGCTGAAGCAGATTTGTCCACTCCTGCCGGAATGCGCTTCACACATTGGTGACCCGCAGGTGCGCAACAAAGGCACCATCGGCGGCAGTGTGGCCCATTCTGATCCTGCGGGTGACTGGCCGGCTGCAGTCATTGCCCTAAACGCAGAATTGATCGCCGCCAGCCATAACGGGGATCGGACCATCAAGGCCGATGATTTCTTCGTCGATCTGATGACAACGGCCTTGGAGCCCGGCGAGATTCTCCGTGAGATTCGCATCAACATCGCGCCGGCGCGCACCGGCGCCGCTTACGTTAAGATGCATCACCCTGCGTCCGGCTTTGCGGTCGTGGGTGTGGCCGCAACTTTGACACTTGGTGACAACGGATGCGAACAAGCAAGTATCGGCATCACCGGGGTTTCTTCAAAAGCTTATCGCGCCACGGGAGTCGAAGGCGGATTGCGTGGCGCGCACCTCGACGATCAAACCATCGCCGGTGCCGCATCGCACGCATCGGACGGAGTGGATATCAACGGGGACGTCTTTGCTTCGGATGATTACCGGCGTCATTTGGCCCAGGTCTATACCCGAAGGGCAGTTGTGATGGCCGCGGAGAGAGCCCGATAGCATGTCTCCACAGAATACGCAGATTACACAGATAAAAAAGAGAAGTTTGCCGGTTAGGTTGAGCGCGTTGTTGTGGCGAGCTATCGACAAAGAATTCTCTTTTGAAAAGCTGCCAGCGAGCGACTCGTTAACTGCCTTTAGCCTTCCGTGAAATCTGTAATTTGCGGACAACTAATCTGCTTATGAAAATTGACGCAACCTACGAAATGAAGGCGCCGCGTGAGCGCGTGTATGCCGCGCTGGTCGAGCCTGAGATCCTGAAGCGCGCTATTCCGGGCTGTGAATCACTGGAAAAAACCGGCGAGAACACCTACAGCGCAATTCTTAAAGCCGGTGTCGGCTCGATCAAAGGAAGTTTCAAAGGCATCGTGCGGCTCGAAGACATGCGGCCCCCCGAACATTACCGCATCGTGGTCGAAGGAAAGGGCGCCGTTGGTTTCGCGAAAGGCTCAGCTGATTTCGATCTGGAGGAAAAGGAGGGCGGCACTCTGATCAAGTACTCAGGCGAGATGCAGACGGGTGGAACGATTGCCGGCGTCGGCCAGCGAATGATCCAGGGAGCAGCGAAAATGATGGCCGCGAAATTCTTTGCTGACCTGGAAGCCGAGGTGGAGAAATCCGATTAAAAGCGGTCCGCAGATTACACAGATAGAATGAATAAGCAGTTAACCGTCTATTTGCTGTAGGTAGGCCTTTAATAGCGGCTCGTTGTTAGTGTCTACGAGTTGCTAAATCGACTTGCCAAATCGACTTGCCAAAATTGAGTTGCTAATCGAGTTGCCGATAGGAAGATTCGCTAATGAGAAGTTTGCCCATAAAGACGCGCTTCAACTTAACTTTCATAAGTTCTTGTTTTTTATCTGTGTAATCTGCCTAATCTGTGGACTTCTTAGTCCTTCAGCGCTGCTCTCCGCTTCGCTGCCTTCTCTTCTTCGCTCAGCTTTGACGCATCCCCATAGATCGCATCCTCCCAGTTTCCATACATCGGATTTGGCAGCACGATGAAACGCGCGCCAAAGAGATTTTTGTTCTGGTCGGTTGCCGCGACACGGCTCTCGACGGTCTTGCTGTTCTCAAACACCTCGGCGAAATCGTTGAGGTTGTCGCCCATCAAAAGCACCACCCGATATTTCGCGGCAATCGCACGGCGGCGAGCTTCTTTCACCGAGGTGTCCGTTCTCACCAGCAACGTCTCGTCATTCACGTTGGGAAATCCGGCCTGCTTCAGATTGCGCGCGGTTCCCTCTTTCTCGATCTGTTTTCGATTCGTGATGTAGAAAACGCGCACACCGCGCGAGTTTGCGTATTGCAGAAACTCAACCGCGCCCGGAAGCGCCGTGGCTTCGGCCTTATTGACCCAGTCAGTCCAGGTTTTCGATGCGTAGTTCGTTCGCGTCTTCAAGAGCATCGTCTGATAGCGGCTGTTGTCGAGAATGGTTTCATCAATATCGACGATCACGGCGCGCTTCACTCTGCGGTTTCGATTGGCGCGCAGATCGCGATCCAGCATTATGCGCGCGAGCGCGAAGGCCTGATAAGACAAAGCGCGCTTTTCTCCGGACAGTTGCGTCCAAAGGACCGCGCCGGCCATGTATTCGTTGTCGGCGGGTTGTTGGGCGGCGACAGGCAGGCAAAGCAGCGTCAGCAGAATCGCAATCGAAAAACAGCGCGCCTCGCCGCGAAAACAATTTTTCATCTTATTCTCCCTGTCAGAAAAAGCAGGCGGGCGAGCGCCCGCCTTTAAACCAAGTATTGGGTGATCGACTTACCGGGTATCCCGGCGCGCCCGGGCGATAAAGTTTTCAATATCCGGAATGCTGCGCGCGAGATCGCCGCTCATCCATTTGACGCCGGTGTCGGTGACCACCATATCGTCTTCGATGCGCACGCCGATGCCTTTGTACTTTTCAAACGCCGGTTTGATGGCGGCGATGAACGCCTCGGTTTCGGCGGACTTCGGCAGGTTCTGGAGTGCATCCAGACGAATGTAGATCCCCGGCTCGTTGGTGAAAACCATGCCAGGTTCGAACTGTGCACCACCGCCGACGTCATGTACGTTCATGCCCAGCCAGTGACTGGTGCCATGCATGAACCACAAACGATACTGCCAGTCCGAATTGCGATCTGTAATCAGACCAAGTCGCAGCAACCCATCCCTGATGACTTCGGTCGCCGCCATGTGCACCTGGTTGAGTGTGGCGCCCGGCTTGATAACCTTGGCGCCGGCTTCCTGCGCATCGTAAACGATCTGATAAATCTCAGCCTGCTCTTTGGTGAACTTCCCGTTGACCGGGAACGTGCGGGTGACGTCGGCTGAGTAATGGCCGTATTCAGCCCCCACGTCCATCAGCATAAGTTGGCCCGGCGTGACCGGCCCCTGCGATTCTTCGTAATGCAACGTCGTGGCGTTGGGTCCGCAGCCCACGATATTCGGGTAACCCCAGTTGTCGGCGTTGCGCAGCTTGAATGTATAGAGGACCTGCGCGTCAACTTCGTATTCCCATTTGGCCTGTGAAGCAAACGCCTGGGCGCGTTGATGCGCCTCAATACTGATATCGATCGCATGCTGCATCAGTTCGATTTCCATTGGCGATTTGCGCAGGCGCATCCGCGAAAAGAGCGGCGAAGCGTTCTGGATGCTGAAGCCCGCCGGCGAGTTCATCCATTCGGCAGCGAATAGTTGCTCCTGCCGGTACTCACGGCTTTCGCCCTCATGCGGAAAACTCAAAAGGTAGAGCGCTGCGTCTTTCTTGTCCGCCGCGGCAAACAAGGTTTCCAGGCCGGTACCTGCCGGTGCATTGGACGAAAGCAAAACATTTTCAGGTTTGGGACGATAACTTTCGTGCTTTTTCAGCGCACTAACAAAAGCTCCGAACTCGCCCGCTTCCCAGATTTCCTTGACGCCTGAAAGCGCCGCAGCTTCTTCCGCACTGTACATGTGGCCGGTCCATGTTTCCGCGCGCGCGTCGCGACGCGGAAGAAACAGAACTTCAGGAAGCGCTGTGTTGCCGGGCATGAGCACCAGCGTGGCGCGCTTTTGATTCAAGTTTGTGAGGTAGAAGAGATTGTTCTCCTGACGGAACTGGTAATCGACGTCGTTGGCGTACACACGCGGCTCAGCACTGAACATAATCAGAACCGCTTTTGGCCCAATGCCGTCGGCCACACGTTTGCGGCGGGCAGCTAGTTCGCCGAGCCGCTTCGATTGATCGAATACAGGGGCCGGCGGCGTGACGCGAAAGACCGGAGGTTCAGCCGCGCTCGCAGGAACCACGGACGGCAAACCGGCCGCACCGATAATCACTGCCGCAAGGGCGATCGTAGTCAGGATGATAAACGGGGAACGGAATGCTCTACTCTTCATTAATCAGACCTCACGACATTTTTTTGATTCTTTAGAAGCAAATACTCGCTCGGCAGGTTATGCAACTGCGATTAGTCCGGCCGTCGTCGTTGATTCGGCCTGGGCCTGTCTCCAGGAGGAAACACACGAGTACGTCCGTCTGGAAAAGTCACGATTCGTGTTCCGTCAGGCCGGGTCTCGACCCTGGCGCCGTTGGGAAACGTCCGCACCCGCGGGTCATCTCGCGTTGGCGGCGGCCGGTCCGGATTGCGCCCCGGATCAATAGGCGGAGTGTCCGGTATGGGAGGGCGGCGGTCGATCGGATCGTGCGAGACATTCGGCGTTGCCTTGGGTTGCGTAACTTGTTTAGCGTTCTTGCCTGTCTCCGGCTTCGGATTCTCGGTTTTTGGTTCGACCGCAACAGACTGGATGGGTGCTGCCGGCGTCGTGGTCGCCGTCGGCGTCGGTTGTGGATTCTGCGCGGTCGGAGCTGCGGCCTCGGATTTCAGTGCACGACGAATCAACACAGCAGTCACGACGCCCGCGAGAATAAGCACGACAGCCGCTGCCATTATCCAGGTGCGCGATCGCGTCTGCTTTGCGGCAGGCCGGACCAGAGTGGCGGTCTCAGTCGATGACGCGCCGCTGCGGACCTGAGCTCCCTGGTCAGCCACTAATGTCCGGGCCTCGTCGCCTCGTGCATTCGTCTGCGCGCCGCCGATGTTGGTTCCTACCAGTGGGGCGATCGTATTTGCTTTTGTGGGCACCCCCCCGGACACGAGCACGGTGGCCGCTTCGTTAGCAGGCTCATCCGCGGCCAACTGCAATGCCTGCCGCATGTCTTCGGCTGACGTGTAACGATCATCGCGCTTTTGCGACATGGCCTTGTCGAGCACCGATGCGACCGCCGGACTGATCTGCGGGGATATTGTGTGCGCGAGGGCCAGTGGATCGGGCAGACCATTCACGATCGCCGATGCGCGGCTGAGCGCGTCAGGCGGCTTAACGTTTGTAAGCAGGTGATACAACGTGGCCGCGAGTGAATAAATATCGCTGCGCGGATCGGTCCCCAGACCCTGTATTTGCTCGAGCGGCGCGTAATTAGGTGTGTAGCCAAAGATGCTCGCGGACGTGGTCACCACCGACATCGGCCCGCCTGATCCTTTGGCCAGACCGAAATCGAGCAGAATCACCTGGCCACGCGTAGTCAATTTCAAGTTCTGCGGCTTTATGTCTCGATGAATGATTTGCGGTTCCTGCGTGTGCAGGTAATCCAAAGCATCACAAAGCTGATCGGCCCAACGCAGAACGTCAGCCGGTGGAAAGGGCCCGTTGCGCCGTGCCTGCATTTCGAACAAGTCTTCGCCGGGAATGAACTGCATCACCAGAAACTGGCCGTCGCCTTCGTTGAAATGGTCGCTCACTCGCGGCAGGGCCTGGTGATGTAAACGCGCCAGCAAGCGCGCTTCGCGCTCGAACTGTTTCCGCAGTCTTTCGTCAGAGAAAAGGGTTTCTTTGAGCGCCACCACTGTGTCGAGACGCTGATCGAGCGCCTCGTAAACCGCGCCCATACCTCCCTGCCCGAGCTGGCGAACGATGCGGTAGCGATCCTGTAGAATTGTTTCCGGTGAAAGCATTCTTCTAACTCAATAACCCGAATTCGTTGAGGAGTTTATCATCCTCGCAGGGCAAGACCAACATCCTCCGCCGCTTTCAATCATGAAAAGATGCGCGCCAGAAAGCCCGCATTTCTTCTTTGACGATCCGGGCAGGGATTTGGTCTTTTGAGTCACGTGACTTTCAGCGTATCCTAGCCCCCGGTGAGCCAACCCATTCAATTCGATGCTGACGACGAAATCATCGATGTCGGCCCGCGCCGACGATTGAGCCGCAAGTGGCTGCTGTTGGTGGTAATCGCGATCGTCGTATTGCTGTTCCTGAGCTCGCGCGCCCTTTCAATTTATATTTCCGCCCTCTGGTTCGGATCGCTCGGCTACGCTTCAGTCTACTGGTACATGTTCAAGCTGAAGATCGAGTTGTTTCTGATCTTCTTTATCCTGACCGCGCTGATCCTTCGGGTCGCATTTTGGTTGATTGACCGCGCATTCGCGTCGTTTGCCATTGGGCCTCGCACAGTCTTGATCAATCAGCAGCCGGTCAAGATTTCCCCGGGCCGCATTTTGAGACCGCTCGCCTGGGTCGTATCGATCCTTGCCGGACTGATATTCGGTTTCGGCATGCGTGAGTTGTGGCGCGAGTTTGCGCTTTACTTGCACCAGCCCCAAACCAGTCTGGCGGATCCAATTTTCAATAAGCCGGTGAGCTTCTATCTGTTCAGTCTGCCGGTGTATGACGCGCTCAGTAGTTGGTTGCTCTATCTCTCGATCATTATTTTAGTGGCGGGCGTGGCCTACACGTTCCTGGCCGCTACGCAGGAAGCGACGACCGTTTCCGGGAAGGGCGGAACTGCGCGCAAAACCGGCATCGCAGTAGTGTCCTGCGCGCTCGGCGCCTGCCTGCTAATTGCTGCCTGGAGCGTTCTGCTCTCGCGGTATCCATACCTTTGGGAAGATCATCAGATCTTTTCCGGCGTGACATACGCCGAGGCGAATTATCTCCTGCCCGGACTTCGTTGGGTGTCCATCGCGCTCCTCGTTGCAGCCATTGTTTCCCTGATTAACGCGTTCACTTTGCGGCGAATAAGGGTGCTAGCCGCAGCTTTAGCCCTGCCCGTAGCGATCTACATGGTCGCGGCAGTTCTGGTTCCTGCTTACGTGACTAATTTCGTCGTTAAGCCGAACGAGTTGGGCCGTGAAACGCCCTACATTGAACACAACATCACCTCGACGCGTGCAGCCTTTGGCATCGACAAGATCGAGCAGAGAAACTTCGAGGCTGAGACATCGGTCGAGTCTTTCGGCCTGCAGGATAACCGCGCCACCCTCGAGAATATTCGCTTATGGGATTGGCGCGCGCTTCAGGACACACTGAAACAGATGCAGGCGATTCGCATTTACTACGACTTTCCCGACGTCGACGTGGATCGCTATCAAACCGGCGGCCAGGCCCGACAGGTAATGATCGCCGCGCGCGAGTTAAATGACTCGCGACTGCCTGAAGCTTCCAAGAACTGGGTAAACCAGCGGCTGATTTACACGCATGGCTACGGTGTCACCATGAACACCGCCAACGAATTCACCGCCGAAGGCCGGCCGCGGTTCATTCTCTCCAACATGCCGATCGAATCGACCGTGCCGGAGATAAAGCTCACTCGTCCGCAGATTTATTTCGGGCAGGAAACCACCGGCGACGTTTACGTAAAGACAAAACAAAAAGAGTTTGACTTTCCGCAGGGCGAATCCGACGCGGCTTTTACAAGTTATGAAGGAGCGGGTGGAATCAGAGTTGGCAGTGGAATACGGCGGCTAATGCTTGCGTGGGCGGTGGGTGACTTGTCAAAAATCCCCTTCTCGGACGATGTCACCTCGGAAAGCCGTCTGATGATTCACCGGAATATACGCGAGATCGTGAACGGGCTCGCGCCATTTCTGGTTTACGATCGCGATCCTTACATCGTCGCCGGTAATGACGGAAAGCTCTATTGGATCATCGACGCATTCACCGAAGCGTCAACCTATCCTTTCTCTCGTCATCACCAGATCGGCACCGACGAAGTCAACTACATCCGTAACAGCGTCAAAGTAACCATCGATGCTTACGACGGCACAACTAACTTTTACGTTTTTGATTCCCAGGATCCGATACTCGCCGCCTACCGATCCACGTTTCCCGCCCTGTTCCGCGACGGTTCGCAAATGCCCGCCGACTTGCGCGCACACGTTCGCTATCCGGAAACGTTGCTGCGCGTCCAGGGCGAGGTGTTTGGCCTCTATCACACCCAAAGTGCCCGTGTCTTTTTTCAAAGAGAAGATGCATGGAGCGTCGCCCAGCAAGTGGGACTGGACGATCAGAACAAGAAGCAGGCAGAGTCAATCGAACCTTATTACGTTCTCATGCAGTTACCCGGCGAGCAGGTGCGCAACGAGTTTGCACTGATTCTTCCGTTCACTCCCGCGAATCGCAACAACATGATCGGGTGGATGGCCGGACGTTCTGACGGCGAAGACTATGGCAAACTGCTCGCGTACAATTTTCCGAAGTCGCGTCTAATTGATGGTCCGCTGCAAATTGAAGCGCGAATCGACCAAAATGCTCAGCTTTCAGCGCAATTCTCACTGTGGAACCAGCAGGGCTCGCGCGTTTTACGAGGCCATCTGCTCGTGATTCCCATCGGCAAGT
>Ga0134124_10004807_pt1 | contig 10856 bp, 7 predicted proteins | sample KB304_FD_96880 | JGI IMG/M metagenome (GOLD analysis project Ga0134124, IMG submission 96880) | Terrestrial soil microbial communities without Nitrogen fertilizer from Kellogg Biological Station, Michigan, USA - KB3-0-4 | ecosystem: Environmental > Terrestrial > Soil > Unclassified ... | reverse complement strand
TTGAAATACGATCCCCTTGTCTGGGCGAGCCGTTCGAATATAAAAAAAGCGTTAAAAGAGTTTCATCCCGATGTGCTACACCTGACCGGCCTGAACGACATCAGCCAGGTGGGGTTTTTTCAGGCTCATTTTATGGACGTGCCGGCCGTAGCGACATGGCACACAAATGCCCACGAGTACGCCGCCGAACGCCTGATGAGCCGAATGGCCTGGGTGCCGAACAAGGTCAAATGCAAGATCGGTCGGGCCGTCGAGAGAACGACGATGTTCGGTTTGATGAAGCTCTATTTTGGTGCGCAAATGCAACTGGCGCCGAATGCGGACCTTGTCGAAGAGATACGAAGGATGACAAAGCGTCCTTCGTTCTTATTGCGGCGAGGTGTAGATGTCGATTTCTTGTCGCCTGAAAAGCGCACTAGATGCGATTCGGGCACGGAGATTGTGCTAGGGTTTGTCGGACGATTGAGGCCGGAGAAAAACGTGCGCGTCCTCGCTAAGCTCGATAGTGCCCTGCAGCAGGCCGGCGTAACGAATTACAAATTCCTTATCGTGGGCGATGGTGACGAACGGCCGTGGCTTGAGAAAAACCTCAAACGAGCGGAATTTACCGGCGAAATACGCGGCGAGGAGGTTGCCCGGGCATTCGCGAACATGGACCTCTTTGTTTTCCCTTCGCTGACTGACGCGTTTGCAAATGTTGTCCTCGAGGCGATGTCGTCAGGCGTTCCGGCGATCGCTTTTCCTGTCGGCGGTCCAAAGTTTCTGATCGAAAATTACGTTAGTGGCTTTCTCGCGGAAACTGTTGGCGATCTGGGAGAAAAAGTTGTGGAGATACTAAGAGCTCCGGAGATCTTAAAACCAATGCGCCTTGCAGCCCGAAGATTTGCGGAAGAACACTCATGGAACGCGATCTTCCAAAAAACCTACGAATACTATCGAATCTGCTCCGGATACGATAAGAAGGTCAGGGCATAGTCGGATGAATTTTGACCAGTTTCTTTTGACGGATAAAACGATTTCAGCTCGCGGAGCATCTTAGAATACTGAAGTACCCCTCAAAACTGCTTTCTAAGAAGAAAAGCAATTATTTCGACTTCTTCGCGGCTGTTTTGTCAGAGGGCAAGACCGTTTTTTCAGCGCCTCTTGCCGAAATGTGAAATATTATTTGTTGCTTATTTTCAGGAATTCCTTGTGCCTATAAAATCAGTTCACTTAACCAATTACTACCATAAAACTTCCGGCGGGATCAGCACAGCTTACAATAAGCTTCTCGAAGCGGCCGAGCGTCATCGCCGCTTTGTTCGGCTGATCGTTCCGGGCGAACGGACGACGACCGAAGAAGTCAACGAGTTCGCCCGAATATATTATGTTAAGGCAAATTATTCGCCTGTTTTTGATCGGCGTTACCGCCTGATGACGCCGCTGAGATACATCCTCGATCAGTCGCCTATCAAAAGGATCCTTCGGGATGAGCAGCCGGATATCGTCGAGATCGGCGAAAAGTATTCGCTTAGTCTCATGGCCGGCCTTATGCGAAAGCGGATCATGAATGTTTCGCCTAAGAGGCCAATGCTTGTACAAATGTCATGTGAGCGAATGGATGATAATGTCAGGTCTTTCATCTCGGATGGCTCCATCAGCAAATGGTTTTGCAGGCGCTTTATGGGGAACTATAACCTGCCGATGTTCGACTTCCACCTCGTGAACTCGGTCTATACAAGGCAGGAATTGATCGATTCTTTGTCACCGGACGAAAATCCTCGTCGTTCGGAGCGTTTTCTTAATTTCTGTTGGCGATTTCTTCGCGCACCGAAGGTAGCCATCGGCGACCGGATATTTGTGAATCAGTGCGGCGTCGACATAGATCTGTTTTCAGCGAAACGCAAAGATGCCCGCGTACGGGAAGAACTTATCCGAAAACATGGGCTTTCTAATAACGCAAAATTTCTTTTGTACGCTGGACGGATCTCGCCGGAAAAGAATATCAAGCTCCTACCCGCCCTTATGGAGATTTTGAAGCACGATACGTCGGTCAACTATCATCTTTTGATAGCTGGATCTGGCCCAAGTGTCGAATGGTTAGCGTCTGAGTCACAAAAACGCGCACCCGGATGCATCACGCTGTTAGGCCATATCGACAAGAAACCTGAGCTTGCTAACCTCTTTGCAAATTGCGACGCATTCGTCCATCCGAATCCGCGCGAACCCTTTGGCATTACGCCGCTCGAGGCCATGGCTTCCGGATTACCCGTTGTCGCACCGAACGCAGGCGGGGTCCTTTCCTATGCAAATGAAAATAATGCATGGCTGACTAAAGCCACTGCCAATAACTTTGCAGGATCGATCAGGGATATTTTTTCCTCGGCCGATAAAAAACTGGCCAAGATCAAGAATGGGGCGGAAACGGCCTCGAAATACTCTTGGGAACTTTCTACAGACAATAGTTTTGCTCTGTATGATCGGATGTTTGCCGAGTTCACCGGCCGGCGAGACCTTTATGATTACAGCGAACCTCTCGAAACCAGGGACTTTGTAAGCCGTTTTACGACATGTTAAAATTGACGTTTTAGCCTGATCACTTGCTGGGGCCTGCCTTATGACGAGACCTCTAAAGTCAGTCCACATAACAAATTATTATCACAAAAACTCCGGCGGTATCAGCACTTCGCTCAATAACCTGTTAGCGGCGGCGGGACGGCATAAACGCCCCGTGAGGCTAATTGTGCCCGGTGAAGAGGAGGCGGTCGAAGAGGTCAACGACTTCGCAAAGATCTACTATATACCCGCAAAAAGGTCCCCGGTTTTCGATAAACGTTACAGGGTGATGATGCCTTGGCAATATATGCAGGCTGGTTCATTAATTCGCAGGATCCTGCTCGACGAAAAGCCGGACATCGTTGAGGTTACCGATAAGTACACGCTGAGCATGATAGGGCCAATGATCCGGACCAATAACTTTAAGAAGCTGGGTCGCCCGATGCTTGTCCATTTTTCCTGTGAGCGAATGGACGACAACGTGGGCTCGTTCTTGACCCGCGGCGCGTTCGGCAAGTGGCTTGCTCGCCGGGTTATCGGAAATTACACAATACCGAGCTTTGATTTCCACATAGCAAATTCGACTTACACCGCCCAGGAATTTTTCGACGCCGTAAGCGATGCGAAAAATCCTCACCGGAGTCGCTTTTTATTCGAGACATGCTGGAACCTCTTGAGGTCGCCCGGTGTTCCGGTCGAGGAAAGGGTCTTTGTGTGTCCCCGCGGCGTTGACGCGAACATGTACTCGCCTGAAAGGGGTTCCGACGAGGTGAAGCGTGAGATGCGACACCTGGCAAATGCGACCGGGGATTCGATCCTTTTGCTCTATGCGGGCCGTGTCTCCCCGGAGAAAAATGTCCGCCTGTTGGTCGACCTGATGCGTATTTTGGCAACGGAACCTGAGGATTTTCGGTTGCTTGTCGCCGGCGATGGTCCGCAAAGAGATTGGCTAAAAAACCAGTGTGAAAAGGCAGCCCCGGGGAAACTAGTTTTACTTGGCCATCTGGATAAAGAAAAGTTGGCGAATTTCTATGCCAATGCCGATATTTTCATTCATCCAAATCCAAGGGAGCCCTTTGGCATTGCTCCGCTCGAAGCCATGGCCTCGGGCGTGCCCACGGTCGCGCCAAACGCGGGCGGCATTTTGTCGTACGCAACAAATGAGAACGCGTGGCTCGTGGAACCGGACGCCGAGGAATTTGCCCGTGCAATTCGAGAGATCGTAAATGATCCTGTACTCAGAAACTCAAAAGTTGAAAAGGCCGTTACAACGGCACGCATTAACAGTCGCGAAGCCTCGACTGATCGGCTGCTTTCGACATACGACACGATGTTTGAAGACTTTGTAACACGAAATGGATCTTACATAGGCGTCGAAAAACCAAAAGGATTTAATTACTGGCAGCTTCTAAAGGTTATCATTGTCATCGGAATTTTCTCGGTGCTCGAATACCTCGATATTTTTGACAAGATTTGATCCAGCTCGAACAGATCTGCAGTAAATGCTTGAATTAGTCTTAGCAAACCTGAAAGTGCGCCCGTTTCGCACCTTTATCAGCATCGTCGGCGTCGCGATCGGCGTCGTATTGATCGTTCTGTTCACTGGCCTCGCACGCGGCATGATGAACGACCTTGCACGCCGAGCCTCCAATTGGAAGGCGGAGATCGTCTTTGCCCGTTCGGGAGGAATGGAAGCTACGAGTTCCAATCTCAACGTTAGTACGGCCTATGTGCAAAAGCTTCTTGAGATCGAGGGAGTTAAGTCGGTCGTGCCTGTCGGCCGGTATATCACTCCCAGCCAGAAAGGAAGGTTTGGAATTCAGCAGATCGATGGTGTCGATTGGGAACCGTTCGCAGCGATGAATGACATGCGCCTCACGCAGGGACGCGCTCCGACGGCAAATGATGAAGTCGTCGTTGACGAGCGGCAAATGCGTGATGACAAGCTGAAGTTGGGCGACGAGATCGAGATCTTCGGCGGAAAGAATTATAAGGTGGTCGGTCAGTTCGAACCTCCTTCGGGCTCTCGGATAAAGATGTCTCTAGCTGCCCTGCAGACGGAGCTCGAATCGCCAAATAAGTGCACCTATATTCTTGTTAAAGTAATGGATGGCGTTGATCCTGCAGCAGTCGTCGCCAGGATCAACGAACAGCTGCCCGGTAACAAGATAAACCTTACGCGCGACCTGATCATCGACGCGAGCGAACGAATTCCGGCGTTGAACACGTTTCTTCGCGTTCTTGTGGGCCTTGGCGCGTTTGTCAGCATCATTTTTGTCCTTCTCTCGATGTATACGACCATTACTGAGCGTCGGAAGGAGATCGGAATTCTCAAATCTCTCGGAGCTTCGAAATCTTTCATCATTGGTGCGATCGAGGGCGAGGCGTTTATGGTTGGGCTGCTCGGTCTTGCTCTCGGTTTTGTCGTCGCTTTTGCTGCGTCGTACTTTATTGCCAAAGGACTGGATGTCGTTTTTGAATTCAGCGCAGGCTGGATCGTCGCGGCTGTTTTGATCGCTATAGGCGGCAGCCTGATCGGAGCTCTTTATCCCGCGTGGAGAGCATCGGGAATCGACCCAGTCGAGGTAATGGTGAATGAATAGAATCCGTCGTTTGTTGAACAAGAAGCTGAACATTTTTGTTACAGGATCGTTTTAGCTCATTGAAGCGAAACGAACTCCGTGTTCTTATTGCTCCTGTATGGACCAACAACTCGTTCTCGACGGTGTTCTTAACAAGCCTGTTTCAACTAAACAAGGAATACTTCAACGACTCTTCGCTATCTGGTTTGACGCCTTTGTTTACAACCAGATTTGGGAAGATCCGCGCGTAGACCTTCAGGCTCTAGAACTTGATGAAAATTCCAGAATTCTGACCATCTCTTCCGGCGGCTGCAACGCTCTTAATTACCTGGCACAAGGTCCCGAAACCGTCACCGCGGTCGACCTGAACCGGCACCATATTTATCTGCTCAATTTAAAGATCGCTGCTCTGAAAGGCCTCGAAGATCACGAGGACTTTTTCGAATTTTTTGGACACGGAAAAAGTGAAAGAGCCTGGGATCTTTATAAGAAAAAGATCAAGCCGCACCTCGATGCAGAGACCAGCGAATTCTGGGAGAAGGGCCTTCTTTTCCGGCGTGATAGGATCACCTTTTTTGAAAAAGCGGGTTTGTACGAACATTCGCGAAACGGTTATTTCCTACGCTTTTTTCACCGATTTGCCAGGGTTTTTGGCTGTAAGCCGGACCAGCTGTTAAAGGCGACTCCCGAGGAACAGGAGATCTATTACAACAAATATATTGATCCCTTCTTTAATAATTTTCTTGTAAAGATCCTCGGTAAGATGCCCATCATGATGTTCGGCCTCGGCATACCGCCGCAACAATATGACGAGCTGAAACAGGACCTGACATCTGACAAAAATGTCATCGAGATCTATCGTGAGCGGGTAAAACGCCTGGCCTGTGATTATCCGATCAAAGAAAATTACTTTGCGTGGCAGGCCTTTGCTCGGAAATACGATACTCAGGATCGATTGGCAATTCCGGATTATTTGAAAGAAGAGAATTTCCAAACTCTCAACGCAAACGCCTGCCGGATCCACACAAATATCGGCTCGGTGACTGACGAAATAAAGAATAGCTCTTACGGGACATTCAACCGATTCGTGTTCCTCGACGCGCAGGATTGGATGGACGAGAAAACTATTACCGATCTATGGGCAGCCATCGCCGAAAACGCAGAGAGTGGTTCACGGATAATTTTCCGGACGGCAAGTGCATTTTCGCCTGTTGAGACGAAGCTGCCTGCATCGCTTCGTGAGAAATTCGTTTACGAGGAAGAGTTTTCACGCGAGCTTTTCAAACAAGATCGAGCGTCGATCTACGGCGGCTTCCACCTGTACATTTTCAAATGAGAGAAGCAGGCGCACTCCAGAATACAGAGTCCAAGATGAGCCGCAACGACGCCTTTGTCGCGATGGATCGAATGTATCGCTTTCAGCGTTACTTTTATGATTTGACGCGTAAATATTATCTGCTCGGCCGCGACCGCTTGATCGATCAAATGGAGGTCGCGGCTGGTGACAACGTTCTCGAGATAGGCTGCGGCACAGGAAGAAACCTTATACTTCTGGGAAGGAAACGCCGAGGAGCGAATTTATTCGGTCTTGATGCGTCGTCAGAGATGCTGGTGACGGCGGCCGAGAAAATCTCGAAGAGTAGACAAAATATCGCTTTGAAAACGGCATTGGCCGACGATTTTGGTTTTGATTCGACATTCGGGCTCGAAAAGTCATTCGACGTTGTCTTTTTTTCCTATTCGATCTCGATGATCCCAACTTGGCGTGAATCGGTCGAAAATGCGCTTGGCAACCTCAAATCCGGGGGCACGCTCTACATCGTCGATTTTTACGATCAAAAAGATTTTCCCCGCTGGTTTCAAAAACTCCTCCAGGGCTGGCTTCGAAAATTCCATGTTCAATTCTGGCATGATTTGTTGCCACATCTTAAGTCGTTCGAAACAAGTGGCTTAGGAACTCTCTCTTTAACCCCGCTTTATCGCCGATACTCATTCATTGCGGCCTTCAAAAAGCTTTAAATAAAAGGATTGCTTTCTCCTCACATCTGGTTTATCATTTTCCATACGTTTCATCTATGCAACTATATGCCGATATCGGCATGGATGAATCGTCTTTAAATGAGCCATTTGAGCCTTGTAAAAAACCTTTCCCATCTGCAGGAAGAGCAGCGATTCGTTGATGAAATTCTGCTTGAAACTTCCGGGTTGGCTTTGATACGAGGCTCGGTCGCCGAGATCGCCGGTGAACCAAGCTCGGGGAAAACCGCCATTTCGCTTTCCTTTTTGGCAAAGCTTACAGCCGCCGGTGAGATCTGTGCGGTCGTGGATTCCTGCAACAGCTTTGATCCGCGTTCGGCGGTTCTGGCCGGGGTCGAGCTTGAAAATCTATTGTGGGTGAAATGCGGTGGCGATATCGAAAAAGCTTTTTTATCCGCTGACTATCTGGTTCAGGCAAAAGGCTTTGGTGCCATCTGGCTGAATCTGAACGGATTGCCGCAGCGAAATCTCCGCATGGTGCCGAAAACCTATTGGTACCGCTATCGCAACCGGATAAAAGAGACGCCGACATTGCTGCTCGTTACAGCCGAGGAGCCTGTAACCGGTTCGGCTTCGCAGCAATCCTTTCTTTTTTCACGCGAGGGCGCCTCTTGGTCGGGCAGTGGGCGATTCAAATTACTTAGGGAATTTCAGATCCGGATGAATTCCCGAAAACAGTTTTTCCGCGAGCCTCTGCGGACCATGATCGAGGCGGATTATAGCGATGTATAAAGCATCCCTGCGATAAAAATGTCGAAGTTGTATGCCTGCATAATTTCAACCGATATCAAAAGAGACAAAACCAGTCTCGAGGCAGTCGCTCGCCAGTTTTCTTATCTGATCGAAATGCTCGATGACGGCATTTTGTTCGACGTGAGTGGTCTCGAACGTCTCATCGGCAAACCGGACCGCGTTGCGCATAAAATCCTCGATGAGCTGGAAAAACAAAATATCGCCGGTAGCATTGCGGTTGCCGAAACGGTCGAGACTGCCGTTTTGCTTGCCCGCCAGGGTGATGGCTTGAATTCAATTCATTCGCCTGAGACATTTCAGCAATTGCTGCTTGCCAGTCTGCCCATCGAACAGGACACACTGAATATTTTCAGCGAATTGGGATTAAGAAGGGTCGAGGATCTTCTGGCGGTTCCGAAAGACGATCTCATTAATCGCTACGGCAGAGCGTTTAGCAACGTAGTAGATGTCATCGAGCAAAAAGGCCGACAGCTGCTTACACCAAATGTAAAGGACGGCGAGATCTCGTGGAGTTACCATCTAGACTCGCCGGTTGAGGATTTTGAGCAGCTGATCTTTTTGCTTAATCACGGCCTGGAAAAACTTTTCAGCGAGATAGCACGTCTTGCCCTAAGCACCGAGCAACTCGATATTTCGTTCAAACTGCGGAACAAGGTCAGAAAAACCTACGAGATCAAAACTTCTTTTCCGACGCTTGAAAGAACGTTTTGGCTAAAGCTGATCAATCTTCGCGTTGCTCTCGACCCGCCCGAATCTGAGATCCTTGCGGTAGATGTCGTTTCTCACTTCACCAAACCGCGGCCTGCTCAAAAGGGGCTGTACGCCGTCTCGCGTCCCGAGCCGGAACGCCTGCTGCTGACAGTCAATAAACTCAAAAAACTTGTCGGCGAGGAAAACGTCGGCGTGCCCAAGATCCTGAATGAACGTATCGCCGAAGCATTCGTCCTCGACGCTGATGCAATGCCCAAGGGACGCGAACGGATCGAGATCAAAGATGAAAAAGCCGTCATCGCCTTTAGCTATTTTCATCCGCCGGTCCGTGCCGAGGTGCTGGTTCGTGACGGTCGTTTGGTATTCATCAAAACTTGTTATTTCGAAGGACACGTCTCAGAGTGCAGCGGCGTCTGGAAGGCGAATTCCAAATGGTGGGATCGCTCATGGAAAACTGAAGAATGGGATGTAGGGATCGAGAATAAAGGCGTTTACCGGCTCTGCAAAGCAGGAAACGAATGGTTTTTGGTGGGTGAATATGACTAGTAATGTTTTACGAACTGCATACACGATCAGCTTATAGCTTTCTTTCCTCCGGCTCACAGCCGCAGGGTCTGGTGGTGCGCGCGGCTGAGCTCGGGCTGCCCGGCGTTGCATTGCTCGACCGCGACACCGTGGCCGGAGCGGTTAAGTTTCATTTTGAAGCTGTGGAACATGGGATCACGCCGATCATCGGCTCCGAGATCACGATGGATGATGGAAGCGTCTTACCGCTCGTGCCGATAAATCTAAAAGGCTATCAAAATCTCAGTCGTCTGATCACTACGATTAAGCTCGACCATCCCAAGGGTAAACATTTCGCCACCAGAACAATTATCGAGGAACACTCATCTGATCTTCTTTGCTTCACGGGCGGAGCTGACGGATATATTCACAACAGCATAAAAAACAGACGTGGACTCGCCGATCTCGCCTGGCTTAATTCGGTATTTGAAAAACGATTATATGTCGAATTGCAGCGTCATAATTTAAGAAACGAAGAATATATAAACCAGACCCTGCTGGGCTACGCTCATAAGCTTCGGCTTCCCTATTTCGCCAGCAACGGTGCTTATTATGCCGACCAGCAAGATCGCGAGCTATTCGATGTTTTTACCTGTATAAAAAACCACTGCACCATTTATGATGCCGGAAAGCTGTTATCCGAAAATAGTGAGAGGCATATAAAACCGGAACATGAAATGCGAGATCTTTTTGAGGATCATCCTGAAGCGATCGAAAGAACAAATGAAATAGCATCGCGCGTAAATTTCTCGATGAAGGAGCTTTCTTACAGCTTTCCGGATTATCCGGTAGAGGCGAATGAGACCGTGGACTCTGTTCTTCGGTCGAAAGCCATAGAGGGATCAGTGATTCGTTATCGTCATGAGCCGTGGGCTTTAAGATCACAGGTGCTCGGTCGTCTCGAAAAAGAATTTCGTGTGATCGAGATGAAAAAGCTTGCCGGATATTTCCTGACGGTTGCTGACATCTCCGATTTCTGTACGGAGCACCAAATTCTCTCACAGGGACGCGGTTCGGCGGCTAATTCCGTTGTCTGTTACGCCCTGGGGATCACGGCTGTTGAACCGATAAAAAATAAGTTGTTATTCGAACGATTTTTGTCGGAAGAATATGAGCAATTTCCTGACATCGACATCGATCTGCCGTCGGGCGACGACCGCGAAAGTGTCATCCAACATGTCTACAAAAAATATACTCGTCGCGGGGCTGCTATGACTGCGAATGTCATCAGTTATCGTGGAAAATCAGCGGTACGCGAGGTAGGCAAGACCTTTGGCTTTGGCCCGGATATTCTGGACAGATTATCGCGGCTTAATTCTCATTACGAAACTTTTAAGGGCAAGGAGTTGGATCGTCGATTGAAGGAAGAAGGCTTTGATCCTTCTGACAACATTCGTTTAAGGAAATTCAGCGAATTATATAACCGTATTCTCGATTTTCCACGCCACCTGGGCCAACATTCGGGAGGAATGGTTGTTTCATGGCAGTGTCTGGATGGCATCGTTCCCATTGAACCTGCCTCAATGGAAGACAGAACGATAGTTCAATGGGATAAGGATGACTGCGACGCCCTGGATATCGTCAAGATCGACCTGCTTGGTTTGGGGATGATGGCCGTTTTGCGCGATACGATTACGCTGATAAAAAGCCATCACAACAAAGACCTAAGTCTTT
>Ga0134124_10004805_pt1 | contig 10857 bp, 10 predicted proteins | sample KB304_FD_96880 | JGI IMG/M metagenome (GOLD analysis project Ga0134124, IMG submission 96880) | Terrestrial soil microbial communities without Nitrogen fertilizer from Kellogg Biological Station, Michigan, USA - KB3-0-4 | ecosystem: Environmental > Terrestrial > Soil > Unclassified ... | reverse complement strand
GGCGGGGGCGTGCTCGCAACGCCGCCGCCCCCGCCGCAGCCGGAGAGGAGGAGGCCGAGCGTCATCGCCGATCCGGCCAGGAACCAGCGCTTCATGTCAAAGCTTCGCATCTCTTCTTTCCTTTACTTCGAAGGACTGAGGTCAAGGGGAATTCCGCAATGCGTCGGGGGCAGCCTATTTCGTTCCAACAACCACGCCCTGCCCGTTCAAGACGCCACCGTTGACATACCAGCCATAGCCCATCTCCTTTGCCTGCGGCCCGAAAAAGGCGCCGGAGAATTCGCCATTGGCCACCACCGCGCTGGATGCCGTCGAAGCCAGCGTGCCGGAAAAGCCGGGGCTGCCCGATGCAATGGCCCCGCTGCCCGAATAGGAACCGAAGTCTGGAGATGACGGGGTGCCAGCGCTGGCGAAGGTAGGGCTAGGCGCCCGGCCGAGCAGGTGGAGCGTTGTCGCAACCGTCCCCGCCCCGAAATTGGCGGAAAAAGTCGCGGTGCTGGCGGCGGTCTCCAGCACCTGTGCAGAGCCGCTTTCAAATACGGATCCGGCAATGCTGGTCTGATAAGTTGCGGTACCGGTACATGGAATGTCGCTTGAGATCGTAGGCACGCCTGAAACGGCGACATATGCGGATAGGACATTGTTCTGGGTGCGAGACCAGGCGCCCACCGCAGTGTAGCTCAAGGCAACCCCGTTTACCGATGGCGCCGCTATGGCGAAGGATGAACCGGCGCTGTTGTACAGAATTGTTTGATCGGAGGGAGGCGTAGTAAGGCCGGGCGGCGGCGTGTTGGTGCTGCTGCTGAACGTGTCGGTTGTACCATCGGGCGCGGTCAGGGTGTAGCTGTCGCTCGATGCGGTGTAGTCGATCCTGACGCCAGCGCCATATTTCTGGCTGGAAAAGCTGAAGGGCTGATTACTGCCGACAGTGAGACGAATCCCCGCGCTCTTGAAGCTCCGGTTGCCGGTAAGGTCGGCGAGCTTGGTGTACGTCGGCGCGGGGGTGCTTCCTACGCCACCACCGCCGCAGCCGGAGAGGAGGAGGCCGAGCGTCATCGCCGATCCGGCGAGGCACCAGCGCTTCATTTCAAAGCTTCGCATCTGTTCTTTCCTTTACTTCGAAGGAATGAGGTCAAGGGGAATTCCACTATGCGTCGGGGGCAATCTATTTCGTTCCGACGACCGTGCCCTGCGCGCTTATGCTCGCGCCACTGAGATACCAGCTGTAACCCATCTCCTTCGCTTGCGGGCCGAAGAAGACGCCGGAGAATTCGCCGTTCGGCATAATCGGATTAGGCGATGTCGATACCAGCGTGCCGGAAAAGCCGGGGCTGGCCGAGGCAATCGTACCGCTGCCCGTATAGGAACCGAAATCCACGGGCGGCAAATTGTTCTGCGCGCCGACCAGATGGAGCGTTGTGGCAACCGTCCCGGCTCCGAAGTTTGCGGAAAATGTCGCGGAGCTGTTGCTGGTCAATTCATAAGAATTAGGATCTCCTGTATATACTCCGCCAAGGATGCTGGTTTGATAATTGGCGGTACCGTTCCTTGGCATGTCGCTGGCGATCGTGGGAACGCCGGCGACGGCGGCATAGACATCAAGACCGTTCTGGGAATGAAGCCAGGCGCCCAGCGCCGTATAACTGAGGGCGACGCCGTTCACCGAAGCCGGCTGGAAGCCAAAGACCCCGCCCATACTGTTAAAAAGCACCATGCTGTTGGGCGGGGGAACGTAGCCGGGAGGAGGCGTGTTCGTCGCGCTGCTGAAGGTTTCAGTCGTGCCGTCAGGCGCGGTCAGCGTATAGCTGTCGTTCGATGCATTGTAAGCAATGGTGACACCGGCGCCATATTTCTGAACCGAGAAAGCGGAAGGTTGGATGCCGGCTAACGTATAATGAACGCCTGCGCTCTGGAAGGTCCGGTTGCCGGTAAGATCGGCGAGCTTGGTGTAGGTCGGCGGGGGCGTACTCGCGACCCCGCCGCCACCGCCGCAGCCCGACAGCAGCAGGCCGAGCGCACTTGCCGCGCCGCCCAAAACCAAGCGTTTCGTTTCAATTCTGCCCATCATGTTTCTCCCCTGGGTCAAAAGGCGGTGGACACGCCGAATTCGGCGGCGATCCTCGAATAATCGTAGAGCGTGAACGTCGAGCGGTTGCGCTCGTAGAGCAGCCGCGCGACCGGCGCCCAGGCGCCGAGCCGCAGCATGCGGAAGGTGCCGCTCAGATTGGCGGTGAAGCGATCGTCGACGCGCCGCGCAAAAAAGGACAGGCTTTTGTCCGCCTCCAAATGGCTGTAGCCGAGCCCGAGCACGAAGGTCGTCCGGCCCGTATCGCGATAAAGGAAGCCGTTAATCCCTCCGCTGGCGGTGGCGTAGCCGGCGTCGCGCGCGGTCTGGCGCCCGCCCGAAAGCTGCACGCCCCCGCCGAACCGCGCCGAAAATGCATGATCGATCGCCAGCGCCAGCGAATAGCTCTGCCCGTCCTCAAGATCGTTGCGGCGGTTGTCGATATCAGCGAAGGCGCCGTCGAGCCGGAGCTGGCTGCGCGCGCCGAGCGGATGCTGCCAGCTTTCGGAAAGCGCGATCGAGCGGGTGTAAGGCTTGCCGCCGTAATAGCGCCAGGCCGGGCCGGCGAGCAGCGCGAGCTTATCCTTGCCGCTGTAGATTTCCGGGCCGAGCTGCGGCGAAACGATGATGTCGTTAAACTTGCTATGGCGATAGAGGCTCGCCTGCCCCGAAAGCTGCCCGAGCAGGTTGACGCGGCTGGAGAGAGGCGCGCGAGCGAAACCCTGACCGCGGAGCGCCAGGCCCACGCCCGAGCGCGCTCTGGCATCCTCGCTCAGCAGCCAATCGCCGCCCGAGCTGCTGAGGCTGGTGGCGCGCGTCGCCCGGTTGACATTGCTGTCGGGCGCGAGAGCGAGCTCGAAGCTGCCACCGGTCCTGCGGCGGGCGTCTAGCGCGTTGGCGTAGAAGCGCACGGTCTGCGCGACTTCGGGCGGTAGCCCGTCCGCCGCCGCCGCGCGCAGCTCGCGCTGGGCGGAGGCGGCCTCGCCCAGGAGCGCGTCCATCCGCGCCAGCTCGAGCCGCACCCGCGCGGCATGCGGATTCTCGTCCAGGATCTTGCGGAACTCGACCGCAGCGTCGCGATAGCGATGCTCGTGATCGGCCAGCATCATCGCCAGCCGGAAGCGCGCCTCGCTGCGCAGCTGCAGCTCGCCATGCTGTGAAAGCGCGCGATAGGCGGCCTCGGCGGTGCGGAAATCGCCGCGATCGCGCGCGGCGTCGGCAAAGGCGAACATCTGCGCGGCGTTGAGATTGCGCGCGATCGTCCGGCCCGGCGTGGCCTCATCCGGCGGCACCTGCTGCGCCAATGCTGCGCCGGACCAGCAGAGGATAAGCGTGCAAAACTGCACAAAAACAACTGTTCGCACGGCCCCCCGCATAGATACGCCAACATTTATGCGCGACCCGTTGAAACAGATCTTTTCGGAGGCCCCCGCCTCTCTTGTCCGCAACCGCTAGAGGATTCGCCACGCCGGGGGAAGCGCGATAAATTCCCCTATTTGCAATTTTCACAGCAAGATGTGGATTATAACGGGACAGGATTTGGTGGGGCGGTTGATCATGCCGGGATCGTAACAATTGACGGCCGCTCCCGCCGCGTAACAAGCCGTCATGCCAGCGAAAGCTGGCATCCCTGTCTTTCGCCTCTGATGTTGGTCCTTGGGGGCATTCCCAATCCGAATAAGTGATGGCGGAAGGCAGCGCGCGTCGAGAGAGCCATGGATCCCCGCCTTCGCTGGCATGACGCGGGATGGTGTCGGGGTGCGGCCAAAAGGCGACCTTACAGTAATAGAGATGATGGCCCTAAAGGCAGCCGCTCAGTACGCGCTTCAGATCAGGTCAGCGACTACAAATCCCAGAAATAGTGCCGAGGATGCGACCATGACCGCAGTGGCGGCCCACCCGAAGATCATCTGCGGAAGTGACACGGTCAAGCGCCCCATTGCGCGGGGATTGCGAACGATCAGCATCATTACGGCCATCAATGGACCGGCGAGAATGCCGTTGACCACTGCCGCCCAGTACAGTGCGCGCGCCGGATCGATGCCAATCCCGTTCAAGGACGCGCCGGCCAGCGTCGTCGCCGCAATCGTCCCGTAGAACAGGCGGGCAGAGAGCGGCTTCGCATCAAGGCTGCCAGAAATCCCCGCCATCTCGGTAACGGCATAGGCAGCCGACCCGGCAAGCACCGGAACAGCCAGCAAGCCGGTGCCGATAATACCCGCCGCAAACATCGCGAAGGCAAATTGGCCCGCGATCGGACGAAGCGCCTCGGCTGCCTGGGATGAGGTTGCGATATCCCGCACGCCACTGGCATGCAGTGTGGCTGCGGTCGCAAATACGATCGCAAGTGATATCAGTGTGCTGAACCCCATGCCGGTTAGCGTATCGACTTGAATTCGTTTCAGTTCGGGGCCCGCGGTGGATGCCGTCAGGCACAGCGGTTTGACATGATGTCTATGCTGTTCCTCGATTTCCTGCCCGGCCTGCCAGAAGAACAGATAGGGGCTTATGGTCGTGCCGAGGATAGCGACGAAGGCGGTGGCATAAGCGGCGTTGAATTGCAGCTCGGGGACCACCAGCGAGCGCAGTGCATGCGGCCATGGTACGTGGGCAACGGCCACCACAGCAACGTAGGTGAACAAGGAAAGTGTCGTCCACTTCAGAATCGATGCATAGCGCGGGTAGCTGAGCCCAACCTCCAGAACGATGCACAAGATCCCGAATAGCAGCGTGTAAAGCGCCCCATTCCCGCCGACGAGAAGGGTAAGTGCCGCACCCATCGCACTCAGATCGGCCCCAAGGTTGACGATGTTCGCGATCAGCAACAGTGAGACCATGAACCACAACAGGGGGCGCGGGTAGTGACGTCTCAGGTTTCGGGCGATACCCGCACCGGTGACGCGGCCAATCTCTGCCGCAATCAGCTGGATCGCAACCATCAGCGGGAAACTGAGGACAAATGTCCAGGCCAAACCATAACCGAATTCGGCGCCAACCTGGCTATGCGTGCCTATGCCGCTGGGATCATCATCTGCCGCACCTGTGACAAGGCCCGGTCCCAGAGCCTTCAAGAAGGCGCTAAATCCGCGAGGGTGCCCAACGTCATTTGGGGAAGATTTATTCACACACCGACAGTCGCACGCGCTGCAAAGAGGTGCAACCAGCACTCGCCGACGGATTGGGGCACTGCAATTGGACTGTCCGATTTGTGATGCCGGCAATCGAAAGGGGGATGCCGGCAATCGAAAGGGGAAAGTCCGCTTTCCCCCATCCCCGCCATCCACTTCCCAGCCGCGCCCGCCTTAGCACCCCTCCCCCTTCAGGGGAGGGGCAGGGGGTGGGGCGGCGCCACGAGCGCCATCGCAGGCGGCTAGGCCCCACCCCAACCCCTCCCCTGAAGGGAGAGGGGCTCGAACGGACACTGCAGAACGCCGTCGCCGCGCCCGTATTGCGCCCCCCGCGCGCACGCTTTACCGCACGGGACATGCGCTATTTTCTCGACACGGAATATAATGGCTTCGGCGGCGCGCTGATCAGCTTCGCGCTCGTGCCCGAATATGGCGATCATGAGCTCTATGTCACGCTGCCGCTGCCCGAGGCGGTCCATCCCTGGGTGGCGCGCAATGTCGTGCCCTATCTGCGCATGGTGCCCGACGGGCTGTTGCACGAGATGACGAGGATGGAGGCGGCCGACGAGATCGCCCATTATCTCGCCCCCGATCCGCGCCCCGCGATCGTGGCGGACTGGCCGGAGGATATCGCGCTGTTCTGCACGCTGCTGATGCCGGGGCCGGGGGAGTTAGCCGCGGTGCCGACGATCGAATTCACGCTGCTGCGCGCGCCCGGCTTCAGCCCCGCCGCCAACAGCAAGGTGCCCCACAACGCGCTCCACGACGCCCGCGCGCTGCGCGAGCATGTGATGACCTCGGTGGGAGGGTGAGGGGGCGGCCGACCCGTGAATGGTTATCCACTTTGGAAAAGAGCCTACATATAGCTGTAGCTCGGATCGTAGCCCTCCTTGCGGAATAGGCGTTGCCCAGCCAAGGTAGGCGGATGTTGCTCTATGCCGCCATAGCCCTTCTGACAGGTGCCCCTGGGGAGATTGCCCCTCAATCCGTGACAAAGCCCGTCAGTTGGTCTCTTGTTGAAGCCAAAATTTCAAAGGTGGCGGATATCACTGGACAACCGAGAGCGCCCTGCATTTGTGACGAGCAAGGTCATGTGATGTTTGATGGCTCCTTTCGGCTGTCATTCTCGCCAATACGAACCTTAGCCGGATCAAATGTCCGGAGAACAGTTTCGTACGATCAAGCATCGGCGCGACCGTTCACAGGCGGAAGATATTTGCTTGTGATCGAACACCAAGAGGACGGCGACGTCATCGTTTGGAAAAACCCTCTCTCAGCTGGTCTCTGCATGGAAGATACAGAAATCGAACGGTTTCAACTGGACGGGGTAGCCGGTAAATATCCTTGTCAGAACTGACCGTTCATAGCTGACAGGGGCTGAATGCGGACCTACGCATCCCTCGCCAAATCCCCGCAAGATCGGTTCGCGCCCGCTTAGCACTTCGTTAACCAACAATATTTAGCCTTCGCTTACCAGATGGCGAAGGGGCGTGCGCGTGTTCAGTTCTGCTCTCCGGACTTGTTTTGCGGCGGTGGCGATGTTGCCGTTGCTGAGCGCGAATGCTGGGATGTGCGACAATTTCGCGGCGCGCGTGCTCGCCGCGCATAATCGCGAGCGGGCGGCGATCGGCGTGCCCGCGCTCGGCTGGGACGCGAAGCTCGCTGCCGACGCGGCGGAATGGGCCGCGCATCTTTCGGCCCGAAACAGGCTCGCGCATGCGCCCGACGAAGGCGCCGCCGCCCAGGAGGGCGAAAATCTGTGGGCGGGCACCGCGAACCGATTCGGGCTTGAAGCGATGGTGCAGCTCTGGATCGACGAGAAGCGCGATTTCAAGCCCGGCACCTTTCCCAACAACAGCCGCAGCGGCGATATCGAGGCGGTCGGCCACTATACCCAGCTCGTCTGGCGCGCGACGACAAAGGTCGGCTGCGCGCTGGCGCATGGGCGGCAGCTCGACGTCCTGGTGTGCCGCTATGCGAACCCCGGCAATGTCATGGGCGACCGGGTGATTTGAAGGGCTGTTGATAGCGGCAGCTTACGACCCATCTGCGGTCATTCCTCTCGATCATGCCTCCACCTGAAAGCCGACAATGCGGAAGAAGGCTCGGCTCAAATGACAAATGATCGGTGGGGAGCGGGCATTCGATCCGTGGCAACTTAAGGTTGGGGAAGCTCAGATACGCACTGTTTATAGAGTTCTTCCAACTCGCGTTGATGGGCAGCTAAAATCACGCTCGATTTCTGTTTGATCGCGGCTCGCTCGCTCGTCGACAGCGGCTTATAGTAGGGTGCGCTTTTCAGGTCAGGGTTGCTGATGGTGTACAGGTTATCGAGTCTATTCAATTCGGCCATGTGACCATCGTCTGTTTTTCTGACCGCTATGAGATCAGCTTGAATGTCACTGGTGTTCTTTCCCAGCGCTTCACCTGATGAACGGGCAAGAGTGAACCACTTTACCCGCTCGTTCAACTCCTCCTTCATGATAGACTCGGCTTTGCCGTCATGCTGCTTAATCGACACGGCTGTGAGGTCGAGGAAATGTCCTTCTACCGCGACGTTGCATTCTAGGATTTTGTCATAGCCGAGATCATGTGCGGTGGTCTGTGCATTGGAGGCGAAGGAAACTGCCATAGCAAGCAACGTGATTTTCATTTTCATTGGAAGACCATGCATCCTGCCATACTCGCTCTATCGACTACGCCTCGCAAAAGCGGCCAACCCTCTCATAGATATACCAACAGTCGATCCGGGCCAATCACTCCCGAATGGCTCGAAGGGGTGGAAACGGCAATTCAGCGAGATAGCTTAGGTGGCATGGCTCAAGGCAATCTGGCCGTTCCTAAATGTATAGCTGAGGCACTTCGACACGACATGGATTATGTTCGCAATGGGCGCAAGCATTCGACGATGCAGAATTAATTAAGCGGCGGGATTACAGCCTTGAACGCCTGTTAGCTGCCAGTCAGCTTTCCACCCGATTGTGTTGAAAAACTCGGCCGGCCGTTTTTGCTCGCAATCTTCGAATGTGCTCGCATGACCGCGCGCAACGATAATTCATCCAGAGGCACTGCGGTGAATCAATCTTGCCGAAAAATTAGCTTGAAGAACTCGACGGAGAGTTTTTCAACACAATCCACCCCAATCCCGCCGTCCGCCTCAACGCTTCAACTGTCGCGGCTGAGCTGCATGCCGAGCTTCCCGGCGATCCAGCTGCCGCGGTCGGGGATGATGGCGGCCGCGCGCCTATTCCGGCGGTGCATCCTCCGTGCGGCGGCCGGGTGCGAGGCGATCGAGCAGGGCGGCGACTGCGGCATAGCTGAACGGCTTGTCCAGCACTGGGCGATCGGCATGGCGGGGCGCGACCGCCGAACGATTGCCGGTCACGAAGGCGAAGGCGATGCCGCGCTGCGTCAGCGCGTCGGCGACGCCGCCCGAATGTTCGTCACGAAGCTGCACGTCGAGCAGGGCGGCATCGATGGGCTGGCCCGGCCGATCGATCAGCGCCAGCGCGTCGGCAGTGTCCGGCACGGGGCCGAGCACCGTGTCGCCGCGCGCGGCGACGGCCGCGGCCAGATCCTCGGCGATGAAATAATCATCCTCCACCACCAGGACATGACGGCCGCCTTCGCCGATCCGATCGCTGTCGTCGCGCATCGCGCCATGCTGCATCCGCCAGCTGCGGTCGCTATCACCTATGATGGTTAATTGCGGCTGACCGGCTGAAAGCTGAGCCGAAGCCCAGCCGCCAGCCCGCGGCATCTGGCCGCGCCGGTATCGCCGCCCGCGCTCCAAGCGATTGTCCCGGCGCCATTTTTCCGGGCATCATCTGTTTCGAGAGACATGGATGCCAGACTGCGGTGGCTGGACGGGGAAGGCGGCTTCGATCGAGCGCGGAGCCGCAGTGGAATACCCCGCGCCGGCCACCCTCGCGGTTTAGCAGCCTGTTGAAAACTCTTGCTATCCCTGCGTAGGCGGGGATCCAGATGCTCCGAACCGTGCGTATTTTGCAAACGCTGGAGTTTATGGATCCCCGCCTTCGCGGGGATCCAATATGAAGGGCCTGAGCCGACTTTTTCTACAGGCCGTCGACGCTCTTGCTGACGAGGATGTTGACCGAGACGCGGCGGTTCTGCGCCTTGCCTTCGGGGGTGTCGTTGCTCGCCAGCGGATCGGCCTTGGCCATGCCGGTCGGCGTCAGCATGCGATAGGGCTTCCAGCCGCACGCCTGCTGCAGATAGTTGATCACGCGCGCGGCGCGCTTTTCGCTCAGCGTCTGGTTGAAATCGTCGCCGCCGGTCGAGTCGGTGTAGCCGACCACCAGCATCAGCGCATTTTCCATCGCCTGGGCGGAGGTGGCCGTGTTGCACAGGCTGGCCTTATCCTCGGCCGAAAGCTCGGAGCGGCCGGTCGCGAAGTGGACGTTGGTCGTGCTCTTGATGTTGTACTTGTCGATATCGCCCATGCGGCCGCGCAGCGCCTCGGTCGCCGCGCTCTGCTCCTCGAAGCGCTGCGAGGTGCCGTTACGGATCATCCGGGCGGTCTTGAGATCGCCGCCGCGGAAGGTGACCTGGTTGGCCAGCAGCACGCCGTTCGCCTGCGCGGCATCGGCCGGCTGCCAGGTCTTCACCGTCACCGGCAGGCCGTTGAGCAGCGCATCCGTGCCCAGCTTCTGGCGATTGGCGTTGAACAGGCCGCTGGCCGATTTGATCGTGGTGGCATCGGTGATGGCGATGATGGTGGTGGTGCCGTCGGGCGCGGTGACCTTCATCTTGTCGCCATGGCGCGCGGAGATCACGCCCTTGATCTCGGGTCCGGGGGTGGTCGAGGCCACCGGCGTCGGAATGCCGTTGACGATGATATTGGGGCTGGCCGCGCCCTCGGACGGTGCGGGAACAGCGTTGTCGGGCTGCGCCAGGCCAGCGCTCGCGGGCAACGCCAGCGCACCCAGCAGGATCAGAATGTCAGACTTTTTCATATGTGAACCCATTAACCGTCTCCTTTAACCTCTCGCAATTGAGCGTGCGTGTTCAGCCGAACCTGTCTGCCAGATGAATGCGCACGGCGAAGCGACCGATTCAGCGGGTAATCCGGGCGCATGGTGCGACGAACCGAGGCTGCCGGCGCTGCCGAACCGCCGGCACGTGGCCGGATCTGGCAGAAGCGGATGTTTCGCGACGCAACCTGGGAGGGGCAGCATATAGCGGGATTCGTTTCGGGCCAAGAGGAAGGTGGGCGGGGGGCAACTCGCGACCTGATCGCCATCATCAAAGGTTAGATGGAGGCGCCCCCAAGCGCGTCATGCCAGCGAAGGCTGGCATCCATGTCTCTTCCGACGCACACTGAACCCATGAAGGGTGGCTATGTCTACATCATGACGAACGGTGTGAGCGGGACGCTTTACGTCGGCGTCACTGCCGATCTCGCCGCCCGCATCGTTCAACACCGGTCGGGGACGGGGTCCGATTTTTGCCGAAGATACGGCCTCGAACGGCTGGTCTACGTGGAGCGCCATGACCGCATCGACGACGCAATCGCGCGCGAGAAAGCGCTCAAGGCCTGGAAGCGGGCATGGAAGCTCGATCTCATCGAGAAGGCCAATCCGAACTGGAACGATCTTTTCTCGACGATCAACGCCTGAGGCAACAGACATGGATGCCAGCCTT
>Ga0134124_10004804_pt1 | contig 10858 bp, 8 predicted proteins | sample KB304_FD_96880 | JGI IMG/M metagenome (GOLD analysis project Ga0134124, IMG submission 96880) | Terrestrial soil microbial communities without Nitrogen fertilizer from Kellogg Biological Station, Michigan, USA - KB3-0-4 | ecosystem: Environmental > Terrestrial > Soil > Unclassified ... | reverse complement strand
GGACGTGGTAGACACCACCCCGCTTGTCGTCATCGTGGAGTACGGTGCGGGCGGACAGGTCGGCATCGACTGCGTACTGCAGGACACTGCCGAGCAGCTGCGTGATCAGATCGCCGAGCAGGTTAATGCTGCCTGTTACGAGCTGCGTAGCGGCACCCGCGCATAAATGACGGGTACTGAGCTAAAAACTAGGCGGATTGCGCTTGACCTTACGCAAGCGCAAATGGCGCGGGTACTCAAAACGCCACTCCGCACGTATACTGGCTGGGAGGCTTGCGAGTCGCAGCCGCCGGGGGTAGCTGAAGCCGCGATGGATATGTTTGAAGAACTGACTCCGATTCGGATGCAGCGAGTAATCAGCAATGTGACAGCCCGCATAGACGCCGACTGGCCGAACGGCACACCAGTGAGCGTCCAGAATGGCTAAAGCCCCCGAGCCCTTCCACCTGAAGTACAACCCCGGCCCCGTCACGATGGAGTTCCTGAAGGACCGGGAAAGCCGCGTCGAGCTGCTGATCGGACCTTTTGGCACTGGGAAGACCACGGCCGCAGCATATAAGCTGCTGATGCTCAGTAGTAGGTGGATCAAACCGGACAAGAACGGCAAGCGCCGGTCCAGATACGCCGTCATCCGTAACACCTACAGCCAGCTGAAAGATTCCACCATTAAGGCATACCTCGACTGGTTTCCGCCAGGGGAGTTCGGCGGCAGCTACCACCAGACCGACAAGAACGCCAAGTACCGGATCGAGGACCGGGAAATCGAAATCTGTTTCCGCGCCTTGGATGACGAAAACGATGTCCGCAACTTACTCGGCAACGAGTTTTCGGGCGGTCATGTAGACGAAGCGAAAGAGATTCCCAAGGTCATTGTCACGGGGCTCATGGGGCGGTTTCGGTACCCCGCTAAGAAGGACTACGTAGACGAATGCGACCCCTTCACCACTCGGCCGCAATTGTTGCTAACCACCAACTACCCGAACCGAGACCACTGGCTGTATAAGGACTTTGTGGCAACTCCCAAGCTGGGCTATCAGATATATGAGCAGGGCCAGGAAGAGAACAAACACAACCTGCCGGATAATTACTATGAAAATATGGCGCTCGACTTCGAGGACCGCCCCGACATGCTCAAAACGCTGGTCCTCGGGCAATGGGGCATGACCTACAAAGGCAAGCTGGTATTTCCGGAATGGAACAATAAGACCTTTGTTTCACCACGAGCTCTGATCGCCGACTCCGGCAAGATCATTCACCGCGGCTGGGATAATACCGGCCTGCATCCCGCCTGCACGATTTCCCAGTTGAATGCCAACATGCAATGGTGCCTGCTGAAAGAATTTTGGCACGAAGACATCGGCATTACCGACTTTACCGAGTGGGTCCATCTCTGGTGTAAAGACAACCTGCACGGTGCTAAATTCCGCAACCAGCTTGACCCGGCCTGCCGTAACCGCGGCAATGACCCCACCAAAGGCAGCGCCCTCGACTGGATGATCAAGTATTTCAACGGGGTCGGGGCGCCGTTCGACTACGAGTTCGGCATCCAGACCCCGTTAGTTCGGCGGGAGGCAGTTGCCAGCCGCCTGGTTGTCAAGAATAACCAGCCCCTCATGCTGGTTGACCCCAGCTGCCAGTTGATTATTGATGGTTTCGACGGCGGCTATCACCGCAAGGAAATTGGCAACAGTGGGGTATACAAAACCGAGCCACACAAAGACAAATTCGCTGATATTTCAGACAGTTATCAATATACCGCTACGGTTTTGTTTACCACCAAAGAAGAAAAAAAGCCCGTACAATCCGTCACGCAGATGATGGCCGCGGGACCAATCAGGGGGGATTTCTGATGCAGCCGCCTACCACCGTCAACCCACACCGGACCGCCGCCGACATCCTGCGGGTAGCAGACAACTGGCGACCAACCCGCGATTTTGTTTTCGTACGGGAGCTACCCGTCGAACAGACGGGGCTTATCATCCCACCCATCGACCCGAATCGGTCTTCCGACTTGTCGCCAATCCTAACAGGCATTGTGGAAGCGGTCGGCCCGAAAGTTACTGAGCTGCAGCCGGGCGACTTCGTTTACTACGAGATTCACGCCGGCGAGTTCCGGATACCGGGTGACGACATGGTGCGGATCATATACGAGCATGATATACTGGGGGTAAGCGATGCAGCTGCCACGTAGCCGGTTTGCCGACAGCAACACCGTCTGGCGACAGTTTTTCCACCTGCTATCCGAAGTGTGGGAAGTCTTTATTGCCCTGCTGTCCGGCAATCAGATCCACGCGCTAACTGAAATGGTGGACGTGCAGATTTCCATGGAAACGCTGAAGTACATTCACTGTGAAAAATATAATCTTGACATGGAGGCCGCGTTGCAGTATGTCATTTTGCGAGGCCGTCGCAGGGGGTACTGGCCGTGAGTGGCAAACTCTGCATCAACTGCCGCGAAGAACCCGCTGTCGGTTCATACTGCGAAGAATGTGGACGGATGTTTAAAAATCTTGGCAAGCAGCCGACTCGACGGGTGTACTACCCGGACAGACCGATACGGAGGAAATGATGACAAGACTACTGACTGGACTGGTGTGCTTACTGCTTGGGATTCAGGCGTTGGCGGCTTCACCCCCGGTTGGCGGATCGACAACCACCCCGGCGGCTATGGTATCCGCTCACGATGCCAACCCGTCGGCGCACAACACTCGGTTTAGCAATCAATCTACTGCGTTCCAGGCAAAACTAGCCCGGTTTGCCGGTATCGGCGGAGGCGGTGGGTCCCCCCAAGTTAACAGCGACTGGAACGCCTCCAGCGGGGTAGCGCTGATTCTGAATAAACCGGCCCTGTTTCCCGGTGCCTATTCGGATCTGACCGGCAAGCCGAGCACCTTTCCCCCGTCCGCCCACAATCAGGATATCAGTACGATCAACGGCCTACAAGGTATCCTCGATAAAACGTCAGCTGTCGTTAATCTCGGTACGGGCTCAATCCCAACCAGTACAGCAACTCCTGCTTTCGGTTTTTATGCCCAAGGCAATCTCACTCTTTCCGGCGGCTGGACTTCCGCTTACAGCTACACCGGGGCGACGAGCAATCAGGTTGTATACACCAGCGCGGCTGGGGAAACCATCACCCGTACCGCAACGGCTACAGATTTTTACCTTCGCGCTGCCCCTGTAGCGGACGATACGAGACTTGAGGTCAGCGTAGATGGTGCGGTGACCGGTCAAATCAATCTGAAAGGTATGGTAAATCCGAATCCAGCAGGGACGGCGCAGGAAAAAGTAACTATCTACCCGATTGCCACCTTCCTGCCCAGCGGTTCCCATACCATTATTCTCCGCACCCTTGACGCCAGTCCCTACTACATTGATGCGATAGAAACCAAAACGACCGGCCTCGCACCGATCGATAGCACAAAGATGTTGAACATCGGCGACTCCATTACCGTAACCGGAGCAACTGCCGGGACCGGCTGGTGTTCACTGCTGGCAAGCAACCGCAGTCTGACGCAGGTAAATATCGGTGAAGGTTCGGCAATGGTGGATCAGGTCATCTCCCACTTCTGGGACTCCATGAAAACCTATTCCGCCATCCCCGCGCTGGTCACTATCCTGGCTGGGACGAATGACACCAATTACGAACAGACTGATTATAATGTGTTTTACCAGCGGCTCACGGATGCCGTAAAGATAATCCGGTCGGTCAATCCGAACGTGGAAATCATCATAGGGCAGCCACCTTACTACTCAATAGCGAGCAAGGATTACCAGTCCGAGAAGTTCTCCGAAGTAGTCGGCAAGGTTGCTGTTGATAGTGCTATAAAACTGGCAAGGACGCATGAGGTTTATCATGACGCTTCGTACACATCCGATGGCATCCACCCGAATACTTCGGGGAACCAGAAGCTCTTTGAAGCTTTCAGGGATGCGAAAGCGGTCGGCAACGTTGCCGTCTGGACCGGCAAAAGCATAGAGGGTGCTTCGGATCGGCTTATCAACCCGGCTGGCGCGGCTCCCGAACTGGTCACGCAAAGCCTGATCAGTCTGCGGGCTCCGACTCCGATCCTGACCCCGACAACGGGCGGCTCGCTGGCGAACGGCACATACTGCTACCTGCTGTCCACGTTCGACAATGCCCTGAACGAATCGGGCCGTTCGCCGGAAACCTGCCTGACCCTCAGCGGGGGGAACAACGCCGTGATTGTCTCACATCCTATCGTGCCCTACGCCTATAAATACCGCGTTTATGGCCGCGCCAGTGGAGCGCAGAACCAGTATTGGGAATCCACGGCGATCAATCCCATAACCGATACCGGATCATCCGGCACGGCAGGGACGGCCTACTATGCCAGCCAATCGCCCAACAGCTGGATGCAGTGGACCCCGAAAAAACCGGGCATTCTGAATGCCGCCTATCTTGGCCTCGGCACGACCACTCCCCAATATGCTATCGATATCTACGGTGACGGCAGCAGCAACTACACCACGTACGGACAAACTTTTGCAGCCAGGACCAATTACACTACGGCTTTCGGCGGGATGCGGTTCCTTTCCCTGCATAACAATGCCAACGGGGCCTTGCCTCTCTCTGGGGATTTGCTGGGCAGATTCATGGCCGGAACGAGCGGTACAAATCTCGGACTCAATACGGAACTTGTCACGGGTGAATGGGTGGTCAAGGCTGCTGAGAATTTCACAGCGACTTCAATGCCGACCGAAATGTATTTTTCCAGTACTCCGTCAGGCAGCACAACCCGAGCTCCCCGGCTGTACATCAGGAAGGATGGAACTGTTGAGATTGCTTCCGGCGGCGTTTTGAGGTTTGGTGATGGGTCTATCCAAAGCACGGCCTCAACCCAGTTCAATATTGGTCAGACCCGGAATTTAACCGGATCGGATTATATCCATAGCAATGACTCACTGGTAACTCTTGGCACTGGAGCAAGTCCGGCCTTGTCCTCGACACAAACGTATTTGCCGAAACAGGCAGTGATCCTGAGAAACGACACTGTCGGGAGCATCAATCTGCTCAATGACGGGACCACTATAAACGGGTCATCAGCTAATTACCCTATTGGTGCGGGTGATGCTGTTTTATTGACCAATGACGGAACGAATAACACTTGGCTTGCAATCAGGATGATTGGTACGGCAGGGAGTAACGTGTCGGTCATCAACGATTTGACTACAGGCGGGACCACTGCAGCTCTATCTGCGGAGATGGGCAAGACGCTGGCGACACGTAATCCGGTTTTGACCACAGATCAGATTCCATATTCGACCGGTGCTGCAATAACAGGTACGACCGGTTTCACTTACAAGGCATCTGAAAGCAAACTCACTGTTGGCACCTACACTTCGGGAATTACAGCAGGGATACATGTTAAGGGTTCCGGTACGGCTGTGGCTTCTACCAGGATTGAAAACACTGCGGCTTATGGTTCGTCAAGCGGTGGAGTTACAACGATGATGGCTAATACCGGGTCAAGCGCCATATCCGGAGCGGACACGCGGCTTGGTGCGGTCAATCTGGGTGGGGCTTACGATTCTTCCGGCAGCTCTTCCAATGCGGTGATGTTGGAAGGATGGTCGGAGGGGGCATGGTCGAGTACAACGGTTAAGCCAGCTTATTTTACGGTGAAAACCTCTCCGACATCTGGGGCATCGGTTGAAAGGCTGAGAATAACCGGTAATGGCGACCACCAAATCAACGGTCATATTTCCTATGCATCTAATAGTTCGTGCACTGCATCAGTAGCCCCCTATTCATGCTGTACCGGTAGTGGAACTGGCACATGCCAGGCTGTACCGACTCTCACATCTTGCGGTACATCCCCAACAGTGGTAGGCAACAACAACCGCGGCAAGGTAGTCATCGGTGCAACCGGTACGGCTTGTACAGTGACCTTTGCCGCTTCGCCAGCCTATTCCTCCGCACCTTCATGTTGGGTGCAGGGTTCCCCCATGCCAACTGCCATAGCGACTACAACATCAGTGCTGACCATCACCGGATCACCGGGGACGTATATGTACGGATGTGACGATTACTAAATTAAACTTGACAAACGTACAGCATAAGTAGTACCCCATACAACATATAGGTTTGCCGCAACGGGCGGCGAGCTTCCAAGCCGGGAGATGTCAAACAGGAGACGCCCGCACCATGGCTAAAAAAAGCAGCGAAGATAAGATTGCCGATTTCTTATCCAGCGTTAAGAAAAAACTGAAACGCGACATTGCTTTCGACGACCACAGCCGCAAGGAGGCCGTGGAATGTCTGCAAATGCTCAATGGTGATAACCACTGGGACCCCAAGGAAGTATCCCGCCGCAAACTGAAGGGTCGGCCATGCCTGACCGTCAACCTGTTCCCCTCTTTTGTCAATCAGCTCGTCGGTGAAATGCTGCATAATCGCGCCCGCGCCAAAGTGAAGCCCGGCGATCACAAGTCGTCATCGCACCTTGCCAAGATCCGCTCGGGCATCATCGCCAACGCCGAATACCGGTCCAACGGCGAAGATGTCTACATGAACGCCGGCAAGACTCAGGTAGCATGTGGCTATGGAGCATGGCGAATCAATACCCGGTACTGCGAAGAAAACCCCTTCATTCAGGAATTTTACCTTGAAGCGGTCCTCAATCCGTTTACCGTCTACCTGGATTCAACCCGCAAGGACGAAGCCGGAGCGGATGCCAAGCACGGCTTTATCATTACCAAAATCAGCAAGGAAGAATTTGAAGAAGAATGGCCGGATGCCGAGAACCCGAATGATGTAATGAAAACCGGCGCAGGGTTGAAAGACGAGCTGTTCTTTGACAAGGATTTCATTACGGTCTGCGAGTATTTCGTCATCAAGCCGAAAAAAGTCATGATGTGCATGATGGACGATGGTTCGGTTATCACCCGCGAGGAAGCCGACAAGCGGATTGCCGAACATCAGGAATCGGTTGCAAAGGAGTCGAGTGCTACGCCCGCCGCCCCTCCCGGCACGCCGCCCGCTCCTTCTTTGCAACCGGTATTACCCGCCGCCCCGCTCGGCCCGCAGATTCTCAGGGAGCGGGAAACACAGCTGCGGCAAGTCAAGCATTACACCCTGACCGCCACGCAGATCCTCGGCCCGCCAAAAAGCCGCGAGATGTCCGACGAAGAGCACAAAACCAAGCTGCTGGACGGCGAGGACTTCCCCGGCGAGTATATCCCACTTATCCTGGTACACGGCATCACGATGAACGTGCAGGGCAAGACGCACATCAAGGGTCTTATCCGCGATGCCCGCGATGCCGCCAAAATGGTCAACTATAGCGAGACTGCATTGGCCGAAGCGATAGGTGCAGCGCCCAAAGCGCCCTTCATGGCGACCCCCAAACAGATCGAGGGTTTTGAGGAGGACTACAAGAACGCCAACGTCGAGAACAACCCGTACATGCTCTACAACATGGACGAGTTGAACGGCGTACCAGCACCACCCCCGATGCGCCAGCGTCCCGCCGATCCGCCGGTCGCCTTGCTTACCCAGGCGAGCCGGTCGGTGGACAACCTGAAACGGGTTATAGGCATGTTTGGTGCCGACGTGGGGGAAGTCGGACCGGAACGCACCGGCGCAGCAGTGTGGGCCAAGCAGAAACCGGGGGACATCAGCACCTACATCTACCCGTACAAGCTGAACAGGGGCATTGAGCATTCCGCCAAGATCATGAACAGTATGATCGGACAGGTCTACGATACCGAGCGCGACGTGCGGCTGCGGAACATCGACGATACCGAGTCTGTCATGCCGGTCAACACCACCGTCGAGCGGGCTTTGCAGCGTATTCAGTCGGCACCCCAACTGTACAAAGGCGTGAACTCGACCCGCTTGGTGGAGGCGTACCAGCGGGGTGACGACCAGGCCAAGTTCAACGACATCACCATTGGCAAGTATGAGGTTGTGGTATCCGTCGGGCCATCCTACGCTACCGCCCGCCAGGAATCATCCGCCCAGCTGATGAGCCTAGTCAATTCCGTTCCGGCCATCGGCAAGGTGGGGGCCGACATTATCGTAGAGGGTATCGACGGTGTGCAGTCCGAACGGCTGGCGGCTCGTCTGCGGAAAACCCTGCCGCCGGGGCTGGTCGAACCGCGGGAAGGTGAAAAACCGTTCCGCCCACCCATGCCGCCACAGATGCAGCTTACCATCCAGAAGAGCAAGACCGAGGAAATTAAGCAAAAGAAAGAATTGCTAAAAACTCAGGTCGAAATGGTTAAGCTATACAAAGAAACGAAAGAAAGTGAAACGGCGATCAGACAGGAAGTGCTCGGGATACTCGCCGAGCTGCATCAGCCGCCGACCGCTGGACCGCCTATGGGCGAAGGAGGGATAGAATGAGTGTAGTCAAGAAGCGGAAGACGACTAAGAAAAGCAATTTGGTACCACAGCCTTGCTACTCGGAAAAGCGGTCGGTTCGCATCACCGAAGCTGACAACGGTTTTTCGGTAAGCACCTACGGACCACAAGGCGAAAAGATCATGGTCGCCAAGAACGAAGCAGAGGCAATGCGCCACTGCAAAACCCTGCTTGGGGGCAAAAAATGAGCGTATCCGAGCGCATCAAGAAGCTGGTCGCCAAGGTGAAACCCACCCCCAAGTCGCTCGGTTCGGGAATGGCTGCCAAGGCTGCATCGGCGGCTACAGACCGCAACAAGCAGATCGCTGAAGCTGCCGCCGACCCGCCCTCATACAAGAAGGGCGGCAAAGTGAAGAAAACCGGTCTGGCGCTCGTCCACAAGGGCGAAAAAGTGCTGACCAAAAAACAGCAGAAACCCGGCAAGTCCGGTAAGAAATATCTTGCATAACCCGGTGTCGGGGTCAACGGACAAATACGACTGGTGCCGAGTCTGACGGGCAAGTAGTACAAAGGAGAGGAAGCCCATGCTGAGACGATTGCTGGTAAAAGTGCTGAGAGATGCCGACGGTGTACCCGGTGGAACGCCCCCCGCAGACGGTGGAACGCCACCCGCAGACGGTGGAACGCCACCCGCAGACGGTGGAACGCCACCCGCAGACGGTGGAACGCCACCCGCACCCGACGACAACGAGCCCAAGGTCGTGCCCCTGAAAGCCTTGACGGAGACTCAGCGCAAGTTGAGTGAAGCCAAGGAAGAGTTGGCCTACCTGCGGGGAATGCAGGCCGCAACACCGCCCGCACCCGCCGCACCGGCGCCGAAACCTACAGCGCCAGTCGAACCCGTAGAACCGAACATTGACGATTTCGGCGATGATTTTGCGGCGTTTCAGGCCGCAGACCGGCAGTACATCATCGACAGGGCTGAGTTCAACGCCCTGCGGAAGTTCGAGCAGCAGCAGTCAAGCCGCACTCAGCAGGATGTCATTCAGTCGCAGATAAAGGAGTTCAACAAGCGGCTGGAAAAAGCCGCCGAGCTGGACCCCGAGTTGAAGGACATCGCCATGACCTTCCATCTGCCGGGTCCGAACCACATACCTCTTACCCCCCTGATGCAGGACGCTATCAGGGAGTCGGACGTAGGGCCGCAACTACTGCGGCATTTCGCCAACAACAAAGCGGAAGTGGCCCAGCTGGCAGGACTCAACCCGACCGATGCTCTCAGACGAATTGGCCGGATCGAGGCAACGATTGTAAACAAACAACCCACACCCGTAAAGCATGTGACCTCCGCACCCGAGCCGGTCAAACCGGTCGGATCAGGCGCACCGCCGGACATAGACGAAGATAAAATGCCGATGTCCGACTACCTGGCACGGGAACGACAGAAAAAGGATGCTTTGCGGCAAAAATCGCAAAGGAGATAAAATAAGATGAGCACTTTTTTAACAGACCTCAAGATCACCCGCAAGGCGCTCGCTATCCTGCATAACAAGCCCGCGTTTCTCGGCACGATCAACCGGCAGTACGACGATAACTTTGCTCAGTCCGGCGCCAAGATCGGTCAGCAGCTTCGTATCAGACTGCCAAACCAGTATCAGGCACGCCGCGGCCTGACCGCTTCGCCGCAGAGCACCAACGAGCAGTCCGAAACGCTGGTTGTCAGTACCGTGTGCGGTGCCGACCTGGACATCAATTCGGTTGACCTCACCATGAGCATCGACGACTTCGGGGACCGCTTTCTCGATCCCTGCATGGCGCAGATTACCGCCAGTATCGAATCTGAGGTACTGTTCCGCCTGATGCCGGACGTGTATCAGTTCGTCGGTACGCCGGGCACCACCCCCGCTACCATTCTGCCATTCCTGAATGCCAAGACGCTGCTGAATCAGTCTCTTGCTCCCAAGGGGGTGGACCGCTTCGTACAGCTCGACTCTGTGAGTTCCGCCGGTCTGGTCAACGGTCTGCAGAACAACTTCAACCCGACTAAGAGTATCGCCGCTCAGTATCTTGAGGGGGAGATGGGCCACCTGTCCGGTTTCGACTTCCTCGAAAACGAACTGGTGCCGACCCACACCAACGGCACCATGGCGGGTTCAGCCAATGTGGTCGTCAACGGGGCAAACATCACCGGTACATCCATCGCAACAAGTGGTTGGACCCCAGGCGCGACAGTTACGGTAGGGTCGGTCTTCACCATGGCTGGCTGCAACAAAGTCCACCCCGAGGCCAAGACCAACTACGGCTCGCTCCAGCAGTTCGTCGTAGCGCCGACCGGCACCGCCACCGCACCGGGCGCGGGCTTCACCCCTGCGGTGTTCAACAATGGCGTACTGGTATCGCAGGGCTTTTTTACTGCTGATGCCAACGGTCTGATCACTCTCGGCGTAAACCCCGGCATCGTTACTTCCGGCGCTTACCAGAACGTATCCGCCAGCCCGACAGCCGGTGGGGCCGTCACTTTCGCCACTG
>Ga0134124_10004802_pt1 | contig 10860 bp, 8 predicted proteins | sample KB304_FD_96880 | JGI IMG/M metagenome (GOLD analysis project Ga0134124, IMG submission 96880) | Terrestrial soil microbial communities without Nitrogen fertilizer from Kellogg Biological Station, Michigan, USA - KB3-0-4 | ecosystem: Environmental > Terrestrial > Soil > Unclassified ... | reverse complement strand
CAGGATTCGCTCGATGCCGAACTTATGGGCATGTTCGAGCGCTTGGGCAATACTGCTTGGGCTCAGGTCGGCGTGTAGACTGATGACACGGAAAGTCGCCGGATCACGTCCGACCGCTTCCAGTTCCTGTGCCAATTCACGTTTGCAGCGCTCATAGCCAAACTCTTCGCTGGCGGGGTACCCCATCGGGATCCAGCCATCGGCCCACCGCGCCAGCCGTTTGTAGTTACGCGGGCCGCGCGGGATGCCGCCAAAGACCGGCGGATGGGGTTTGGAGGCAGGCTTGGGCCAAGACATCGAAGGTGCGAGGTTGACGAACTGTCCCTTGTAAGATGCAACATCATTGGTCCATAGAGCCTTCATCAGCATGAGCTTCTCTTCCATCACCTGCGCTCGGACATTGGAAGGAAAGCCTTGCGCCTCGAATTCCTCGCGATTCCAGCCCCATCCTATGCCGAGGAGAAGGCGTCCCCCGCTCAGAGAGTCCAAAGTGGCGATGGACTTGGCGAGGGCTATGGGATCATGCTCCGCAATCAAGGAGACGCTCGGCCCGACCTCGAGCTAAGTCCTGGCGGCCACAAAAGCAAGCGCCGTATACGGGCAATAGTAGCGCGCGTAGCGTTCCGGGATAGGCCCTCCGGTGGGGAACTGGCTGCGCGGGGAATTGAGCGGAATATGCGGGTGTTCATTCAAGGTGAGAGCAGTGAAACCCCTTTCTTCAACCGCGACTGCGAAGTCTACTAATGGCATGGACCAATCGGTACCATCCGAGAAGATGCCCACTTTGGGCCCTGTCTTGCCGTCAAAACGCTCCATACTGCCGCCTCCCTTCGGTGATCGGGTGTCGGGCCGCTACCGGGTACCGGAACTATGGTTGAGCACCTAACTAACCCTCGCTGCACTACACCGCTGCGCGACACGTGGCCATTTTCGCGTCCGGACTGGTTTTCGGGGGCTCTCGGTCGCCGGGTCGCCAAGTGCTCAGCGCGAAGGGGCGAAGGGGGACGGTTGGCCGTCCGTTTAGGGGGCGTGCATGCGCCCCGCGAAGGTCCTTCGGATATCTTTTTTCCCCTCGAATTGCGTCTGCCCCACCTCTCATGAGGCAACGAGTTCAATGGATGTCCGGGTACTTCTTCACGAGCGCGTCATTCTCTTTGATTTCCTTGCTCAGCGTGGCGGTGAATTCCGCTGGAGTGCTGCCAACGAGAGCAAGGCCTTGTTCGATGAGGTTCTTGGTGATGGCCGGGTCGTTGACTGCGCGAACGAACTCACGCGATAGCCAATTGACCACTTCGGGCCGTGTCCCTGCCGGCGCCAGGACCCCTTGCCAGGAGTTGAATTCGACCCCGTACAACTCGACGCTGGTCGGCGTATCCGCTAGATAGGGCCAGCGCGGGTAGAGGCTTGACATGAACGCCTTGATTTTGCCTTTTTGCCCTAGCACCGCGGTCGGGGAATCGAAGCTCGCGTCGACCACTCCGCCGAGCACGGCGGCCATCCCTTCCCCCAGCGTTTTGAACGGCACCTGCAGAAACTTCGCGCCGGTCTTCTCCTCGAGTTGCGCCATGAAGAAGCGGTTGCCGGCGCCAAACACGCCGATCTTAATCGATTCTGGCTTCGCCTTGGCCATCGCGACGAGATCGCGTATATCCTTCGCAGGATGCTCTTCGCGACCGGTCCAGATGATGCCCGCCGTAAACATCAGCGTTATCGGGGCATAGTCCTTGAGCGGATTGAGGTTCAGCTCGGGATGTTGCAGCGGGTTCAAATTGATGGCGCTCGCGTAGGTTGAGCCAATGGTGTAGCCGTCTGGCGCGGCATTCTTGATTGCCTGCAGGCCGAGGGCGCCGCCGCCGCCAGGTCGAAACTCGTAGACGATCGTAGCCCCGGTGTTGCTCTTGATTTTGTCCACGATCGTGCGTTTGGCAGCCTCTTGAGCGCCCCCTGGAATGTTGTCGAGGAACGTGATTGTCCGTGCCGGGTAGGACTGCGCAGCAGCGCCGCCGGCCAGCGTTAGTGCGACGCCCGCGACTGCAGCCCTGAGAATATGATTGACCTTCAATATTTCCTCCATAGCCCTCTCCTATATCAAGACAATCGGCGATGCGTGCCGGATATGCACTCTTTTTCAGATCATCCTTAAAACCCTCGATAAACGGGCTTGCGCTTTTCCACAAAAGACTGCGCGGCTTCCTTGTGGTCCGTTGAGGCCATGCTGAGTGCCTCATAGGCAATCGACGCATCCATGATCAGGTTGAATTGTTGTTTTAGGGCCTTGTTGACCGAGACCTTGGTCCAGCGGACTGCCAGAGGCGGAAGACTATTCAGGTCTTCGGCGAGTGCCATGGCCTTTGACAATACTTGATCCGCGGGCGCCACGTAGTTGACCAGGCCTATTTTCTCCGCTTCCTCGCCCTTGATGATCTTCCCGCGCATAAGAAAATCCTTGGCGCGGTTGGGACCAAGTATCAGGGGCCAGATCACCGCGCCGCCGTCACCGGCCACCAGACCCATTCGGACATGAGTGTCCGCGATGCGCGCTGTGTCCGCGATCACCTGTATGTCGCAGGCCAGCGCCACGGACGCTCCGAGGCCCATTGCGTCGCCGTTAATAGCCGCTAACGTGGGCTTTGGACAATTGAGGATGTTCTCGATAATCCGCTTGGCGGAATAATAGATCTTTGTAATGTGCTTCCAGCCCTCTTCGGTACCATGACGTTCCGCCATCGCCTTCACGTTTCCCCCGGCGGAAAACGCCCTGCCTTCTCCGGTCAGGATTACGACATTCACTTCAGGATCGTCAGCCAGATCCACAAAAACATCCTCGACCTCTCGATGCATGGTGCCGGCGAAAGCATTGAGCATTTCCGGCTTGTTCAACTTCACGACCGTAATGCCATTGCTGCCCTTTTCGATCTTCAATGAAGGATACTTTGAGGATTCCATGCGCAATCTTTCCCGAGTTGATTGAGAGCTATGATTGATTCAGACGAGCTTCCTGCCAATTACCGGATTCAAGCAATTCAGCTTGCTTCATGACGCCTTGGGAAAAAATCTTCGCCCGTTGTCGTGCATGATCTTACGCGTATCCTCCAGGGACAGCCCGCCGCAGCCTTCGGCAATGAAGTCACGGGGCGTCGGCACGCCTTCCGCGTGCGGATAGTCGGAGCCCATGAGAAGGCAATCGGCCGTGCCCATTTCGTTAACAATGCGCTGGATATCGTCTTCAGGATAAGCGACCGCGAAGCAGTTCTGCTTGAAGACCTCACTCGGCCTTTGTTTGAGGGGGCCGCCGGGCCAATAGCCGTTTTTAGCCATCCCGCGCATCTTATCCATTTTTTTGAGGAACTGCGGCACCCATTCGGCGCCGTTCTCAACCGTGCCGACCTTGAGATTCGGAAAGCGCGCGAAGAGGTTGTTCAGTATAAGGTTGGATAGGGCCATCATCACCGGGATTTCGCTCCAGGTGAACATCCACTGCCAGGCGGTCTGTCCCATCCGGCGCGGCTGTAGCGGCTTTTCGCCGAACGCTTCGATGACCGGATGCATGAAGTTGGCCTCCGACACGTGGTAAGTGACGACCACGCCCGCCTCGTGCAGTCGCGCCCAAACGGGGTCATAGCAAGGGTCGGCCGCGGACTTCCCGTTCGCCGGTCCCATGGGCATCACCACCGCGCGCACGCCGCGCTTGATCAGCCAGTCTGCCTCGGCCACGGCTTTGTCCAGATCCCACAACGCCATGCAGCCGGTGGGATATATCCGGTCTTTCAGATTGAAAGTCCAGACCTCGTGCAGGTATTCGTTGTAGGCGTGCATCAGCGCATGGCCGCCCTCCGGCTGGTCGAGGTACCCGAAGATGCCGACGAAGTTGCCGATGAAAAGCACTGAGCCCTCGACGCCGAATTCATCCAGCTTCTTTAGCCGCTCCGAGGGCGTATACATGTCCGGCGTCTTCGGAATCCAGCCGGAAACTGTTTCCTTTCCATCCTTGACCGCCTTCAGCCATTCCTTGAGTTTGCCGGGGGGTGGAACGAGGCCCTCGGGGTGCGCCTCCGAATTCTCGACCCGACGCTCGCCGATGAAGGTGCCGAAACGCCCGTCAGGACCGAACTTGCGCGTAATGAGCCAGTCCTTGTGGTATTTCTTGGGCAGGTATTTCTCGAACATCGAAAAATCCTGCTCGGTAATATGCGTATCGCCGTCGAAAATAGGCCCCTTATAGTCGGGGATCGGCAGCAACTGGTTCGGCCGGATCTTGTGGCCGGCAGCCGTCTTGAGGTTCTGACTTTGGGAGGTCGTCATAAGAGGCTTCCAGGTGGACGAAGTTGAGAGTCGATGGTCGACGGTCGTTTAAAGCGCAAATCAGGAGAGCTTAAGCCCGCTTAGCTTCCCTTCGTTACGCCAACTTTCGAGCATGGCGAAGAACTTTTTGGCGCCCCCGCCATACGAGTCCGCGCCAAGATTCTTGCCCGTGGGATTGCCCTCATTGTTGAACGCCCCTGGCGTGCATTCGGTCCAGAACCGCAGGCCGGCACGCGCCTGCCGGCGAAAATCCTCCACGCATTCCGCGACCGCCTCGGAAGCGGGCTCGATCACCTCGAATCCGCGAGTGCGGGCCTGCGACACCATGTAGGCAATGTGGGCGGTCTGGTAGGTGAGGCCGAGCGCGAGGTTCAGCGACGTACCGGTCTGCGTACGACCCAGGAAAAAGCAATTCGGGAAATGATCCGTGGTGACGCCGTGGAACATGCGTAAACCCTCGGACCAATGCTCCGAGAGCTTCACGCCTTCCCGGCCGACAACGTCGTAGCCCGCCCGGAACGTGTAGAGTGACGTTTCAGGTTCAAAGCCGGTTGCAAAAATAAGGCAATCGAGCGGATACTCGCGTCCCTGCACAACTACGCCGCGTTCGGTCACGCTATCCACGCCCCGGCCCTGAGTATCCACCAGCTTTACGTTCAGGCGATTGAACGTCGGAAAATAGTCGTCGTGGAAAGTCGGCCGCTTGCAGAACTGCCGATACCAGGGCTTAAGCGCCTCAGCGGTGGCGCGATCCTTCACCGTTTCCTCGACTTGCCGGCGGATGCGGTTCATGTTTATGTAGTCAGACAGCTCCATGAGCTGGCTACGTTCTTTGCCCGTCAGCGCCCGCCCGAGCCGCCGCTCGGCATCCTTCAAGGCGGGCCCCATCATTTTACGGAACACCGCTGTCCAGCCGTCGTTTACCAGATCCTCCGTTTCGTCGTACCCCTCCAGGATCGCGTTGAAGTTGTCCATGCGGGCTTTTTGCCAGCCCCTCGACAGCGACGTCGCCCAGCCGGGGTCAGTGGGCGAATTGACGCGAATGTCCACGCACGAGGGAGTGCGCTGGAACACGTACAACTGCTTTGACCAGCGCCCAAGATGCGGAATGCACTGCACCCCCGTGGATCCGGTGCCTATGATGCCAACGACCTTTTCGCCGAGCTTCGCCAGATTGCCCGTGGAATCGCCCCCGGTGTAGTCGAAATCCCAGCGGCAGGTATGGAACACATGGCCGCGGAACTTCGTCATCCCCGGAATGCTGGGCAGCTTGGGGCGGTTAAGCGGGCCGTTAGCCATGGCCACATACTGGGCGCGAAAGCGATCGCCGCGGTTGGTGGAGACAATCCAGCGCCGCGCCGCCTCGTCCCAGGCAAGGCCGGTTACCGAGGTACGCAGCAAGGCGTTGTCGTACAGTTGGAACTGTTGCGCGATTCGCCGCGCGTGCTCGCGGATCTCCTGGCCCCCGGCGTACTTCCGCGTGGGCATGTAGCCCGTTTCCTCAAGAAACGGCATGTACACGTACGATTCGGTGTCGCAGGCGACTCCCGGATAGCGGTTCCAGTACCATGTGCCGCCGACATCGCCGGCGGAATCGACCAGACGAATGGTCTTGAAGCCCGCCTGGCGCAGCCGGGCCCCCATCATGAGGCAGCCAAATCCAGCGCCGATCAGAGCGAACTCCACTTCGTCCGCGACTGCCGCGCGGTGAGGCGATCCTTGGTCGAACGGATCTTCGACGAAACGAGCAAATTCCTCCGTTACATGGGTGTAAACGCGCGGCCCGACTTCAAGGCGCCTGTCGCGCTCCTCGATGTACTTACGGTGGAGCGCGTCGGGATCGAAATCGATGGGGCCGAGTATTTCGGCAACGGCAGGAAGAATGTTCATGGTGCCTTTGTATACAACGATCGGCTAGGTGAACGAGGCTGCTCGCGAACCCGCGAAACCTATTGCTTTCCCCGGTTATTCTCGGTCAGCTTCAGATAGGCGGCGGCACGCTCGTCCAGTATATCGAGGGCTTCGCTCGGGAGCTCTGCGAACTCGTTCCTCACCCCGAAGAACATGTGGTCCCGGATGGCTGTCAAACGCTCCAGATTCCATCCATTCATATCGAAAAACGACTTCTCAGTCCTCGGCTCCTCCCACAGGCCGACTTCCCCCGAGCCGGCGAGGAATACGCGTCCATTTGCCCCTGAACACTCATCCATGCAGAGCCAGGCAACGATGGACGCAACCTCATCCGCCTCGCCTGGTATCGGCCCCATGGGATGCGTGCCGCTCAGTGGACGGCCAAACTTGCGCGCAAAGCGCTGGAATTTCTCGTATCCCGCTGCCGTGCCTTGCGCCGTGTCGAAAGCGCGCGGACGGACGGCGTTGCAGCGGACGCCGTATCGAGCCACCTCACGAGCAATGGCGCGGGTGAGGCCAACCACGGCCTCCTTCGCCGCCGCATAGCCGCCAAGGTATGTCTCGCCAGTGCCTGCTTCCGAACTGGTGTTGACAATTATCCCCGACTTCTGGGCGATCATGGAAGGTATGGCGGCCCGTGCCATAGCGAATGTTCCTTTCAGATTGACTGCGATGACCGCGTCCCAGTCCTTTTCGGACATCAGCCAGATGGGCGCGACTCGCCCGAATCCGGCATTATTGACGAGGATGTCAAGACGATCGTACCTGGCCAGGGCAGTCCGGACGATGCTCTCGGCGCCTTCAAGGCTGGACACGCTGGCGTTTGCGGCGATCGCATCCCCGCCGGCTTGTCGAATCTGCTCAGCGACCACTTCGGCAGAAGTCGGCGCGCCGCGCGGGAGATCATTGACGACTACTTTCGCCCCCAGGGCGGCCAACATCATGGCTTCGGCCCGTCCTATTCCGCTGCCCGCCCCTGTAACAATTGCTACTCGTCCTGAAAGCGGCTTGGACTGACCCTTATTGTCTGTCATCGTTTTTTTTCATCCACTGGGTATGGAAAATTACGTACATAAAATCGATGTGACTCCACTCATGGTGGGTTTATCCGTTTGTCCTGGGACTGTTATTTCGCTTAACAATGAGGGCGTCAACGGCCAGCAACGCTGGATCGCCGATCTACATAACGATGTGACGGCATACCCGAAACCTTTCGGGGCCGTTGTGTGCACCGGGTTGAGGGGCCTAATTTTATCTTGGGGGTAAAGTAGATTTTTAACGCCTATATATTTTTTTATTTTCACGTTTGGCGGCGAGGTTTGTGCCTCTGTTTTCTCTACTCCACGGAGTTCTCGGCGAATCGTGACATTCAGTTATGCTGCGCCTCTGAAGATTCCCGTGAGGGGGCCGCTAGTTTTTTGGAAAAGCGGCCCCCTCGCCTCACCGGAAAGAAGTCCCGATTACGTCAGCCCTTGCACCGATTTCGCCGAAATATCTTCTGGAGGGGTGATAGTCTGTGAATTTCGTTCTCGAACACGAGCACCAGCAGCTTAAGGAATTGGCCGCGCGTTTTGTTCGCGAGGAGCTGATCACTCTCGAACGCCGGCTTCTTGAGCGCGAGGCCACGGGTGACGACCTGGAACTGAACGCGGCGGAACGATCGAAGCTCGATGCACGCGCTCGGGAACTTGGACTCTGGGCGCTCGATGCGCCCGCTGAATTCGGCGGCTCGGAGCTTCCTCTGGTGGCAATGGTCGGGGTCAATGAAGAGCTGGGTCGAACGGCCATTCCCTATGAGTTCCCCCCCGACTCCCCGAACCTGCACATGCTCGCCAAGACCGCCAATTCGCAGCAGAGGGAAGCCTATCTTGGCCCTTACGCCCGTGGCGAAACCGTCTCGGCGATGGCTATTTCGGAGCCTGGCGCTGGCGGCGATCCGGCCGGAATGAAGACCTCGGCAAAACGCGAGGGTGAGAGCTGGGTCCTCAACGGCCGCAAGATCTGGGTCAGCAGGATGAACCGCGCTGACTTCGCCATTGTCATGGCGGTTACCGACAAAGCCAAGGGATCCCGGGGCGGCATATCGGCATTCATCGTCCCCGCTGGAACCAAGGGGTTCATTATCGAGCGCCGTATCCGGATGATCGGAGGCCATTCAACTTTTGAGTTGGTTTTTGACGACTGCCGGATCCCGGCCGACGGACTGCTGGGAGAGGAAGGAAAGGGGTTCGGACCGATGCAGGGACGCCTTTCGAGCCGCCGTGTCCAGATTGCGGCATGGGCGGTCGGCACCGCGCAGCGCGCCCTCGACATGATGCTGGAGTACGTACCGCATCGGGTGACCTTCGGCGCGCCCTTGTCCGAGCGGCAGGCGGTCCAATGGTGGATCGCCGACGCGGCCATGAAAATCCATGCGACGCGGTTGATGACCTATGAGGCGGCGGCGCAAATAGACCGAGGTGGAGAAGCACGGACGGAAGTGTCTATGATTAAAGTATTCGGCTCCGAAATGGCAACGGAGGTCGTCGACCACGCCATGCAGGCCTTCGGCGCCATGGGCATGAGCAAGGAAATGCCCCTCCACGTGCTGGCCGCACGCGCGCGGAAAATGCGCATCTACGAGGGCCCGAGCGAGGTGCACCGCATGGTCATCGCCCGGAATCTCCTCAGAGGGCGCTGATGGCGACGTGCCGACTCGTAACCATTGGGCGGCGCTCGGGTACCACTGGCCGACGATGGCCGCCGCCTGGCTTACTCAATTACAATGTTCGCGGTCCGAATTACTCCTTCATAGATCGCGACTTCCCGGTTAATCCGCTAAGTAACCTGCTCGCGAGTCGTGATTTGAGCTGCACTACCCAGCTTCGCGATCTGCTCCCGCACGGCGGGCTCAGCGAGCGCTTTGTTTATCGCAAGGTTTAGTTTGTTCAAAATATCCGAAGCCGTAGCCGCGGGTGCGGAGAGCACGGTCCACCCGGGTATATCAATACTTTCAAATCCCGATTCCTTCATGCCCGGAATGTCCGGCGCCGCCTCCGAACGCCCCGCGGACAGGCCGGTGCGCCTGTCGAATGAGCGCCGGATTTCGGCTATTGCGGCACCAGGATTCCCTTCTGCACAAGGTTCTCGATACGTTTGGAAGCACTCTCGATCTCTTGGCGCATGGCGTCCACCGTCCCGGGGGTGGGAACCATTCCCACAGTGCGAGCCATGGTCTCGGCTTCCGGGGTCTTTAGCGCATCTTGCAATTCACGGTTAAGAAGATTTGAAACCGCCGTGGGAAGCCCCGCGCGACCCATCATGCCGAGCCAGCTCTGCGTCTGATAGCCCGGCAAAACAGTCTCCGAGAGCGTCGGGACGTCCGGCAACCAGGGAAAACGACTGGCGCCGGTATAGGCGAGAGCACGCAACTTGCCGGGATTGTTCTTTACCAAGCTCTCTCGACTGGCGCCGAAATGAATCTCTCCGGACAGCAGCGCTTGCTGGACCGGATCTCCTCCCTTGTAGCGGACCCGGGTGACAGAGGCGCCGACACCCAGCAGATTCAGTATTTCGTCCAACTCGATGACGGGGACGCCCGGCTCACCATAGTTCACTTTTCCAGGATTGGACTTGAGATACCGGACAAACTCCTCCATGGTTTTCACCGGCACGCTGGTGGAGGTCGTAAGAATCAAGCCGCCCGCGCATATCATCGCAATAGGCGCGAAATCCTTCGTCAGGCTGTACGGCGCAGCCTTCATGGAGGCGAGGCTGGAGCCGAGGCCCGAGGTCACCGACAGCAGCGTGTACCCGTCCGGCCGCTCCCTCATGAGCGCGTCGATGGCGAGCAGCTGATTCGCGCCCGGCCTGGCCTCGACAATGAACGGCTGCCCGAGCCGCCTCTGCCACCAATTCGCGGCGAAGCGCGCCGTGGTGTCCAACGGTCCTCCCGCCGTGGACGCGACGTAAATATGCACGGGTCTGCTCGGATATTCGTTCTGCCCGAAACCGACCGCGGGCAGCATGGCCGCGGCGACAAGGCAGGCCTTCTTGATCATATTCGCTCCTCTTTTTTGGCTCATTCGGGCTGCGGATCGTTCGGGCCTCCCGCCGGCGCGTCCACACCGATCAAAGAGCGTAGAGCTTGGCGGCGTTTCCTCTGAGCACCTTGCGTTTCTCCTCCATCGTGCCTCATTCCGGCTTGAACTTCGCGATTTCGTTGACGATCGCCCACGACTCCTTGGCCTGGCGCAGTTCCAGGGCGTGGGCGGAGGGACTGGTCGCCGTGGGGTAGAAGCCGAACTTGGCCAGCCCTTCCAGGACCGTTGCATCCTTCAAAGCGCGCACCGCGGCATCGTTCCACCGGCCGACCGTTGAAGCAGGCGTTTTGGCGGGCAGGAACAGGCCGAAGGCGTAGTTGGTTGCCCTGTCGTACCCGAGCTCCTTCATGGTCGGAACATTCGGGAACTGGCGGTCACGCTTGTCTCCGCTGATCGCCAGCGGCTTGAATTGACCGGCCTTTTCCATCGCCAGCGCCCTGCCCGGCGCGAACTGGCCTATGTCCACCTCGCCCGCGATGATCGCCTGGGCCTGCGGCGCCGACCCCTTGTAAACGACTTCCAGCATGCTGACGCCGGCCTTGGCTTGCAGCAGATAAAGGTACAT
>Ga0134124_10004801_pt1 | contig 10861 bp, 8 predicted proteins | sample KB304_FD_96880 | JGI IMG/M metagenome (GOLD analysis project Ga0134124, IMG submission 96880) | Terrestrial soil microbial communities without Nitrogen fertilizer from Kellogg Biological Station, Michigan, USA - KB3-0-4 | ecosystem: Environmental > Terrestrial > Soil > Unclassified ... | reverse complement strand
CCTCGCAGCCTGCGTCCCCACCCGCTACGGCGGCCGCGGGGCCAGCTACGAGACCTACTGTCTCGTGGCCGAGCAGCTCGCCCAGGGCAACGGCTCGACGTCGCTCACCTTCAACATGCATTGCCTGACCATGATGATGATGGGCGAGATCGCCGACGCCATGCCCATGACGCCGGCGGCGCGCCAGCGCCACGAGCGGCTGCGCGCACAGAAGTACGCCGAGGTCCTCGAGCGGGGCGCGTTCTACGGTCAGCCGCACAGCGAGCCGATCGAGCAGGGCCAGACCGACACCGCGCTGTCGATGGGCGGGCGGCGCTTCGGCACCACGGCGCGCAAGGTCGACGGCGGCTACGTCGTCACCGGCCGGAAGTTCTTCGTCTCGCTCGCGGGCGCCGCACCGTACTTCGCCACGCCGGCCATTCGCCTCGGCGACGAGCCGTGGATCGAGCGCACGCTCTACCTGCAGGTGCCGAAGGATGCGCCGGGCGTGAGCTTTCCCGGCGAGTGGGATCCCATGGGCATGCGCGGGACCGTCAGCCGCGACATGGTGCTGCAGGAGGTCTTCGTGCCCGACGAGGGCGACGTCCTACCGCCCGGGGTCTTCGGCGCGCTCTACAACGCCTTCCCGCATCTGTCGCCGCTCACGTTCTCGGCGACGTTCCTGGGCCTGATGCAGGCGTCCTACGACTACACGATCGCCTACCTCACCGGAGGGATCCCGGGCGCGCCGCCGGTGCGGACGGAGATAGCGGCCAAGGGCCACGCGGTGGCGGAGATGCTCTTCACGCTGGAGGCGGCCCGCGCGCTCTACTACCGCGCCATTGCCGAGGCCCGCGTGGATGCCCCGGTCGCCGCCGTGCAGCGCGCGCGAGCCGCCCACGTCACCGTGCTGCGCTCGGCCGTGACCCTCACGCAGGAGGCGATCCGCGTGTGCGGAGGCCGGGCGCTGCTCAAGCGCTACCCGCTGGAGCGCTTCGCGCGGGACGCCCGCGCCGGAGCCCTCATGCGCCCGTGGACGCAGGACATCGCGACCCAGCAGGCCTGGGAGACGGCCCTCGGCACGGACCCTGGACATGCCGGGGGAATCTCACGATAATCGGCCACCCGGAGGCCCCCGAGGCCTGGGTGCAGCAGCCCGATCGAGCACGCGAGACAAGGGGAGGCGTCATGACCAATGAAGGTTGGCGCAGGCCGCGGATCCGCACGCTCCGCCCTCGACTCACGATCGCGCTCCTGGCCGTCGGCCTCTGCGGCGCCGTCGCCGCGGGCGCGCTGGCCCAGGGGCCAGGGAAGAACACGCTGATCGGCAAGCTCGAGGGACCCGAGGTCGTCACCGACGCCGCGAAGATGCCGAAGGCCTTCAAGGAGGCGCCGCAGCTCGCGGGGCTGGTGAAGGCCGGCAAGCTGCCGCCGGTGGCGGAGCGCGTGGGCCAGGACCCGCTCGTGATCAAGCCGCTGCACGAGGTCGGCAAGTACGGCGGCACCTGGCGCGGCGGCTTCACGGGGCCGGCCGACTTCTGGAACGGCTACCGCTGCTGCTCCGGCCCCGATCACCTGATGTTCTGGGACTACACGGGCGACAAGGTCACGCCCAACCTCGCCAAGGGCCTCGAGATGCAGGACGGCGGCCGGACGTGGGTGGCGCACCTGCGTCGGGGCATGAAGTGGAGCGACGGCAAGCCCTTCACCGCCGACGACTTCGTGTTCTGGTTCGAGGACATCTATCGCAACAAGGATCTGGTGCCGACGCCGTCCGCCGCGATGGCCATCAATGGCAAGCAGGGCACGGTCGAGAAAGTCGACGCCACCACCGTGAAGTTCAAGTTCCCCGAGCCCTACTACATGTTCCCCGACATGCTGGCCGGCTCCACCGACGTGGGCGGCCAGGCGTGGCGCGGGGCGCTGGGGTTGGGCGGGTACGCGCCCGCGCACTACCTCAAGCAGTTCCACCCGAAGTACATCGGCCAGGCCGAGCTCGACAAGAAGACCAAGGACGCGAAATTCGACTCCTGGGTGCGCATGTTCCTCTACAAGAGCGACTGGTCGCTCAACCCCGAGCTACCGGTCGTCTCGCCGTGGAAGACGGTGACGCCCATCAACACGCCGACCTGGACCCTGGAGCGCAACCCGTACAGCGTCTACGTGGACACCGCGGGCAACCAGCTGCCCTACATCGACCGCGTGGTGCTCACGCTCGCCGAGAACCTGGAGGTCGTCAATCTCCGCGCCATCGCCGGTGAGTACGACTGGCAGCAGCGGCATCTCGACCTCGGCAAGCTCCCGGTGTTCCTCGAGAACCAGGCCAAGGGTGGCTACAAGGTCTATCTCGATCCGGGCGACTACGGCGGCGACATGGTCATCAAGTTCAACCTGAACTACGACGCCGATCCCGAGATCGCCAAGTGGTTCAGCACCACGGACTTCCGGCGCGCGCTCTCGCTCGGCATCGACCGCGACCAGATCAACGAGACCTTCTGGCTGGGGACCGGCACGCCGGGCTCGGTGGTGCCCGTCGACACCAACAAGTACAACCCGGGGCCGCAGTACCGCAAGCTGTGGGCGACACTCGACGTCAAGAAGGCCAACGAGATGCTCGACAAGATCGGGCTGGCCAAGAAGGACGCCGAGGGCTTCCGGCTGCGGACGGACGGCAAGGGCCGGCTGCGCATCGAGATCATGACGCTGGGCGGGCAGTTCGTGCAGTTCACGCAGATCTCCGAGATGATCCGCGAGCACTGGAAGAAGATCGGCATCGACCTGGTCGTGCAGGAGGTGGAGCGCAGCCTGGCGCTCAAGCGCACGGCGGCCAACGAGCAGCAGCTCGGCGCCTGGAACAACGACGGCAGCGAGCACCTCTTCACCTTCCCGCTCCACGTGTTCCCCTTCGAGGTGGCCGCCGTGGCCTCCTCCGGCCCCCTCTACGCGAAGTGGTTCCAGTCGGCCGGCACCCAGGGCAAGGAGCCGACCGGGCGCCTGAAGGAGCTGATGGACAAATACAAGAAGGCCTTCGGGGTGCCCGAGAAGGAGCGGATCGAGCTCGGCAAGGAAGTCTGGAAGATCGCCGCCGACGAGGTCTTCATCATCGGCGTGATCGGCATGGGCCCGGCCTCGATGGGCGTGCGCGTGGTCAAGAACAACATGGGCAACGTCCCCGCCCGGCAGTACAACAGCCCGGACGGCAAGACGCCCACCATCTCCCGGCCGGTGACGTTCTTCTGGAAAAACTAGGAGCCGGTCTGGTCATCGAGGCACGCCCCGGCGAAGCCGGGGCGTCCCGAGCCTGCCGGGGGGTAGGGGGGCCATGTCGGGGCCCCCATACCCAACGATAGACCCGGGCCAGCCATGCTCGCGTACATCGGCCGTCGCGCGGTCCTCGCGATCTTCACCGTCTGGGCGATCTCCGTCCTGTCCTTCGCCATCATCCAGCTGCCGCCCGGCGACTACGTCACCTCCTACATCGCCCAGATGGCCTCCATGGGCAGCGTCGTCACCGACGAGGAGGCGGCCAATCTCCGGATCCAGTACGGCCTCGGCCAGCCCATCTACGTCCAGTATCTGAAGTGGATGAAGCTGATCGTCCGGGGCAACTTCGGCATGTCGATGGAGTGGCGCCGGCCCGTCACCGAGGTGATCGGCGAGCGCCTGTGGCTGACGGTGGTGGTCTCGGTGGCCGCGCTGATCCTCACCTGGGCCCTCGCGCTGCCCATCGGCATCTACTCCGCGGTCCGCCAGTACTCGCCCGGCGATTACCTGGCGACGTTCGTGGGCTTCATCGGCCTGGCCGTCCCCAACTTCCTCCTCGCGCTGGTCTTGCTGTACCTGGGATTCGTGTTCTTCAACGCCCACATCGGGGGACTGTTCTCTCCCGAGCTGCAGGATGCACCGTGGAGCTGGGTGAGGGTCTGGGACCTGCTCAAGCACCTGCCGATCCCGGCGGTGATCCTGGGGCTGGCGGGGACCGCCCAGCAGATCCGCATCATGCGCGCGAATCTGCTCGACGAGCTCCGCAAGCCGTACGTGGTGACGGCGCGCTCCAAGGGCCTGCCCGAGACGAGAGTGATCTTGAAGTATCCGGTGCGGGTGGCCCTCAATCCGTTCGCCAGCACGATCGGCTATACCCTGCCGTACATCGTGTCGGGGAGCATCATCGTGTCGCTGGTCCTCGGATTGCCGACGGTGGGCCCGCTCCTGCTCAAGGCCCTCATCGCCCAGGACATGTTCCTGGCGGGGACGATCGTCCTCCTGCTCGGGGTCATGACCGTGATCGGCACGCTGGTCTCGGACATCCTTCTCGTGTGGATCGATCCCCGCATCCGCCTCGAGGAGACCTGATGCCGGCCGACGTCAAGGAACAGCGCATCTTCGTCGCCTCGCAGTGGCAGCTCATGTGGTGGCGCTTCCGCAAGCACAAGGTCGCCGTGGCCAGCGCCGTCGTGGTCGTGGGCTTCTACCTGGCCGTCCTCGGCGCCGACTTTCTCGCGTACTCCGACCCCAACGCCTCGGAGGCGCAGCGCTCGCTCATGCCGCCGCAGCGCATCTACTGGTTCGACGGCTGGCGCTTCGGCCCCTACGTGTACGCGCTCAAGGGCGGCCGCGATCCCCAGACCTTCAAGCGGGTCTACAAGGCCGACCCCAGCCAGAAGATCCCGATCCGGTTCTTCGCCCGCGGCTTCGAGTATTACTTCCTCGGAGTGATCCCGGCGAACCGCCACCTGATCGGCGTCGACGAGGGCCTCGACGCCGCCCAGACGATCTTCGTGCTCGGCACCGACGTGCAGGGGCGCGACCTGTGGTCGCGGCTGATGTTCGGCACGCGCATCTCGCTCACGATCGGGTTGCTGGGCGTGACGGCCAGCCTGATCCTGGGCGTCGTCCTGGGCGGGCTGTCGGGCTTCTACGGCGGGATCGCCGACACGGTGATCCAGCGGATCATCGAGATCCTCCGCTCGATCCCGACGATCCCGCTGTGGATGGGGCTGGCCGCGGCGCTGCCACGGGAGTGGTCGGTCCTGCAGGTCTACTTCGCCATCACCGTCATCATCTCGCTGCTGGGATGGACGGAGCTGGCGCGCGTCGTGCGCGGGCGTTTCCTGTCCATGCGCGAGGAGGACTTCGTCGTCTCCGCGCGGCTGGTCGGCTGCACCCAGATGCGCACGATCTTCGTCCACATGGTGCCGTCGTTCATGAGCCACATCATCGCGGCGACCACGCTGGCCCTGCCCGCGATGATCATCAGCGAGACGGCGCTGAGCTTCCTCGGCCTCGGCTTGCGTCCGCCCGCCATCAGCTGGGGCGTGCTGCTGCAGCAGGCTCAGAACGTCCAGACGGTGGCGATCTCCCCGTGGCTCATGCTCCCGGCCGTGCCGGTGATCATCGCCGTCATGGCGTTCAACTTCCTCGGTGATGGGCTGCGGGATGCGGCGGATCCGTACTAGGCTCGGAGGGGGGCTGCGCCCCCCTTCCGACGGTCGTCGCGCGGCTGACGCCGCGCTCCTCCCTGCCTCCCCCCCGACCAGGATTGCGCCGGCAAAGCCGGCGCTCGAACGTGGACTACTCCGTGGTTGACGGCGGGCGTGGGCCGGCGATGTCGCCAGCGCGGGAGGCGTTGCTGTCCGTGCGGAATTTGAAGACGTATTTTCAGCAGGATGAGGGGTTGGTGAGGGCGGTGGATGGGGTGAGCTTTGATTTGTATCCGGGGGTGACGTTGGGGGTGGTCGGGGAGAGTGGGTGCGGCAAGAGCATCACGGCGAGGTCGATTCTGAGGATCGTCGATCGGCCGGGGCGGATCGTCGAGGGGGAGATCCAGTTCCGGCGGCCGGCGGCGAACGGCGGGGGCGGGCAGGTGGTCGACCTCGCGAAGCTGGCGCCGAACGGAGCGGAGATGCGGTCGATCCGGGGGGCGGAGATCGCGCTCATCTTCCAGGAGCCGATGTCCTCGTTCAGTCCCGTCCACAGCATCGGCAATCAGATCGTCGAGGCGATCCGGCTCCACCAGCCGGTCGGCCAGCGGGAGGCGCGCGTCCGCACGATCGAGATCCTGAGAAGAGTCGGCGTGTCGTCGCCGGAGCAGCGGGTGGACCAGCTCGCCCACCAGCTGAGCGGCGGCCTGCGTCAGCGGGCGATGATCGCCATGGCGCTCTCCTGCCAGCCGACCCTGTTGATCGCGGACGAGCCCACCACCGCGCTGGACGTCACCACCCAGACGCAGATCCTCGAGCTCATGCGCCACCTCCAGCAGGAGGACGGGATGGCGATCATGCTCATCACCCACGACCTCGGCGTGGTCGCCGAGATGGCCACCGACGTGGCCGTGATGTACCTGGGGCGCGTGGTCGAGCAGGGGCCGGTCGACGCGATCTTCCACGCGCCGCGGCACCCCTACACGCGGGCGCTGCTGCGCTCGATCCCCCGCATCCGGTCACGGTCGCGGGAGCGGCTGACCCCGATCGCGGGATCGGTGCCGCATCCCTATGACCGGCCGACGGGGTGCCCCTTCCATCCGCGCTGCGCGGACTTCATGGCGGGGACGTGCGACGGGCGGGAGCCCACCTTGAAGACGGTCGAAGACCGACACGCCGTGAGCTGCTTCCTCTACGAATGAGCGCGCCTCGACCGCCGCTGCTCCGGGTCACGGGGCTGCAGAAGCTCTTCCCCATCCGCAAGGGCTTCCTGAAGCGGACGGTCGGGTATGTCCGCGCGGTCGACGGCATCGACTTTCACATCGACGAGGGGGAGACGCTGGGGCTGGTCGGGGAGAGCGGCTGCGGCAAGACCACGGCCGCGCGCTGCATCCTGAGAGCCATCGAGCCGACCCGGGGCGAGATCTTCATGCGGGTCGCGGAGGGCTCGGTGGTCGAGATGGGTCGGCTGCGGCCCTCGGAGCTGCGCGCGCTCCGTCGCGAGATGCAGATGATCTTCCAGGATCCGTTCACGTCGCTCAATCCGCGCATGACGCTCCTCGACCTCGTGGGCGAGCCGTTGCTGGTCCACGGCATGAAGAGCCGCCGGGAGCGTGAGGAGCGCGTGGCAGATCTCCTGCGCCGCGTGGGGCTGCGCCCGGAGTACATGCGGCGGTTCCCCCATGCGTTCAGCGGAGGCGAGCGCCAGCGCATCGGCATCGCGCGCGCCCTGGCCCTGCATCCCCGCCTGATCGTCGCGGACGAGCCGGTCTCGGCCCTGGACGTCTCCGTGCAAGCGCAGATCCTGAATCTCCTGGTCGACCTGCAGGCGGACTTCCGGCTGACCTATCTCTTCGTCGCGCACGACCTGAGCGTCGTCAGACACATCAGCAACCGGGTGGCGGTGATGTACGTCGGTCAAATCGTGGAGCTGGCGGACACCGACGAGATCTTCCGGGCTCCCAGGCACCCGTACACGGCTGCGCTCCTCTCCGCGGCACCGGAGCCCGATCCACGCACGCGCTCGCGGCGCATCGTGCTGCAGGGCGAGGTGGCGAACCCGGCCTCGCCGCCCAGCGGCTGCTATTTCCATCCTCGGTGCCCGCACGCGATCGAGGTGTGCCGGACCCAGGCGCCGGCCTGGCAGGAGATCTCGGGCGGCCACTTCGTCAGCTGTCACCGCGCCCAGGAGCTGCAGCTCGCCGGAGTGGAGTGAGCCGGCGCGTCTGGGCGATCGTCGTGGCCATGTATGGTGGCCCGACCGCCCGCGGCGCGGATGTATGGGGGAGGCTCCGGCGTCACCACCATACATGGCGCCGCGCGACGCGCGCGCCCAGTTGTATCGGGAATTGACGCGTCCGCTCTCCGACCGCATCGTCATCAGCGAGGGAGATCTCACGATGACGCCCGAGGATCTGGACGTGTTCTTCGGCAACGGCTGGAACCGCCACGACGTCGAGCTCCTGATGACCTTCATGACCGACGACTGTGTCTTCGAGGGCGCCGCCGGGGCAGAGGTCTGCGGGACGCGCTACGCGGGGCGCGAGCGTGTGCGCGAGGCCTTCGCGCGGGTGTTCGCCACGGTCCCGGACGCCACGTTCCGTGAGGCGCGCCACGTCGTGGCGGGAGACCGAGGCGTGTCGGAGTGGATCTTCACGGGCACGACGGCCGACGGCAGGAAGGTCGAGGTCAACGGCTGCGACCTGTTCACGTTCCGGGACGGCAAGATCGCCGTCAAGAGCTCGTACTTCAAGAACCGCACCGCGTGAACCGGAGGCGACATGTCCTTCCTGCAGTCGCGAACCCACTCCGCCCGCGAAGGAATCGGCCAGCCGGTCCTCCGCCAGGACGACGCGCGCCTGCTCGTGGGCGTCGGCCGCTACAGCGATGATGTCAACCTGCCCGGGCAGGTCTACGCGTGCTTCGTCCGCTCGCCCCACGCGCACGCGCGCGTTGGGCGCATCGAGACGGCCGCCGCGCGCGTCACGGAGGGCGTGATCGCGGTGCTCACCGGCGAGGACGCCGCCGCCGATGGCGTCAAGCCGCTCACGCACAGCCCGATGCCGGCGAATCCGCACGAGGAGGTCATCCGCCGCCAGCACGTCGCCTTCCTTGCCCCGCATCCGCCGATGCCGGCCGACCGCGTGCGTTTCGTGGGTGAGGTGGTGGCGATGGTCATCGGCGAGACGCCCGCGGCCGCGCGTGACGGCGTCGAGCGTGTCCTCGTGGAGTGGACACCGCTGCCGGCGGTGACCGCCAGCCTGGCCGCCGCCGCGCCGGGCGCGCCACTCCTCTACGACGGGACCACGTCGAATGTGTGTGTGGACGTAGAGGTCGGCGACACCGCGGCCGTGGACGCGGCCTTCGCGCGGGCCGCCCACGTGATACGGCTGGAGACGTGGGTCCAGCGCGTGACCGGGGTGACGATGGAGCCGCGCGCGGCCGTCGGCGAGTGGGACCCGGGAAGCGGACGGTTCACGGTCCATGCGGGCGCTGGCGGCCTGGGGCGGACACGGACCGGCGTGGCCGGCGCGCTCGGCGTTCCCGAGAGCGCGGTGCGCGTGGTCGCGGGCGAGGTGGGCGGGAATTTCGGGACCCGCAACAGCTGCTATCCGGAGTTTGCGCTCGTCGCCTGGGCGGCCCGACGCGTCGGCCGGCCCGTGAAGTGGACGGGCGAGCGGCGGGAGGGGTTCCTGGCCGACTATCAGGGCCGCGATCTCGTGTCGCACGCGGAGCTGGCGCTCGACGCCGCCGGCACCTTCCTGGCGTTTCGCGCCGTCAACACCAGCAACGTCGGTGCCCACGTCGTCTCGTTCCACCCGCTCAACAAGGGCATGGCGATCGCGACCACGGTCTACCACGTCCCGGCCGTGGCGATGCACGGGCGAGCGGTCGTCACCACCACGTCGCCCACCACGCCGTACCGCAGCGCCGGCCGCCCCGAGGTCATGTTCGTCATGGAGCGGCTGATCGACCTCGCCGCTCGCCGTCATGGCTTCGATCGCGTCGAGCTCCGACGGCGCAACCTGGTGGCCGCCGGCGCGATGCCGTACCGCAATGGCCTCGGCATCGTGTACGACAGCGGCGACTATCGGGCGGCGCTGGATCGAGCGGTGGCGCTCGCCGACTGGGCGGGCTTCGAGACGCGCCGGGCCGAGGCGCGCCGGCGCGGGCGCTATCGTGGCATCGGGGTCGCCAACTACCTCGAGCTCAACACGGGCGATCCGCGCGAGCGCGCCCACATCACGGTGCGTCCGGAGGGGCGGATCGACCTGGTCCTGGGGACGCTCTCGTCCGGGCAGGGCCACGCGACGAGCTTCGCGCAGCTCCTGGTCGAGTGGCTGGGCGTGGAGCTCTCCCAGGTGCGGCTGATCACCGGCGATACCGATGTCACCGTCGTCGGCGGAGGCGCCCATTCCGCGCGGGCGCTCCGGCTGGCGGCGGTGGTGATGGCCAAGGCGTCGGATCAGATCGTCGAGAAGGGCACGCGGATCGCCGCGGGGTTGCTGGAGGCCGCGGAGGCCGACATCGAGTTCTCGGCCCGACGCTTCCGGGTGAAGGGCACTGACCGCTCGGTCGATCTGTACGAGGTGGCGGCCGCCGGCCGCCTCGACGGGCTGAGCGACGAGGTCCTGACCGCGCCGTCCTTCCCGTACGGCTGCGCGGTGTGCGAGGTCGAGGTGGACCCCGAGACCGGCGAGGTCGAGGTGGTGCGCTACACCACCGTGGACGACTGCGGCCGCGCCGTGAATCCGATGATCCTGCACGGCCAGACCCACGGCGGCATCGCCCAGGGCGTGGGGCAGGCCCTGTGGGAATCCTGCGCCTACGACGCCGACACCGGCCAGCTGCTGTCGGCGACGCTGATGGACTACGCGCTGCCCCGCGCCGACATGCTACCGGCCTTCACGACGGAGATCAGCGAGGTGCCCTCGACGTCCCATCCCCTCGGCTTGCGGGGTGGCGGCGAGGGCGGTACCACGCCGGCGCTCGGCGCCGTGGTCAACGCGATCTGTGACGCCCTGGCCGAGCTCGGCGTTGAGCACATCGAGCTACCGGCGACCTCCCAGCGCGTCTGGCAGGCGATCCGGGACGCGCAGCGTTCTTCTCGTCCCACGAGGACCTGATCTTCGATGCGTGAAGATGGTTAACGCTGCCGTTCACCTGCGGCGAGCCGAGCGACCGCAGGGCGCGAGGCCGACGTCAGGTGCAACGGCTTGTTATGCCGACACTTCGACGTAGTCGACCTTGCTTTGCGGGATCGGAATGGGCACACCGTCCTCGCGCAGACCTTCGAGATGGAACTCGATAGCCTCACGGATCTCAGCCTCGACCTCTTCGAGAGAGACACCGGTGGCAACACAGCCGGGGAGGTCGGGGACATAGGCGGAGTAATTGTTCTCAGCCTTTTCGATCACGATGGCGTAGCGCATGGTCCCCTCATTTCTTCAGTCCAGCCTGCT
>Ga0134124_10004799_pt1 | contig 10863 bp, 11 predicted proteins | sample KB304_FD_96880 | JGI IMG/M metagenome (GOLD analysis project Ga0134124, IMG submission 96880) | Terrestrial soil microbial communities without Nitrogen fertilizer from Kellogg Biological Station, Michigan, USA - KB3-0-4 | ecosystem: Environmental > Terrestrial > Soil > Unclassified ... | reverse complement strand
TGGCGAGCACGCCGACAGCGACCGCGACCACGGCCGGCAGGCGCACCCGCAGAGTCCGGTCGGCGGTCGAGTCGACGTCGGCGACGAGTCTCGTGGTCAGATCTCCGGTACGCAGTTCCGGCGCGCCGGCCGGCACCAGGTCGGCCAGGTGCCGCACGACGGTGGCGCGGACGGAGGCGAGCTGGCGCAGCACCGCATCGTGTCCGGCCAGCCGCTCGCCATAGCGCAGCACGCCCCGGCCGATGCCGAAGGTCCGCACCGCGACCACGGCGACGGCAAGTGTCGACACCGCCGGATGATGCGCCGCGGTGGCGATCAGCCAAGCGGCGACCGCGGTCAGCCCGATCGCGAATGAGGATGCGGCGATCCCGGCGCCGACCGCCAGCCCGATCCGCTTCACGGTGCCGTCACCACGCCCAGGTCGACCACCCGATCGGCGCCGGCCAGGGTGGCCGGCCGATGGGCCACGGCGATCACGGTCCGGCCGGCCGCGCGCACCGACTGCAGGATCGACGCCTCGGTCGCCTCGTCGAGTCCGGCGGTCGGCTCATCGAGGAGCAGGACCTCGGCGTCGCGCAGCAGCGCCCGGGCGATCCCGACGCGACGGCGCTGGCCAGCCGAGAGCCCGACGCCGCCATCGCCCACAGCGGTCTCCGGATCGACGTCCACGGCGGCCATCGCGGCCGCCGCCCGAATATCGGCCGCCGAGGCGTCCGCGCGGCCCAGCGCAATGTTCGAGGCCACCGTGCCGTCGAAGAGGTAAGGCTCCTGCGGCACCCAGGCGAACTGGCTGCGCCACCAGCGCGGGTCCACGTCGGCCTGGCGCACGTCACCTCGGCGCACCACGCCCGCCTCCGGAGCTACGAACCCGAGCAGTACGGCAAGCAGCGTGCTCTTGCCGGCGCCGCTGGGGCCGGCCACCGCGACAAATTCGCCCGGCGCCACTGACAGTGACAGCCGGTCGGGTGCCGGATCCGACCGGTCCGGATGGCGTACCACCAAATCCGCCACCACCAGGTCGCCCCGCAGCGGCGGGCGACCCGCCGCGGCCGTCGGGACCGGCTCCGACAGCACCCGATCCACCTCGTCCATCGCCGCCAGACCGTCGGCGCTGGAGTGGAAGCTAGCGCCAAGGGCTCGCAGTGGCGCGTAGGCCTCCGGCGTCAGGATCAGCACGAACAGCGCGGTCCGGAAGCTCACCTCGCCACCGGCCAGGCGCAGCCCGATGCCGACCGCGACCAGTGCCACCGCGATCATCGACAGCAGTTCAAGCGCCAGCGACGACAGGAATGCCAGGCGCAGGGTGCCCATGGTGGCCCGGCGGTAGTCGTCACTGACCTGGCGCACCCGGTCCGGTTGCGAGCCGGCCCGGCCGAACGCCTTGAGCGTGGCCAGCCCGGAGACCACGTCCTGGAAGTGGTGCGAGAGCGTGGCCAGGGATCGCCACCGGCGCCGGGACGCCGCCTGGGTCTTGATCCCGATCAGCGCCATGAACACCGGGATCAGCGGCAGCGTGACCAGGATCGTGACGGCGGCGACGGTGTCGGCATCGAAGACAGCGACCAGCACGGTCACCGGAACGATCAACGACAGCATCAACTGCGGCAGGTAGCGCGCCAGGTAGGCGTCGAGCCCGTCCAGGCCGGTGGTCAGCAGGGCGGTCCGAACCCCGCTGCGCGCGCCGGTCAGATGCCGCGGGCCAAGCGCCAGTGTGTGCGCCATGACGCGATGCCGAAGGCCGGTCTTGACCGCGGCGGCGGATCGGTCGGCGAGCCACTCGGTGGCCCACAGCAGGGCGGCCCGCGCCACGATCACCGCCGCCAGCGCCGGCACTACCGAGGTGGTCAGCTCCGCGATGCCCCGGGCCAGCAGCCACGCCTGGCTGATCACCAGCACCGCGGTCGCGGCGCCGACTCCGACCAGGGCCGCGACATACCACCGCGCGGCCCCGGCATAGCGCATCAGGCGCGGGTCGAGCGGTTTCACGACAGGTTCACGATCGGCAAGTTCATCCAGTTCACAGGACGGCGCATGGTCTCAGCTTGACGATGGGATGTCGCTCACACCGATGCGACGTCGGAACACCCAGTATGTCCAGCCCTGATAAAGCAGCACGAGCGGGGTGAAGACCACGGCCACCCAGGACATGATCTTCAACGTGTAATGGGACGACGAGGCGTTGTCCACCGTTAGGCTGTTGGCTGCCGAGATCGTCGACGGCATCACGTCCGGATAGAGGGCCGTGAACAGGGTGACCACGGCGAGCGCGATGGTCAGCGCGGTGCCGGCGAAGGCCCAGCCCTCGCGCTTCATCCGATTCGCCAGCAGCGCGCCGAGCAGAGCCAGCGCGGCGAGCACGGACAAGGTCGCGGACGCGGCGGTGACCCGGATGCCGGCGGTCCAGCCGAGGAACGCCACCGCCACCACGACCGCGGCGATGCCCAGCTGGGACGCCAGTCGGTTGGCTCGGTCGCGCACCTCGCCTCTGGTCTTCAAGGCCAGGAAGATGGCACCGTGCAGCAGGAACAGCACCAGCGTCGTCAGGCCGCCGAGAAGTGCGTACGGGTTCAGCAGGTCCCAGAAGTTGCCGACGAACTCCTTGTGCGAGTCGATCGGGACCCCGCGCAGGATGTTCGCGAAGGCGACGCCCCAGAGAATGGCCGGCACCAGCGAGCCGACCACGATCGCCAGGTCCCACCGCGCCTTCCAGGTGGCGTCATTGCGTTGGCCGCGGTATTCGAAAGCGACCCCGCGGATGATCAAGGCCAACAGGATCAGCAGCAGCGCCAGATAGAAGCCGCTGAACAGGGTGGCATACCAGTCCGGGAACGCGGCGAAGGTGGCACCGCCGGCGACGATTACCCAGACCTCGTTGCCGTCCCAGACCGGCCCGATGGTGTTGATCAAGACTCGACGCTCGGTCTCGTCCCGGCCCAGCACCGGCAGCAGGATGCCGACGCCGAAATCGAAACCCTCAAGAATGAAATATCCGGTCCAGAAGATCGCGATGATGATGAACCACAGCGTGGGCAGGTGCACCGCGCCCTCCCCTAGTAGGCGAACGCGAGCGGGCGGTCCTCGCCCGGCTCGCCCGGCCCGGCCGGCCTCGGCGTGACGTCTGGCAGTCCGGCTTTGACGGCCTTGAGCAGAAGCTTCACTTCGACCACCGCCAGGACGCCGTAGAGCAGCGTGAACACGGTCAGCGAGGTGACCACTTCACCGGTGGAGACCCTCGGTGAAACGCCGTTGCGGGTGAACATCTGGGTGAACACCACCCACGGCTGACGGCCCATCTCGGTGAAGATCCAGCCGAAGCTATTGGCCAGCAACGGCAGGAGCGGCAGCACGATCGCGGTTCGTGCGAGCCACCTATTGGTCGGCGTACGCCCGCGGCGCATCGCCCACAGCGCCCACAACGCGACCAGGCCACCGAGGATGCCGAATCCGATCATCAGGCGGAATCCCCAGTACGTCACCGGGATGTTGGGCGTGTAGTCGCCGGGTCCGTAGGTGGCCTCATATTCCGCCTGAATGTCGTTGATGCCCTGCACCTTGCCGTGGAACGAACCGGTGGCCAGGAACGACAGCAGATCCGGGAGGTCGATCGCGAAAACCTCCTGCCGGCCATTCAGCGAACCGATGGTCAGGATCGAGAACGGTGCCGGCTGCGACGTGTCGTATAACGCCTCCGCGGCCGCCATCTTCATCGGCTGGGTGTCCGTCATGATCTTGCCTTGGATATCGCCGGTGATGAAGACGCCGGCCAGCGCGCCGATCACCACCCAGGCGCCGAGCTTCGACGACCGCCGGAACACCGGTGCGTCGGCATCCGCGGCGCCCTTGCGGATCAGGTGCCAGAGCGAGACCGCGAGCAGCAGGGCCGCGCCGGTGAAAATGCTCGCCGTGATGGTGTGGAAGAAGGTGATGATGGCGACCTTGTTGGTCAGCACGGCACCGAAGTCGGTCAGCCGTGCCTTGCCGGTGGCCTGGTCGATGGTGAATCCGACCGGCCACTGCATCCACGAGTTCGCCACCAGGATGGCGTAGGCCGACAGCACGGTGCCGATTGCGGCGATCCAGATGCACGCCAGGTGGATCTTCTTGGGCAGGCGATCCCACCCGAAGATCCATAGTCCCAGGAACGTGGACTCCAGGAAGAACGCCAGCAGGCCCTCGATCGCGAGCGGGGCGCCGAAGATGTCGCCGACGAAGCGCGAGTAGTCACTCCAGTTCATGCCGAACTGGAATTCCTGCACGATGCCGGTGACCACACCCATCGCGAAGTTGATCAGGAAGAGCTTGCCGAAGAACTTGGTGAGCCGCAGCCAGCTCTCGTCATTGGTGCGATTCCAGATCGTCTGCAGAACCGCGACCAGCAGCGACAGTCCGATGGTGAGCGGCACGAATAGGAAGTGGTAGACGGTGACGATGCCGAACTGCCATCGAGCCACGTCCAAGGCACCCATGCCCGCACCCCCGCTTCCAGACCGCGACCCATCGCGAGACCGCGAGTCGCGAGCGTGGGAGGGGGCCACGCCGTCAGGCCAAAAATTACCAGACGATCACATAGGTGATGTCCGGTCCGGGCAATGACCTTAGTTACACCAATCGCGTCGCCGACCGCGCCGGCAGTCCATGCGTGCCCGCTTGACAGCGTTCGGTGACACCAAGAGCATTCGGTGACACCAAGACCATTCGGTGACATCAAGAGCACGGCCACACAAGCGGCATCCGGGCGGCACGATGGGAGCCTGCGCATGATTGACGAGCCCGCGCGACTCGAGACCTATCAGGACGAGATCTATGTAGCGGGCTTGCAGGGCAAGGTGCCGGGCCTGCCGACGGACTTGAACGATCTGGAGGCGATCGCCCGGGACCGGCTGTCGCCGCACGCGTTCGCGTACATCTGCGGCGGCGCCGGCGCGGGCGACACGGTTCGGGAGAACCGCGACGCGTTCCGGCGCTGGCGGATCGTGCCGCGCATGCTCACCGATGTCAGCGCGCCGAGCTACGCCACCACCGTGCTGGGGACGCCGATGCCGGCGCCGATCATGCTGGCACCGGTCGGCGTGCTCGGCCTGGCCCACCCCGACGGCGAAATCGCGGTGGCCCGGGTCGCCGCCGAGTTGGGCGTGCCGATGGTGCTCTCCACCGCCGCCACGTCCACGATCGAGGATGTCGGAGCCGCCAACAACCAGGGCCGGCGGTGGTACCAGCTCTACTGGCCCAAGGATCCGGGGGTCGCCGAGAGCTTCCTGGACCGAGCCCGGGCCAGTGGTTTCTCGACTCTCGTCGTCACGCTCGACACCCGGATGCTGGCCTGGCGACCGCGCGACCTGGACGGTGGCTACTTGCCATTCCTGCGCGGAGTTGGGGTCCAGGTCTACCTGTCCGATCCGGTGTTTCGGCGCGGCCTGGCGCAGGCCGTCGAGGCGGATCCGACCGGCGCTATCACCCGCTATACCCAGATCTTCGGCAATCCCGCGTTGACCTGGGACGACCTCGAATTCGTTCGGGACAACTGGAGCGGACCGATCGTCTTGAAGGGCATCCTGTCGGCCGATGATGCCCGTCGTGCCGTGGATGCCGGCATGGACGGCGTGATCGTCTCCAACCACGGTGGACGGCAGGTGGACGGAGCGATCGGTGCTCTGGACGCCCTGCCGAGCGTCGCGGACGCGATCGGCGACCAGGCGGCGGTGCTCTTCGACAGCGGCATCCGCAACGGCTCGGACGTGCTCAAGGCGCTAGCGCTCGGCGCCAAGGCGGTGCTCATCGGCCGGCCCTACACCTACGGCCTCGGTCTCGCCGGCGCCGACGGCGTCCGGCACGTCCTGCGGACGCTGCGCGCCGACTTTGAGCTGACGATGCGCCTGTCCGGCCACGCTCGCCTGGACGGCCTCGGCCGGGACGCACTCATCCGGGTCTGACGTCGACTCGCGGTGACGGGTCAGTCGCCGACGAAATCCAGCGCTTCCTTGGCCAGCGTCGACCAGTTGACGTCGGCGTCGGCGTCGAGGACGAACCACTCCTTCATCGGCTTGCCCTTGTTGCCGTCGAAGCGCTCGCCGCTGCCGTCGGCAACCAGCTCGTCGACGCGCTTGCGGGGCAGCTTGACCACGAGGCGATCGCGCACCAGCATGGCGAAGATCTTCTTCTGGTAGCGCAGCGCGCCGGCCCCGAACCCGCCCCCGGATGTCGGTGGCGTGACCCCTTCGATGCTGAGGCACTCATCCACCAGACGATCAAAACGTTCTTCGGGAGTCATGCCCTTCACCGTATCCAGAGGGTCTGACAAATGTCTGCAGGCCGCGGCGGTTCGGTTGCGCAGTCTGCGACCGGGTGCCGGCGCGCGCAGACCGGCGGCGCATGATGGGACGGTGACTGAGCCGATCAGCCTGGCGACCGCGCTGGCCAGCTTCACCGAGTTGTGGAGCCCGCGGATTGTGACCCACATGAACGACTACGACGTACGCATCGCGAAGGTGCACGGCGAGCACGTGTGGCACGCCCACGACAGCACCGACGAGTTCTTCCTCGTCCTCGATGGCGAGTTGCGGATCGCGCTGCGCGAGCCGGATGGCGAGCGTGAAGTAGTGCTCCCCACCGGATCCGTGTTCGTGGTGCCGAAGGGCACCGAGCACAAGCCGACCTCGACCGCCGGTGCATCAATCCTGATGTTCGAACCGACCGGAACCTTGACCGTGGGAGACCGGCACGACGAGGTGCCCGACCACGTCGACGCCACCACCGGACACCAGCTCGGCTGACCGCGCGGTCCGCCGCCCGGGTCGGCAACTTGCCGGAACTGGCCAACCGCGTTCCCGAGTGCCGCCATGATGGGCGGGTGATCTCATCGTCCTACGACGCGGTCCCGTGGCAGGGCTTCGCAATCGCGGCCGTGGGTGCCGCCGCGGCCCTGGCCGGTCTGCTGGTGGTGGCCGCCTCGATCAACATCCGGGAGATCATCCAGTTGCCCGCGGTGGTGTCCCGCCTGGCGGTCACGCTGGCCTTGTTCGCCGGAATCCTCTTCGTTGGCTTGGCCCTGCTGGTCCCGGGGCAGAGCCGGACGATCCTCGGCATTGAGATCGCGGTGATCGGTGCCGCGCTCGCGGTGACCGCGTGGGCCGAGAACGGCGTGAACGAGACCGAACCCGAGTTTCGCACCACCGCCATCGTCAAAGCATCGATCATCGTGGTCGCGGCGGTGCTCATCGCGATTGCCGGGATCGCCCTGGCCGGCCAGTTCGGCGGCGGCCTCTATTGGCTGGTGCCGGGAATCCTGCTGGCGTTCGCGATGGGGCTGCTCAACTCGTGGGTCGCGCTGATCGAGATCCTGCGCTGACTGGGATCCGCACCGCCGCCCCGGGCGGAACGACGACAACGTGTGCGTGACCGACAGCGCTGGCCCGCCGGACAGCGCGGGCGCGACGGACTCCGATCAGACTGCCACCGGCATCAGATTGCGAGTCTCGGTCATCAAATCCGCCAGCACTGTCAACGTATGCGGACGGGTGTTCAACACGTCAGTGAGCACTGCCCGCCAGATGCCGACCTCGGCCGAAAACTGCTCCGGCCGGTTGTTCAATCGGGCGAACGAGTCGACCACATGCTCACGGAGCTCCGGCGCGATCCGCTCGCCCAGCTGATAAGCCAGCCACGGCCAGTAATTGGCCTCGATGGCGGTGACGACAGTCCGGGCGCTATCCCACGCGAGCCGTTCATGGTGAATCTGGCTCATAGCGAAACCTCCGACTCGGCGCTATTTGCTCGTATCGTCGTCCCCCGATGGACCGTCGGGCAAGACCCGACTTTCGACAAAACCGGCAAACTCGGCCACCGTCCGGCGAAAGAATCGATCTATGTATTCGCGGATGGTGCGCCTCGGCCTGTCCCGCGACGCGCGCGCGACCACCTACCTGGTCGGCTTCGTGATCACCGCCGTGGCCACGGTGCTGCTGACCCGGGGCATCCTGGCCGCGGCCGGCTATCCCCAGCTGGGTGGCAGTGGATTGCACGTCGCCCACGTGCTGTGGGGCGGCTTGCTGATGGCGTTGTCGCTGATGCTGGTGCTTTCGTTCGTCGGGCCGGTGGTGCGGCCGTTCGCCGCGTTCGTCGGCGGAGTCGGGTTCGGGCTGTTCATCGACGAGATCGGCAAGTTCGTCACCAGCACGACCGATTACTTCTTCAAGCCCGCTCTGGCCATCATGTACGCCACTGTCGTGCTTCTGGTGCTCCTCATCCACTGGGTGCACGGGCGCCGGGCGGTCACGCCGGTGGAATACCTCGCCAATGCCCTGTCCGAAGCGGCGGCCGGTGCCGGTGGCATCCGGCGAACGCGACGCCGGCGGGCGTACGCCTCGGTCTATCGCGCCACCGAAATTCCAGGGTCGGACGAGGCGGTCGCGCTGATCCGCAAGCTTCCCGAAGATCGCAACCAATTGGGCGACCCGATGACCTGGATCGGTGACCGGTTCCGCCGAGTCGGCAGCAAGATCGTGCACAACAAGATCGCTCGACGCCTGACCATCGGACTCCTGGTGCTGAGCTGTGCCGGCAATCTCCTGACCGCGCTGACGATCATCATCGTCAAGGTATTCGCACCGGCCGGCCTGACCAGCGTGGACTTCAACAGCGTGCCGACTATCGGGGCAACAATCTCGTCACTGATCTCGGCGACCTGCATCGTGCTCGGGTTGCGGCTGGTGCGCCGGGACCGCCGCGCCGCGTACGCCTGGTTCGAACGCGCGGTGCTGATCAGCCTGCTGGTGACCGATGTGTTCGTGGTCGCCAGTGATGAATTCTCGGCGCTGCCGACCACCGCGGTTGACCTGTTCATGCTGGCGGTGCTGGGGTCCGCGCGGGCCGCGCTGGAACGCGAGGCCGAGGAGATGCCGGAACCGGTGCCGATTCCCGAGACCACCGCGGCCTGAGAACCTCTAACCTGTCGACATGGCGATCGCTGCGATCACCGGCGAGCTGCTGACCCGGTATCTCGACACCTGGGTCCCCGCGGCGCTGCGTGCGCGCCGCGCGACCTTCGTGCAGGCTTGGGCCGGCACCGCCGACCTCGGCGCCGCCGAGGCCGCGCTGCGGGTGTTCGGTGAGTTCGGCGACCATATGCGCGGCCGCCAGATCACCATCATCTTCGTCGCCGCCGATCTGAACGGCCTGGATCGCCGGTTGGCCGCGATCCGTGGTGAGGCGCCCGCCGAACTCGCGGTGCACACCATCGCGGGAGATCCGGTGACGCACCTGGACGCGGCCCTCAGCGCAGCTCGCCCGGCCGGGGCGCCACTGCTGGTCTGCCTCGACGGCGCCGTTCCGGCCTCGCTGGCCGGGGTCACCAAGGGCAAGCCCGGCGAGGTGCTGGCGTTGACCGCGCCGGCCGAAGCGCCGCACGCGATCACCGGCGGCGACTTCGCCATGGTCAGCCAGGTCGACCTGGTCGCCGCCGACACCGACCGGCGGCTGGTCTTCGGCACGTCGGCGGCGAGCCACCTGGAGGCGTACAAGAACGCGCTCTGGCAGCTCGACGAGTACGCCGGAGTGTCGATCCGGGATCCACACGACCGCGACGCGGCGTTGCTCGACATCTCGCTGACACCATCTCTGGTGCCGTTGCGCCGGGAGATCGAGGCATTCCTGCGCGCTGAGGGCCCACAGACCGTCACCGCGGTCCGCTGGTTCGCCCTCACCGACACCGTCTACCGCGCCGCGGACGCGACCAAAGCCCTGACCGCGATGATCGCCAACGGCAGCGTGCAGCGGTCGCCGGAGTCCGGTCGGTTAGCCGGCGACACCGTCGTGAGCGCGAGCTAGGCGACGGTTGTGCGGATCGCTCACCTCAGTGACAGCCACCTGAGCATCGGACCGCTGTCGGCGGGGCCGGCCGAGAGCCTGGCCCGAGCCATCGGCCGGGCACTCACGCTGGAGCCGCTGCCCGACTGCGTGGTCATCACCGGTGACCTCACCGAGCACGGCGACCCTCGGGAGTACGCCGATCTGCACGCGATCCTGGATCGCTGCCCGATCCCGGTGCACCTGGTGACCGGCAACCACGACAACGCCGATGCCTTGCGGAACGAGTTCGCGGGCACCCGATACCTGGCCGGCGGAGCGTCGACCCGGTATTCGGTGGACTACCCGGAAGCGACCGTCGTTGTGGCGGATTCGCTGGTCCCGGGCAGCCCGGCCGGCCTGCTCGGAGCCGAGCAACTGACGTGGATCGACGACACTCTGGTGCTCCGGCCGGAGTTCCCGGCGCTGGTGGCGATGCACCATCCGCCGGTCCCGGTCGGCATCCCGTTCCTGGACGGCATGCGGCTCAACGATGGTCCGGAGCTGGCCGCGGTGCTGCGCCGCCATCGCAACGTGGCCCGGGTTCTGGCCGGGCACATCCATCGGCCGGTCTCGGTGCCGTTCGCCGGCACGCTGGTCACCGTCGCTCCGAGCACCTTTCGGCAGAGTTCGCTGCGGATGCACGACGCCGGCGCCCCGGGCTATCTCGACGAACCCACCGGATTCCTGCTGCACCTGCTGAACGATGCGCTGTGCGTGACGCACACCGTGCCGGTCAGTCACGCGACCGCCCCGACGGCGTTCGCCTGATCTGCCAGCGTGGTCCTCACGCCACCGCGGTTAACCCAGCGTCGAGGACATAGTCGGGCAAACCGATCGGCGCCTCCCGTGCCGTCTTCCGAAATCTTGTCGCGCCATGCAACCTGGGACCTCCCACTCCGCATTCATACGGCGAGGGTTCGAGAGGAGATGCAGGCCGGATGGATGACGACAGCTTTCGGGAGTTCATCGGGGTCCGTCTGGATCCGCTGCGACGCACGGCATATCTCATGTCCGGCGACT
>Ga0134124_10004797_pt1 | contig 10866 bp, 8 predicted proteins | sample KB304_FD_96880 | JGI IMG/M metagenome (GOLD analysis project Ga0134124, IMG submission 96880) | Terrestrial soil microbial communities without Nitrogen fertilizer from Kellogg Biological Station, Michigan, USA - KB3-0-4 | ecosystem: Environmental > Terrestrial > Soil > Unclassified ... | reverse complement strand
TGGTGAAACCGAAGCTGATCTCCGTATGAGGTCCTTGGTTTTTCCACAGAATAACGTATGAAGCCTGAAAGAAAACGGTATCGGTATTCGACCGCGTGGAATTTACGGTATGACTACCACCCGCCTGAACCTGGACGTTATCGAGGTGCAATTTGGGTGCGGGTATGATCTTAGGGGTTTGAAGTGCCGGCAGTGGAATTAGCGTTGGCGGCGGAAGCGGGGCCGGGAGCGGTGGAACCAAAGGAGGGTCGTCTATAGTTGTCCGGAAATCTATCTTTGCTCCTGACTGAAGTGCGGCAATGGTCTTAGGGCCCACTATTCCACTCGGAAAATTGGATTCGTGTATGCCGATCCGATTGAGTTTCTGGAATTCTTTGACCTTCGCTAGTGTCCGTGGGCCAAAATACAGAGCTTCACTTCCCTCGGTGGGAAGTTGATCGGAAGGGGGCGGCAAGTGCCAATTCAAGACGGCATGCAGCAGCCTTACATCTTCACCTTTCATTCCTTCTGTTAGAGAACGCATAGATCAACTCCTTTTTTATCCTTCGAGCAGTCTCTTTTGTATCCGTACTGTGCGAGATTCATTGCAATTTGTGTTGCTCAGACATATAATTTCGCCGCAAATACTACAAAAACTCCCCGTCTTTCTTGTTTGGCTAAAGCTACACGTAAGGTCGCTGAGATGTCGTTAGGCGCAACTTCAAATAATCCTCAAAATAACTTCAAGGGGCTTAGACGAGCGGATGCTCCCGCTTACGAGTTTGACGATTTTCGTCTGGACGCGGGCCACCTAATGCTTTACAGATCAAATGAAGTGGTACCTCTCACCCCTAAGGTTGTAGAAACGCTTCTAGCCCTGGTTGAGCGGTCAGGTGATATTGTCAGCAAGGAAGAATTGATGGATCGATTGTGGGCAGGCACCGCGGTCGAAGAATCAAACCTTTCTCAGAACCTTTACATACTGCGGAAAACGCTGGGCTCGCAAGCCAACGGCCAACCCTACATCGAGACATTTCGAAGGCGCGGTTATCGGTTTAATGGCGCCATCCGGAATTCGATCGATACCGAGCCGGCTGTCGCGACACAAACCAAAGCCGTCACGGCGATCCAGGACGCGAACCCTGTCCCCGGTTTAAGGACGCGAATTTATCTGATAGGTACGGGAGCCCTCCTGGCGATTGCTCTCGTTGTATTCTTTGGGTCAAAACTACGTAGTGTGGAATCCGAACGCCGCGGGCCGAGTCCGGGATCCGGAATCAAAATGACGCGACTTACGCCCGATCAAAATATCTCTTCCGCAGCGATCTCGCCCGATGGCAAGTACCTTGCTTATGATCTGTTTGCCAATGGCAAACATAGCCTCTGGCTGAAAGATATCTCGTCGGATAGCTCAACCGAGATCATGCCCGTCGACAATGCGGCCTATTTCGATATCCGCTTCGCGCCCGACGGATCACAGATCTATTACAGTAAACAGCTCATCGATCATCCCAACTTCACCGCCTTCTGCGTACCTATTTCCGGGGGTGAATCCAGACCGGTCGCTTATAACATGATCAGTCCGCTAGCTCTGTCGCCTGATGGCGAGCGGGTCGCCTTTATGCGAAACTCCGGGAGCGACGATCAGCTGATCGTCGGCAGTGCCGATGGGAGCACTGAGCGCGTCGTCTCGGCTCGCGGTAAGACGAAGAGATACGAGACGTGGGGCTCCAACCTGTCCTGGTCGCCCGACGGCAGAAGTGTCGCCCTTTGCGGATCGGAGATCTTGAACGAAAGATTGCGGCGAGAGGTGATCGAGGTTTCTGTTGATGACGGAAGCGAACGCCTGATACCGACGCCCGATTGGAATTATATCGATGACGTCGCGTGGCTCGCGAACGAAGATGCCTTACTGGTTCGTGCACGAGAAACAGAAGTCTCACCTTGGCAGATCTGGCGCATTTCTTATCCTGATGGAAAAACAAGCCGCGTTACGGATGATATGAGCGATTACGACGACTTGAGCTTAGCGGCCGATTCGCATTCTTTGGTCGTCCGGCAAACACTTGGAAATTTCAATATTTGGGAGATGCCGGCCGATCATCCGGAGCAGGTCCGGCAGTTGACCTTTGGAGCTGCTGTGTCGGCAAATGACGGGGTCTTCGGCGTCGCCGTTATGCCAACCGGTAAGATCGTCTATACGAGTCCGCGCGGGGGTAATATCGATCTTTGGCAAATGGATGGAGATGGGGGCGAACAGAAACAACTGACCAAGAATGCCGGGGATTTCAACGGTCGCCCTTCGCTGTCGCCGGACGGCAGATCGATCGTTTTTGTTTCGTCGCGCAGCGGATCGAAACAACTTTGGGAAATGGATGCGGACGGCGCAAACCAGCGGCAGTTGACGTTCGTCGCGGAAGCTGATCATCCATGGATCTCGCCCGACGGAGAATGGATCTACTTTGCTCAAAATCAGGATGATCGCAGGCTGATCGCGAGAATACCCTTCGGCGGTGGCGATCCCGTCACGGTTTTCGACCAGGGCAATCCGTATGACCCCTCAGTTTCGCCGGATGGCAAGCTTATGTATTTCGATTCGTACGATCAGGAATCGAACCAACCCTGGAAGCATGGCGTTTTGTCACTGGAGAGTGGCAAGGTCATAAAAGAGTTCGGCTTTGCGGAGGGAGCTTTTATGGAAGGCTGGCAGGATTCGTCTGATGCAATAGTCGAGCAAAGTGATCGAACAAATCTCTGGGCCCAGCCGATCGACGGGGCGAAAGCACGCCGCCTGACAGGGTTTACCAGCGGTCAGGTTCGAAACTTTGCGCTTTCGCCTGACCGGAAAGAGATCGTTCTGTCACGAGGGAATCCCTCCGCCGAAGCCGTCCTGATCACCGGTTTTTAGTTCCGTCGTGCTTACAGCTCAAGCGATCCCGGGAAGCCACCTCCACCGCACCTTTTGCATATACTCGGCATATTCCGCATCCTCGCTCAGGAATCGCTCTTCGACCATGCTTTTGACGACAAAGAGGATAAATATGGTCGCCGCTGCCGCGAGATTGAGCGGTGTGTATGACCGGAGTATAACGCTTACAAGTGCAAGAAACATCCCGGTATAGACCGGATGCCGGACAAATCTATAGGCTCCTCTTGTCACGATCCCGCGATTGGCCGGCACATACCCGATGCTGCGTCCCAGGCTTAGGCGCGCGAAGATCGTTATCGCTGCTGCTATTATTGCCGTTATATTTGGTAGCACCACGGGAACGATCGGGGCTCCGCTTTGGCTAAAGATCGTAAATGTAACAATGCCGTAGGTGGCGACAAAAGCCAACAGCCAGTACCACGGATTGGGCGTTACACGAACCGGCGTACGTCGAATGATCATGGTGATGACCAGGAGCATTGTCTGAATTCCGGTTACCGCCCGGACGAAGTCGAGGTTGTGGTCGCTATAGCGAGAGTATATGCCTATCGCGTTGGGTATGATCGCGATGATAGCGATCGTCTTGTCGACCCAAGGGATATACAAAAAGTCCATCCACCGCATTCCGGCAGCTCGCTGTATTGCCCCTGACGTTTCCATATTGATCCTCCTGCATCTTTCAACACTGACTTTTGTCACACACGCCGAAGAGCGGACTCTGGGCTGACTGGAGCCGAAAAGTTCGCAAACGCGGTGACGTCGTTAAATGCAGAAATTAATTCAACGGCAGGAAAATGTCTTTAATTAAACTTCAAACCTTTCTCAAAATAACTTCAAAGGACATAATTTGAGAAAGGTTGAATTTACGAGGTTAGGAGGAGGACTCCTGTTAACGTATGTCGAGATTGCAATTCTCCCGACGAAGACCACGAATAGACACCTGTTTATTCGTTTCTTTCGAACGCGAATTGGCCTTTGGTGGCTCAGAACGATGAACAGGTGGGTTGGACCCTGTCGTTCAGGCTGGAACCCATGCCCTCCCGCCGGCTTCACCTTCATCCGGACCCTTCTCTACCTATTCTAATAAGGATTCTCGATAATATTGCCCTGTTTATCGGCCCAAAAATCCTTTCGCCCCCGTGGGCCGTCTACAAAGATCCGCCAAGCCAGGTCCCACCGTGCATCGCCTCTGGCCGACCGCAGATCGATCTTCTTTTTCTGAAGCGTCGTCAGCTCGTTAAAACATTTTTCAGGGAATGTTGATTGTTTGCTGCATTCCTCCATTTTCTCTTTTATTTGCTTGTCCAGATCGTCGGCCGCGCGTTTCTGGTCCTCCTTCAATTTTGGATTGGTCAATTCTGCGTGCTGTTGATCCATCGAAATCACGTCTACCTGGGCGTTTTCGAGCTTCGATAATTCGATCGCCTTGCGGACAGTATCCGGGATCGCCGCGAAATTTATTTCAGAAAGGTCGGTTAGGTGATACTTATCGGCGGTCATTGTTAGATTGCCGAAGCTGACGGCCTGAACAGGTTCGGGGCCGCTGGCCGCGCCTTTTTCGAAGGTATATTTGTCCAGGTTTTTAGAATTGCCTGCGTCCTGTATAGTGATCGTTATTTTGTTTTTGTGAATTTCTGCTTCGATCACCTTAATACTGTCGGTGCCGACCTTTTCCTTGATCTTGGCGATGGCTTTTGCTGCGTTGTCGCCTTCAAAAAGATCGACGTCGCGCGGAATTGCGAATCTGCTACAGCCCAAACCGACAAGGACAAAAATCAGGAACACCGAGCAGATTTCTGGCATGTTTTTCATTACTCGCATCCTCCGTTTAACCCTCGGGGTTAGCAGCCGTTCGAGCGGGTACCATGAACTGCGTTCTACCATTGGCGTTGTTAAAAACCTCGACTGACGGAAAACATGGCGGCGTGACGGTTGAGTCATCGGCAGGCTCAACGGTTACCACTGCGCGGAGTTGAAGCCGTTGGCGGATATCTCGCGGCACCGTGTCGGAATCGAGATCGAGCCCAGTAGATTGGGCATTCGGAAGGACCGCTGTTCGGCGAAACGGCTGGCCGTCGTAGCCTCGAAGAATTCGTCCGTCGGCACCGATGAACCGAATGTTGACGCGGCATGGATGAGGCTCGTAGTCGAACGGGTTCGCGTTGAAGACGTTGATCCGGGCCGTTTGCCCCCTCGCTATCCCGATCATTTCGAAAGAAATGCTCTCCGGTTCGGGCGGTGGATTTGTGTCGGTTTGGGCGACCGCCTGTCGGCTTTCGTAAAGTATGCCGAAGGTTGTCAATATCGTCGCAGTGAGAAGAATTACCGTAAATGATACTGCCTTATTGCTTTTCATTTTTCACTCCTTGTCTTGTCGTTCCGAACGGACGGCTTACCTAGTTAAGCCGTCCGCTGGATGTTCCGAAAGCCTTTTCGTTCCCCTAATTCGTTGACACACTGGTGGTGCTACGAACCGCCGGAGGTCCGAAGACCCCAAAATCTGTTCTACCGGTCAGGTCATTGAAAACCTCGACCACAGGAACGCACGGATCGGGAGGAGTCTCTGGGTCGGGCGGGGCACTTAGTTGGCTAGTTACCACCGGCCGAATCTGGATGCGGCCGGCTCCGGCATTTGTACTCGGTGACGGTGCGATCGTTAAGAAACCAACGTCAAGAAATGCTGATTGTCCCGGGCTTAGAAGCACGTCACGGAACACGACCTGCCCCGCACGGTTGTGGATGAGGTCGCCGTTCATATCCCGGAAATTAATAAGCACCCGGCAAGGGTCAGGCGGAATGTTTACGTCAGTCGGCGTGAGGGTATTGGCAACACTGACACGCATCGTCTGTCCAAGCGCTATGCCGAATATCCCGAAACTCGTCTGGCTTTCCACCGCTGTCGGCAGCGGATTGGCCTGGACGCGACGCATCTGCCATACGGCGGCCGTTGACGCTAGAGCCACGAGGGAGATCGCGATACATACTTTCGACAAAATTCTTCGTTTATTCATTTTTCTCTCCTTTTTCATATTCCACGACCATAAAGAGATCTTTGCAGGTCCGGCGGTACCGTTCCCGACAGGTTCCCTCCCCGGCTGATAAATAAGATCCGTTCCAAAACCCCTGTCCGTGCGATATCCAAAACCTGAATCGGGCCGCCAAGCGTGAGGTGAAAACCTCCAAGGATCTCTGGACGTGCGGATCTCTGGATGATCGGCTCTGGGCCGCTCTGGGCAGGAGCTGTTCCGGGTTTGCGAGGAGATACACGAAAGTCGAAAGATGCTTGTGGAAACTCTGACTGATGATGAAAAGCACTTCGCAAGGCTTGTGACCAGTTTCCCGTCGGCCCATAAAATAGGGTAATGAGCTGGAGTCGTCCGTCCTTTTGACAGAAGCTATTGGTAAAACTGTTCGACAACCATTGACGTGTTCTTTCCGGAATGGAGGGCTCGAGATCAAGATCACTGGCGATGGCCTGCCTGCCTGAAGGGAAGGAGAGGCCGACAGGTGCTGCTGCTGCGTTCGACGGGCCGCTGACAATTCGATAAGTCATCATATATGGGAGGCCCGTTGTTATGGCCGCCCCGTTTTCGGCTAAGGAGGCCGAAAAATGGCTCCAATTTGCTTTCATAAACTACCTCTTTAGAACAACTAGCCTTCAATCCCTTCTCGATCTCTCCGCGAAGTCCAAAAGCGAATTCCGGCAGACCAACAGTGTTCCCCAAGTGTTTTCAACCGAATGAAGCTGTCGACTCTCAACGAGGCGAAAAATTGCTAGTTCCGAAAGCCCGACTAAGGATGCAGCGTTCGAAACGGGCAAATGTTTTGCCGGACACGCGCAGGATTCACAGAAGATCGTTGCAACCGTGGATTTTCGGATCCGAATGACCCTTTCTCGCGCCTCCTTGAAGGTGATCTCTGTTCTTTTATGGAATTTCATTGCCCAAAAAGTTCTTGTTCGACCTATCTCAAGCTGATAAAATCTGGCTGATCCGAAAATCTTGCCCATGCTTCTTTGAGATAATGAGTTTCGGCCGGCCGCCTCTAAAAAGTCATAAATCCGGCGATAAATTTTTCTAAATTTTGCTAAACCGATGGATCGCCAGCAAAAAAAGGGCTTCTCATTCGCAGAGTTCGAGATCGAACCGGCGACTCGAAAGCTAAGAAAGGAAGGCGAGCCACTTCCCTTAAATGCGAAGGCGTTCGACGTCCTGGTGTATCTCATCGAAAACGCCGGCCGTGTCGTAGCTAAAGAGGAGTTGTTGAATGCTGTCTGGGAGGGCCAGTTCGTAGAGGAAGCGAATTTGGCTGTTCAGATATCGGCGCTGCGGCGCGTTCTAGGCGACAGGACCAGCAACCCGAGGTTCATCGCGACCGTTCCCGGCAGGGGCTACGAATTTGTAGGGGACGTAAGTGAATCTGAAGAGATCATCATTTCCGATCGCAAACTCTCGCAGATATTAGTCGAGGAAACTATAACGGAGAGTCCGGACGATTCAGGCGGTTCAAGACGGGCGAGGTATCTGGATTCGCGTGTGATGGCGACGATCGTGGCGGCCGGGCTTGTCCTTAGTTTAGGCGGCGGCGCGTTTTGGGTTTATGACGTGTTCAAAAGCGATCGACAGACAAAGACAGCTCGTGGATCGGAACGCCAAATCTTAAAACGCACGTACCCTATCTCGGGCGGAACGCCCTTTTATGCTGCTATATCGCCCGACGGCAAGAGCCTGGCATACGTTGTGAACCAGAAGGGGCAAAACTCGCTCCGCCTGGCAGAGATCGCCGGCGGGAATTCCATTCAGGTCACCCCTTACAACGATTGGCAGTTCGGGTCATTGGCCTTTTCCCCTGACGGCAGAAGCCTTTATTTCACCTTCAGAGATTCCAGCCACTTCAGATCAACTTTGATGCGCGTGTCTTTTTTTGGTGGCCCTTTGCGGGAACTGATAACGGGCGTCGACAGCTCAGTAACCTTTTCCCCTGACGGCAAATATCTTGCGTTCATCCGCCGAGATGAAGAAAGAGAAAAAAGCTCGATCGTGATCGCTGATGCTGAAACAGGAAAGAACGAGCGCGTGCTTGTCACCAGGGAAAACGGCGAAAACATTGTCGGGTATGGCATTTCATGGTCGCCCGATGGAACAATGATCGCGTTTTCGGCTCAGGATCCACCGCATAACGGAAGCGCGGTGTTCGCGGCGAACGTAGACGACGGCGGCCTGAATAAGATCGTCGACACCGTCGACAATAGAATAGTTAACGTTGTGTGGTCACCGGACCAAAGCGGCCTGATCCTTAATCGAAATACGAGCAATGCGGCCGGCGACGGACAGATCTGGTACGTGGCATATCCAGGAGGCAAGCCTGAGAATCTCTGTAATGACACTCTGAACTACAGCATAGTTAGCCTCGGCGAATCTGCGGATGGCCAGATCATCGCCGTCGCTTCTCGTACCGATCCGGAAATATGGGCAGCTCCCGGCGGTGATCTTGCACACGCAAGGTTAATAATCAGCGGCTCACAATCCAGGAGGGAAGGCAGCGCGGGCCTCTTTCCCGCGCCCGATGGCAAGATAGTTTTCTGCGCCAAATCAGGAGTAGGAAGAACTATCTGGGAAATGGACTCTGACGGAGGAAACCAACGACAGCTAACTTCTGTGGAGAAAAACTCTAGTGACGACCAGGTCAGCGTCACAAGTGATGATAGATTTCTGGTCTTCCAATCGGATCGTTCGGGAACGCCGCAAATATGGCGGGCCAATCGCGACGGAACGGACCTAACCGAATTAACACAGGACGGAGACAATGAAGAACCCGCTGTGACCCCCGACGGAAATAGCGTGGTTTATTCACACCTTCATGAGGGAATGAGCACCCTGTGGGAGATCTCGATCAGCGGTCAGGAGTCCCGGCAATTGACCACAGATTATGCATCCTGGCCAGCCATTTCTCCGGACGGCCGTTTTGTCGCTTTCGCGGATGGCAAACCCATTGTCAGCGTATACAAGGGACTCGCGGTAACTCGAATCGACGGTGGCCAACGCGTAAAGTTTTTTTCAGTTCCGGCCAGTGGGGTTCTTTATAATCGGCCGGAATGGTCTGCCGATGGAAAATCGATCATCTATAAAGATGATGAGCAAGGCTTTTGGCGACAGGAACTAGACAAGGATAATCCTACTCATCTTGTAGGAGCGGATAATTTCCGTATTACCCACTTTGCCCTTTCTGGTACTGACCTCATTTACGCCGGAGGTACCACAAAACGCGACATAGTGATCATTGATAACCATCGTTAATGGTTCGCTCAGGCTTGGTCTCGTCAATTATTTCACGACTATGTTGACTAGCCGGTTGGGCACGACAACGACTTTTGCTATCTCTTTGGCGTCGATGTGCTCCTTTACCTTGGCATCAGCGAGCGCCATTGCCTGAAGGTCGTCGCTCGCGGTGTCAGGTGCAGCCATGACTCGCGAGCGAAGCTTGCCGTTGATCTGCACTGGTATCTCGATCTCGTCCGCCTTGGCAAGCTCAGGATCCGACTCAGGGAAACGGGCACCATGAGCAAGCATACCGCTCTCATTATCGACGAGCACCGAGAACAATTCCTCGGCTGTGTGCGGAGCGAACGGGGCCAGCATCAGGACCAGGCTGGTCAGGGCTTCGCGAACAGCAAACAGATCGCCCGCGTCGGCCTTGTCAGGTTCGACTCCAAAATCGCTGACGGCATTGGACAATTCCATCAAAGCGGCCACAGGAGTGTTGAACTGCAGGCTCTCGAAGCTGTCAGTGATCCGCCTGATCGTCTGGTGCGTTTTGCGGCGGAGAGAGCGGGAGCCCGCTGATATTTCCCCACCCGCTACCACGGGTGGTACCGACAAAGCCATGTGCCATTTGTGTACCAAGCGCCATACGCGCTGCAGAAACCGAACGCCGCCTTCGATACCGGCTTCATTCCAGACAAGCTCGTTTTCGATCGGAGCAGCGAAGAGTATGAAAAGTCGGGCGGCATCAGCGCCATAGATCTCCACCATCTCGTCGGGATCGACGCCATTCCCCTTCGACTTCGACATCCGCTCTATGGCGTGTTTCAAGATCGTCCCATCGGCCGCTCTTGCGTCAGTGATGCGGCCCTTGGCGTCGCGAACGATGCCGACCTGATCGGGTGAAAAATAGGTACGCTTGCCCGTCCGGTCGTCAAAGAAAGTTTCGCCAACGACCATTCCCTGGGTCAGCAGCCGCTTTACCGGCTCGTCAAACTTGACCAGGTCGATGTCGCGCATAACCTTGCACCAGAACCGCGTGTAGATCAGGTGCATTACGGCGTGGTCGTCGCCGCCGATATATTGATCAACGGGCGTCCAGTATTCGCCGACCTCCGGAGCGAAAGGCAGCACCTCGTTCGTCGGATCAGTGTAACGGAAGAAGTACCAGGAGGAGTCGACGAACGTGTCCATGGTATCTGTTTCGCGCCGCGCCGGGCCGCTGCATTTCGGGCAGGTCGTTTCGTAAAACTCCGGCACTTTGGACAAAGGCGATTCCCCGGTCCCTGTGATCGGAGCGGAATCGGGAAGACAGACCGGAAGATTCTCGAATTTTTCGGAAACTGTACCACAGTCCGGGCAATAAATTATAGGGATAGGCGAACCCCAAAATCGCTGCCGTGAGATTCCCCAATCGCGCAAACGATATGTAGTAGCGGCTTCGCCAAAGCCATGTTCGCGCGCGTGATTAGCCATTTCGGCCTTCGCAACCTCGCTTGTTTTGCCCGACCACTCGCCCGAACTGACCAGAACGCCATAGTCAGTGAATGGCTGTTCTATTGCCGGCGGTTCTGATCCGTGTTCATTCGAATTTGTCCGCGGCTCGATCACTTTTTGAATTGGCAGGCTGTATTTCCGGGCGAACTCAAAATCGCGTTCGTCATGTGCCGGCACGCTCATCAATGCCCCGGTGCCGTA
>Ga0134124_10004796_pt1 | contig 10866 bp, 11 predicted proteins | sample KB304_FD_96880 | JGI IMG/M metagenome (GOLD analysis project Ga0134124, IMG submission 96880) | Terrestrial soil microbial communities without Nitrogen fertilizer from Kellogg Biological Station, Michigan, USA - KB3-0-4 | ecosystem: Environmental > Terrestrial > Soil > Unclassified ... | reverse complement strand
GCCCCTCAAGATGGCGAGCCGCATCCAGGCCGGCCTGCCGATCGCGAACTTCGCCAACTATGCGAAGCTGCTGAAAGAGTTTCCTTTCGAGACGCGCGTGGGGAATTCGCTGGTGGTGCGCGAGCCCGTGGGCGTCGTGGGCGCGATCACGCCCTGGAACTATCCGCTGCACCAGATCACCCTGAAGGTCGCGCCGGCGCTCGCCGCGGGCTGCAGCGTGGTGCTGAAGCCTTCGGAAGTCGCGCCGTTCAACGCCTTCATCCTCGCCGAGTGCGCCGAGAGCGCCGGGCTGCCGAAGGGCGTGCTCAACATCGTCACCGGATTCGGCGCCAGCGCGGGGGAAGCGCTGGTGAAGCACCCCGGCGTCGACATGATCTCCTTCACCGGCTCCACCCGCGCCGGCAAGCGAATCTCCGAGCTCGCCGCGCAAAGCGTGAAACGGGTCGCGCTGGAGCTCGGCGGCAAGAGCGCATCGGTGATCCTCGACGATGCCGACCTCGCGGTCGCGGTGAAGAGCACGGTGAACGGCTGCTACCTCAACTCGGGGCAGACCTGCACGGCGCTTACTCGAATGCTCGTTCCCGAAAAACTTTATCCGGAGGCAGCCAGGATCGCCGCGGAGGTCGCGGCCGGATTCACCGTTGGCGACCCGCTCGCCGAATCCACCCGGCTCGGGCCGCTCACCTCCCAGGCGCAGCTCGAGCGCGTCCGGGGCTACATCCGCAAGGGACTCTCGGAAGGCGCGGAGCTGGTCGCGGGCGGCGCCGAGCCGCCCGAAGGCGTACCGGCGGGCGGCTACTACGTGCGGCCCACGGTGTTCGGAAAAGTGCGCAACGACATGACGATCGCGCAGGAAGAGATCTTCGGCCCGGTGCTGTCGATCATCCCCTACCGCGACGAGGAGGAGGCGGTGCGCATCGCGAACGACACCGTCTACGGCCTCGCCGGGGCGGTCTGGTCGAAGGACGAGGCGCGCGCGCAGCGCGTCGCGCGACGGATCCGCGCCGGGCAGGTCGACGTGAACGGCGGCGCCTTCAACATGAACGCGCCGTTCGGCGGCTTCAAGCAGTCCGGCCACGGCCGCGAGGCCGGCGTGTACGGCCTGGAGGAGTTCCTGGAGTACAAGTCGCTGCAGCTGAAGGGATGAAAGTCCTCGAGCTCCTCGGCTTAAAGGGCAGGAACGCGCTCGTCACCGGCGGCTCGCGTGGCCTGGGCCTGCAGATGGCCGAGGCGCTGGGCGAGATGGGCGCCAGGGTGGCGATCACCGCGCGCAAGAAGGACGAGCTGGAGGAAGCCGCCTCTCATCTGAAAAAAGCCGGGATCGAAGCTTCTTCGTATGTTTGCGACATCGGCCGGCGCGAATCCATCGCGCCGGCAGCCGAGCAGATCCTGCGCGACTTCGGAAAGATCGACATCCTGGTGAACAACGCCGGCGCGACCTGGGGGGCGCCGGCCGAGGATCATCCGCTCGAGGGCTGGGACAAGCTCGTGAGCGTCAACCTCACCGGCGTGTTCGTGCTCACGCAGCTCGTCGGCAAGCGCTCGATGATCCCGGCGAAGTGGGGCCGCGTGATCAACATCGCCTCGATCGCGGGGCTCATGGGCCAGGACAAGCGCATCGTGCGCACCCTCGCCTACAACACCACCAAGGGCGGCCTGGTGAACTTCACCCGGGCGCTGGCGGCGGAATGGGGCGAGCATGGCATCACGGTGAACGCGATTTGCCCGGGGTTCTTCCCCTCGAAGATGACGCGCGCCACGCTCGACACCACGGGCGAGCTGATCCGCGACTGGACCCCGACCAAGCGCCTGGGCAACGACGAGGACCTGAAGGGCCTCGTCGTGCTGCTCGCCTCGGAGGCTTCGCGCCACATCACCGGGCAGGCGATCGCGGTCGACGGCGGCGCGACCGTGATATGAGCAGCGATGCTCTCCAGTTCACGCGCGAATATCAGAAGAAGATTCCGTTCGTCGCCCACCTCAGGATCCTGACCGAGACGCTGGGCAAAGGCACGGCACAGCTGTCGCTGCCGATCGAGCCGCACCTCACCAACAGCCTGGGCACCGTGCACGGCGGGGTGATCATGTCGCTTCTCGACGTGGCGCTGTGCACCGCGGCGCGCACGCTGCATCCCGATTCGGTGGGCGTCGTCACCATCGACATGAGCACCTCGTTCATCGGCGGCGGCAGCGGGGCCCGGCTCCTCGCCGACGCGCGCGTGATGAAGGACGCGCGCACCATGAGCTTCGTCGAGGCCGAGGCGAAGAACGAGGACGGCTCGATCGTGGCGAAGGCCATCGCCACGGTGCGCGTCAGGCTCAAAGAAACGAAGTAACCTGGATCATTCAGGAGGAAGCAATGAGCACGCCCAATCCGTATGCCGCACCGAGAGCGCCGGTTGCAGACACGGCGGAGGGACCGCTCAACTTCGTTCCCGCCGGCCGCGCCGTAGCGGCGGCGCGCGGCTGGCGCTGGATCGCAGACGCCTGGGAGCTGTTCCGGCGCCAGCCGGGCGCCTGGATCGCTCTGGTCGTCGTGGCGCTGCTGATTTTCCTCGGCCTGGCGCTCATTCCTCTCCTCGGCTCGCTCGCGAGCGCGGTGCTTACACCGGTATTCGTCGGCGGTATCTTCGTCGCCTGCCGCGAGCGGGACCAGGGCCGCCCGCTCGCCGTGTCCCATCTCTTCGCCGGGTTCCGCGAGCGCTTCGGCACGCTGCTGTCCATCGGCTTCATCAACCTCGGCATCACGGTTGCGGCCATGCTGGTCGCGGGCATCGTGACCGGCGCTGGGATGTGGACGCTCGTAGGCGGCGGGACGAATCCCGAGGCGGTCGCCGGCATGGGCCTCACGCTGCTCCTTGCAGTCCTCGTCATGTTCGCGCTGCTGCTGCCATTGTTCATGGCGCTGTGGTTCGCGCCCGCGCTCGCCATGTTCCATCAGCAGGGGCCCGCCGAGGCGATGAAGGCGAGCTTCGTCGCCTGCCTGAAGAACATCCTGCCGTTCTTCGTCTACAGCGTGATCGCGACGCTGCTCGCCCTTGTCGCTTCGATCCCGATGGGCCTGGGCTGGCTGGTGCTCGGCCCGGTCATGGCCGCATCCCTATACACGAGCTATCGCGACATCTTTTTCGAGTAGGGCGCGGCCGCTCCAGAGCCACGCCAGGCCGGCGAGCTGCACTAGCCACAGCGCGCCGAGCGCGTAGGAGTAGCCGCGCGGGTCGTAGCCCGCCGCAGTCGGCGGCCAGAGGCTGAGGATGACGCCGGTGCCCCACTGGCCGAGGAAGATGCCGAGGAACGTGAACGTATTGAGCGCGGTGTTGACGCGTCCGGCCATGTCGCGCGGGTAGCGCCGGGTGACGATCGAGTGCGCAAGCGTCGCCGAGGTGCCGCAGAACACGAAGCCAGCCCAGAGCGGCACCGCCGCGCCGGTCGCGCCGAGGGCGAGAAAGGCGAGGCAAACGAGGCTACCCACCACGCCGGCAGCGAAGAGGGGCAGCTGCGAACGCCCGCGCCGGGCGAATCGGTCAGCCAGCCGGCCGAAGAAGAGATATCCGGCGATCATCGCGGCCGCCGCCACGGCCAGGCCCTGCGCCGCGCCGGCGCGATCGTAGCCGGCGACGTCGCGCAGCCAGATCGTGATCCACAACGTGAAGAGAGACACGACCGCGCACTGGTTCGTGCCGATCGCGATCGCCACCCGCCAGAAGGCAGGGTCGCCGGCGAGCCGGGAAAGGCCGCGAAGGCCTTCGCCCAGGCCGGGCGGCCGGTGGCGCCGGGAATGCTCCGGCACGACGAGCGCGAATACCAGGCAGAGCGCCAGAGCAACAGCGCCGAACGCGGTGAAGATCTCGCGCCAGCTGAAATAGCGCAGCGCGATTTCGACCGGCGCCGACGCGCTGATGGCGCCGAGCCCGCCCATGGAATAGGCCAGCGCGATCATGGTGCTCAGGCGCTCCGGGGGAAACCACAGGATGAAGGCCTGCATGCAGGCCATCAGGCAGGCCGAGACGCCGAGACCGATCAGCGCCCGCGCGAGCACCAGCGCCTCGAACGAGCCCGCCTGCGCGAAGAGCAGCGCCCCGCCTGAGGCGAGCAGCAGCAGGGTCGCGTTGACGCGCCGCGGCCCGAACCGGTCGAGCAGCACGCCGAGCGGGATCTGGAACAGGCCGAAGGAAAAGAAGTACACCCCCGTGAGCAGGCCGAGCCCCGCCGCCGAGATACCGAATTCGGACGCGAGCACCGGGCCGAGCACGGCGTTCACCGCCCGCAGCACGTACGAGAAGTAATAGCCCGCCAGGAACGGCAGGACGATTCTTATTGTTTTGGCGGCGATTCGAGACCGCCGAAGTAGAACCGATTGTGCGTTGGGCTGATGATCACTTCGTTGATGCAGGCGCGCGCCGGGAGCGACGCGACGAAGGCGATGGTCCTGCCGAGATCCTCGGCCTGCAGCATCTTCGCCCGCACCTCGGGGGTCGGCGGCACCGGGCGCTTTTCCAGGATCGGCGTCGCGACCTCCCCTGGGAGCACCGAGGTGGCGCGGATGCCGTGCAGGCCCTCCTCCATATTGATCGACTCGGTGAGCGCGACCACTGCACTCTTGGTGGCGTTGTAGGCCGGGCCTGTGAGCTTGCTCGCATAGCGCCCGGCCCAGGAGGACACGTTGATGATGAGCCCGTCCTTGCGGCTACGCATTCCCGGCAGCACCGCGTGCACGCAATAGAACATGCCGGAGAGGTTGATGGCGACAATGCGGTCCCAGGCCTCGATCGAGACGTTGTCAAAGTTGCGCTTGGGGTCGTTGATGCCGGCGCTGTTCACGAGAATGTCGACCCGGCCGATGCGCTCGGCCGCCTTGGCCACCGCCTGCTTGTTGCCGACGTCGAGCGCGATCGCCTCGCAGCTGCCGGCCGCCTTGATCGCCTTCTCCGCGGCGGCGAGCGTGTCGTGGCTGCGTCCCGAGATGACCACGTGCACGCCGCTGCGCGCGAGCTCGAGGCCGCCGGCGAGGCCGATTCCCGAGCCGCCGCCAGTGATCCAGGCTGTCTTTCCTTTCAAGGAACTAGCGTCGGACATACTGCGTAGCGCCAAAGAGAACCTCGGCCTGCTCCTTGCTGAAAGACGGGGTCGTGCGCCTGCGGTCAGCCAGAACCTCGAGCGCCTTCTTCACCGCCGGGCGCGCGGCGATCCGGTCGCGCCAGTTCTTGAGATTCGGGTAATCGTCGATGTCCACGCCCTGGCGCTCCGGGAACCGGAGCCACGGCATGATCGACATGTCGGCGATGCTGTATTCGCCGCCCGCGATCCACTCGTTTTCCTCAAGCCGCCTGTCGACGACGCCGTAGAGGCGGTTGGCCTCGTTTCGGTAGCGGTTCATGGCGTACTCGATCTTCTCGGGCGCGTACTGCAGGAAGTGGTGCGCCTGACCCAGCATCGGCCCGATATGCCCCATCTGGAACATCACCCACTGCATCACTTCCCAGCGCTCGCGCACGTCCGAGGGGAGAAATTTGTTCGTCTTGCTCGCCAGGTAGAACAGCATCGCGCCCGACTCGGCGAGCGCGAGCGGCTTGCCGCCGGGACCGCGCTGGTCGACCATCGCGGGGATCTTGTTGTTGGGCGAGATGGCGAGGAACTCGGGCTTGAACTGCTCGCCGGCGCCGATGTCGATCGGGTGCACGCGGTATTCGAGCCCGGTCTCCTCGAGCATGATGTGGATCTTGTGGCCGTTGGGCGTCGGCCACGTGTAGAGATCGATCAAGCGATTCCTTTCAGTCGGGTTCCTGGATGACGACGGTCCCCGCGATCTTATCGTGCCAGCCCTGCTTCCTGCGGTCGAACGCAGCCCACAGGAAGCCGAGGTAGAACGGCAGCGCGGAAACCAGGTAGCAGAGCAGGCGGATCACGAGCCGCAGGGTCGGCGGCGGCGCGCCGGTCGCGGCGTCGACGATCCTGACGCCCACCGCAAGCTTGCCGGGGGTCGCGCCGCAGTAGCGCCAGAAGCCGACGATGATCGCGCCAATGACGGCCGCGATGGCGAGGTCGCCCGAGCGGCGCACCGGGTCGAGCGAGAAGTAGGACGCGCCGAACGTCACCACGATGATCGGCATCGCGATCACGACCACGATCAGCCAGTCGATCAGGAGGGCGACCGCGCGCTCCCAGAAAGCGGCATATTCGAAGCGCGGGTCGGCGAGACCGTGCGCCGGCGGATCCGCACGCGCCTGGCGGGGTGGTGGAATTCCGTCTCCGAAGCGCGGCTCGACGCGCTCAGGCGAGCTTGACCAGCTGCTTTCCAAAATTTTCGCCCTTGAGGAGCGCGATCAGGCCGCGGGGCGCGTTCTCCAGCCCCTCGAGCACCGACTCGCGGTACTTGAGTCTACCTTGGCCGAAGTAGCCGGCAAGCTGCTCGAGCGCCTCGCCGTAGCGTTCCTTCCAGTCGAACACGATCATGCCCTGCACGCGCAGCCGGTTGACGAGGATCGCGCGCCAGTTGCGCACCCGGTAGGGGTCGGTCGAGTTGTAGTCCGAGATCGTGCCGCAGACGACGACACGGCCGAACAGGTTCGTGCGCGCTAGCACGGCGTCGAGGATCTCGCCGCCGACATTGTCGAAGTACACGTCGACGCCCTTCGCACAGGCCTCCTTGAGCGCCGCGGCGAGATTGCCGCCCTTGTAGTCGACGCAGACATCGAAGCCGAGCTCGTCCTTCACGTACGCGCACTTCTCGCCTCCGCCAGCGATGCCGACGGCGCGCGCACCCCAGATCTTCGCGAGCTGACCCACGACGCTGCCGACCGCGCCCGAGGCCGCCGACACCACCACCGTCTCGCCCGCCTTGGGCTGGCCGATTTCCTTCAGGCCGAAGTACGCCGTCATCCCCGGCATGCCGAGCACGCCGAGGTAGCAGCTCAGCGGCACGCGGCTCTCGGGCACCCGCATCGCTTCCTTCGTCGTGCCGTAGAGCTGCCATCCAAGCTGCGTGAGGACCTTGTCGCCCGCTTTCAGCGTGGGGTGTTTTGATTCGAGAACTTCGCCGACGGTCTGCCCGACCATGACTTCGCCGAGCTCCACGCCCTTGACGTAGCTCTTCGCCTCGCTCATGCGCCCGCGCATGTACGGATCGAGCGAAAGCCAGAGGTTTCTCACCAGCACTTCGCCCTGCGCCGGCTGCGGCAGCGGCGCCTCTTCGATGCGGAAGTTGGCCTCGCTCACCCAGCCGCTGGGACGGCTCGCGAGCAGCACGCGCTTGTTCTGCATCAGAGCGCCGCGAAGCGGGCGAGGTGGTGGTCGGCGTCGCCGAACTGGCCGGCGATCACCGTCAGGCGCCGGAAGGTATGGCTCACCTTGAGCTCCTCGCTCATGCCCATGCCGCCGTGGAGCTGCACCGATTCCTGGCTGATGTGCCGCGCGCTGTCGGCGATCTTGATCTTGGCCGCCGAGACGGCGCGCGCACGCTCCTTCGGATCGCTCGCCTGATCGACCTTGGAGCAGGCAAGGCAGGCCATGGAGCGCGCCTGCTCCTGGTCGATGAACATGTCGACCATGCGGTGCTGGAGCGCCTGGAAGGTGCCGATGGGGACGCCGAACTGCTTGCGCGTCTTGAGATACTCGAGCGTGGTGTCGCAGGCGAACTTCATGGCCCCGACGGCCTCCGCGCACACGAGCGCGGTGGCGAAGTCGGTCAGCGCTTCGATCAGTTCGACGCCGCCTTCGAGGCGCTCGGCCTTCGCGCCCCTGAAGACGGGATCGGCCGCACGCATCTCGTCCACGGTGCGGTAGGGCTCCGCCGCCGGATTTTCCGCGAGGAAGAGAGCGATTCCGTCGGGCGCGGCTGCGGAGACGACGAGCCGCTCGGCCATCGGCGCGCCGACGATGCCGGCTTTCTCGCCCTCGAGCGTCCAGCCGTCGCCTGCCTTGCGCGCCCGCGTCTTGACGAAGCCGAGGTCGTAGCGCGCGCCCTTCTCGGCATGCGCGAAGGCGAGCTTCACCTTTCCCTCGACGACGGCAGGCAGGATCGAGCCCGCAAGCGGGCTGCGGGCGAGCGCCAGCCCGCCCATCAGCATGGGCAGATAAGGCTCGACCACCAGCGCCTCGCCGAAGGCCTCCATGATCCCCATCGCGTCGACCGCGCCGCCGCCGAAGCCGCCATGGTCGGCGGGGAAGACGAGCCCCGTGAGTCCCATCTCGGCGAACGTGCTCCACGCCGATTGGCTCCAGCCCGCCTCCGAAGCCACGATCTTGCGGCGCGCCTCGAAGTCGTAGTCCTTGGCGAGGAATCGCCGGACCGAATCCGCGAGTAGCTGCTGCTCCTCGTTGTAGTCGAAGTTCATAAACCTGCCTCTGTGCCTTACAGCCCCAGGGTCATCTTGGCGATGATGTTCCGCTGAATCTCGTTCGAGCCGGCGTAGATCGTGGTCTTGCGCATCGAGAGGTACTTCTTCCGCACCGCTTCGGTGAAAGCATCGCTCGCGGCAGGATCGGCTGCCTGCAGCATCAGCTCGGTGATGCCCTGCTGGATCTCGGTGCCCCTGATCTTCAGCATCGAGACGTCGGCGCCGGGCGGCTGCCCGGTGCGGCGCATGCGGTCGAGGAAGCGCAGGTTGGTGATCTCGAGCGCCATCAGCTCGATCTCCAGGCGGGAGAGACGGTCGCGAAACCTCACATCACCCATGAGATGGGCGGAAAACTCCTTGAGCGCGGCGAGCTGGCGCCTCGATTCGCCGATTCGCCCGGTGTTCATGCGCTCGTAGCCGAGGAGGTACTTCGCCACCGTCCAGCCCTTCCCGTCTTCGTGCACCAGGTTTTCCGCGGGGACGCGGACGTCGTCGAAGAACACCTCGTTCACTTCGTGCGCGCCGTCCATCAGCATCAGCGGGCGCACGGTGATCCCGGGTGTCTTCATGTCGATGAGCAGGAACGAGATCCCCTCCTGGCGGCGCTCGACGTTCGGGTCGGTCCGCACGAGGCAGAAGATCCAGTCGGCGTAGTGCGCGAGGGTCGTCCAGATTTTCTGGCCGTTGACGACATAAGAATCTTTGTCTTTGATTGCTTTCGTCTTGAGGGACGCGAGATCGCTCCCGGAACCGGGCTCGGAGTAGCCCTGGCACCAGAAGTCGTCGCCGTTGTAGATGCGCGGGAGGAAGCGCTTTTTCTGCGCCTCGGTGCCGAAGCGAAGCAGGACGGCGGCGCACATGGTGAGGCCGAAGGGAATTAGCGGCGGCGCCCCGGCGTAGCCGAGCTCCTCCTCAAAAATGTAGCGCTGGACGACATTCCAGCCGGTACCGCCCCACTCCTTGGGCCACGCGGGCGCGACCCAGCCCTGTCTTGCGAGGATCCGGTGCCAGCGCAGCAGGTCCTCCTTGGACAGGTGGGCGTAGCTTGCCACCTTGTCCTTCAGGTCCCCCGGCAGGTTGGAGGCGAGCCAGGCGCGCGCGTCCTCGCGGAAGGCGGCCTCCTCGGGCGAGTAATTCAGGTCCACGGCTAGAGAATGGTAACGCCGCCGTCGGCGACAATGCACTGGCCGGTGATGAAGGCCGCGGCGTCGGAGGCGAGGAATACCGCGATGCCGCCGATGTCGCGGGGCTCGCCCAGCCGCCGCAGCGGCGTCGCCGCGATCCGCTCCGCCGCGCGCTTGGGGTCTTCCCACAGGGCACGGGCGAAGTCGGTCTTCACCAGGCCCGGGGCGATGGCGTTGACGCGAACGCTCTTCGGCCCCCATTCCGCGGCGAGATTGCGCACCAGGTGGTGGTCGGCGGCCTTGGAGATCCCATAGGCGCCGATCACGGTGTTGGCGAGCAGCCCGCCGATCGACCCCACGACGATGAAGCTGCCTGTTTTCCCCGCCGTTTTGGCGCGCTGCGCCATGTCCTCCAGCGTCAGCGCGGCGAGCCAAAGCACGCTTTTCACGTTGTTCGTCACGATCTTGTCGAACGCTTCGTCGGGAATCTCGGTCAGCGGTCCGAAGTAGGGGTTGGCGGCCGCGTTTGAGACCACGACGTCAATACCGCCCCACTTTGCCCGGGTCGCGTCGACCAGCGCTTGCAGCTCCTCCTTCCGCGACACGTTGCAGGGCTGCGCCAGGACGTCGACGCCCTTGCCGGCGAGGTCCGAGCGCGCCTCGTCGCAGGCCTCTTGCTTGCGACTGCAAAGGGCCACCTTGGCGCCGGCGCGCCCGAGCTCCTCGGCGATCGATCTGCCGATGCCGCGGGTGCCCCCGGTTACGAGGGCGACTTTGCCTTCCAGGCTGAACAGGCTCGATTCCACCATATGGAATTCAGTATGACTAAGTTGACAACCGGTGCCTTGGCGACAGAATATCGAAATCGCAAGACGCTCCGCTGCATCCCCCTAAACCAAGAACCCCAACTACAGAAACATAGCGAGGAGAGCTTTTCCCCCATGGGCGCCCCAGAAGCCTCGGTACCTCTTTCCCAGCCTACCGCGACTTTCAGCTACGAGCACGAAGGCGATCGCCAGTTTGCCACCACGCTCGCGCGCGGCCTCGAAGTCCTGCGCTGCTTCACGCCGCTCGAGCCGCTGCTCGGCAACAAGGAGATTTCGGTGCGCACCGGGCTGCCCAAGCCGACGGTGTCGCGCCTCACCTACACGCTGACCAAGCTCGGCTACCTGCGCCACAACATGCGGCTCGGAAAGTACCAGCTCGGCTCCGCGGTGCTGTCGATCGGATACCCGCTGCTCGCGTCGATGAACGTGCGCCAGGTGGCGCGGCCGATGATGAAGGAGCTGGCCGACTACTGCAACGGCTGGGTTTCGATGGGCGTGCGCGACCGGCTCAACATGGTGTACGTCGAGACCTGCCGCAGCGGCAACGGCATCACCACGCTGCCCGACATCGGCACCTCG